>Ga0209792_1000721_pt1 | contig 20064 bp, 17 predicted proteins | sample EBPBio142005_DNA_FD_185860 | JGI IMG/M metagenome (GOLD analysis project Ga0209792, IMG submission 185860) | Wastewater treatment Type I Accumulibacter community from EBPR Bioreactor in Madison, WI, USA - Reactor 1_6/14/2005_ DNA (SPAdes)... | ecosystem: Engineered > Bioreactor > EBPR >... | reverse complement strand
AATGTTTCAGCGCATCGTGGGCACCTAGCTCACGTGCGTTCCGCCGATACCAATTTTCATCGAAAAGTCCCGAGGACTCTACGAGCTGGCGGTCGCTCGAACCTGTAGCCAAGCCTCTCAGGCGCCTCTTTGCATATCGCGCCACGCGACGCAAAACAGCCTCCCCATCAGGTCGCATACCACCCTCAGTGGTGGAGCGCCAGAAAAGCCATGGACGACGCGCGTCCCGGATTTCCGGCGTCGAAGCCTGTGCTGCCAGCGCCAAGCTAGCGACATTTTGATGAGCATTTGCCAGTTGAGCCTGAGTCTCTGCGAGTTCAGATCGAAGACGCTCGTTCTCAGAACGGAGACCCCTGTCGGTTTCCATCTTCTGATTTGCCAACGTCTCAATCATTCGCCCTAACGCGGCCTCCTGGCCGCGCTGGTACTCCGTCGCAAGTTGCGTAAGACGGTCCAATTCAGCATTCAATTTGGTCGCATTCTTGCCGTGCTCCGCAACAACGGATGCAAACCAATCTTGTTTGGCTTGAGCCTCCTCCCTCGCCTGCTCTGTCATGCGCGCGACTTCCGCCCTGCTTTCGGCGGCTTGGCTGTCGCGATGCGTCAGTTCAGCCTTGAGAGACGTTATCTGGGCGTCGCGCCGCTCGATCTCTGGTTCGAACCAATCTTTCTTAGCCCTTTCGTGCTTCGCGATCACCTCAACGAGCCTGTCGATTTCGCTCTTCAGTGTCGCGATGTCCGCGTCTCTGCGCTCGATCTCGGGCTCAAACCAAGTCCGCTTGACGCGGTCCTGCTCCTCCAAAGCCTTCTGGAGCCGCGCAATTTCGGGCTCATACCATTCGCGGCGCACCTTGTCCGACGAAATGACAAGGGCGATCGCCTCTCGCGCCTTACGCTCCAGAGTGTTTGCGATATCGGCCAGCGGGCGCGCCATACCTGCAAGCTCGCTCCTGATCGCATCCAGTTTTGCCTGCGCCGCTGCATCGGACTGATCGACAGCAAGTCTGCCTAAACTCGTCCATGCGTCGAGAGCCATGGTCGTTATGCGGGGGTCGGCATCGGCAGCATTTCCGGCATGATGCACGAGTTCCGCCGACAGGAAACGCGCAACGTCAGCACTTGATTGTTTGATCGCGCGCGGAAACACGATGCCCAGATCGCTCGAAATCTTGTCAGTCGTCTTCCGCCAATCCGACATCAGGGCTTCAAATGTGGCTATGCTTCGAACCTTTCCCCTGGAGTCGAACTCCGCCCAGGTGACGTGATCGAGCCAGGCCAACAAGCCGTGAACTAAACTTAGCTGGTTTCGCGTCTGCAAGGACCCGGCAACGTCGAGCGGATAGCGAACAGGTATGATGGTCTTCGGCTGGATATCGAGCGTTTCAAGCGCCGCGTACCAGACGGGCAGAACACGGCAAATCCTGGGATCTTTTACGACGGAGATCGGGTGGGTCGCATACTCTTCGGAAATGATGTTCCGCAGCTCTTCGATGGCTGCTTGCGCACTAGCCGATTTTAACCAATCCTCGGGCAGCGCCAAAATATCTTCAAAGTGGGCGCCGAATGCCTCGAACAGGCTGTTGTGGAAAGCGATAATACGCTTGCTTTCCCAAAATCCCGTCGGGTTGTCGATTGCAGGGCCCAGGAGTTCTCCCGGAAGAGAAATACCCCGGAGATTCAATATGCGCGTGAGGGCAGAGGTTCCGCTCCGATGCATCCCTGCGATGAGCAGAATTGAATGTGCCTGCGCTGTTTTCGACGCCGGAGCCTTTTTCGCTTTACCGCTCTGCAACGCGTCGCCTGCACCGCTGGTCGAATTTACGAGGCGTCTGCCAGATTCGGATTTTCCGGATTTTGCAACCCTTTTATGCGCCATGAAACACCTGGCCGAATCCCATCGTCTTAGTCGATCTGCGCCCATCTAAATTAGGAGGCACACAAAGCCAAGATATCAACTTACCAACTTGAAAATCCAACACGCCTGCGGGTTGAAGTGGCATTCAGCGTGCTAGAGCGATGTTAGATCGTCACCGTGCATAATATCATCCGAACAAGCGGCTGTATTACATCGATGCCAAGATAACCTGGCGCCGCGCGCACAAGACACGTTATGGGCCGCAAATACATATCGAACCGGCTGTCAGCAACTTTGCGCATAATTATCCCGAACGAACTCGATATGCGGGTTCGAGCGATAGCCGCACGGTAGCTACTTATGCTGGCGGGCCGGCTATTGCGTGCAATCCAGGTGCCAAGCCGCTCTAAGCATGCCGCTACCTGAAACCAGTAACCCGGATCACCTCGGCTGGGGAGGTCAGGCCAAGCTTGGCCTTTTCCACCGCGTCGTCGGACATGGTGGTCATGCCCTCCTGTAACGCGGCCTGCTCGATGCGGTTGTTGTCGGCGCCGCTGGCGGCAAGCTCGACGATGGCATCGCTCAAGGTTAATATCTCGAAGACCGCAACACGCCCCCGGTAGCCTGCGCCATTACAGCGGGCGCAGCCGACCGCTTCGTAGACCGCGTCACCGGCGCGGAAGCCGACCATGCCGAGGCGCGGCTCGCGCCCGATCTGAACCGCCGTCATCACCGCCGGGCTCTTGCAATGATCGCACAGGCGCCTGACCAGGCGCTGCGCCACGACGCCGCGCACGGCGCCGACCAGAAGATAGCTCTCGACGCCGAGATCGCGCAGACGGGTGAACGCCGCCGCGGACGTGTTCGCGTGAACGGTCGTCAGCACCAGATGGCCCGTCAATGCGGCCTGGACGGCGACATGCGCCGTCTCGCCGTCGCGAATTTCGCCGACGAGGATGACGTCCGGGTCCTGGCGGACGAAGGAACGGATCGCGGCGGAAAAGGTCAGCCCGATGGCCGGCTGTATCTGCGCCTGAACGATGCCGGCGATCTGGTATTCGACCGGGTCCTCGATCGTGACGATCTTGCGCCCCGGATCGTTGAGGCGCGACAGCGCCGCCGCAAGCGTTGTGGTCTTGCCGCTGCCGGTCGGGCCGGCGACCGCGATCATGCCATGCGTGTGGTCGAGCAGGCGGATGAGCGACTGCCGGTCACGCTCGTTCAGGCCGACCGCCGACAGGTCGAGCAGCGTGCCTTCTCGTTGCAGGATGCGCATGACGAGCGTCTCGCCATGGATCGAGGCCAGCGTGGCGACGCGAAGCTCCACGTCGCGTTCGCCGACGCGCATGCGCATGCCGCCATCCTGCGGCTTGCGCCGCTCGGCGATGTCGAGGCCGGCCAGCACCTTGATGCGGGAGACGATCGCCTCGCCCATCTCGGCCGGCGGCGGCGGCATCAGGCGCAGCACGCCGTCGATGCGGTAGCGCAGCACGAGCCGGCCGCGCATGGGCTCGATGTGGATGTCGGTGGCCCTCAGATCGAGCGCGCGGCGCATCATGTCGTCCACGGCGACCACGACGGGCGCGCCGCTGGCGAGATCGCGCAGCCCGGCGACCGTATCCGCGCCGGTCCGATCCGTGGTCGACGCCGCGCCCGTTTCGGCCGAATTCGTGATCCGTTGCAGACAGGCCTCGATGTCGGGCGCCGAGATGACGCAGAGTTCCGCCGGCTCGCCAAGCGCCGCTGCGAGCGCGTCGATCGGCTCCGCATCACCCGGATGCAACGCGCCGATGAGCAGCGCGCCATCCGAAGTGACGAGCGGGACAAGCCAGTTCTCGGTCATGAAGCGCAGCGACAGGCCTGCCGGTGACGGCTGGCAGTCACGGACCGCGTTGCCGTCCAGGAGGCGGACATTGCTCAGCTCGGCCAGCCGCGCGGCAAGCGCATCGGCGTCAGCCATCTGCGTTTCGACAAGGCGGTGGATATCGGCGGCGCGCAGAGGGCCATCGCCCAACAGGGCGCGCACGGCGCCCAGCTCCGCTATCCCGGCCAGCGCGTCGATGGTCACGGGTGCGGGATCGCGCGTGTCGGCGCCGGGGAAATGACTGTTCACGGGCTGCCCCGCCTGATGGCGCGCATATCCGAAACAACCTGATGAAAACTGTGGCTAATCAGCACCGATCGGCTGTCCGTTAACAAAGACTGAACAGAATGCAGCCTCCAGCGGTTGTCAAGGAGACGGGGGGCCGATACGATTTGTCCCTAGGTCGCGCTGTAGTTGCGACGGGGTGGGGGTTGCGAGTGCGTTGGGGTCGGCCAGATCGGGCTGCTATGCCGAAGGGGTCGCCCGCGCGTTGGGCGCTGCTTCTCTGCGCCACGCTCATGGCTTCCGCCTGTACCTCGTCCGGGGGTTATCTCGAAGATACGGCACGGCCTGATCCTCTCGACAAGATACGCAACGCCGACCTGTCGGCGCGATCCTCCAAGGGCGGCGGCTTCCTCTCGGGGCTGGGCGGCGGCTCGAATAGAAGCGGCCCGGCCGGGCAGGTCTATTACGGCGCGGAGACCCAGCTGACCACCAGCGAGCGGCGCTCACTCGACCGCCTGCGCGGCGAGGAACTGGAAGTCAACCTCGACAATGCCGACATTTCGGCCGCCGCGCGCTCGGTGCTCGGCGAAGTGCTCGGCATCAGCTACACCCTCGACGAGCGCGCCACCGGCCGCGTTTCGATCGTCACGTCTAAGCCGACGCCGGCCAATGAAATCCTGCGGATGTTCGAAAACTCGCTGCGCGCCAGCGGCGTCGTGATGGTGCGCGAAGGCGACCGGCTTCGCATCATGCCGGCCACGGAAGCGCTGGGCGTGGCCGAGCTCGACCAGAATGTCCAGATTTCGCCCGGCTACGGCGTCACCGTGCTGCCCCTTCGCTACGTGTCGGCCAACACCGTGCTGCCGCTTCTGGAGAACTTCGTCGCACGCAGCGGCATGGTCCGGGAAGACCCCGGCCGCAATGCCCTGATCTTCCAGGGCACGGCGCAGGAGCGGGCGGCCGCGATCGACGCGGCGCGGTCGTTCGACCAGGACTGGCTGAAAGACCAGTCGGTCGGCATTTTCCCGGTGCAGAACTCGTCGGCCACCGCAATGATGCCGGAGCTTAGCCGCGTGCTCGATATCGGCCAGGGCGGGCGCGGCAACAACACGCTGCGCATCCAGCCTGTCGATCGCACGAATTCGCTGCTCGTTGTCGCCAAGTCCCGCGCGCTGCTGCAGCGCGCGGCGACCTGGATCGCGCGGCTCGACCGGGTTGACGCGATGGCGTCCAATCTCAGGGTCTACCAGGCCCAGCATGTCGATGCGCGCCGGCTCGCTTCCATGGTCAACGCGATCTTCGCCGACCAGGGATCATCCCAATCCGATCCCGAGGCGCAGTTCCCGCCAGACGCCGTGTCCGCCCCTCAACAGGCGAGCAACGCGCCCGATCCGGACGCGCCCGGCGTCAATATGGCCCAGCGAATGGGCGGCGGCGGCAGTTCGTTCGGAACGCAGGACCCCGCAGCAGAAGGCGGCGCCATCCGCGGCGGCGGCAACGTCTCTTCGGGAACAACGCAGTCCGCCGACGGCGTGCGGATTACCGCCAATCCGGACAACAATACGCTCCTGATCTTTGCGCGGCCCGACCGTCAACGGATGATCGAACAGGCCATCGCGGCGCTCGACCGGCCGTCGGCACAGGTCGCGATCGAGGCGACGATCGCCGAGGTCGTGCTGACCAACAATCTCGGCTACGGGGTGCAATACTTCCTGAAGGGCAAGGGCGGCTCGGTCGGCCTGTTCCAGAGCGCAACCAACGCGGCGATCGGTCGTGTGATCCCCGGCTTCAACCTGCTGATCGGCCCCGAGACGGACCCGCGCGTGGTGCTGGATGCGCTGCGCGAGGTGACCGAGGTGAAGGTGCTGTCGTCGCCGTCCGTCGTGGTGATGGACAACAAGCCGGCGACGTTGCAGGTGGGTGACGAAATCCCGATCGTGACGCGCACCGCGCAATCGATCACGAATCCCGATGCGCCGGTGGTCAACAATGTGGAGTTCCGCGAGACCGGAGTGATCCTCAACGTACTGCCCCGCATCACGGCGAACGGCTCGATCAGCCTGAAGATCGAACAGGAAATCAGTGCGGTCCTCGGCGGCTCGAATACGCTGACGCCGACGATCTCGCAGCGGAAGGTCGACTCGACCGTGTCCATAACCAGCGGCCAGACCGTACTGCTCGGCGGGTTGATCAGCGAGAAGCAGGACAAAGGCCGCAAGGGCATACCGTTGCTCGGCGATATTCCGGTCATCGGCGACGCATTCAGGACCAACAAGAACGACGCCCGGCGCACCGAACTGATCGTCATGATCCGGGCGCAGGTGATCCGCGACACCTATGACGCGCAGGCCGTCGCCGAGCAGATGCGCGCCCAGTTGCGCGTCATGAATTCGCCGTCCAAGCCCCTGCCGCTGCCTCGGCCGGCGAAAACCCTGATCGAATGATCTGGCGCGCGCCGCGCCTCAGGGCGGCGGCACTGCTTGCGCTTGCGCTCGCGGTCTCGCTCGCGCCTGTTGCCGTATCCTGGCCACCCTGGAAGATCTGCGCGGGGCTTGCGCTGTGCGTGGTCAGCGCGCTGATCGCGATCGAGGATCTCGCCGCGATGACGCTCCCCGACTGGGGTGCGGCGGCAATTGCTGCCGTCGCGGTCGCGGTCCATCTGACCGAGGGCGCGACCTTTGCCGAGGTCGGACGCGTCCTGGCGCTGGCGGTCCTGAGCGCGGCCATCCTCTTTGCGCTCACCTGGCTCTACGGGCTGCTGCGCGGCATCGAGGTTCTGGGGTTCGGCGACGTGAAGCTGGTGGCCGCGTCGGCCGTGCTGGTCGGCCCATGGGGCGTGGCGCTTCAATTGACGATCGCCTCGCTCGCGGCCATCATCTTCGCCGTGATGCGTGCATTGCGCAAAGGGCGGCGGCTGCGGGCGACCACACGCCTTCCGTTCGGCACTTTTCTCGCTCCGGCGGTGCTGATCGTCTGGGCCTGGTTTCCAACGCCGTGAGCACCTTCCCCGGCTTCGTCCTGATCCGGCGCCATCCGCGCCGCGGGATGATCCTCGTCGCGGTGCTGTGGCTCCTCATCTTCCTCGGCTTTCTCGCGGTCGTCTTGCGGATGCATATGAGCGGCGTGATCGCCAGCGTGCGTGCGACGGAGGAAAAGGAAGCGGTGCGCGTCCTTGCCGATGCCGGCCTGGAGATGGCGGCGGCGCTCGTGCGCGCCGGGCCAGAGGACGGCGTCGGCACGCTGCCGGACGTCATCAGCGGCAATGTGCAAACGGCGACCGGCGCCGTCGCGGTGACCGTCACCAACGAGGCGTTGCGGATCGATATCAATACCGGTGCAAAACCGTTGATCGAGGGCGGATTGATCGCGGCGGGCGTGAGCGACGGGGCCGCGCGGCGGATCGCCGAAGATATCGTCAACCAGCGCGGCAAGAAGACGACCTCGCCGCCGGAAGGCGCTCCGCAGACGCCTCAGCAGACCGGCAACGCGTCGACGCTGCAGAGCGTGTCGCTGCTCGCCGCCAGCGTCAATCTGCCCGATGCGGCCGCGCTGGAGGCGGAGCGCACATTCACCGTCTCGTCCGGCCTTGAAGGCGTCCGCCTCGATCAACTCGACGACAAGGTCGTCGCCGCGATCCCCGATATTCCCGCCAATGTTCTGAAGGCCATCCGCGACTATCGGCAGGGAAAGATCGGCCGCGACCAGATGCGCGCAACGGTGAGCCAGACGCCTTACTACACCGAGGACCAGGCCATGTCGTGGCGCGTCGCGCTTTCGGCGTCGCTGCCTTCGGGCTACGTCGAGAACTACGACGCCGTGGTCATCATTTCGCCCGAAGCCGATGCGCCCTATCTCGTGCTCGACTGGCGCCGCCGGTAGTATCCGATAGAGTAAGCCAGCACAGGACGACAGGGATTGGGAATCGTGGGGGCTGCAGCCACATTGGCGCGACGATTTGACGGCTGGCTCGACGGCCCGGCGTCATTGGCGGTCGAACTGTTCCGCGCCGGCCGCCCCGGACAGGCGATCGACGTGACGCTCGCTGACGACGGCGGCCTCGCGATCAGCGACAGGCAGCGTAAATCCGCGCCGAGAATCCTCTCCACCGACCCCGATGCTCTCGAAACACCGGCGCAACTCGCATCGATGGTCGAGGGGAAGGCCGTGACCATCTCCGTTCCGCGCGCATGGATCATCCGGCGCAGCCTTGAACTTCCGCTCGAGGCCGCAGTTCATATCGACGGCATTGTCGCCTCGCGGCTGTCTGCGCTGTCGCCCATTCCGCCGGGCGAGGTCCTCTTCGGCCATCATGTTACCGAGATCGACCGTGCAGCGCGCAAATTGCATGTCGAGGTTCTGATCCTGCCCCGCACCCGCGTCGCAAAGATGCTGGAATGGGTGGTCGCCGGCAAGGCGCGCGAAGTGGAACTCGTCGCCTCTGGCATTGCGGACAAGCCGGTCACGCTGATGCCCCGACGGGCAGGAAGCGCGGGACAGAATCGCGCGACAAAGATCGCCCTCGCGTCCCTGATCGCGCTTTCGCTCATCGCCGGCGTTGCTGGGTTGCTGACGCGGCCGGTCGTTTCATTCGATCTCGATACCCGACGGGAACGCCTGGAGGCGCGCGCCGAGATTGCGCGGCGCAAGATCAGCGAAGCGACGCAACCAGCCGCGGACGCGACGACGCTCCCCGAGCAGGCCGCATTGGACATGAAGAACAATGCCGTCAGTGCGCTTGGCGCGCTGGACGACCTCGCAGCGGCGCTGCCGCTTCACGCCTACGCGAGCGAAATCGTGCTCGATGACGGTCTGGTGCGCCTGAGCGGCCGCACCAGCGACCTGCCGGATGTCCTGACCTCACTGGAATCGTCCGGCCGTTTCGCACAGACGCGCCAGATCGGCGCCGCGACTCGCATCGAGAACGGCCCGCTCTCGGAATTCGTCGTTGAAACGCGCCCGCTCATCCGAACCGGTGGGGCGCTTCAATGACGCTCAGCCGGCTGTTCGATTCCCGCCTCGCCTCGCTTGCCGTCATTGCGATCGGCGTCCTTGCCGCCCTGCTCATCGCCGTCGACGCCTATGCATGGCGGCGCGACCAGTGGGCGGAGGTGCTGGATCTCAGGCATCGGACGCTGCTGCTGGAACAACGGGCGGCGGCGCTGGCCACGCGCGACGCCGGCAGTGAACAGACGGCCGCCGGCGCGCCTATTCTTGTCTATGGCGATACGCCCGGCCTGGCGGTCGCCGAACTTCAGCGCATCATAACCGTGAGCGCCGGAAAGTCTGGGGCGACACTGCGCTCGATCGACACGCCGCAGGGCGAAACGATCGCGGAATCGCGGGACGCCAAGGGCAATCTGCTCCAGCGCGTTCGAATCAGCGCGGAAATCGAAGTCGACGAACAGATGCTGCCCGATCTGCTCTATGCGATCGAAACCGACAAACCGGTGATGATCGTCGACGCGCTGACGGTACGCAGCAACCGCCGCATGGTTGCGGGAGACGCGACCGAATGGGTCGCGGCGGCGGACCAGCCTCTGATCCTTCGCCTCGAAATCTCCGCGTTCCGAAGCGGGAGCGAGCAGCCATGAAGGCAGGCAGGCTGGCCGCACTAGCGATTGTCGCTGGAACTCCATTCTGCGCTGGCCTGTCTCTTGCGCAGGACGACGCCGAACGCGCGATCGCCTCGCGCCTTCCCCAGGATTATGTCTCGCTGCGCCAGCGACCATTGTTCGCGCCGGACAGGCGGCCTCCAGCGCCGCCACCGGTCGAAGCGCCACAACCGGTGGTCCAGCCGGCGCCCGAACCGGAACCGGTAAAAGTCGTTACGGCCCCTCCCTGGGAACTGATCGGCGTGGTCCGTTCACAGAGAATTACCAGCGCCGTGTTTCGCGCGCCCGCCGAGGCCACGACCTTCAGCCTGCGGCCCGGCGAAAGCCGCGACGGATGGACCCTAGCCGAAGTCGGACGCTTTGAAGTATCGCTGCGAAACGGCGACGGCCGCGCCACGATGCGCTTCCCTGACAGCGCCGACGGCACGGCGCCGCCTGGCGCCAACGTGACGCGAGTCATCGACGATAATGGCGCCATCGTGCAAATTCCCAATCCCCCGGCGGAGTGATAGGATCGTGTCCTATGCTCCCAGGCGCGAAACGCCCGACCAAAAGAGAAGACCGATGAGATTAACGACGCTTGCCGCCATTCTGTCGGCGCTGATGGCGCAAACCGCATGGGCTTCCCAGTTCACCATCGACGGCAGCCCGGAGGCCTTGACGCTTGTCGCCGAGGGAGCGCCTCGTGCTGAGGTCGTCGCTGCACTGGCCGAACGGTTCGATATGGAGGTCGTCGGAGGATCGGTGGCGGACGGCACCGTGGACGGCCGTTACTCCGGTTCGCTGGGACAGGTGCTGAAGCTGATCCTGCCGGCCAATGGCTACGCCCTCGCCTACCGGGACGGCAAGCCGACCCGCGTCACCTTTACGGGCGTGGGCGGCACCGAGATCGCAAACGGCACTGGCATTCCCGCCCTGCCCCCGGCGCAGACCGCTTCGCCGGCACCATCGGTCAACGCTCCGGAGACCAAGACGCCGACGCTGGAAGACCAGATGCAACGCGAAGCGTCCGCCCAGATCACGGCTCCAGTTCCGTCATCGCAAGGAGATGCCGCGATCGATCCGGAGCAGATGAAGCAGATAACGACCCAGGCGGTGCAGCAGTTGCAGGAACTCGCCAAATCGATCCGGGAAATTCAGCCGAAGTGAAATGATGTGTCGCGGGCTGCGTCCCGCGATCTCCGGGCTACAAAGGCGCGCTAACGCCGTCCCGCCAGACCCGCACGCCTTCGATGCGCTGAAGGCGACGGTAGCCGCGCGCATTGGTCTCGACAACGATCATGCGCGAGGCATCCATTTGCCGGGTGATTCGGAAAGGCAGTCCATCCATCGCGCGACGAATGCGCCTGATTTCCCTCCTCGCGCCGCCACTGTACTGGACGATGTATCGCTGCAACCCCGCGCCGGGCCGTGGCGCCGGCGGCCTCTCGAACGGATTCGGTTGGGGCGGACGCGGCTGAGGCGTCTCCCCTTTGGGAAGGGGCGAGATGCCATTTTGCCCGGGGGTTTCTCCTTTGGGAAAGGGAGTGATGCCGTCTGACGCGACCTGTGCGACCATGGGGAGCCCACGGAGACGACGCATGGCCCTTTCGCTGACGTCGAGGATAAGGACCGGCCTGTCGGGATAGGCCTCGATCAGCCTGTATTCGAGTCCGGTCAGCGCGTTGAAGAGGTCTTGCACCTCGCGGTCCCGATCCGCATTGCGCAGAGTCACGATGACGCGCGTGAATTGCTGCGCCGCGGCGGGCCGGGGAAAGGCGAACGACGTGAAAAACGTCGCCAGCAAAGCGCTGCCGAGCAACCGCCGCCGGTTAACGAGGTCGCTGGTCACAGGTCTCAAACCATCACAGTCGCTCGCGCTTCGCGAAGGCGGCTGAATAAGACGGAGGCTTCGTCTGCGCAAAGTCATAAGCTTTACCGGCTTACGTGCGCGGACTCGGAAACAACGAGCGAATCCGCCGCACGCCGTTGATCAGTCCAAACGCAATCTTGATGAGCGGCACCGATTTTGTCGCCAGCACCCGATATTGCCATCTCAGCCTGCGCTGCAATCGCGGAGATACAGACGGACTCTGGCAGGCGATATCGACATACTCCTTGAAGTTGTCAAGCATCTCATCGGCATAGGGCTTCAGCCACGCATCGCGCAGGGGTGTCGGACACACAATGGCGTTGTGCGCGTCACCGAGAAAAAAGATGTGAAAGCGCGGGATGAGCGAGTACAGCATATAGGGCCGGCCGGCAGCCATGTTGTCCGGAAACATCGCCGCCAGTTTCTTGAAATAGCGCATGCGGCTTCTGATCATGCGAATACCAAAAGACGTGCTTGCGTTATTGATGCACCAGACAGTCACGGGCTGAGCTGTGAAGTAATTCGTGAAGCCCTTGCGGAAAATACGAAGGAACAGGTCATCGTCTTCATAGCCGGAAAACTGGGTATCGAAACCACCGACGGCTTCAAAGGATTTGCGAGTGATAAGAGAGGCCGAAGGCAGAACGAACATGTCCGCATGCATGAGATCATGTATGCTCGTTTTCGGATGCTTCGACAGATGATTGACTATCGTCGTCCGGATTATGCTTCCGTCGTCCTCCGCTTCGAAGAGGTCTCCATATATCCAGCCGAGATGGCGATCCCCTTCCGGCACGGCGTTCAATAGAGTTTCTATGTGTGTATCCAGGTAGAAATCGTCCTGATCCAGAAAACTGATGTAATCGGACGTCGTGGCGGCTACACCTGCGTTACGAGCCGACCCCTGTCCTCCGTTCTCCTGGTCGATGACGCGAAATCCGTAAGTCGCAGCGACGTCATGAAGATAGCGCGCCTCTTCCGGCTGAGAACCGTCGTTAACGACAACGAATTCATGGGGCGGAACAGTTTGAGCTAAAACACTCTTCGCCGCCCGATCAATGTATCTGGAGCCGTTATAGTACGGGATTATTACCGCAACTGTAGGGCGCAACGCTCTTTTTCTCTCGGACACCATGGCACAATATCCTGTCTATCGGCGCGAGAGCAGGCGCTTGACGGACCTTATCGGGGCGGTCAGCCGCCAGCTTGTCGACTGGCGCATCGCGTCCAGTTCAGCTCGCGCCGATCTTAGTTCGTCACGCGCGCCGGCCAGAGCCGTGAACGGATCACGGGCATCATATTCCGCGCCAGCATGGGCATCCGCGCCACCGCGTATCGAGACCTTGATTTCGCGCAGTTCGGCATGCGCCAGCTTGAGCAGATCGATTACCGGCATGCCTGGGCCGGCGCCAGCTCGCGACAGCGAAATGTAAAACTCATGAAGGCTGAGGCCGTCAGCCTTGTTCTTGTAAAATTCCGTCTCTCTCAGCCCGATAAAGCCGCTCTCTTCGAGCACGCGTATGAAGTATCTGAAATAGTTCGGGGTGAACTGCCAACGATGGATATCAATGTATTCGGCCTGGTTCCGCGCCTGATCGAGGGCGGCCTTCGCATCGGCAATCGTCGATATCAGTTCGACACCATCAAGAGACGGCTCAAGCCATACGATGTCGCCATCCTTTTTGCTGACGAGGCTGCAATGGTCGAAGACCATCCCGGGTGAGTGCCGGCTGGGCGCGTCGAGATAAGTCTGGATGGCTGATCCTACTGTCGAAACCGGCCGCAACGCATCGAAGCAAAAGCGTTTGTCCGGCACGGCGAGCACAAGGACGCCACTCGGTTTTAAAAGCTGCTCGCAATCGCTCAAAAAGCGCACGACGTCGGTCACGTGTTCGATGACATGGGATGCAACGATGTAGTCGTATCGACCGGCCTCGCCGATCAACGTCACGAGGCTACCGCCATCCGACACATAGTCGACGTCTTCTATATTGTTGATGTCGACGGAGCTGTCAGTTCGGTACTTCTCACGCAATTGCGCCGCGTCAGCGTAGTCGACTGTTTCGACATTATAACCGAGCTTCTTCGGGACAAGTGGGCTGTAACTTGGCCCCACTTCGAGGCCAAAACCACTGGAATCAAACATGGATAACAAGAGGTTGCGGCGATCCAAGAGCGTTTCCATCGAATTGTCGAGCGTCGGCAAAATCGCACATCTGCCGTCATTCGCAGCAACTGCTCATGCGGCTCGCCGAATGATGCGCTACAGCAAAAACTCGCCCCGTCAAAATATTTTCAGGCGGCCGCAACGGCCGCCTGATAACAATCTTCGCGAAAGACTAATTGACAGAAGCGCTGTCTGTCGTTGCAGAGCCTTCGCGGCTCGCGGTTTGAGAACCTCCGCTGCTTGAGTCCGTTGTGACCGCGATGCTCGCAGAACCAACGCTCGTGCTGCCTTCAAAGAAATGGAAGAACACACGCCGGTTTGCCGGATCCAACGGCAATGCCGTTCCTTGATACGTCGCGAAGCCGGCGAATGTCATAGCCTGGTTAGTGTTCGCAACCACATTGAGCGGCCCGGAACTCCGAGGGGCAAGGCAAGCACCAGTTGACGGATTGGTCTGGCACATTTCCAGCAGAATTGGCAGTGGCGCAGACGACGATCCGATAGCCACGCTCGATATGCGCACCTGAAGAGTGCTGCTTGGCCCAATGTTCAATCCGGCCGCTGCAAAGAAATTTATGCCGCCAGACGATCGCGGCACATACATGATGCCGTCCCCTGTCGTCGTGACCGCAGTGGCGATAACGTCTGCACCCGCCGCTGCGGTAACAACCAGATTGAACGAATTCAGACCGAGTGCAACTGGCGCGGGGTCGGAATTGCTGCAATCGAAGACCAGACGCAGATTGCTCGACATAACGCCGGTCGTATTAAACGACAGGAAGAAATGACGCGCCTGGCCAGGGGTGAGCGTGAATGGCGCATTCAATGGACCAAGACCGGTGCCTGGAAGCAGGCGCTCAGCGTATGAGAAGGTGTATGGCAAACCGTCTGCAGGCCGGGCGATCGTACAATTGGTAGCCGTACCCGTACTGCTGGGAAGACTGATGACGGAGGCGAAGGTCGTCACCGTCTGGCCGACGACAGCGCGCCTCGCGACGGGAGTAACAGCCGAGACAATGCTCGCAGTGCCCGATCCACCGCCCAGCGCGGCCAGCGCCTGATCGACGCGGATGCGCGGCTTGGTCGTGCTGGCGGACGAAATCGGCAGGCCGGTATTTTCCAGCGCCGTCTCGATCTGTGAGACAGTGGCGCTCGGGACAGCCGAACGCAGCGCAGCCCAGGCACCCGCGACATGCGGCGTGGCCATGGACGTGCCGTTGAGCGACGAGTAGCCGATATTGCCGTTGTTCGTGTACGAAGCGTAGATGCTGGAGCCGGGAGCAACGACGTCGATCAACGAACCCCAGTTCGAGAACGACGATCGCACATCCGACTTCGTGCTCGAGCCTACGGTTATGGCGGCGGAGATGCAGCCGGGTGAACCGACGGAATCATCGAAACCATCATTGCCCGCCGCGATCACTACGGCGACATTATTGGCCCGCAGCGTATTGATGATCGATGTTTGTGGCGCAGACGAATCACAAGCCGAGAAATACTGGCCGCCGCCGAGGCTCATGTTCACCGAGGCAATCGACTGTGTGCTGCGGACCGAATTCACGTAGTTAAGCGCAGCAATCTGATCCGACTGCCACGACAACACGCAGCCCGTCGATCCGGACGGCACTGAGCCGCACTGCGACAGCGTAAACTGCGAAAAGACGTTCACCGCAAGGATGCGACCATCGCGGGCGACGCCGTTCGCAGGCTCGCCAGCCTGACGGTTCGTGTTGAAGCCCGCTGCGGTACCCGCTACGTGCGTGCCATGGCCGCAGCCATAGATCGGCGTCGAATTGCAGTCTTCACCGGAGCCGGTTGCCGTCGACGAGCTCGCGCCGCCCGGGCACCGGCTGGTCGAACCCTGGCTCGGATTGGTGGTGTTGAAGCACGCCTCGTTGTCGATGCGGCTGCTGAGGAACTCATGGCCTCGACGGCCGCCCGTATCGAGCACGGCGACGCGGTAGCCATTGCCGGTCGCGCCCTGCGCGTAGGCCGTGGTCATGCCGATGAGGGGCACGGATTGGTCGAGCAGCGGAGCCGCAAGCTGGTCTTCGTAGATCTTGATGACCGTCGGGTCGGAAGCCAGCTTTTCGATATCCTGCGCTGACGCATTCATCGCGAATTGCGGCGAGAACGGCATCAGCTTCAGGTTCACGTCACCGGATGATTGAGCCGACGAGATGGACTGAGGCCCGCTGACGCCGAGCGCCCTCGACAGGATGCCTTCCTGCGCGGAGCGCACGGCGGCGATATGCGCATTGTCGCGATCGGCCTCGCTGGCGGATGCCGGCTGGTCGGGAATGGCCGGCATCGCGAATTCAACAATGATCGGCAGTTTCTTGCCCGCGGTCGCAAGCGCGGCGGTCCAGGCCGATCCAGTATCGACGATCTTGTTCTGCGCGGCAGCCGACAGCGGAGTATCCGCAAGGGCTACGGACGCGCCGTAACCGGATGCCGAAAGCGTGAGAATGGCGGCGGTGATGCCTGCCAGCCAATGTTGCTTGTACGATCTTAGGATTCGCATTTAGAGTCCCCTGACATCGAGAGTTTCAGGCTTCACGCCCTCTAACGGAGAAAGCCGGAGAATCGCCCTCGCCCGAAGATGATAATCCGCTAGCGGCGACTATCCGAGAGGGTTACCGTGAAGTCAACTGCGGATCATCCTCGCGTATCGAGGGAATGAGTGGGCTGAAGAAGCCGACGCCGCCGTGCGCCGCGCGATATTGTTGCGCGGCCATGGCCGCTGCGATACGAATTCTGCCCGATCGTAATGGCGAGCCGAATGGCTGCATTTTCTTACAAAGCTCTGACCGCCGAGGGACGTCTGGAACTGGGGCAACTCAATGCCTCAACCGCCGACGACGCGGTCGTGATCCTCAACCAGAAGGGTCTCATCCCGGTCAGCGTCCAGCCGCGCCGCGCCGAAGGCGGACGTCTCGCATCCCTGCTGTCTCGCAGCATTCCATCGTCGCAGGTCACGCGTCTGCTCGCAGACCTCTCGATCATGCTGAACGCCGGCATCCGCATCGATGAGGCGCTCGGCATCATGGAGCATGAATTCGATAATGGACGGCTGCAGCCGGTCGTCGTTCGCATGCGCGCCGAGCTGGCCGGCGGACGCTCCTTTTCGCAGGCACTCGAAGATTGGCCGGCGCTGTTCCCGCCCTTCCAGGTGGCGATGGTGAAGGTCGCCGAAAGCTCCGGGAAATTGCCGATGCTGCTGACGCGCATCGCCGAGGAGCGGCTGAGGTTCGAGCGCCTGTCGGCGCGCGTCGGCGAGGCCCTTCGCTATCCGGCCGTGCTGCTGCTCGGCACGATCGCGGTGATGATCTTCTTCCTCGTCGGCGTGATTCCCCAGTTCGCGCCGATCCTCACCAATGTCGGAAAGAAGGACGCTTTTCTGGAAACGATGTTCGCGATTTCGAACTTCATGCGGACCGAAGGCGAACTGCTGCTGGCGCTCGCTGCCGCCCTGCTTCTCGGCGGGTTTCTGCTGATGCGCAGGCCGGCTTTCCGCGACGCCTTGATGTCCGGCGTCAAACGACTGCCTGGCATTTCCGACATCGCCCGCAGCTATCGCACCGCGCGTTTCTCGCGCCTGCTGGGCATCATGGTCGAGACGGGCATCACGGCGCCGACGGCGATCCGTCTGATCAGCGACACGATCGAGCATGGCCCCGGGGCGCGCGCCCGGGCCGAGCGCGCGTCCGACGCCGTGCGGCAGGGGCAGCGCTTTTCCTCCGCGCTCGAAATCCTCGACATGCCGCCGCTGGCGGTGCGGATGCTGCGGATCGGCGAGCAGAGCGGCGAACTGGCGGCGCTTGCCTACAAGGTCGCCGAATTCTACGAATTGCGGCTGGAGCGATCGCTGTCGCGTCTGGTCGGCTTCGTAGGGCCAGCGGCGGTCACGCTGATCAGCGTTCTGATCGGCGGCATGATCGTGTCGATGATGTCGACGCTCATGTCGTTCAATGATATGGTTCGGTAACTTCCGGAGCGCTTTCGATGAGCATGACAGCGGTTTCTTCCAGGGTCAGCGGCCGCCGCCGCCGGGCGGGTTTCACGCTCGTCGAAATGCTCGTGGTGCTGGCGATCATCGGTCTCATTTCGGCGCTCGTCGGACCGCGCGTACTCAGCCAGTTGACCGATTCCCGCGAGCGGGCGGCCAAGCTGCAGATCGAGGCGTTCACCAGCGCACTCGATATTTTCTTCATCGATGTCGGGCGCTATCCGGTCCAGAACGAGGGCCTCGGCGCGCTGATGCAGAAGCCGTCGAGCATCCAGGTCTGGAACGGCCCCTATCTGCGCGGCGACCGTGTGCCGCTCGATCCATGGGGCCGCGAATATCGCTATCAGAGCGACGGACGCACCTTCCAGATCACGACGCTCGGGCCGGACGGGAACGGCACCAGTGCGCAACTCGGCACCCAGTAGCAAGCAATACCGCCGCGGTATCGTTCTTCTGGACGTCGTGCTGGCGCTAGCCGTTCTGTCGCTGGCGGCGTTCGTGCTGATGCCGAGGCCGCGGGCGGGGATAACCGACATCGAGCTTCGCGCCGAAGCGACGCGGGTCGCCACGCAATTTCGCGAAGGACGAGCCCATGCGATCCGGACCCGCGACAATGCCGATATCGTGGTCGACGCGCGGCAAGGGCTTGTCGGCATGGCCGGCGCTCCCAGCCTGATCCGCCTGCGTGACGGCGTCGAGCTCAACTGGGCCACGTCCAGCCTTTGCCCTCTGGTCGACGGACGCCACGCGCTGCGCTTCCTCGCCGACGGGCGCTCCTGCGGAGGGGTCTTGACCCTGTCCGCCAACGGACGCGCGGTCGAGTTGCGCGTCGACTGGCTGACGGGCCGCGTGGAGATGTCACGCACATGATATCGCCAAGGCGGCGCCGATCCGGGTTCACGCTGATCGAGGTGCTGGCTGCCTTCGTGATCGCCGTGGTCCTGCTCGTGCCGATCGCGGCGACGATCAGCGGCGTGGCAGGCTCGATGCGCGGGCTCGACCGGTCGGCCGCGCGGCGCACGGAGCTTCGCAGCGCCATGGCGGCGGCGGCGTCGATCACGCCTTTGCAAGCCGGCCGCTTCAGCGTCGACGACTATGTCGTCGACGTCACCCCTTATCGCTTCGAACGCGAACGAGACCTGCGGAATACCGGCTGGGCCCTCTACAAGGTCACCGTTGCGTCGTCGGGCGGCATGGTGATCGAGACCGTCCGGATGGGACGGCTGTGAGACGCCATCGCTTTGGCCGGAACCGCGGCTTCACCCTGCTGGAGGCGCTCGTCGCGCTCGTGCTGGCGACGCTTCTGTTCGGCGGGATAGCGCTTTACACGGGAACCTGGCTGCGAAGCTGGGGCAGCATCGTCGAGCGAGGGGCGCGCGAAGATACGGTCGCTGTTGTCCTGGACCGGATGGTCGAAGACCTCGAGGCCGCCCAGCCCATCTACACGAATGGCGCCTTGACCGGCGATGTGGTCTTCGACGGCGAAGCCGACAGTATCTCGTTCGTCCGTCCGGCGCTGGGCTACGGGCCGCGTGCCGGGCTGGACGATGTCACCTATCACAATGACCATGTGGGTCGGGAGCTCGCGGTCGTCCGGTCGAGGCGGGGGTTTCCACCGACGACCGGCGGCGGCGAGGATCTGCCGCTGATCGTCGGCGATACGCAGCTCTCGTTTTCCTATGCGGCCGACGATGGCAAACTGGAAACGCGCTGGAAGCACAACGACCGGCTGCCATCCGTGGTGCGCATCACGCTGTCGGGAACAAGCCCCCTGCCCTGGAGCCGGTCGACATTCGCCCGGCCCCGCACCCAAATCCCGGCCAGTTGCGGGGCCAAGGACCAGTTTGCAGAATGCGCGGCCGCGCTCGAGGCGCGCCGTCCTTAGCGGCTTTCACCGGGCATCACCTGCCACGCAGCCGCGCGACGAACGCCAGCGCCCTCGGCGCTGCGTTGGGCATCAGCGCCAAGGTCTCGGATTGTGGCAGGTTCTCGGCACAGGGGCGAAGATGAGGGCGTTCGCTGCTTTCACGAACTGTCGATGCGCGCGACGGGGAGGCGCGTCGGGGCCTGTCGCATCTGCCGCCCCGTCATATCGGCGAGGGATCGGCAGAGCGCGGCCAGGAGATTGCCCACACGATGGTATTCGATGGCGAAGGGCGCGGTGTCGATGCCGATGCCACTCGTCTAGCGGCAGGGATAATGCTCGATGAGATGATCGAGCAGGATAGCCAGCAGCCGGAAATTGCGAGCAAAACGCATGGCTTCCGCACGGCTGTCGCCGCCGGACAGGGCGTCAGCGATCTGATGGTCGTGACGATGAAGTTCCAGGCCACGATCCCTCGCCCTGTTTGATACGATCTCGATGGCGAGGGCTTCGATACGGCGCAGGCGGCTCAGCACATAGGCACGCGCCTTTAACGGCATGATGCAGGACAGGCCGGCGATGCAGGCGGCCAGATAGAACGCGGCGACGACGCGTT
>Ga0209792_1000720_pt1 | contig 20073 bp, 14 predicted proteins | sample EBPBio142005_DNA_FD_185860 | JGI IMG/M metagenome (GOLD analysis project Ga0209792, IMG submission 185860) | Wastewater treatment Type I Accumulibacter community from EBPR Bioreactor in Madison, WI, USA - Reactor 1_6/14/2005_ DNA (SPAdes)... | ecosystem: Engineered > Bioreactor > EBPR >... | reverse complement strand
ACTACCGCAAGACCCGCGGCCTGATCGGGCTGGTGCCGCAGGAACTGTCCATCGACGCCTTCGAGAGCGTGATGGCGACGGTGTCCTTCAGCCGCGGCCTGTTCGGCAAGCCGGCGAATCCGGCGCACATCGAAAAGGTGCTGCGCTCCCTGTCGCTCTGGGACAAGCGCAACGAGAAGGTGATGACGCTGTCGGGCGGCATGAAGCGCCGGGTGCTCATCGCCAAGGCGCTGTCGCACGAACCCGAAATCCTCTTCCTGGACGAGCCGACCGCCGGCGTCGACGTGGAACTGCGCCGCGAGATGTGGGCGATGGTGCGCGAACTGCGCGAAACCGGCGTCACCATCATCCTGACGACGCACTATATCGAGGAAGCCGAGGAGATGGCGGACCGCGTCGGCATCATCTCGCGCGGCGAGATCATGCTGGTCGAGGAAAAAAGCGAACTGATGCGCAAGCTCGGCAAGAAGCAGCTTCTCATCGAGCTGCGCGAACCGCTGTCGGCCATTCCAGCCGGCCTTTCGGCCCACAATCTCGACCTGTCGCCCGACGGATCGACGCTGATCTCGACCTATAACGCGCGCGCCGACCGCACCGGTATCAATGCGCTGATCGCCGATCTTGCGGCCGCCGGCATCGTCTTCCGTGACATCGAGACCCGGCAGAGCACGCTGGAGCAGATATTCGTCGGGCTTCTGGAGGGACGGCGATGAATTTCAACGCGATCTGGGCCATCTACCGCTTCGAGATGGCGCGCACCTTCCGCACCATCCTCCAGTCGATCGTCTCGCCGGTCATTTCCACCGCGCTCTATTTCGTCGTCTTCGGCGCCGCGATCGGCGGCTCGATCCAGCAGATCGGCGGGGTTTCCTACGGCGCCTTCATCGTGCCGGGCCTGATCATGATGTCGCTCTTGACGCTGTCCATCTCGAACGCGTCGTTCGGCATCTATTTCCCGAAATTCACCGGCACCATCTACGAGCTTCTGTCCGCGCCGGTCTCGCATCTGGAGATCGTCTCGGCCTATGTCGGTGCGGCCGCGACCAAATCGGTGATGATCGGCCTCGTGATCCTGGCCACCGCCGCATTCTTCGTCGATCTCAGGATCGAGCATCCCGTCATCATGCTGCTCTTCCTGGTGCTGACGTCGGTCTCGTTCTCCATGTTCGGTTTCATCATCGGCATCTGGGCGGACGGTTTCGAGAAGCTCCAGCTCATTCCGATGCTGATCGTCATGCCGCTCGCCTTCCTCGGCGGCACGTTCTACTCGATCGACATGCTGCCGCTGCTGTGGCGCAGCATCTCGCTGGTCAATCCGGTCGTCTATCTGGTCAGCGGTTTCCGCTGGAGCTTCATCGGCGTGTCCGATGTCAGCGTCACGGTCAGCCTGGCGATGACCTTCGCCTTCCTGGCCGTCTGCCTCGCGATCGTCACCTGGATGTTCCGCACCGGATACCGCCTCAAGAACTGAGCGGCCTCGCCTGCCTTGCGCCGTCCGGGCGTTTTGGATATGAGGCCAGCCGACCGCCCCAGCCTTCAGCCAGGCGGTCTTTTCCGAACGTTCAAGGCTTCCCGCTCCATGGCGCGCATTGTGATGAAGTTCGGCGGAACTTCCGTCGCCGACCTAGACCGCATCCATAATGTGGCGCGTCACGTCAAACGTGAGGTCGACGCCGGCCACGAGGTCGCCGTCGTCGTCTCGGCCATGTCGGGCAAGACCAACGAACTCGTCGGCTGGGTGCAGAACATGCCCAGGGTCGCCGGGGCCGATTCGCCCTTCTACGACGCGCGCGAATACGACACGATCGTCGCGTCCGGCGAGCAGGTCACGTCCGGCCTGCTGGCCATCGCTCTCCAGTCGATCGGCGTCAACGCCCGGTCCTGGCAGGGCTGGCAGATCCCGATCAAGACCGACAACGCGCACGGCGCGGCCCGCATCGCCGACATCGACGGCTCGTTCCTGATCAAGCGCTTCGGCGAGGGACAGGTCGCCGTCATCGCCGGTTTCCAGGGTGTCGCGCCCGACAACCGCATCGCCACGCTCGGCCGCGGCGGGTCGGATACGTCGGCGGTGGCCATCGCCGCGGCGGTCAAGGCCGACCGCTGCGACATCTACACCGATGTCGACGGCGTCTACACGACCGACCCGCGCATCGAACCCAAGGCCCGGCGGCTGGCGAAGATTTCCTTCGAGGAAATGCTGGAGATGGCCTCGCTGGGCGCCAAGGTCTTGCAGGTGCGTTCGGTTGAACTCGCCATGGTGCACAAGGTGCGCACCTTCGTACGTTCGTCTTTTGAGGATCCCGATGCTCCGGGCATGGGCGATCTTCTCAATCCGCCCGGAACGCTCATTTGCGACGAGGATGAAATCGTGGAACAGCAAGTCGTCACCGGTATCGCCTACGCCAAGGACGAGGCACAGATTTCGCTCCGACGCGTCGCCGACCGCCCCGGCGTCGCCGCCGGCATCTTCCTGCCGCTGGCCGAAGGCGGCATCAATGTCGACATGATCGTCCAGAACATCTCCGAGGACGGCTCGCGCACCGACATGACCTTCACAGTCCCGTCGGGCGATGTCGCCAAGGCGCTCGCGATCCTCGACAAGGTCCGCCAGACGGTCGGCTTCGATGCGGTGCAGCATGACGACGGCATGTCGAAGGTCTCGGTCATCGGCATCGGCATGCGCAGCCATGCGGGCGTCGCCGCCACCGCCTTCAAGGCGCTGGCCGACAAGGGCATCAACATCCGCGCGATCACGACGTCCGAGATCAAGATCTCGATCCTGATCGACGGGCCCTACACCGAATTGGCCGTTCGCACTTTGCACTCGGTCTACGGGCTGGATAAACATTAGCCCGACGATCACGATTCTGTTCAAATAGCGGAATCGAGTATCACGGCGCGGGTTCCTTGCGTCTCCGTTCAACCGTCTCCGAGGGGCGCATGCCCGAGAAGAAGATCGGTCCACGTCACCTGCTGAAGCGTCTGCGCGAGCTGATGCAGATGCAGCTCGAGCCGCAGGAGCGGCTGGACAAGATCGTCCGCGAGATCGCGGCGATCATGGTCGCCGAGGTCTGCTCGCTCTACGTGCTGCGCGCCGACGGCGTGCTGGAGCTCTACGCCACCGAGGGCCTCAATCCGAGCGCCGTCCACCTGGCCTCGCTGCGTCTGGGGCAGGGCCTCGTCGGCACGATCGCCGCCTCGGCCCGGCCGCTCAACCTGTCGGACGCGCAGAAGCATCCGGCCTTCGCCTACCTGCCCGAGACGGGCGAGGAGATCTATCACTCCTTCCTCGGCGTTCCCGTGCTGCGCGCCGGCCGCACGCTCGGCGTGCTCGTCGTCCAGAACCGGACGATGCGCACCTATGCCGAGGACGAGATCGAGGCGCTCGAGACGACCGCCATGGTCATCGCCGAGATGATCGCATCCGGCGGTCTTGTGCGCCTGACGCGTCCCGGCCTCGAACTCGACCTGAGCCGCCCCGTCCGCATCGATGGCCTGTCCTTCAATGACGGCATCGGCCTCGGCCATGTCATCCTGCACGAGCCGCGCATCGTCGTCACCAACCTGTTCGCCGAGGACAGCGAGGAGGAGAAGGCGCGGCTGGAAACGGCGCTCAGCTCGCTGCGCCTGTCGATCGACGACATGCTGTCGCGGCGCGAGGTGGCGTTCGAGGGCGAGCACCGCGCCGTGCTCGAAACCTACCGCATGTTCGCCAACGATCAGGGCTGGGTGCGCCGCCTCAACGAGGCGATCGGCAACGGCCTGACCGCCGAGGCCGCCGTCGAGAAGGTCCAGAGCGACATGCGCGCGCGCATGCAGAACATGACGGACCCCTATCTGCGCGAGCGGATGAGCGATTTCGACGATCTCGCCAACCGCCTGCTGCGCCAGTTGATGGGGCGCGGGCCGGAGGATCTCGCCCAGTCGCTGCCCAAGGATGCGATCGTGGTGGCGCGCACCATGGGCGCGGCCGAACTGCTCGACTATCCGCGCGACCGGCTGCGCGGCCTGATCCTGGAGGACGGCGCGCAGACCAGCCACGTCGTCATCGTCGCCCGCGCCATGGGCATTCCGGTCGTCGGCCAGCTCAAGGGCGCGGTGTCGATGTCGGACAATGGCGACGCGGTCATCGTCGACGGCGATGTCGGCCTGATCCATCTGCGGCCGCAGTTCGACCTCGAAAAGGCCTATGCAGAGAAGGTCCGCTTCCGCGCCCGCCGCCAGCAGATGTTCCGCGAGCTGCGCGACAAGCCGAGCCGCAGCAAGGACGGGGTCGATGTCGACCTCCTGATGAATGCCGGCCTGCTGGTCGATCTGCCCCAGCTTTCCGAATCCGGCGCCGCCGGCATCGGCCTGTTCCGCACCGAATTGCAGTTCATGGTCGCGTCCGCCTTCCCCCGCGCCGAGGCTCAGGAGAATTTCTACCGCTCGGTGATGGACGCGGCCGCGGGCAAGCCGGTCACCTTCCGCTCGATCGACATCGGCGGCGACAAGGTGCTGCCCTATTTCAAGAACGCCCGGCCCGAGGAAAACCCCGCGCTCGGCTGGCGCGCCATCCGCCTGACGCTCGACCGGCCGGGCCTGTTGAAGACGCAGGTGCGCGCGCTGCTCAAGGCCGCCGGCGGCCGCGAGTTGAAACTGATGCTGCCGATGGTGTCGGAACTGGACGAGATCGCCAAGGCGCGCGAGATCATCGACGCCGAGGTGCGGCATCTGTCGCGCCATGCGCACCTCCTGCCGACCCGGCTGAAGCTCGGCGCGATGATCGAGGTTCCGGCGCTGCTGTGGCAGTTGGACGAGTTGATGAATTCGGTCGATTTCGTCTCGGTCGGCTCCAACGACCTGTTCCAGTTCTTCATGGCGACCGACCGAGGCAACACGCTCCTGTCCAACCGCTTCGATCCGCTGTCTGTGCCGTTCCTGCGCATGCTGCGCGACATCGCCGCCGCCGGTCGCCGCAACAACTGCCCGGTGACCCTGTGTGGCGAACTGGCCGGCCGGCCCATGTCGGCCATGGCGCTGATCGGGCTGGGCTTCCGCTCGATCTCCATGTCGGCGGCCGCCATCGGACCGGTGAAGGCCATGCTGCGCGACTTGCCGGTGGGCGAGCTTGAGGCCGTGCTGGACGAACAGCTCGCGAGCAAATCGGTCGGCGCTTCGGTGCGCAATCTGCTGCAGGCCTTCGCCGACAAGCACGGCGTGCCGCTTTAGCGACGCTGTCTTCGCGACGTTGAGCTTTGCTCCGTCATCCGCTATCTCGCCCGTTTCTCACCGGATTGCCGCATGATCTCCCTTCCCCGTGACCGCATGGACCAGGTCGTCAAGCGCTACGAGTTGCTCGAAGCGCAAATGGCGGCCGGCGTCGATCCGGACGCCTATGTCAAGCTGTCGTCGGAATATGCCGAATTGCAGGACGTAGCGATGAAGGTGCGCGAATTGCGCAAGGCCGAGGCGGAACAGGCCGATCTCCAGGCGATGCTGGACGACCCGTCGACCGACGCCGAGATGCGCGCGCTGGCCGAAGCCGACCTGCCGGCGGTGGACGACCGCATCGAAGCCCTGCAACGCGACATGCAAATCCTGCTCCTGCCCAAGGACGCCGCCGACGAGCGCAGCGCCATCCTTGAAATCCGCGCCGGCACCGGCGGCGACGAGGCGTCGCTGTTCGCCGGCGACCTCTTCCGCATGTATGAGCGTTACGCCGCGACGCGCGGCTGGAAGGTCGAGGTCGATTCCGCCTCCGACGGGGAGCGCGGCGGCTACAAGGAAATCATCGCCACCGTCACCGGCAGGGGCGTCTTCGCGGCGCTCAAGTTCGAGTCGGGCGTCCACCGCGTGCAGCGCGTGCCGGACACCGAGGCGAGCGGCCGCATCCACACCTCCGCCGCGACCGTCGCCGTGCTGCCCGAAGCGCTGGACGTCGATGTCGAGATCAAGCCCGAGGATATCCGCATCGACACGACCCGCGCGTCGAGCTCGGGCGGCCAGCACGCCAACACGACCGAGACCGCCGTCCGCATCCTGCATATTCCGACCGGCATCATCGTGGTCCAGGCGGAAAAATCGCAGCACCAGAACCGGCAGAAGGCGATGCAAATCCTGCGCGCGCGCCTCTACGATCTGGAGCGCAGCCGCGTCGACAGCGAGCGTTCCGAATCGCGCAAGTTGCAGGTCGGCTCAGGCGACCGGTCGGAACGCATCCGCACCTACAATTTCCCGCAGGGCCGCCTGACCGACCACCGCATCAACCTGACCCTCTACAAGCTCGACCGGGTGATGGAAGGCGATCTCCAGGAGGTCATCGATGCGCTGACGACAGACCATCAGTCGAAGCTGATGGCGGAGGCGGAGTGACTTGGGAACGGCGTTTTGAAGCGATGAACAACCCCTCACCGGCCCTTCGGGCCACCTCTCCCCAGAGGGGAGAGGAACCGCTGCGGCGATGCCGGCGCTTTTCCAGCTTGGGTTCCTCTCCCCTTTGGGGAGAGGTGGCCCGAAGGGCCGGTGAGGGGTTATCTCAATGACCACCCTCTCCGCCCTCTATCGCTCCGCCCGCGCGCGCCTGACCGATGCTGGCGTCGAGAGCGCGGCGCTCGACGCGCGGCTGCTCGTCCAGCAGGCGACCGGGAGTTCGCTTGACGACATTGTCTGCCGGCCGGCCCGGCCGGTATCCGCCGAGGCGCAAGCTTGGCTCGACGCGGCGCTTGCCCGCCGCCTCGCCGGGGAGCCCGTGCACCGTATCCTCGGCCGGCGCGAGTTCTTCGGGCTCGACCTGAAGCTTTCGCCCGATACGCTGGAGCCGCGCGCGGACACGGAAGCGCTGGTCGAACTGGCGCTCCCCGAAGCCCGGCGTATCGTCGCGGCGAAAGGCGCCTGCCGCATCCTCGATCTCGGAACCGGAACCGGCGCAATCGGGCTGGCGCTGGCGCACGGCATTCCGGAGGCGACGGTCACCCTGACCGATGTCTCCGCCGACGCATTGGCGACGGCGCGGCGAAACGCCGAGGCGCTTGGCCTCGCCGGCCAGGTGACGACCCTCGCATCAGAATGGTTCACAAAGATCGACGGCATTTTCGATCTCGTCGTCTCGAACCCGCCCTACATCCCGTCGGCGGATATCGCTTCGCTCGCGCCCGACGTCCGCGATTTCGACCCGTTGCGGGCGCTTGACGGCGGAACCGACGGGCTGGACGCCTATCGGGCGATCGCCGCGGGCGCCGGGCGGCATCTGATCGGCGGCGGCGCAGTCGCGGTGGAGATCGGGGCAGGGCAGGCAGACGATGTCGTTTCGTTGTTTTCGGCGCGAGACTTCCTACATAAGGGGACGAGGAAGGACCTCGCCGGACATGACCGGGCGCTGCTATTTGCCGCAAGGTAAGCTGAGAAAACGCTTGGCTTCGGGCAAGAACACCGCTACGTATCCGGCCACCGGACAAGGCGAGCAGGCAGAGCCGTCCTCGATTCGGACCCCGTAGAGACAACTGCCTGCTTGTAGCGACGCGGAAGCGCGCGGGGGAACCGTCCGGGATGTTTGAACTCAGATACAGGACGAATGGCGACGGCTTCCAGAGTGAAGACCGGTCGTGACAGCAAAGCGGCAGACCGTCTGCATTCCCGAACGGGACGCCGCCTGCACACATCTCAAACAAGAGAGTTAGATGAGGCCACAACAGCAGAACAGGCGCATGCGCGGCCGCAACAACAATAACAATAACAACAATCAGAACCGCAAGGGGCCAAACCCGCTTACGCGCAGCTATGAGTCGAACGGGCCGGATGTGAAAATCCGCGGTTCCGCTCAGCAGATCGCCGACAAATACATGCAGCTCGCGCGCGACGCGCAGGGCTCCGGCGACCGCGTGATGGCCGAGAACTATCTCCAGCACGCCGAACACTACAACCGCATCATCGCGGCCGCTCAGGCGCAGATGCCGCAGCAGTTCGTCCGCGACCAGCGCGACGATATGGACGATGACGAGGAAGGCGGCTTCGACGGCCAGCAGCAGCCCTTCGAGCAGCGTCCTGACGGCACCGGGCCGCAGCCGGAAATCGGCGGCATCCCCGCCGAGGTGGCGCTTAATCCGGATGCGTCTAGTGGCGAGCCGCCGCGTGAACAGCGGCCGGTCAACGGCAATTATGCCAACGGCCAGAACAATGGCGGCCAGCAGAACGCGCGGGACGGGGAAGAGGGCGGTCAGCGCCGCCCGCGCCGCCGGCGCGGTCGTCGCCCGGACGGCGATTTCCGCAATGACGAGACGAATGCCTCGGGCGAAGGCCAGGATGATGGCGACGATGGCGGCCTGCCGTCATTCGTGACCGCCGGCCGGACGCAGCCTGCCGAAGCCCCGGCGCCGGCGAAGGCCGACCGCGACGACGAACAGCAGCCGGCCGACGCGGTCGAATAGACCACCGAGAAACATCCGGGACGTTCTGGACCGGCGGGCTTGCCCGCCGCTTTTTCTTTGCGCGCAGCGGCCGGCATTTGTCGGCGCGAGCCTTGAGCAAGCGCGGTGCGATACCTATGTCGTGATCAACAGGACCTGCCGAATGCGGGGGTCCGTCATTTCGTGCCGATCCGGCGCCTCCAGAAGGGCCGGGGAGGGAAGGAGAGACATATATGAACATCGAGAAATACTCCGAGCGCGTTCGGGGTTTCATCCAGTCCGCGCAGACGCTGGCGCTGTCGCGCAACAACCAGCAGTTCACGCCCGAACATCTTCTGAAAGTCCTGGTCGACGACCCGGAGGGGCTGGCGGCTTCGCTGATCCAGCGCGCCGGCGGCGACGTCAAGGCGGTGCAGCTCGGCGTCGACGTCGCGCTCAACGCCTTGCCGAAGGTCGAGGGCGGCAACGGCCAGCTCTACATGTCGCAACCTCTGGCCAAGGTTTTTTCCACCGCCGAGGAGATGGCGAAGAAGGCGGGCGATTCGTTCGTCACCGTCGAGCGGCTGCTGACCGCGCTGGCGGTCGAGAAGTCAGCCAAGACCGCCGACATCCTGGGCAAGGCCGGCGTCACCGCGCAGGCCCTCAACGCCGTCATCAACGACATCCGCAAGGGACGCACGGCCGACTCGGCCTCCGCCGAACAGACCTATGACGCCCTGAAGAAATATGCCCGCGACCTCACCAAGGATGCGCGCGAAGGCAAGCTCGACCCGGTCATCGGCCGCGACGAGGAAATTCGCCGCACCATCCAGGTCCTGTCGCGCCGCACCAAGAACAATCCCGTCCTGATCGGCGAGCCCGGCGTCGGCAAGACCGCCATCGCCGAGGGCCTTGCCTTGCGCATCGTCAATGGCGATGTGCCGGAGAGCCTGAAGGACAAGCAGCTCATGGCGCTCGACATGGGCTCCCTGATCGCCGGCGCGAAATATCGCGGCGAGTTCGAGGAGCGGCTGAAAGCCGTGCTCAACGAGGTCACGTCCTCGAACGGCGACATCATCCTCTTCATCGACGAGATGCATACGCTGGTCGGCGCCGGCAAGGCGGACGGCGCGATGGACGCGTCCAACCTGCTCAAGCCCGCTCTCGCCCGCGGCGAGCTGCACTGCGTCGGCGCGACCACGCTCGACGAATACCGCAAATATATCGAGAAGGACGCCGCGCTCGCCCGCCGCTTCCAGCCGGTCTTCGTCAAGGAGCCGACGGTGGAGGACACCATCTCCATCCTGCGCGGCCTGAAGGAGAAATACGAGCAGCACCACGAGGTGCGCATCGCGGACTCGGCGCTGGTCTCGGCGGCGACTTTGTCGAACCGCTACATCACCGACCGCTTCCTGCCCGACAAGGCGATCGATCTTGTCGACGAGGCGGCGTCGCGCGTGCGCATGCAGGCCGATTCCAAGCCCGAGGATCTCGACGAGGTCGACCGCCGCATCATGCAGTTGAAGATCGAGCGCGAGGCCCTGAAGAAGGAGAACGACGCCGCGTCGAAGGATCGCCTCGTCCGCATCGAGGAGCAGCTTGCCGGCCTCGAGGAGGATTCGGCGGCGCGCACCGCGAAGTGGCAGGCGGACAAGCAGGCGCGCGGCCAGGCGGCCGATCTCAAGCGCCAGCTCGACGAGGCCCGCAACGAACTCGCGATCGCGCAGCGCAAGGGCGAATTCCAGAAGGCCGGCGAGCTTGCCTATGGCACGATTCCCGACCTCGAAAAGAAGCTCGCCCAGGCGGAGACGCAGGAGGCCGAACTGTCGCAGGGCGGCGAGACCGTGACCTCCGACCAGGTGGCCCAGATCGTCTCGCGCTGGACCGGCATTCCGGTCGACAAGATGCTGGAAGGCGAGCGCGACAAGCTCTTGCGCATGGAAGACGAGATCGCCAAACGCGTCGTCGGCCAGGGCGAGGCGGTGCAGGCGGTGTCGAAAGCCGTCCGCCGCGCCCGCGCCGGCCTGCAGGACCCGAACCGGCCGATCGGCTCGTTCATGTTCCTCGGCCCCACGGGCGTCGGCAAGACGGAGTTGACCAAGGCGCTCGCCGGTTTCCTGTTCGACGACGACTCGGCCATCGTGCGCATCGACATGAGCGAGTTCATGGAGAAGCACTCGGTCGCCCGCCTGATCGGCGCCCCTCCCGGCTATGTCGGCTATGAGGAAGGCGGCGCGTTGACCGAAGCCGTGCGGCGCCGGCCCTATCAGGTCGTCCTGTTCGACGAGATCGAGAAGGCGCATCCGGACGTGTTCAACGTGCTGCTGCAGGTGCTGGACGACGGCCGCCTGACCGATGGTCAGGGCCGCACGGTCGACTTCCGCAACACGCTGATCATCATGACGTCGAACCTCGGCGCCGAATATCTGGTCAACCTCCAGGAAGGCCAGGATGTCGACGCCGTGCGCGACGAGGTGCTGGGCGTGGTGCGCTCGCATTTCCGGCCGGAGTTCCTGAACCGCATCGACGAGATCATCCTGTTCCACCGGCTGCGCCGGCAGGACATGGGCAAGATCGTCGGGATCCAGCTCAAGCGGCTGGAGGCGCTGCTCGCCGACCGCAAGATCGTGCTCGACCTCGACAAGGACGCGATCGAATGGCTGGCGGACAAGGGCTACGACCCGGCCTATGGCGCACGCCCGCTCAAGCGCGTCATGCAGAAGGAGCTTCAGGACCCGCTGGCGGAGAAGATCCTGCTCGGCGAGATCCTCGATGGCTCCACGGTCATCGTCACCCACGGGTCCGACCGGCTGAACTTCCGCTCGAAGCCGACCGTGGTGAAGGCGGACAAGACCGAAGCGGCCTGAGCGGCCGGACGCAGGACAAGGCGGCGCAGCGATGCGCCGCCTTTTTTTTGTTCAGGCCGCGCCCGGCCCCCAGTCCTCGTCGAAGCCGGCGATCGCCGGCCGGTCGGGCTTGCCGCCCTGGATCAACCTGAACGCCGGGGCCGTCTTCGGCCGGCTCGAAGGTCGCCCGCGCAGCGCCGCCTCCGGCTGATGCAGCACGGCGACAAGCTCGATGTCCTCCATCGCCTGTCCGCGCCCCGATATCCTCATCGTCTCGCCCTGCATCATGCCGAGCAGCGCCAGCCCGCGCATGGTCGTGATCGGCAGGAAGCAGCCGACCGCCGAATTCATGTGCGCCTGGGCGACGATGCGCGTGTCGGGTTCGCCGCCGTCGACGCGGTAGGAGACGCGGCTGTTCAGCGTCACGGCGGTTTCGGGAACGTCGTCGCGGAACACGATCGTCGCGGCCGAGATCTTGGCGCGCATCAGACACGCCAGAGCCGAGCTTTTCTCCGGATTGCGCTCGAGCATCGTCTCGAGGATGGAAATGTCCTTTGTGGTCAGAATGCAGGACGCCATGGCGGATCTCCATCGCCCGGCGCATGCCGCGCGGGCGGTTCAATGACTGGAACGGGTGATCGGACCCCTGACCGCCGACGGGCGGCCAGGGGCTATCGTCCTGCGATGAGGCAGCCTCCGGACAGGGCGAGCCGGGACATGGTCGTCATGCCGCCGCGCCGGTTTCCGGCGCGTCTGCGTCGACCAGATCGACGGTCAGGCGGTGTTTCCGGCCGTCGCGCGCGGTCCAGTCGATGGACTGGCCGGCCGACAGGCCGATCAGCGCGACGCCGATCGGCGTGAGGATGGAGACCTTGCCCTCAGCGATGTCGGCATCGCCGGGCAGGACGAGCGTCACGGTACGCGTTTCGCCGGTGTCGGTCGAATAGCTCAGCGTCGAGCCGATCCGGACGCGCGGCGGGCCGGCATTGTCGTCGGCGATCAGGCGGGCGCGATCGAGTTCCTGCGCCAGTTCCTCGGTCACCGGGCCTTCCGGCAGCGAGTCGACGAGACGGGTCAGCCTGGCGTGATCGCCGCGCGTGATGGAGATGGCGGGCTTCGCCCGCGATGGGAGTTGAGCCATGTCTATGCCCTGCAAAATATCGGCCGCGCGCGTGCTGGCGCGGCTCCGGTCAGATCGGGATGGGTTCGCTTGTCGCTTGGATCAGGCTCGTCCGGTGCCGGACTTGTCCTGGCGTGCCCCTCGACCGGGGCGCGACGCCGCCTGGCCGGGGGTCAGTGTCCCGCGATGGGGCACACCCTGTTGAGAAGACTGGACATGGCGACGTGCGCGAACATGGCCTGAGTGTCGGCCAAGCCGTGCGGGAAGTCAACGCAGGGGCCGGGCGGCATCGGCTATCGGGCTTCCCGCCGGAAAAGCATTCGTGAAAGGGGACGGATTTATCGGGTCCGGCGCGAGGGCCGATTGGCGGCAAAGCCTGCTTTTCCAACGTTCGGCGGTTCGGTTTGTCAGTCTGTGTCAGGAATGTTTTCCTCGACTTTATCCCCGTGGCTCCCGGCCAGCCCATAATCGCCTCATCTCCCTCGAGGGAACCCTGGGTCCGGACCGGGGGTCAGGGGAGGGGGACGGCGTCCGGGACGGCCGCGCAACGGTAGCGCGGTTTAGCGAGTCGATCGCCAAGACCCGGTCCTCGGGGACGGTCAGAGCCGGTATGGATCTCGTTCCGAGATTCGAGCCCGGCCCATCCAGCCGAGGTGAAAGCGCCGGCGGACGCAAACGACCGCGCCGCATTTTCAATATTGAGTGAGGCGCGGTCCAAGCGTCCGCTTCCCATCTTTTCCGGGTGGGGGCAGGCTTTGGCGCGCCCGTAACAGGGCGAGGCAATTCGATGACGACGAAGAAGAAGTACAAGATCGACGTTCAGGCGTACTGGAATCACATGGCCGACGGACTGGCACAGTTGCACTGGCAGGATGCGCTGCGTCTGGCGCTCGACGCAGATGGCGCGCCGGCACGTTGCAGGCGCAGGGCCTGCGGGATGCAGAGACACTGCCATATCCATGTCGAAGACGGCGAAAAGCTCGATTGCGGCGGCGGCGTGATCGCGCCGCGCACGATTTCGACAGCCGGCGCGGCGCTGCTTTTCGGCGTCACCTTGGCTATATCATTCGGTCGCCATATCGCCAAAGACCAGGCTGACGGCCGATTCGATTGGGCGGGCGACAAGAGGTTGCGTCCACCCGTGCAGTCAGAATAGCGAACACCATGACCCTCGACGACTACAACGCCTTCTGCGCCACGCTTCCCGCGACATCCCATCTGATCCAGTGGGGCGGAAGCCATGTCTGGAAGGTAGGGTCAAAGGTCTTCGCCATCGCCGGCTGGGACGACGGCGCCATGGTCGGCATCACCTTCAAGACGTCGGACATGTCCTTCGACCTCTTGAAGGATCAGCCCGGCTGCCGACCGGCGCCCTATCTGGCCTCGCGCGGCATGAAATGGATCCAGCGCACCTCGGCCGAATCCATGGATGACGCCGCGCTGCGCGACTATCTGCGCGAAAGCCACCGGCTGGTCGCAGCCAAACTGACGCGCAAGGCGCGGGCGGAGCTGGGGTTGTAGATGCCGTCGATCCCTCCCCGCAAGGGGGAGGGAGCTTCGCGCCAACCTCCCAACATGGTTTCCCAATCGCAAATAAATCCCGCCGCGGGGCCGCCATCTTCATGTCCCGTTCATCATGCACGCTGCAAAATACGGTCGGATGTATGAAGAGCGTCATGCAACCTGACGCCCGCTCGCGAATTGGGACCAAATGCGCGCACACAAGACGATTTCGGCCAAACTTCTCGCTTCGGCGGTCATCCTAACGAATCTTGCCGGCACAGCCCCTGTCTTCGCGCAGGACGGCGTGGTGCAACTGGCGCAGAGCCGCGAGATCGAGGTCTATTACGACGATTACGGACGCCGGGTGATCGCCGATGCCTATACCGGCGAGATCCTGTCGATCGAACGCCCGCGCAACGGGCTGGACCGGCGCGCGACCGGCGCGGTGCGCCGCTACCAGGAGCCCGACGGGCCCTATTATGCCGACCGCGACTATCGGCGTCCGCGTTATGAGGAGGTCGATCCCGGCTATGACGACGAGCGTGCCGGGCGTTATCCCGGCGACGATCAGGTCTATTACGACAATCGCGAGTTCCCCGAAGCTCCCGCGGAAACCGAGCGGCATGTCCGCCGCGAGCCGCTGCCGGCCAGCCCCGCTCCCGCGCCGGCTCCGCGCGCGCCGCAGCGTAGCGCCGAACCCCAGCTTTCGCCTGCCAATCCGGGCGATGTTCCGGTCATCGGCCGCAAGGCCGACCGCACGGTCGCCGAATTGCAGATCATGCTCGACCGCGCCGGTGTGTCGCCCGGCGTGATCGACGGGCATATGGGCTCCAATGTCGAGAAGGCGCTGTCGGCCTACAACGAGCTGACCGGCGACAATCTGAAGACGACCGACAAGGCCGGCATCGAGGCCGCGCTGGCCGAGCGCGGCGGCGAACCCTTCGTCGACTACACGATCACCCCCGAGGACGCCGCCGGTCCCTATGTCGCGTCCATCCCGGCCGACTATGGCCAGAAGGCGCAGCTCGAGGCCATGGCCTACACGTCGACGCTCGAAATGCTCGGCGAGCGTTTCCATATGAGCGAAGCCTATATCAAGGAGCTCAATCCGGGCGCGAATTTCGGCCGGCCGGGCACGGTGATCAAGGTCGCCAAGCCGGGCGCGAACGTGATGCGGCCGGTCTCGCGCATCATCGCCGACAAGGGCCGCACCCAGGTCCGCGCCTACGACGCGGCAGGCCGCCTCGTCGTCGCCTATCCGGCGACGATCGGCTCCTCCGATACGCCGTCGCCGACCGGCACGCACACGGTCGAGCGCGTCGCGCTCAATCCGGAATACACCTATAATCCGAAGATCAACTTCAAGCAGGGCGAGAACGACAAGATCCTGCGCATCCCGCCCGGCCCCAACGGCCCCGTCGGCTCGGTGTGGATCGCGCTGTCGAAGCCGACCTACGGCATCCACGGCACGCCCGATCCCTCGAAGATCGGCAAGACCAACAGCCATGGCTGCATCCGCCTGACCAACTGGGACGCCCAGGAACTCGCCAAGCTGGTGAAGAAGGGCGTGACCGTGGAATTCGTCGAATAGCGCGGATGCTCCCTCCCCCTTGAGGGGAGGGTGGCCCGAAGGGCCGGTGAGGGGGCGGCACAGGTAACAGGCTCCTCGGGCCTGCGCCTTCAAAATCTCTCCTCCCATCAAATTTCGCGGTTACACTCGCGAAATGGCCACGAACACAAGCGCCACCTTCTGCCCTGCGGCGAATCGCAAATTCGTGCTTGCGGCCGCGGTTCTGGCCTCCAGCATGGGGTTCATCGACGGTTCGGTCGTTTCAGTCGCCATGCCCGCGATCCGCGCCGACCTCGGCGCTTCACTGGCGGCGGCGCAGTGGATATCCAACGCCTACGCGCTGACCCTGTCGGCGCTCATTCTCGTCGGCGGGGCGGCGGGCGACCGTTTCGGCCTGAGGCTAACCTTCATCGCCGGCATCGCTTTTTTCACGATCGCCTCGATCGCTTGCGCGGCCGCGCCCGGTCCTGCCGCTCTTATCGTCTTCCGTGCGATACAGGGAATCGGCGCGGCGATCATGATTCCCTGCAGCCTGGCGATCATCGCCAAAGCCTATCCGAAGGCGGAGCGGGGCAGGGCGATCGGCATATGGGCAGCGGCTTCCGCCATGACCACGGCGCTAGGCCCCGTGCTCGGCGGCTTCGCGCTCTCCGTTTTCGACGACAGCATCTGGCGGGCGATCTTCGCCATCAACCTGCCGCTCGGCGCCGCCGCGATCTGGCTGCTCTGGGCCAAGGTTCCGGCCGATGCGCCGTCGGGCGCGGCCAAACTCGATCTTGCCGGCGCGGTGCTGGCGACGCTCGGCTTCGGCGCGCTGGCCTACGGGTTGACGGCGCTTGCGGAAGCCGGCGAGGCCACCCGCTCTTTCATGGCCACGCTCGGCGGCATCGCCGGAATCATCGCCTTCATCCTGTGGGAGCGGCGAGTGCATGCGCCGATGGTCGATCTGTCCCTGTTCGCCAACCGCGCCTTCAGCGGAGCGAATATCGCGACCTTCTTCCTCTATTTCGCGCTGTCGGCGATTCTCTTCTACCTGCCGATGCTGCTGATCGCCGGCTGGGGCGTCAGTCCCGCGCAGACCGGTTTTCTCTTTTTGCCGCTGTCGGTCCTGATCGCGCTCCTGTCCGGCCCTGTCGGACGCCTGTCGGACCGGATCGGCGCGCGCTTGCCCATCGCGGTCGGCAGCCTGATCGTCGGCGCGGCCTTCGCTGCGCTCGGATTCGTCGCCTGGGCCGGATTCCATTCATTCTGGGTCGGCGTCTTTCCGACCATGGTGGCGATGGGGCTCGGCATGGCCATCGTCGTCTCGCCGCTCTCCACCGCCATCATGACCGTGGTCGAGGACGCGCAGACTGGTGCTGCTTCGGGCATCAACAACGCGGTCTCGCGAATCGCCGGGCTGATCGCGGTGGCGGCGATGGGCGCGACTGCCGCCCTGGTCTATGCCGCGATGATCGGGGACGCGGGACATATCCCCGAATTCGGCGTCGCGCCACCGACGCCGCTCGACGCTGCAGGGGAGGCGGTGCGAATCGCCGCGAGCGACGGCGCGTTCGCGGTCGTCGCCTTCGTCAATGCGGCTCTGTGCGCTCTGTCGGCGATCGTTGCGCTGACGACCTTGCCGGATCTGTCGGGAAAATCCCAGGCGGAAAGCTGAGCGGTCAGGATTTCGCGCCGGCCTGCGCCATCTTCAGCGGATCCTTCGCCTGCTGCTCCAGCAGCGTGTCGATCCGCTCCTTGGCCTTCTTGAAGGCTTCGAGCTCCTCGCCCTTCAGGACGCGCCCGACCGGCAGGCGCACGCGCATCGGATCGACCTTGTTGCCGTTCACGATGAGTTCGTAGTGAAGGTGATTGCCGGTCGCCAGGCCGGTCGCGCCGACATAGCCGATGATCTGGCCCTGGCGGACCCGCGCGCCCGGCGTCACGCCGCGCGCGATGCCGCTCTGGTGGTTGTAGGAGGTCTCGTAGCCGTTGGCGTGGCGTATGATCGTCTGGCGTCCATAGCCGCCGGCCCACCCGGCCTTCTCAACGACTCCGTTACCCGATGCGATGATCGGCGTTCCGCGCGGCGCCGACCAATCGACGCCTGTGTGCATCTTCACATAGCCGAGGATCGGATGGCGCCGCCCGCCGAAGCCCGAGGTGAAGCGGCCGTTGGGGACCGGATTGCGCAGCAGGAACTGGCGCACGCTGCGGCCATTGGCGTCGAAATAGTCGACCGTCCCGTCCGACATCTGGAAACGGTAGAACATGCGGGTGTTGCCGCTGAAACTCGCCTTCACATAGAGCAGTTCCGAATCGGCCGACGCACGGTCCTGCTCGTCCGGCTGCGAGAAGATCGCCTCGATCCGGTCCGCGGGATTGAGCCGCGACTGGAAGTCGACCTCCGACGCGAGGAGCCGAACCATCTGAGCGGTCATGTCGCGCGACATGCCGTAGGAATAGGCGGCGCGATAAATGCCGTCATAGACGGTGGGCAGGTCACCCCGCACCCGCACCGGCTGCGGCGAATCATCGAAGGCAGCCGCAACCTCGGTCGATTGCTCCGGCTCGTCGGCCGGCACGAACTGCTCGCGGTCGTCCACGGCGATCGACAATATGTGCTGCTTGCCGTCGTAGACGCTGGCGCGGACGATCTTGTTCACGTCGCGCGTCGATTCGATTCCGATGCGCAGCACGCTGCCGGCCTTGAGGTTCGGCCCGTGCAGCAACTGTTCCAGCGCATCGGCCATGCCGCGCGACATCGCCCGGTCGTAGCCGGCTTCCTCGAACACCGTCGTGATCTTCTTGTCGGTGCGAACGGGCAGGAAATCCTCGGAGAAGCCGACGGAAATATCGAACGACGCGCGCGTGGCGGTCGAGACGTTCTCGGGAATCACCCGCGCGAAGCTCGGCGTGATCGGCGAATCGCCCGGCGACTGGCCGAATCGCTGCGGGTCGACATAGTGCAGCGCCGCGACCTGGACCGCGCCCTCGCCGAGATCGGCGCCCGCGGCGCGCACGACTTCCTCGATCTCTCCGGCGGAGAGTGCGCTCTTCTCGTCGAAGGCGGCTGTCTCCATCGGGAAATCGACGGTGCGCAGGCTCACCTCGCTCTCGACCTTCGCGCCATAGATCACGCCGGCGTCGGCGGCCGGCGCGGCGGACGCAACGGCGCCGTCCTCGGCAAAGACGTCGAGCGGGTCGAAAGGCGGGTAGGGGCGGTTCGTCGTGTGGCCGGCGGCCAGCGCCATCTTGACCTCGACGAAGGGCTGGGTGCGCACGACGTCGCGGTCGCCCACCCGGCTCATCATGGAGACTTCCATGCGGCGGCGGTCGCGCGCCTTCGGCGCGGCGCGAGGCTGGGCGAGGCGGGTCGTCTTGGCGGCCTCGCCGGAATCGCCGTTCGAGATTCCGGTGACGATGCGCGCGATTTCCGGCGGCGTCGCCAGTTGCTCGCGCCCGTCAAGCGCCGCGAGGAGCGCCACGCCCATGAGAACCGAAGAGGTGAGGCCAGTAAGGAACGTGCCGGACAGCCAGCGCGCAGACACCTCGCGGCGGTCGGGCGGGCCGCCGCGACCATCTGCGAGCATGGGCGGCTCGTTGCCGAGCGCCGAGATCGTGTCTTCTACGTCCTGCATTGAGGAGGGCGTTGTCCCCGCATGCGAAGCAATTCGCTTTTCTGTCTCGACAATTGCCCGTCGGCGGCACTCAAGTCAACGAAGGCAATGGCCGCGTCTTATTCCGTGCCGCCTGCGTTCCTATATAGAGAGTGCTGCGGCGGCCGGTGCGTGAAAGAGCAATGCTGGCCGATTGCGGCCTCAATGCGACTTCTTTGTGCGTAGGGCCGTTACGCACATGGGGATCGACCGACCTTCCCTTACGTGTCGCAAAAAATTCAAAAAACTCGAAAATCGTTGTTGACACTTCCGGAGGCCCGGCCTAAATACGCCTCACCAACGACGGCGGCGACGCTGCTGGCGACGAAGAAGTTCGCTTCTGAGTTTCGCGAAAGTTGGACCAAATTCAAGAGAGCCGCGTGAGCGACACTCGAAAGGCCCTTAAGCCAAAAGCGAAACGGGCCACGACACCGCGTCTGCGATGTCTGTTCTTTGAAAACTGAATATTGAAGAAAGAGAAACGTGGGCGGCATCGTCCTGCAGAACCCTCGTCCCGCCAGGGATGTGAGGTTCGAACAGAGACTATGGCGAGTCACGTTTCTGGTGAGAACAAGTCTACCAGGATGCGAAAGCATCCAGGTGTATAGTTCTCGTCAATTCGATGCGTGACCAGATTGTGTCGGCTTAGGCCGATGCATCGAACAAGCCAAATCAAAGTCTTCTCAACATGAGAGTTTGATCCTGGCTCAGAACGAACGCTGGCGGCAGGCTTAACACATGCAAGTCGAGCGCCCCGCAAGGGGAGCGGCAGACGGGTGAGTAACGCGTGGGAATCTACCCATCTCTACGGAACAACTCCGGGAAACTGGAGCTAATACCGTATACGCCCTACGGGGGAAAGATTTATCGGAGATGGATGAGCCCGCGTTGGATTAGCTAGTTGGTGGGGTAATGGCCTACCAAGGCGACGATCCATAGCTGGTCTGAGAGGATGATCAGCCACACTGGGACTGAGACACGGCCCAGACTCCTACGGGAGGCAGCAGTGGGGAATATTGGACAATGGGCG
>Ga0209792_1000717_pt1 | contig 20147 bp, 22 predicted proteins | sample EBPBio142005_DNA_FD_185860 | JGI IMG/M metagenome (GOLD analysis project Ga0209792, IMG submission 185860) | Wastewater treatment Type I Accumulibacter community from EBPR Bioreactor in Madison, WI, USA - Reactor 1_6/14/2005_ DNA (SPAdes)... | ecosystem: Engineered > Bioreactor > EBPR >... | reverse complement strand
TACATGCGCTCGGACAGCGCGATGTTGTGGCTGCGAAAGCGCTCGGCCAGCCGGTCGGCTTCATGGGGTGCCAGACCGGTGAGTTCGAGCACGGTGCGCGCCGTGCGCAGGCTCGATTCGAACAGCTCGCGCTCCACATGCGCCACGCCCAGGTCGCGCAGGCCATGCCAGTGGGTCACGTCGCGCGCCCGGGCCACGACCTGCAGGTGGGGAAAATGCTTTTTCGCCAGCTGCACGATCTTCAGCGACTGATCGGGCGCGTCCACCGCCACCACCAGGATGCGCGCCTGCTCGGCGCCCGCCAGGCGCAGCAGGTTGACGCGCGTCGCGTCGCCATAGAACACGCGGTAGCCGAAGGTGTGGGCCACCTCCAGCATCTCCACGCTGTGGTCCAGCACCGTGGCCGGCACGCCCTGGGCCAGCATCATGCGCGCCACGATCTGCCCGTAGCGGCCAAAGCCGGCAATGATCACGGGTGCGCATTGCTGCTCGGAGATTTCGGGTGCCTGGGGCTCGGTCTTGAGCGTGGCGTAGCGCTGGAGCAGGACGCGATCCAGCCACACCAGCAGCAGCGGGCTGAGCAGCATCGAGAGCGCCACGGCGCCGATCAGCAGCGAGGCCGTCTCCGCAGGTATGGCGCCGAAGGTGGCGCCGGTCTGGAACACCACGAAGGCGAATTCGCCGCCCTGGGCCAGCAGCAGCGTGAACACCGGCCGCTCCTGGTAGGGCATGGCGGTCACGCGCGCCAGCAGCCAGATGATGGCTGCCTTGATGGTGAGAAAGCCCAGCAGCAGGCCCAGCATGGTGAAGGGGTGCTGAAGGATCACGCCGAAGTCGATGCTCATGCCCACGGCCATGAAGAACAGGCCCAGCAGCAGGCCCTTGAAGGGCTCGATGTCGGTCTCCAGCTCGCGGCGGAATTCGCTGTCGGCCAGCAGCACGCCGGCCAGGAAGGCGCCCAGCGCCATGGACAGGCCCACCGACAGCATCAGCATGGCGATGCCCACCACCAGGAACAGCGAGGCGGCGGTGAAGATCTCGGGCGTCTTGCTCCTGGCGATCCAGCGCAGCAGCGGCCGCAGCACCCAGCGCCCGCCAAGCACGATGGCGCCCACCACGGCCACGATCTTCAGTGCCTCGGGCAGCAGATCCTGCGGCGCATGCGGGTGCTCCGCCGCACGCGCCGTCGCGCCCAAGAGCGGCAGCAGCGCCAGGATGGGGATGGCGGCAACGTCCTGGAACAGCAGGATGGAAAACGCCTTCTGCCCGCTGTCGGTGCGCATCAGGTTGCGCTCGCCCAGCACCTGCAGCGATATTGCCGTGGACGACAGCGCCAGGCCCAGCGCGCCCACCAGCGCCACGCGCCAGGGCAGACCCAGTGCCCAGGCGCAGGCCCACAGCAGCAGGGCGCAGCCGGCCATCTGCGCCACGCCCAGGCCCAGAATGGGGCGGCGCATGCTCCACAGCCGCGCGGGCTGCAGCTCCAGGCCCACGAGGAATAGCATCAGCACCACGCCGAACTCGGCAAAGTGCAGGATGTCCTGCACATTGCTCACCAGCGACAGGCCCCAGGGCCCTATGGCAATGCCCGCCCCAAGATAGCCGATGATGGCGCCCAGGCCCAGCGCACGGGCAATCGGCACGGCGATCACGGCGGCGGCCAGGTAGGTGAAGCCGTAGGTGAGCCAGACGGGGGCTTGGTCCATGGTGGGGCGCGGGGCAGGAAGGCGGGCCGAAATTGTGACACCCCATGCCACGGGGCGCTGGCGCCGGCGCCGATAGAATCGCCCATCTTTCCCATTGGTACTTTTTCTTACGCGGCGCGACATGGACTGGCATACCTGGATGGCTTTTTTTGCGGCGTCGTGGGTCATTGCCATCTCGCCGGGATCGGGGGCGGTGCTGTCCATGAGCCATGGCCTGTCCTACGGCGTGCGCCAGACCGGCGCCACCATCCTGGGGCTGGAGCTGGGCCTGCTGTTCATCCTCATCGTGGCCGGCGCGGGCGTGGGCTCGCTGCTCATCGCCTCCGAGCTGGCCTTCACCGCAGTCAAGGTGCTGGGCGCCTGCTACCTCATCTACCTGGGCTTGAGCCAGTGGCGCGCGGGCTCGGCCGGCACCCTGGGTGGTGATCTGACCGCCGCGCCCATGGACTGGCGCAGGCGGGTGCTGATGGGTGCATTGACCAATGCCACCAACCCCAAGGGCATTCTGTTCATGGTGGCCGTGCTGCCGCAGTTCATGAGCGAATCACGCCCGCTGTGGAGCCAGCTGATGGTCATGGCCGCGACCCTGGTGACGGTGGATCTGATCGTCATGAACGGCTATGCCGCCAGCGCCAGCGTGCTGCGCCGCCTGATGCAGAACGCCAGCGCCATGCGCGCGCAAAACCGTGTCTTTGGCGGCCTGCTGATGCTGGTGGGCGCGGGGCTGTTCTTCGTCAAGCGTGGCTCACAGCAAGGGTAATGCTTTTATATTGATAGCAGCTGGCGCTTGATGGGTGGGCGCTGGTGGCTAATTTCATTCAAATCATGGAGGGAGCTCATATGCCGATCATCGCAGTCGCAAGCCCCAAGGGCGGGGTGGGCAAGTCCACGCTGTCGACCAACATCGCAGGCTATTTCGCCAGCCGTGGCCACCCGGTCGTGCTGGGCGACGCGGACCGCCAGCAGTCCGCTCGCCTGTGGCTCAAGCAGCGCCCGCAGACGGCGCGCCCCATAGGCGCATGGGAGGTGGACGCCGACTGGATCAGCGCCCCGCCGCACGAGGCCACGCACGCCGTGCTGGACACGCCCGCGGGCCTGGGCGGCTGGCGCCTGAAAGATGCGCTGAACCTGGCCGACCGCATCATCGTGCCGCTACAGCCCAGCCTGTTCGACATCTTTGCCACGGGGCAGTACCTGGATGAGCTGGCCGCGCAGCGCAAGGGTGGGCTGGCGCAGGTGGCCATCGTCGGCATGCGCGTCGATCCGCGCACCATCGTCGCCGAGAAGCTGCGCAACTTCGTGGACAGCCTGGGCCTGCCGGTGCTGGGCTACCTGCGCAACACGCAGAACTACGTGCAGCTGGCGGCGCAGGGGCAGTCGATCTTCGACGTCACGGGCGCGCGCGCGGCGCGTGACGTGGAGCAGTGGCAGGGCATCTGCGACTGGCTGGACGAGGCATGATCCCAGGCTCTCAGGCGGCTGGTGATGGCGGCAGAAAGCTGTTCTGCCGCCAGGCCTCGAACACTGTCACCGCCACCGCGTTCGACAGGTTCAGGCTGCGCTGCCCGGCCAGCATGGGCAGGCGCAGGCGCTGCGCGGGTGCAAAGCTCTCGCGCAGCACGGGCGGCAGGCCGCGCGATTCGGGGCCGAACACGAACCAGTCGCCGGGCACAAAGCCCTGGTCGTAAACCGTGCGCTCGCCATGGGTGGTGAGCGCGAACATGCGCGTGGGGTCGGGCTGCATCGCGCGCAGCAGCGCCGTCCAGCCGCTGTGGCGGCGCACCTCGGCGTACTCGTGGTAGTCCAGCCCCGCGCGGCGCATGAGGCGGTCCTCCATGGAAAAGCCCAGCGGCTCCACCAGATGCAGCATGCAGCCGGTGTTGGCGGCCAGGCGGATCACATTGCCCGTGTTGGGCGGGATTTCGGGCTCGACGAGGACGATGTGGAACATGGCCGCTATTGTCAACCGGGATGGGGGCCGGTCACGGCGTGCGTGCCAGTACCAGTGCGGCGACATATGCGGCGCCGGCCTCGCGCAGGGGCGTGGCAGCCGCGTGCAGCGTGGCGCCCGTGGTCATCACGTCGTCCACCAGCAGCACGTGCCGGCCGGCTACCTGGGGCGCGGCCAGCGGGTCCAGCACGAAGGCGCCGCGCAGGTTGCGCAGGCGCTCGGCGCGCGTGAGGTGGCTTTGCGCCTCGGCATCGCGCGTGCGCAGCAGCAGATGCGGGTGCACATGCGCGTCGCCCAATGCGCGCGCCAGCAGCAGCGCCTGGTTGTAGCCGCGCTGGCGCAGGCGCTCACGCGACAGCGGCACGGGCAGCACCAGATCGGCCTGATTGAGGGCCGCCGCCGCACCGGGCGCATGGTGCATGAAGCCGGCGAACGTTGCCGCCCAGCCCGGATCGCCATGGAACTTGAACTGTGCCAGCAGCTGCGCCCAGGGAAAGCCGTAGTTTAAGGCTGCCAGGCAGGCATCCAGCGGCGGCGGGTGCAGCAGGCATTCGCCGCATTGCGTCACACCCTCCGGCACGGTGCAGGCGCATGTCGCGCAGCGCGCAAGCCGGGGCGCAAACTGCGCCTGGCATGCCGCGCACACGCGCTGCGCGGGCCAGGCGTGGCAGACGGCGCACTGGCTGGGAAGCCGGTGCGTCAACGACGCCCAGGCCCGCAGGCCCTGGCGCCATATCCCTGCGGGGCGCGTGTCTGGCATGGGCTCAATATACTCGCCGCCATTTGTGGCTCGCCATGTCCGAACAACTCCCGCCCACCATCGATCCGGTCGCCGCAGCACGCTGGCATGCACAGGTGGGTGGTGAGTCGCCCTGGCTGCATGAGGAGGGCGCCCGGCGCATGCAGGACAGGCTGCAGTGGATCGTCAAGGCGCCCACCGCCTGGTGCGACTGGGATCCATTGCGTGGCGGCATGGAGGGCCACGCCCTGGTGAGCGAGCGCTTTGCGCAGTCTTCCTGCCTGATTGCAGAGACCTCATCGCCGCAAGGCGAGCAGGCCGTGCGCGAGCGCTTTGCCAGGCGCTGGTGGAGCCCGGCGCGCTGGAGCGCCGCCACGCCCCGCTTCGGCCTGCCGCAGGCGGGCAGCCAGCAGATGCTGTGGGCCAACATGGCGCTGCACATGGCGGCCGACCCGCAGGCGCTGGTTGCGCAGTGGCACAGGGCGCTGGCGGTCGATGGCTACCTGATGTTCTCCTGCCTGGGGCCGGACACGCTGCGCGAGCTGCGCGCCTTGTATGCGGCGCTGGGCTGGCCTGCGCCGGGCCACACCCTGACCGATATGCACGACTGGGGCGACATGCTGGTGCACGCCGGTTTTGCCGAGCCCATCATGGACATGGAGCGCATCACGCTCACGTTTGCCAGCCCCGAGCGCCTGCTGCAGGAGTTGCGCGGACTGGGGCGCAACCTGCATCCGCAGCGCTTTCAGGCCCTGCGTGGCCGCGACTGGCTGGCGCAGCTGCATCAGGCGCTGGCTGGGCGCCTGGCCGATCCACAGCAGGGCGGGCAACTGGCGCTGACCTTTGAGATCGTCTACGGCCATGCCTTCAAACCCGCACCGCGCGTGCGCGTGGAGGGCAGCAGCGCCGTGTCGCTGCAGGACATGCGTGCCATGCTGCATGCGGGTCGTACCACGGGGCGCTGATCGCGCAATGCTGTGGTTTACGCTGTCAATGACCGTGGTCAATGCGCGCTAGAATAATTTTTGATCAGGGAATCCGGACACTCTTGGTGCGGTAAGCCTGTCTTTCCTTGGGACTAACGCGTATTGCCGTTGGTTTCGGGGCTGGGCATGCTGAATGCGATCGAGAAAGTCCATGCGGGTGCTTCCCGTGGTTCCAGATCACGGAGACAACAGGCTGCCAGGAGAGCGGTCTGGACTGATTGAAGACGCGGACAGCCATGCTGCCGCCAGGCTTTGCGCACTGCCGGACAGCTGGTGGGGCCGCAAGGGATTGGTCAACTGGAGCTGAGAGACAAGAGAGAACCATGACAAGCATTTCCAACAAGCTGGCTTCCCTGTTGCTGGTATCGCTCACATCCCTGGGAACGGCCGCGCATGCGGTGCAGGATTTGCCCGGTGGCCCCGCGGTACGGCAGCTCAACCTGCATCCTCCTGTCACCAGGATCGCCGCAGCGCAGCATGACCTGCACTGGATGCTGATGATCATCTGCACGATCATCTTCGTCGGCGTATTCGGCGTCATGTTCTATTCGATCTGGCACCACCGCAAATCGCGCGGCGCCAAGTCGGCGAACTTCCATGAGTCAACCGCTATCGAGGTCACCTGGACGGTGATTCCCTTCCTGATCGTGATTGCCATGGCGGCACCCGCCACCAAGGTCATCGTGGCGCAGAAGGACACGACCAATGCCGAGCTCACCATCAAGGTCACGGGCTACCAGTGGAAGTGGGGCTACGACTATCTCACCGGCGAGGGTGAGGGCATAGGCTTTCTCTCCACGCTCGACTCGTCACAGCGCGCGCTCTCCAGCGCCGGCACGCCACAAGGCGACAACTACCTGCTGAAGGTGGACAACCCGCTGGTCGTGCCCGTGAACAAAAAGGTGCGCATCATCACCACCGCCAACGACGTGATCCATTCTTGGATGGTGCCTTCGTTCGGCGTCAAGCAGGACGCCATTCCCGGTTTTGTGCGCGATACCTGGTTTCGCGCCGAGAAGCCCGGCGATTACTACGGGCAGTGCGTCGAGCTGTGTGGCAAGGAGCATGCCTACATGCCCATCCACGTCAAGGTGCTGCCCCAGGCCGAATACACGGCCTGGGTCGATGCCGAGCAGAAGAAGGCCGCCGCCAAGCGTGACGACCCGAACAAGGTCTGGACCCTGGAGGCCCTGTTGCCGCGTGGCGAGAAGGTCTACGCCGCCCACTGCGCGGCCTGCCACCAGGCCAGCGGCAAGGGGGCGGGGCCGATCAAACCATTGGATGGATCGGCCATCGTCAAGGCCGGCAACCATGCGCAGCAGATTCAGGTGGTGCTCAAGGGCGCAGGCAACGGTGCCATGCCATCGTGGGCAGCCCTGAACGATACCGACCTGGCGGCAGTGGTGACGTATACCAAGAACGCCTGGTCGAACAAGACAGGTCAACTGGTGCAGCCGGCAGAAATCGTGGCCCAGCGCGGCAAGTGAAACCCAAGGCCCAACGCAACGTATTGAGGACTCCACCATGAGCGCAGTTTTGGACAACCATGGGCATGCCGCCGGCCACGACGATCACCACCAGCCCACGGGCTGGAGGCGCTGGGTCTACGCCACCAACCACAAGGACATCGGCACGCTGTACCTGCTGTTTTCCTTCACCATGCTGATGGTGGGCGGATTGCTGGCCATGCTGATCCGTGCCGAGCTGTTCCAGCCCGGCCTGCAGATCGTGAATCCGGAGATGTTCAACCAGTTCACCACCATGCACGGCCTGATCATGGTGTTCGGCGCCATCATGCCGGCCTTCGTGGGCTTTGCGAACTGGATGATCCCGCTGCAGATCGGCGCCTCCGACATGGCGTTCGCGCGCATGAACAACCTGAGCTTCTGGCTGCTGGTGCCGGCGGGCATCATGCTGTCGTCCACGTTCTTCATGGCCGGCGGAGCGCCTGCCGGCGGCTGGACGCTGTATGCGCCGCTGTCGGCGCAGATGCCCAAGTCGCTGGATTTCGCCATCTTCTCGCTGCACATCATGGGCGCCTCGTCCATCATGGGCGCCATCAACATCATCGTCACCATCCTGAACATGCGCGCGCCGGGCATGACGCTGATGAAGATGCCCATCTTTTGCTGGGCCTGGCTGATCACCGCCTACCTCTTGATTGCCGTGATGCCGGTGTTTGCCGGCGCCATCACCATGACGCTGACCGACCGCCACTTCGGCACCAGCTTCTTCAACCCCGCCGGCGGCGGCGACCCGGTGATGTACCAGCATATCTTCTGGTTCTTCGGCCACCCCGAGGTCTACATCATGATCCTGCCGGCCTTCGGCATGATCAGCCAGATCGTGCCCACGTTTGCACGCAAGAGGCTGTTTGGCTATACCTCCATGGTGTATGCCATCGCTGCCATCGCCACGCTGTCGATGATCGTCTGGGCGCACCACATGTTCACCACCGGCATGCCGGTCACGGGCCAGCTGTTCTTCATGTACGGCACCATGCTGATTGCGATTCCCACCGGGGTGAAGGTGTTCAACTGGACTGCGACCATGTGGCGCGGCTCCATGACCTTCGAGACCCCGATGCTGTGGGCCGTGGGCTTCATCTTCGTGTTCACCATCGGCGGCTTCACCGGCGTGATCCCGGCCGTGGTGCCGGTGGACACCCAGATCCAGGACACCTACTACATCATTGCCCACTTCCACTACGTGCTGGTGGCAGGGTCGTTGTTTGCGATCTTTGGCGCGTTCTACTACTGGTCGCCCAAGTGGAGCGGCGTGATGTACAACGAGACGCGCGGCAAGATCCACTTCTGGTGGTCGATGATCTCCTTCAACGTCACCTTCTTTCCGATGCACTTCCTGGGCCTTGCCGGCATGCCGCGCCGCTATGCCGACTATCCGATGCAGTTTGCCGACTTCAACATGATTGCCTCGATCGGCGGTTTCTTCTTCGGCGCGGCCCAGGTGTACTTCTTCTTCGCGGTGGTGCTGCCCATGTTGCGCGGCAAGGGTGAGAAGGCCCTGCAGCGCCCCTGGGAGGGCGCAGAAGGTCTGGAATGGGAAGTGCCGTCGCCTGCGCCCTTCCATACCTTCGAGACCCCGCCAAAGCTCGATGCCACGGCCACGCGGGTGGTGGGTTGAGTGTGCACTTGCAACAGGAGCGATGACCTTATGACAACCAAGGAGCAACGCCGGCGCAATGTCCGCCTGGGGCTGGTGCTGGCATCGGTGGTGCTGGCATTGTTTGCCGGCTTCATCGCCCAGCGGTATTTCCTGCTGGCGCATTGAGCGGTGAGCAACGGAGGCAGCCATGGCGCGGCGCGGTGACAACCTCAGGATGCTCGGCAAGCTGGTGGTCGTGACGCTCGGCATGTTCTCGTTCGGCTATCTGCTCATCCCTGCGTACAAGGCGATCTGCGAGGCCACGGGCGTCAACATCCTGTCGCTCACCGAGCGCCAGGTGCCGGGCAACGGCGTGGCCGCCCAGGAGGCGCGCGCCCTGGTGAAGAACACGCAGGTCGACACCAGTCGCACCATCACGGTCGAATTCGATGCCAATGCGCGTGGCCCCTGGCAGTTCAAGCCCGCGCGACGCACCATGCAGGTTCACCCCGGCGAGATGGCAACGGTGCTGTATGAGTTTGAGAACGTGCAGGACAGGCGCATGTCCGCCCAGGCCATTCCCAGCTATGCACCGCGCCAGGCCGCGCCGCACTTCAACAAGCTGGAATGCTTTTGCTTCAGCGAGTACACGCTTGAGCCGGGCGAAAAAAAGGAGTGGCCCGTGGTGTTCGTCATCGACCCGCGCCTGCCCAAGGATGTGACGACCATCACCCTGTCCTACACCTTCTTTGAAGTGGGCGGAAAGATCCCTGCGGCGCCGCAGTCGAGCGCAGGCGCCGAACCGTTGCACAGGGGCGGTGCGTCATGAGCGGAGCCGGTGACCGCCAGACGGCGCAGCGCCACATGTCGCTGTGGCGCACCGTGCGGGCCGTCGCATGGGCCATGCTGGGGGTGCGCAACGGCGACGAATACCGCAAGGATCAGCAGTCCCTGCGGCCATTACAGGTCATTGGCATCGGGCTGGCAGGCCTTTTCCTGCTGGTGCTGCTGCTGATGGTAGTGGTGCGCTGGGTGGCTTGACCTGCCTGGCATGAAAGAAATAAACAGGAGACCGAGGAGCTGACATGAGTACATCAACCCAGGGCGCAACGCAGCCGTACTACTACGTCCCCGCACCTTCGCGCCATCCCGTGATGGCGGCGTTCGGGCTTTTTTTCGTGATCCTTGGCGCTAGCCAGTGGATCAATGGCGAGCAATGGGGCCAGTACGCCTTCTGGTTCGGCATTGCCTGGTGGCTGATGGTGCTGTTCCAGTGGTTCCGCGACGCCGCGCATGAGAGCGAAGCAGGCCTGTATGGGCGCAAGATCGATATCTCCTTCCGCTGGAGCATGAGTTGGTTCATCTTCTCCGAGGTGATGTTTTTCGGTGCCTTCTTCACTGCTCTGTGGTGGGCCCGTGCTCACTCCGTCCCGGCGCTGGGCAGCCTGGAAAACGCCTTGCTGTGGCCAGATTTCAAGGCGGTCTGGCCCAGCGTGGTGGCAGGGGCCACAGGCGCGCCAGCGAATGTGGTCGAGCCCTTCCAGACCGTGGGGCCGTTCTGGCTGCCCACCATCAATACGGCGCTGCTGCTGACGTCAGGAGTGACCCTGACCATCGCCCACCACGCCCTGCGGGAGGATCAGCGCAGCAAGGCCATTGGCTTCATGTGGCTCACCGTGCTGCTTGGCTTCACCTTCCTGTGCGTGCAGGCCTACGAGTACTTCCACCTCTATACCGACCTGAATCTCAAGCTCAGCTCTGGTGTCTACGGTTCGACCTTCTTCATGCTCACGGGCTTTCACGGCTTCCACGTCTTTGTGGGCATGTTGATGCTGTTTTTCATCACCCTGCGCCTGCAGAGCGGGCATTTCACGGCCGAACGGCATTTCGGCTTCGAGGGTGCAGCCTGGTACTGGCACTTTGTGGATGTGGTCTGGCTGGGCCTGTACATACTGGTGTACTGGATGTGACGGTGGCTTGCGGCCAGCAAAAAAGCGCCATGTGGCGCTTTTTTGCTGGCGTCCCGCGCGTGCTCAGCGCACGCTGGCGGGCAGGCCCGTGGGCTGGATATAGCCGAGCTTCCATGCCAGCAACAGGCACAGAAACAGCACGATCGACAACCCCACGCGCAGCGCCAGGGCGCGTGCCATATGCTTGCCGCGCTGGCGGTCATTGCCATCGCCACGCATCATGAAAAAAAGCGCCGAACCCAGGCTTGCGATGATGGCGAGAAACGCCAGAGCCACCAATAACTTCATGGAAGCCATTATCCGGTGAACCCAGTTCACGCTCGTTTCGGTCTTCGTTTCTGGCTGCTGACGCTGGTCGCCCTGGCCGTGACGGTGATCACTGCGTCGCTGGGTTCGTGGCAACTCTCGCGTGCCACGCACAAGCAGGCCATGCAGGCGGCCCTCAACGCGCGCGAGCACATGGCGATGCTTGGCGGCAGCGATTTGCTGCAGGCCAGCACGCAGGGTGCAGCAGCGCTGCTGCACCGCAGCGTGCAGCTGCAGGGGCAGTGGCTGCCCGAGGCCACGGTATACCTTGAGAACCGCCAGATGCAGGGCAGGCCCGGCTTCTGGGTGCTGACGCCGCTGCGCCTGGCCGACCATCAAGCCGTGGTGCTGGTGCAGCGTGGCTGGCTGCCGCGCAACTTTCAGGACCGCACGCAGCTGCCCGACTTCGCCACTGCGCCAGGTCAGGTGCAGCTGCAGGGGCGTGTTGCGGCTTCCGTCGCGCGGCTTTATGAGTTTTCCCCGGCCGGCACTGGCGAGGGGGCATCGCGCATCCGGCAGAATCTCGACCTGACCGCTTATGCTGCAGAAACGGGTTTGCCGCTTTTGCCCCTGCTCGTGCTGCAGACGGGCGGCGCCAGTGATGGATTGCAACGTGACTGGGCGCCCATCGATACGGGTGTCGACAAGCATTACGGTTACGCATTTCAATGGTTTGGGCTTTGCGCCCTGGTAGTAGCTCTCTATGTCTGGTTCCAATTCGTCCGACGTTTACCCCGCCATGGCACAAAACCGGGTGGCTGAGCCAGTCATGCGCAAGCGCCGCATCGGTCGCTGGCAGTTGCTGGGCCTGCTGCTGGTGTGTGCAGCGCCCGTGATTGCTTCGTACTTCACCTATTACGTGGTCCGGCCCGAAGGACGCCGCAACTTTGGCGAGCTCATCGTCCCGCAGCGCCCCATGCCGGCCGACATGCGCCTGCAGACGCAGGACGGCCAGCCGCACAGCCTGGGCGAGCTGCGTGGCCAATGGCTGCTGGTGAGCGTGGCCAGCGGTGCCTGCGACACCGACTGCCGCAACAACCTGTACCTGCAGCGCCAGTTGCGCGAAGGCATGGGGCGCGAGAAGGAGCGCATCGACTGGCTGTGGTTGCAGACCGACGATGTGCCGCCAGCGGCCGACATCGTGCCCGCGCTGGAACAGGCCACGGTATTGCGCGCCGATGCCCGTGCATTGGCGACATGGCTGGCACCGCAGGAGGGTCATGCCTTGTCCGATCACCTGTACGTGGTTGACCCCATGGGCAACTGGATGATGCGCTTTCCGCCGCGCATGGACAGCGCCGGCGCGGCCCAGGCCAGGCGTGACCTCGATCGCCTGCTGCGTGCGTCTGCGTCCTGGGACCAGGCGGGCCGCGGCAAGGAGCAGCCATGAACAGCACGCAGTCACTCTACGACCTGGCGCCGCTGCTTGAGGTCATGGCCCTGGGCGCGGTCATCGCACTCGGGCCCCTGGCATGGGTGTGGTGGAGGAGCCGCGGCAGCACCCCGGTGCGGCGCCTGCAGGCACTCACCGTGCTGACGTTGTTTTTGACCTTTGACCTGGTCATGTTCGGCGCCTTCACACGGTTGACCGATTCGGGCCTGGGCTGCCCGGACTGGCCGGGCTGCTACGGCAGTGCCAGTCCCATGGGGGCGCACACCGAGATTACGGCCGCGCAGCAGGCCATGCCCACGGGCCCGGTCACGCATGGCAAGGCCTGGGTGGAGATGATTCACCGTTACCTTGCCACCGGCGTGGGCGTGCTCATCATCGCCCTTACCGTAGGGGCCTGGCGCCAGCGTGGGGCGAGCCGCGTGCTCAGTCCGTGGTGGCCCACTGCCACCCTGGTCTGGGTCTGTCTGCAGGGCGCTTTTGGCGCGCTCACCGTGACGATGAAGCTGTTTCCGGCCATCGTCACGCTGCACCTGATCGGCGGGCTGGTGCTGCTGGCCCTGCTGTGCGTGCAGGCCGTGCGCCAGACACAGCACAGCCGCAACACGGCGCCCGTGCCCCTGGCCGGCGGCTTGCGCTGGCTGCTGGCTGGCACGACATGCTTGGTGGCGCTGCAAAGCGTGCTGGGGGGCTGGGTCAGTACCAACTATGCGGTGCTGGCCTGCACCACCTTTCCGCAGTGCCAGGGCAGTTGGTGGCCCGAGATGGCCTTCAGCGAGGGCTTTCAGGTCTGGCGCCACCTGGGTATGTTGCAGGACGGCAGTCTGATCAGCTTTGCCGCACTGACGGCGATCCACTATGTGCACCGGCTGGCGGCCTATGGCGTGCTGCTGGTGCTGGCGCTGCTGGTGTGGCGCCTTATGCGGGCGGATGTGCTGCGTGACCAGGCACGCTGGCTGGCAGGTCTGGGGTCGCTGCAATTGCTCACCGGCCTGTCCAACGTGATTCTGGATTGGCCCCTGGTGGCCGCCGTGCTGCATACGGGTGGGGCGGCTGCGCTGATCGTGGTGCTGACCTGGGCCTTGACCGCCAGCCGCGCCAGAACTGCCGACGCCCATGCTCCCCAGGCTCGGGCCCGCGCAACTGCTTCCAATGGAGTGTCCGCATGAGTGCCGCGCCTGCTCCCGCACCGGCGCCCGCGCCTGGCGGCCCGTTCGCGATGGCGGGGCAGCAAACCCTGCCCTCGCGCCTGTCCCAGTTCTACGCGCTGACCAAGCCGCGCGTGGTGCAGCTCATCGTGTTCTGCGCCTTCATCGGCATGGTGCTGGCCGTGCCCGGCATGCCCAGTGGCGCGCAATGGGGTGTGATGGTCGTGGCCAGCCTGGGCATATGGCTGGTGGCCGGCGCGGCCGCGGCCTTCAACTGCCTGGTAGAGCGGCACATAGACGCCAAGATGAAGCGCACGGCCTGGCGGCCCACGGCCAGGGGCGAGCTGTCCAGGGGGCAGGCGCTGCTGTTTTCCGCCCTGCTGTGCGCGGCAGGCTCGGCACTGCTGTACTGGATGGTCAATCCGCTGACCATGTGGCTCACCTTTGCCACCTTCGTGGGCTACGCGGTGATCTACACCATCATCCTGAAACCGCTTACGCCGCAGAACATCGTCATAGGCGGTGCCTCGGGCGCCATGCCGCCGGTGCTGGGCTGGGCGGCCATGACGGGAGCGGTGGAGGCCCAGGCCTTGATTCTGTTTCTCATCATCTTCCTGTGGACGCCGCCGCATTTCTGGGCCCTGGCGCTGTACCGGGTGGAGGACTACCGCAAGTCCGGCCTGCCTATGCTGCCGGTCACGCATGGCAACGAGTACACGCGGCTGCAGGTGTTTCTGTACACCCTGATCCTGTTCGCCGGCTGCCTGCTGCCCTTCGTCTACGGCATGAGCTCATGGATCTACCTGGCCGCTGCCGTGCTGCTGGGCACGGGTTTCTGCCTCTACGGCTATTGGCTGTGGCGTGACTACTCCGACGCGCTGGCGCGCAAGACCTTCCGCTTCTCCCTGATTCACCTGAGCCTGCTGTTTGCTGCGCTGCTGGTGGATCACTATGTGTTCTGATACCGGGTTATGTTGAAACGCAATACTCTTAAAAGAATAGCTGTTAGCGCCCTGTGGATAAGCGCTGCAACCATTTTTTCTGCATGTACACCGCAAGGCCCGAAGTTCCAGGGCGTGGATCTCACCGGCGCCGACTACGCGCGTGATCTGCCCCTGGCGGATCAATACGGCAAGGACCGCAGCCTCAAGGACTTTGCCGGCAAGGTGGTGGTGGTGTTCTTCGGCTACACCCAATGCCCGGACGTGTGCCCCACCTCCATGTCCGAGCTCGCCGAGGTCAAGCGTGCCCTGGGTGCGGACGGCGACAAACTGCAGGGCATCTTCGTCACCGTCGATCCTGAGCGCGATACGCCCGACATGCTCAAGTCCTACATGGCCAGCTTTGACGAGAGCTTCATCGCCCTGCGCGGCACGCCCGAGCAGCTGACCGTCGTGGCCAAGGACTTCAAGATCTACTACAAGCGCGTGGACGGCCAGACGCCCACGAGCTACACCATGGACCATTCGGCGGGCAGCTATGTCTACGACACCAAGGGCCGGCTGCGCGTGTACCACCGCTACGGCAGCGGCGCCCAGAGCCTGACGGCCGACGTGCGCGCGCTGCTGGAAGAGGCGCGCTGACGCCCGGCAAGCCTCACTCGGCGCGAATACCCTGCTCGCGGATCACGCGGCTCATCATGGCCGTGTCGGCCCGCATGCGGTTTGCCAGCCCCTCGGGCGAGGAGCCCACGGCCTGCCAGCCCTGCTGGAACAGCTTGGCGCGCACCTCGGGGCTGCGCGCCGTTTCGCCAATCACGCTGGAGAGCCGCGCCCGCACCGGTGCGGGCATGGAGGCCGGTGCGGCAAAGGCGTTCCAGATCTCCAGTTGAAAGTCGCGCACCCCGGCCTCGGCCAGGCTGGGCACATGGGGCGCGAGCGCGCTGCGCCCGGCTGACGTCACCCCTACCAGCCGCAGCTTGCCGGCGCGCTCCTGGGCCTGGGCCAGTGCTGGCGGCAGCAGCGCCATCTGCAACTGGCCGCCCAGCATGGCGGTCGCCACCTGCGGGTAGCCGGGGTAGGGGATATGCACCGGCGCAATGCCCGTGCGCGCCTTGAGCAGCTCGATGCCCAGATGGCCCACGGTGCCGACGCCCGGTGTGCCATAGTTCCAGCGGTTGCCAGCCGCGCGCGCCGCCTGCAGGAAGCTGCGGGCGTCGGTTGCGGCGGACTGGCTCACAGGGGCCGCCAACACCAGCGGCGATACGCCGATGAGTGACAGCGGCGCCAGGTCGCGCGCCGGGTCATAGGGCACCTGGGGGTTGAGCTGCCTGGCAATCGTCAGGTTGCCGTTGATGAACAGGCCTATGGTGTGGTCGTCCCGTGCCTTGGCCACGGCGTCGGCGCCGATGTTGCCGCCCGCGCCCACCTTGTTCTCCACGATCACCGGCTGGCCCAGGGCCTGGGCCAGCGGCTCGGAGAAGGTGCGAGCCGTCAGGTCGGGCGAAGAGCCTGGCGGAAAGCCCACGATGATGCGCAAGGGCTTGGCAGGCCAGCCCGGCGTGGCCGGCGCGGCGCCCTTGTCGGCCAAGGCGGCGCCGCAGGCGGATGCCAGGGCCAGCGCCAGCAGGCTGCGGCGGACGATGCGATGGCGGTGCATGGGAAATCTCCTGGAACAAAAAAGGCGCGCGGCCTGCATGGGCCGCGCGCCTGGATTATCAGTGTGCCGGGTCAACCGCTCAGGCGTACTCGGCCAGCGCCTTCTTCATCTTCTTCATGGCGGCCACTTCGATCTGGCGGATGCGCTCGGCGCTCACGCCGTATTCCGCGGCCAGCTCGTGCAGCGTCATGCCGCCCGAGCCATCGTCATTCACCTGCAGCCAGCGCTGCTCCACGATGCGGCGGCTGCGCGCGTCCAGGCCGTCAAGCGCGGCGGCAATGCCGTCGGTCGCCAGGGCATCGCGCTGGCGCGACTCGATCATGGCCGTGGGCTCGTGCGCTGCGTCGGCCAGATAGGCAATCGGGCCGAAGGCCTGCTCGCCATCGTCCGACGGGGCCGGGTCGAGCAGCACGTCGCCGCCGGCCAGGCGCGTCTCCATCTCGATGACATCCTCGCGCTTCACATTGAGCTGCTCGGCCACCAGGTCGATCTCCTGCTCTGACAGTGTCTCGCGGTGCGTATCGGCGTCGATCGCGTCGGCCTTGAAGCCCTGCTTCATCGACCGCAGGTTGAAGAACAGCTTGCGCTGGGCCTTGGTGGTCGCCACCTTGACCATGCGCCAGTTCTTCAGGATGTATTCGTGGATCTCGGCCTTGATCCAGTGCATGGCGTAGCTCACCAGGCGCACGCCCTGATCCGGGTCGAAGCGCTTGACGGCCTTCATCAGGCCCACGTTGCCCTCCTGGATCAGGTCGCCATGCGGCAGGCCATAGCCCAGGTACTGGCGCGAAATCGATACCACCAGGCGCAGATGCGACATCACCAGGCGACCAGCGGCATCCACATCGTTGTCATTCTTGAGCTGGTGGGCGTAGCGCTGCTCCTCCTCCAGCGTGAGCAGGGGCAGGCGGTTGACGGCAGAGATGTACGCGTCCAGGTTGCCCAACGGAGGCACCAGCGCCCACGGGTTAGCGGGTGCCAGGGTCGTCACGGTGGATGCAGTCTGGAGGGTCATGTCAGAAATCCTTTCTTCCATACAGGGGGCATGTTAGCACTCTCTATGAGGGAGTGCTAATCGCAAAGTTCCCCGGGGTGATAGAACCGCAGTCTCCATGAGGGAGAGTGCCATGCCCGATACCACTGCATCCATCGCCATCGTGACCACTACCGTCGCCAGCGCGGCCGATGCCCAGCGCCTGGCCGCCGGCGCCGTGCAGGCGCGCCTTGCCGCCTGCGTGCAGGTGCAGGCCATCGCCTCGCACTATGTCTGGCAGGGCGCACAGCAGGAGGATGCCGAGTGGCGCCTGGTCTGCAAGACGCTGGCCCAGGCGGCGCCCGCGCTGCGCGCCTGGCTGCGTTCGCAGCACCCGTATCAGGTGCCGCAGTTGCTCACCCGCACCGAGCAGGCCGAGGCCGACTATGCAGAGTGGCTGGCGCAGCAGGTAGACCTATGAATCAGGCCAGCAGCGCCTGCGCAAACTCGCGCGCGTTGAAGGTTTCCAGGTCTTCCACGCGCTCGCCCACGCCGATGAAGTAGACCGGCACGGGTCGCTCCTGCGCGATGGCTGCGAGCACGCCGCCCTTTGCCGTGCCGTCGAGTTTTGTCACGATCAGGCCGGTGAGCTGCAACGCGTCGTCGAAGGCGCGCACCTGGGTCAGGGCGTTCTGGCCGGTGTTGCCGTCTATGACCAGCAGCACCTCGTGCGGGGCACTGGCGTCGGCCTTGGTGATGACGCGGCGGATTTTTTTGAGCTCTTCCATGAGGTGCAGCTGCGTGGGCAGGCGGCCGGCCGTGTCTACCAGCACCACGTCCTTGCCGCGCGCGCGGCCGGCGCTGACGGCGTCAAAACTCACGGCAGCCGGGTCGCCACCCTCCTGGCTGACGATCTCCACGGTGTTGCGCGTGGCCCAGACGCCCAACTGCTCGCGCGCGGCGGCGCGGAAGGTGTCGGCCGCGGCCAGCAGCACGCTCATTCCATGGTCGGCCAGGTGTTTGGTGAGCTTGCCGATCGAGGTGGTCTTGCCCGCGCCGTTCACGCCGGCCACCATGATCACGGTGGGGCTGTGTTCGCCTATGACCAGTGGCTTTTCCAGTGGGCGCAGCAGGTCGGCCAGCGCGTCGGCCAGCAGGGCCTTGACGGCGGCGGGCTCGGTGGCCTTGGCCTCCTTCACGCGGCGTTTGAGGTCGCCCAGCAGATGCTGCGTGGCCTTGACGCCGGTGTCGGCCATGAGCAGGGCGTCCTCCAGCTCCTCGTACAGCGCGTCGTTGATCTGCGTGCCGGTGAAGACCGTGGCGATGCTGCTGCCGGTCTTGCGCAGGCCGGATTTGAGGCGATCCACCCAACCCTGGCGCTGCCCTTCGGGCTTTGGGGCTGGCTCGGGCACGGCGGGCGGGGTTTCGTCCGGTGCGGGCTGTGCCTGCGGTGCGGGTGCATCCTGCGTGCCAAAGGACTTGCGCAGCCAGCCGAGCTTGCCGCCGCCCTTGGGGGCTTCGACCTCGGGGCTGGCGGCGTCAGGCGCCGGCGCGTTGGCCGGCTCTGCGGGGGAGGGGGATTTTTTCTTGAAAAAACTGAACATCGCTAGGTTCTTAGAATCGCAGCCATTCTATGAAACGCGCTATCACCCTTTTTGGCCTGCTGGCCTGCCTGCATGCGGGGGCGCAAACCGCTCCGGCTGTCTCCACCCTTGTGCCGCTGGCCGCCACGGCCACGGGGGCGCAGCAATTCAACTTGAGGAACGGCATGCAGCTCATCGTGCAACCCGACCGGCGCGCCCCCACGGCGGTGCACATGGTCTGGGTGCGCGTGGGCTCCATGGACGAAGTCGATGGCACCTCGGGCGTGGCCCATGCGCTGGAGCACATGATGTTCAAGGGCTCGAAGAAGCTGCCGCCGGGCGAGTTCTCGCGCCGCGTGGCGGCCTTGGGCGGGCAGGAAAACGCTTTCACCAGCCGCGACTACACGGGCTACTACCAGCAGATTCCGGCCGACCGGCTGGCCGACGTGATGCGGCTCGAAGCCGACCGTTTTGCAAACAACCAGTGGCCCGACGCCGAATTCACCAAGGAGATCGAGGTCGTCAAGGAAGAGCGCCGCATGCGCACCGAGGACCAGCCGCGCGCCGCGCTCATAGAGCAGCTCTACGCCTCCACCTACATCGCCTCGCCCTACCGCCGTCCGGTGGTAGGCTGGATGAGCGACCTCGACTCCATGACGCCGGACGACGTGCGCCAGTTCCACCACCAGTGGTATGTGCCGCAGAACGCCGCCGTGGTGGTGGCGGGCGATGTGGATCCGGCGCAGGTGCTGGCCCTGGCCGAGAAGACCTACGGCGCCATTCCTGTGCGCGCGCTGGCCAGGCGCAAGCCGCGCACCGAGCCCGAGCAGCAGGGCCTGCGCCGCATCGACTTCAAGGCGCCGGCGGAGCAGTCCTACGTGGCCCTGGCCTTCCATGTCCCCGGCATCTCGCGCATCGAGAACATGGGCGATGCCGACCGCGACGGCCTGGCGCTGCTGGTGCTGTCGGCCGTGCTCAGCGGCTACGACGGCGCGCGCCTGGAGCGAGCGCTGACTCAAGGAACGGATCGCGTGGCCGACAGCGCCAGCAGCCAGGCCTCCATCCTCGGGCGCGGCCCGTCGCTGTTCCTGATGACGGGCGTGCCTGCCGCCGGCAAGACCTCAGACCAGGTCGAGCAGGCACTGCGCGCCGAGGTGGCGCGCGTGGCGCAGGGTGGCGTCAGCGAGGCCGAGCTCACGCGCGTCAAGACGCAATGGGCGGCATCCACCATCTACGCGCGCGACTCGCTCTACAGCCAGGCCAGCGACCTGGGCAGCAACTGGGTGCAGGGCCTGCCGCTGGACGCGGACGATCGCCTGCTCCGGCTGCTGCGCGCCGTCACACCCGAGCAGGTGCAGTCCGTGGCCGCGCGCTACTTCGGCGACGACCAGCTCACCGTGGCCACGCTGCTGCCCCAGCCTGTGGCCAAGGGCGCGAAGAAGCGCGCCGCCCCCGCAAACGACGCCGGTGGGCGCATGCATTGATATGAACGCAATCATAAAAACGATAGCTGCTCGCGCTTTACTGATAAGCGCTGGAGCCATTTTTTATACACAAAGCGCCTGGGCCCTGCTGCCGATAGAGCACTGGAGCGAGCCCAGCGGCGCGCGCGTCTGGCTGGTAGAAAGCCCGGCCATCCCCATGGTGGACGTGCAGGTGGACTTTGATGCCGGCGCACGCCGCGACCCCGCG
>Ga0209792_1000716_pt1 | contig 20178 bp, 10 predicted proteins | sample EBPBio142005_DNA_FD_185860 | JGI IMG/M metagenome (GOLD analysis project Ga0209792, IMG submission 185860) | Wastewater treatment Type I Accumulibacter community from EBPR Bioreactor in Madison, WI, USA - Reactor 1_6/14/2005_ DNA (SPAdes)... | ecosystem: Engineered > Bioreactor > EBPR >... | reverse complement strand
TGATTCCCTCGATGTCGACCGGCGCAACCGACGCGGTTTATCTCGGCGCGGTAGGCATTCCGACCTATGGGGTGCCCGGCGTATGGGGCGATCCCGACGGCAATGGCGTACACGGCCTGAACGAACGGATCGGGGTGCGCTCGCTCTACGCCGGGCGGGATTACCTCTATGACCTGGTGAAGCTATTGAGTTCGCGGTGATCGAAGCCACATAACACAAAGGGCCGTCACGCGGATCAAGGCGTGACGGCCCTTTGCTGTTGGGGAGTGTGCCGATCCGCTGTGCTTAGGCAAGCGTGGCGGTGAACATCAGGCCGCTGAAAGAAGCGGCGGCGATGATCGGCAGCACGATGGATGCGATGCTGCGCATGGTTTTCTCCTGTTTGCATTGGCGAACTCAGTTCGCATTTGCAACATAAGCAATATGGTAGAGATTACCAGTGCAAAGCACGCCAGAGGTGTTGCGTATTTTGCAACACCGGCGGTTGCGCTTCCTTTACTTCTCGTATTTCGTCATTGCGCGCTTAGCGAAGCAATCGATGCTTGCGCAATCCGCGCTGGATTGCTTCGCTAAGCCCGTAATCACGATCGAATGGGAAGAGAGCCACACCATGACCGCCAACCCCGCCGCCCTGCTTGACGCCGAATTCGGCTCGTTCCCCGGCCTGATCGCCGCCTGGGGTGACTATTGCGGTGATGCGCCGGCCCTGTTTGATGGCACGACCGGCCTTTCGTGGCGCGAAACCGCTGACCGGGTCGAACGGATCGCCGCGCGATTGCAGGCTGACGGGCTGGAACGCGGCCAGGCCGTAGCCATTCTTGGCACCACCAGCGTCAACTATGCGCTGATCTATCTCGCCGCGATCCGCGCCGGAGGCTGCGCCGCACCGCTGACCACCAGCGCCAGCCCCGAGCAGCTGGCCGGCATGGCGGCGGATTCGGGGGCAATGCACCTGTTCATCGATCGGGCCAAACTGACCGAACTCGGCGATTTCAAACTGCCCACTGAAAAGCAGATCGTGCTCGACGAGGATCTGGATAGTTTCATGGCCCCGGCCGGCACCAAGGCCGCGCCGTTTGAACCGGTCGAAAACGATCCGCTGAACATTATCTATTCCAGCGGCACCACCGGCATTCCCAAGGGGATCGTCCACAGCCACGGCATGCGCTGGCGGCAGATGACCTTCCGCGCTGCGCTTAACTACGGACAGGACAGCCGAACAATCTGTTCCACCCCGCTTTATTCCAATACCACCATGGCGGTGTTCCTGCCGACCATGTATTCGGGCGGCTGCGCCAGCCTGATGGGCAAGTTCGACGTCCAGAAATGGCTTGAGCGCGCCAGCGCAGAACGCTGTACCCATACCATGCTGGTCCCGGTCCAGTACCGCCGCCTGATGCAGTTCGAACGCTTTGACGAATATGATCTGTCGGCGATGCGGATGAAGTACTGCACCAGCGCGCCTTTTCCGGCCGACCTCAAGGCCGAGGTACTGGCGCGGATGCCCGGCGGCCTGATCGAGATCTATGGCATGACCGAGGGCGGTGTCGCCTGCATCTTTCCGATCCACGAACATCCGGACAAGCTGCATACCGTGGGTTTCCCCGCACCCGGGCACTTCCTGAAAGTGCTGGACGAGGCGGGCAACGAGGTACCGCCAGGCGTTGCCGGGGAACTGGTCGGCAAAAGCCCGACCATGATGCTTGGCTACAAGAACCAGCCGGAGAAGACCCGCGAAGGCTATTGGATCGATCCGGCGGACGGATCGACCTGGCAACGGATGGGCGATGTCGGCCGGCTGGATGAAGACGGCTTCGTCGAACTGGTCGGGCGCACCAAGGACGTCATCATTTCTGGCGGATTCAACATCTTCCCGGTCGATCTGGAAGCGGAGCTGGCCAAGGACGATCGTGTGGTGGAAGCCGCGGTTGTCGGCGTGCAGTCCGAAAAGTGGGGCGAAACCCCGGTCGGGTTTGTGGTGCTGCAAGCAGGTGTCGGAGAGGGGCTGCTTGAAGACATTCGCACCACTGCCAACGCCCGGCTTGGCAAGACCCAGCGCGTCGCCGAGCTTTATGCGATCGAAGAGATGCCGCGCAGCCACATCGGCAAGTTGCTGAAGACCGAACTGCGCGAACGGGTGCCTGCCGCTGATCGTTGACCAATCACGGAACCTGCACCGCCAGCGGCAGATACCGCAATTGCGTGCCGCAAGGCCCCGGCTTCAGTTTCGATTAATCCGGTCAGACGCATGTCTCATGCGCGCGAGCCGGCAAATTGGTGCCACAGGTTTTGGCGCGGTGATCTGGAAGAGGAAGCGGCCTTGTCCCCACCAACAACGCGGCCTGCCCGAGCTTGGTTGGCGCTTGCGCTGGGCGCGCCTGCGCTGTTCCTCCTGCCCGAAGGTGCCTTGGCCGAGAACGGATGCCCGGCGGGATACGAACCCTGGCGCATTCCCGTGCAAAACCAGGATGATTGCGTCGCCATCCCGAACTATGGCCATGCTGCCGATGTCCCACGATCGCCACAGCCGGCCATTAACCCCACCTGGCACAGTTTCGCCGCGGTGGTTGTGTGGGCCGACAGTGCCGATGGCGACAGATATGTGACAATTGAAAAATACCTGATCGTGGACGAGGCGGTTGATCTAGCGCGGGCCAAGGCTCTGGCTCTGGAAAAATGCCAGCGGAATCGCGGCTGGACAAATTGCAGCATCGCAACGTGGACCATCAATGGGTCGATCGCGATCGGCCGCGACAGCCGCGGGCGCCTGAGAGCCCGCAATGACCTTGCACCCCAGCAAGCCGTGGCAGGCCTGCTCGAACGGTGCCGGACCGACGGCCAGACCTGCTCGATCGAGCGAACGATTGATAGCCGCGCGCAGTTCCAATAATTTCTAAAATACTGATACTTGAATTTAATTCTCTGGCTTGCGGATCTGGCCGGGCGCCAGCACGAATCCCGCCCCGTGCCACGTCGTGCTAAAGCGGCTTTCCACAGACCCGGCGATAGAGGTGGAAGGTGGCGTGGCCAAGCACCGGCAGTACCACCAGCAGCCCGGCGAAGCCCGGCAGCATCGCCGCGAACAGCGCCGCAGCGATGATCGCCGCCCAGGTCAGCATCACCGTGCCGTTGGCCTGCACGCAGCGCAGGCTCTTGATAATCGCGGTGAGGAAATCAACGTCCCGGTCAACCAGCATCGGCAGGCTGATCACGGTCACGGCGTAGAATACATAAGCGACCACTGCACCGATCCCGCCGCCCACCGCCAACATCGCCAGCCCGGCGGAAGTCCGGAAAATCTCCAATGATTCTGACCCGATCCCGCTTTCGGCCAGGAAGATTGCAAAAATGCCGTGGGCCAGGATGATCCAGAAGGTGAACCCGACAAAGATGAAGCCGCCGATCATCAGCAGCTGATCGTCGCCGCGCCCTCGCAGCGCGCCCAGCACCGCCCCCCACGAAAGCGGCAGACCCGCCGCGCGCCGGCGGCTGATTTCGTAAAGTCCAACCGCGGTGAACGGCGCGATCAGCGGGAAGCCGGCCGCCGCTGTCAGCAGCAGCCCGCTGCCGCCGCGCGCGGTCAAGGCCCAGGTCAGCGCCAGTCCGGCAGCGACATAGATCGCCCCGAAAAACAGGCCATACAGCGGATGCGCCAGAAAATCCCGCCATCCCGCCGCGAGGGCGCCGCGCAGATCGGCAAAGTTCAGATCGGCCGCCACAGTGACGGGTGAAATCGGTGCGAGCTGTGCCTCGGTCATGTCATGCCTCCCCCAAGGATGCTGCAGGCAAGCTGCCGTATTCGCGGTCCCGGTTCAACCCTTGGGAAACGCGGGCCTGCTCGGCGCACGCACCCTTGCCCTCTGGCCATAGGCTCATTATCGGCCAGCCATGACCATCCAGCCCAGCGACTCCATCCTCATCGTCGATTTCGGCAGCCAGGTAACCCAGTTGATCGCCCGCCGCGTGCGCGAAGCCGGGGTCTATTCTGAAATCGCCCCATTCTCCAGCGCCGCCCAGGCTTTTGCGCGGATGCAGCCCAAGGGGATCATCCTTTCGGGCGGGCCCGCCTCTGTGCTTGATGAGGACGGCCCGCAGATCCCGCGGGAAATTCTCGACAGTGGACTGCCGATGATGGCGATCTGTTATGGTCAGCAGGCGCTGATGCACCAGACCGGCGGCGAAGTCGTGCGCGGCGACGCCGGCGAATTCGGCCGCGCCTTTATCGAAATTTCAGACGGCTGCGCACTGTTCGACGGCCTGTGGGCCGAGGGCGAAACCCATCAGGTGTGGATGAGCCACGGCGACAAAGTAACGGCGCTGGCCCCCGGTTTCCGCGTCGTCGCCTCCAGCCCCGGCGCGCCTTTTGCGGTTGTCGCCAATGACGAAAAGCGCATCTATGCGATGCAGTTTCACCCTGAAGTGGTGCACACGCCCGACGGCGGCAAGCTTTACAAGAACTTCGTGCGCCATGTCTGCGGCCTGTCCGGCGACTGGACCATGGCTGAATTCCGCAAGACCAAGATCGAGGAAATCCGCGCCCAGGTTGGCAAGGGCCGGGTAATCTGCGGCCTGTCCGGCGGCGTTGACTCTGCTGTGGCTGCCGTCCTGATCCATGAAGCGATCGGCGAACAGCTCACCTGCGTTTTCGTGGACCACGGGCTCATGCGACTGGGTGAGGCCGAGCAGGTGGTCAGCCTGTTCCGCAATCATTACAATATCCCGCTGGTGCACAAGGATGTCAGCGCCCTGTTCCTGGGCGGCCTGGCAGGCGTGACCGACCCCGAAGCCAAGCGCAAGTTTATTGGCAAGACCTTCATCGACGTGTTCGAGGAAGAGGCGAAGCAGGTGGGCGGCGCCGATTTCCTGGCCCAGGGCACACTTTATCCCGATGTGATTGAGAGTGTATCGTTTACCGGCGGGCCAAGCGTGACGATCAAAAGCCACCACAACGTCGGCGGTCTGCCCGAACGCATGAACATGCAGCTGGTCGAGCCGCTGCGCGAACTGTTCAAGGACGAAGTCCGCGAGTTGGGCCGTGAGCTGGGCCTGCCCGATGTTTTCGTCGGCCGCCACCCCTTCCCTGGCCCGGGTCTCGCCATCCGCATCCCCGGAGAAGTCACGCGCGAGCGCTGCGACATCCTGCGCAAGGCCGATGCCATCTACCTTGAGGAAATCCGCAACGCCGGCCTGTATGATGCGATCTGGCAGGCCTTTGCCGTGTTGCTGCCGGTCAAGACCGTCGGCGTAATGGGCGATGGCCGGACCTACGACAACGTCTGTGCGCTGCGCGCCGTGACCAGCACCGATGGCATGACCGCCGACATTTACCCGTTCGACGCCGCCTTCCTCAGCCGCGTCGCCACCCGGATCATCAACGAGGTCAAGGGCATCAACCGGGTGGTCTATGACTATACGTCGAAGCCGCCGGGGACGATCGAGTGGGAATGATTTTCGCTACTCCAGCGTGGCCGGGAGTGCGAAATATTGCGACATAAGCCACTGAAATAAAATAACTTTCATTCAACGACATTCGGCTACAATCGGTGGGCAGCGTTCGGAATTCGCGGATGTTCTGACGGTATCGCCTGCTCTTGCCACTCTCAAAATCGCTCGTTACCGTCAGGGTCACAACAGCCCCTGACGGTCAATTTTTCTTACTAACAATCGGAAAAGCCTGTGCTTTTTCGAGGTGGAGAGGTGCGTTTCGGGCTGACGGTCAAAATGAAAGGAGTATGTGGCAATGCTGACTGATGCAGCCCTTAAAAGCCTGAAACCCAAAGACAAACCCTACAAGGTGACCGACCGCGACGGCATGTATGTTCGGGTCGGGACGAACGGCACAATTTCATTCCGTTACGACTATCGGATGCACGGACGGCGCGAGACAGTGACCTTCGGGAAATACTGTGCTTCCGGTCTCTCGCTTGCTCGCGCCAGGGAGAAGTGCATCGACGCCAAGCGAATGGTCCAGGAGGGACTTTCGCCCGCCATCGAGAAACAGCGGGACAAACGTAGGATCAAAGAAGCAAAGAGCTTCGGCGAGTTCGGCGAGAAATGGCTGACCGTTGGGCCGATGGCGGACAGCACGCGCGCCATGCGCCGCTCGATCTTTGAGCGCGAATTGGTGCCAAACTGGCGCAACCGGCTGCTGGCCGAGATAACGCCCGGCGACCTGCGCGCGCACTGCCTTGCGATCGTTGATCGAGGTGCACCAGCCACTGCGATCCATGTTCGCGACATCGTGAAGCAGATCTACGGCTTCGCAATCCTGCATGGCGAGAAGATCGCCAACCCGGCTGATGAGGTTGGTCCATCGTCGATCGCAACGTTTGTCCCCAAGGACCGCTCGTTGACGCCGTCTGAAATCCGGGTGCTGTTTCGGTGCATCGAGAAGGTTGCAACGCTGCCGACCATCAGGCTCGGCATGAAGTTCTTTCTGCTGTCGATGGTCCGCAAGAGCGAGTTGCAGGATGCGGTCTGGGCCGAGGTTGATTTCGAGAACGCGGTCTGGTCGATTCCCAAAGAACGGATGAAACGATCAAAGGCCCATAACGTCTATCTGTCACAGCAAATGCTCGACATCCTGATCGCGCTCAAAACCTGCGCGGGCAATTCGCGATACTTGCTGCCATCGCGCTACGATGCTGATGCCCCGATGTCGCGCGCGACCTTTAATCGGGTGACCTACTCGGTCGTCGATCAAGCGCGGAAGGACGGGCTGCCGCTTGAGCCGTTCACGGTCCACGATCTACGCCGCACCGGCTCGACGCTGCTTAACGAGCTCGGCTTCAACAGCGATTGGATCGAAAAGTGTCTGGCGCATGAAGATGGCCGTTCGTCGCGCGGCATCTATAACAAGGCGGAGTACGAGTTGCAGCGTCGCCACATGATGCAGGAATGGTCAAACACGATCGATGCCTGGATTGCGGGTCAAAAATATGCGCCCGCTGTTTTGCCAGCTACTGCACCAGTGCTGGAACTCGATCCGAGCCTCTGACCGGCCGTGAACGGCGCTGTCGCACATCGACTTGTCGGCCGCGTTCGATCGGACAGGTCCGCCGCGATGCCAGCCAGTCTTCGACTTCGGACAGATCCCACACCACGCAGCGCGGTGACAGGGCGAAGCGGCGGGGGAACTCGCCGCGTTGCTCCATGCCGAAGATCGTGCTGTCCGCCAGCGGCACCATTTCCTTCAGCTGATGGCGCCGGATAGTACGGGTGATGGTTCGACCGTGTTCGTTAGCCATTGCATGCGTCCTTGCGCTTCCTCCGAAATGTGATCGAAAGCGCGTCTGAAGCATCGAATAAAGTGCATTCTGAACCGAAGGTAGGTTGGCGCAGGATTGGCTGGATACGGCGTCAGACCAAAGCCAGGACGTATGTTGCTAAACCGAGAGTGTGGTGCTGTTCGGGGCCCGATTGTGCGGTTGACGACCATTTCCGGGTCTAGTGAAAATGGCCGTCAGAGCGCAGTTCTCTGCCAGATTTTGAGAGGGCGCAATCGATCCAATGCAATATCTTGTAACGTCGATCGGCGGCGCATCTCGGAAAGCCACGGTGAATTTTTCACGTACCCAGCACTGCGACTTCAGGCTGTATAGGCGACGTAAATGCCATTAACCCAAGCGATAACGAAGATCAGCGCGATCACATAGTCTTCTAGATATAGGCCCCGGACTACCGACAATCTGTCTTGGCGTATGGTAGGGTCAAACATCAGCGTGGTCATCTGGTTGTCGCTGGGCTCGGCTGTGCATCCACACTCTGCACCCGCACATAGCGAAGAACTACAAGCGTCGTTAGCGCGCGCTTCAAGCAATCCGTGCCTCCCAGCGAGTGGGCCGCCAGCTTATTGGGCTGACGGCCCTGCGACCCGAAGGACGTTGCAATAGGGCAATGCAATCGATTTCCTTCGAAGAAAAATGGCTAGCACGACCCGACGATTCGTTTCGTAAATTGTTGTAATCAGAAGTTGGAAACGCACGGTGGCCAAAACCGCCGTTTGAAAGGGCAGTTTTGATCGCGCATGGATCCCATTTAGAGCCGTCCCAAGTTCTACCAGTCTTGTTTAGAACTTGCCCAGCAGATTGATGAACACTCCCTTGCTTGTGTAGCTTTGATCGGTCAGGTCATCTGAGAAGTCTGAGACACTGTAGCCGATACCAACCTTCACGTTGTTGCCGAGGTGGCGATAGATCGCAGCAAGGCCGCCCCAACGGGCATCGCCTGCAAGATCGCTGCTCAAATAGTGCCCTTCCACGACCAGATCCCATTGCTGAACAGGGCGCCAGTCAAGCCTGAGCACGCCGAGGTGGGTGTTGCTGGTCACGAACGTGTCTGAGGTCCGATCAAGCGACACCTGGCCTTGGCGGTAGCCATATTTGGCGCCGACGGTCAGACTGTCGCTGAGATCGTAGTTGACGTCGATCATCCCGATCTGGCTGCGCTGCTTGGGACTGCCAGTTTCCCCGCCGCCAGTAATCTGTCCAACTGGCCCCATGTCCTGGAAGTAGCTGTAGCGTGCCAGTACGTTGAGCCGGTCATTGGTGACAGGCCGATAGGCGAACCCGATCGTGCCTTCGACATAGTCGGCAGCGCGCACGCTCGGCCCGTCGTTATCGGCAATGGCGAAGTTAAGCCGGCCGAGCGCCCGCCAATCAGGGTTGAGCTGGACCGAAGCGGTGTTTCGGAACAGCCAGACAGTCTGGTCGCGACCACCGCCGCGCTCAAAGCGGGCTTCGACGTTCGATCCAAACTGGACATCCTTTGTGGTATAGCCGAAGCCGAAGGTCCCTGCGGTCCTGCGGAACACACCGGTGGTAGCATCGTCGATCTGGCCGTTCTCGAACGACGCGCTGAACGACAGCTTTTCATTAGGATCGAACTTCATCCCAAGGCTGCGCATCGTGCTGGGCCCGGTGCCGCCATAGCCGATACGATTTTCGCCAAATACGCTGAGCGACGAACCGAACCGGTGTCGTGCACCGACAGTCAGAGTGCCCGAGTTCGAGCGGGTGAAGATGTTCACCGGCTCCAGCCCGGTCGTGCTCCGGTCGGCCAGCAGCGAGTAGCCGATGTAGGCTTCCGAGCCCTGGCCGTAGCGGCGGTTGAGCTGGATATCGGCGCCAAGCCCGCCGTCACCTTCCGAAACTTCGGCCGTCAGAGACATGCGATCAGTAATCTCGGCCTTGCCGCCGATCCCGACGCGGTTGTTGCGGTTGCGACCAGCATCGCTTTCGAGCGTGGCCTGCCCAAACCCGTAAAGCGACCAGTTGCGGCCTTCCGGGCTGTAACCGAGCTGGACCGCAGCGTCGGTTCGAGTGCCGGTCTCGATGCTGTTATACAGCAAGCCTGGAACCTGCTGATCGCGGCGAAGCCCCAGCTTAAGGTCGATATCGCTCCCAAGGTCCTGCTCAAGATCGAAGCTAGCAGTGCGGCGGGCACCGGCCGAGGCGGAGTCGAGCGTCTCGTACTTTGCAGAAACGCGGGTGCTGTCGCCGATCGGCAACGCGAGGGCTGCGCCCCAACGGACCGTGTCGCTCGGCGTGAGCTGTGAGCTGGCAGCGAATCCTGCTTCGCGGCTCTCATAGAACGCCGAGAGAGTTCCGCGATCACCGGTCTGCCCTTGCAGTTCGGCAAAATTGACGGCGCCTTCGAGCTTCCAGGCGCGCGCAGTGCGACCGGCAACTCCCGGCGTTGCAATGTCGGTGAAGGACAGCCCGCCGTCGACCGAATTGGCCTGGCCGAAGGCTGGACCGTCGGTCTGCGCGATCTCGCCCTTGAGATAGGTGCCGGCGGTCAGCCGCAGCATCGCATCCGCACCAAGCAGGGTCTGGTCGGCAGTATCGGTCGTCTCGCGCTGGGCCGAGACTCCAACCCGAAGTGTGTCGCCGAGCCACGCCGAACCGCGCCCACCAAGGGTGTAGCCATCGAGACTACCGACTGGCGGGGTGTATTCGTAACGGACCACGAGCACGGGCACGTTCCCGGTAGAACTGGATTCGCGCACCGTTCCGCTGGTAGCGACAGTAGAAGCCAAGGGGCGCAACAGCGTGACGCGGCCCTGGAAATAGTCGATGTCGTAGTCTTCCTGAGGCCGCAGCTCGCGGGTTTCGAGCACGAGTCCGGTGTCGCGGTCGCGAACTTCAACGCGCAGGCGCTCCGAGCCGACGGTCAGATCCTGACGCTTGAGAAAATAGAGCGACCCGCCCGTTCCGCGGAACTCGTCACGGCCGGGAACGGTGCCCGGATCCGAGGCGAAGGCGGTGAACTGCAACTGGCGTTCGCCGAAGCTGGTGGTCGCCTCGCTCTTGTGGTCGAACGCAATCCCGAACAGTCCGCGGTCAAGCGGCGCGAGTTCGGCCTGGTTCAAATCGACGACATAATTGCCAACCATCAGGCTGGTGTCAGCATGCTGTAGCCGCAGATAGAACTGCCCCTGAGTCGGCGCATCTTCGACCAGCGTGCTGTCGTCGCCGTAGGTGGTGTAATACTCGTTCGACCCCATCCGGCGCAGCAATTGGCGCGGATCCTTGCGGTCCAAGTTGTTGAACATGTCACCAAGCAGCGTTTCGCCGGTGTCAAGTGACGCGGTCAGTTTCCAGCCATCGCCGAAGGTGCCTTTCGTATAGAACGCCGCGCGCGAGGTGAGCGAATTGCCATCGGCGAGCGGATCGCCCGAGACTTCAACCGCTGACCCGCTTCCGTTCATCGACCGGAAGGTGAGGTCACCCTGACCGACGAAGAACCAGTCGCTGCGCGGCACCGCCACATCGCGTGAGGTCGCAAAGGTGGTCTGGCCATCGCGTTCGATGGTAACCCGCACGTCCTTGCTGTCCCGGTCAACAAGCTGCTGAGTGATGAACTTGCCGTCGGGATTGACCGGGACCAGCTGGCCGCTGACGCGGATCATGTCTTTCGAGGGGTCGGCAACCCCGCTCACCGTCACTGTGGCGGTGCGGCTCATCGGGATATTGCGGATTTGCGCTTCATCGACCACGCCAAAGGTCGGACGTGCGTTGGGTGCGCCGTCGATGCGGACGGGTTCGGGAACCAGTGTCAGTTCCTCGGGCTTGGATTCGTCGAACCGACCGCGATCATCATAGACCCGAAAAGTGTAGAACAAGTCGCGCGGCGCATCGGCGCCGGGCTGCCACTGCGCAAAGCCGTTCGCATCGATCGCAACGACTGCAAGTGGCGGTGCATCGGTTACCGCGCCGCCGACAAAGATCCGCACTTCGCCCTTGGCGACATAAGAAGGATAGTTGGTGTAAGTCTGGAACTGGGCCGGGCTGCCCACGACCACGGTGCGTTCGCTGCCGATCAGACCGATCGACATGACGGGCTCAGCGGCGTGACCATCGGCGCGTACTTCGAGCGCGTGGTCGGGAGCTGCCGGTTGCCCTTCGGGCGCAGTGCGAATTTCGAAACCCGATGCCGGGGCGACGCTGGTGGTCACGGTCTGCGGCGGCGGAGCTGCAGCATTCCAGGTGTCCTTGGCGGCGACCCCGGCACTGCGTGCACCGCAAGACGAGGTCACGGCAAGTTTGAGCCCTGCGCAGGCCTCTGGCTGAAGCAAGCTCGCGGTAAAGCGTCCCTCGGTATCAAGCGGGACGATTTGACCTTCGATAGTCAGGATTGCGGAGGCATCGGCGACTTTGCCATAAGCAATGAGCGGCTGAGCCTGCACCAGGTCGATACCGCGATGGCTGGCCGAGTCGGTCACACCAAATGCCGGACGACTGTCGTTGGCCGGGGTGACAAGCGCACCGGGTTCGGCGATGTTCAGCGGCTGCGGCGCGGTCTCATCGAAATTGCCTTCGGCATCGTAGACACGGTAGACATATTGCATGTCCGAAGCGGCGTAAGCTGTTGGAGTCCAGTGCGCGGCCCCGCTCGCGCCTACCGGCACAACGGCATGCGGGGTTTGCGCAGGCGACACTGCTGCGTCGAAGATGTGGATTTCGCCGCGCTCCAGCGCCGCCGGATAATTCGAGTAACCGATGAAAGTCGCTTCTGCACCGCGAACGACAGTCAGCTCATGACCGACAAGCCCGGCGGACAGGATCGGACTGGGTCCATCCTCTAGCCGCTCGATGGCAAATTCATCGAGTCCGGCCGGCATGGCCGTTATTGCTGGGGACAAAATCGTCCGATTGCTCTCGGCGGCGGCAGTGGCGATCCCCAAAGCTTTTGCACTCTGCACGGCCTTGGCATAGTCTGCGAAGCCTAGCTCGGCCGCTTGCGCCGTGGCAGGAACAAACCCGGCTGCGGCAATGACCGACATGCTGGCCAGAAGCCGTGCGCGGCGTGGACGCTGTGAGATGGGCATAGCGTGCCGCTGGTTAGTTGGCTTTTTCATTGCGATTACTCCCGGCCCGGCGTGCCAGTGGCACGGCTGACATTGGCCTCGATGATGGGCTTGGCTTCATTCCAGTCGGCGGCAAACAGTGCTTCGACAGCACTCTTCGTTGCAGCCGCGCGGCGCTCGGCGAGAGTCCAATCCTCACCGACCCCGGCTTGGTAGTTGATCTGGATGATCAGCCGCTTGGCGTCCTCGGGCCGCAGCGACGCGAGCCGCTGGGCAAATTCCGGACGAAGGGTTGTGGACCCAGGCAGGAAGGCCCGGGTGTCAAGGTCAAGCCCGACAGTGGCAGCACGCTGCACCCCGAAGTTGAGCTCGCTGATCTTGCCGCGGGTGAGGCGGATCGACTGCGGGTTGTCAGAGGTCGGCCAGTACCCTTGCGCAACGGTCCGCACATCGAGCTTGAGCACGAAATTCGAACCGATCTGGGCATCGGGCACCGCCGCGCAGGCGATATGGTAGCGGCCGAATTGATCGGTGGTAATAAGCTCGCCGTTGACGGTTGCAAGACGTGCGCCCGGAATGCCAGGTTCGCCCTCGTCCTGGTAACCATCGCCGTCGCGGTCTTCGAAGACCTTGCCGATGACTTCTGAGCAATCGAAGACAGCGCTTGGCACGATCGAAACCACCGCCTGGCCGCGATTCGAGATTTCCGAGCCGTCGGTCCCGTTTTGAGCAAGGCCGTTGTTAACCCGGTCGCCGGTGGTAACGCCCGCACCGACCACAACGGTCAGCTTGTAAGTCACCGTGCCGTTGGCGGGGATGACCTGACGGGTCCAACGCAGCTCGCGGTCGTTCACTTGCGGTTCTGCCGCAGTACCGTTGATCGAGGCTGTCCCAGTGACATATTTGAAGCCGGGCGGGAGAAGGTCGATCACATCGACACCGGCGCGCTGAGCCGATTCGGCGTTGCGCACGGTGATTGTGTAGGGAACCAGATCGCCGACGCTCGCCGTGCGCTTGATGCTGGTCTTGGAAACAACCAACGGGCTGCGCGAGGTGAACGGATCGATCGGAATGTGGTTGAAGATGACGTCAGGATCGCCCTGCGCGAGCCGGAACGACTGATACCAGCGTACTGTCTCGCCATTGGCAGGCGCGTTCGAACTGCTGCCGATCATCACCGGAGCGGACAATCCGGTCGGATCAAAGGCACCGATTTCGGCCGGAAGGACGGTTGAGGGAGCCGAATAGCCAGTCGGCGCAGCAATCGAGATCGTGTAGACGGTTTCTGCCGTCGGACACAGCGGTGAGGCGCCGGGAATGATGTCGAAGCGGTAGTTACCGTTCGCATCGGTCGATTGGGTTTGCTGACTGGCCGACAAGAAGCACACCGCTGGGAGCGCCGAGCCATTTGCGCCAAGCAGTGTGACAACTGCATTACGGACCGGCGCACGGGTAATCGAATCGTAGACCACGCCGGATGGATCGAGCGGCAGGTTCTGGTCGATCACAACGGTATTGTCGGCAAGCGTAACGCTCGAGAGGACCCGATAGACGACATTGTTGTCGGGATTGGTGAAGCGGATCGAATAGCCTGGCCCGCTCAGCAGACCGTCGATGCGGTAGTTGCCCTGGGCATCCGACCGGGCCGTCCCGACCACCACACCATCGCGGATGACTTCGACAATCCAGCCCACTCGCCGGGTTTCGCCCGAATCGAGCTGCTGGTTGCCGTTTCGATCATCGTAGACTGTACCGGTCACCGAACTGAGTGCAGGCTCCACCACGATCGTCACGGTCGATTGGGCACAGTTGGTCGGGTTCAGTTTCTCGCAAATCTGGTAGCCGATCGTATAGGTGCCGGCGGGCACCGAAGGAGCGACGCTGACATTGCCGGTGGCAGGATCGAGCGCCACTCCCGGATTACTGGCGGGGGCGGTAACGGTGATCGTGACGTTGCCCGGGGTCGGCGCGACCCCGTTCAAGGCATCGTTGCTGAGGATATTGCCAGCGTTGGCGTTGCCAATGCCGCTGCGCAGATTGCCGTAGTTGTCGTCGCTCGCCGAAATGGCGGGCGCGGTCACCACGACGGTGACGACTGCATCGGCACAATTGGTCGGGTTGTTGTTCTCGCAGATGCGGTAGCTGATTGTGTAAGTGCCAGCGGGCGTGCCAGCCGGGACGTCGACCAGACCGGTCGCCGGGTCGAGCACCGGGATCGGCGCGCCGTTGATCGAAGTGGCGCCTGCGGTGACCGTGGCGGTGATCGCGGAGACCACAACTGGTGCGCCATTCAGAGTGTCGTTGGCGAAAGCGTTGACGATGTCGTCCGCACCGTTGGCGCCATTGACCGCTGCAGGCGCATCGTTGCTGGCGGCAATCGCCGGGGGCGTGACGACGACGTTGACGGTCGCGGCGGCGCAATTGGCCGGGTTGAGCGTTTCGCAGATCTGGTAGGAAATACTGTATGTGCCAGCGGGTACGCCGGGCGCGACGCTGACATTGCCTGTGGCGATATCGAGCGTGACGCCGGGGTTGCTGGCAGGCGTGGTGACACTGATGGTCACGTTGCCAGGCGTTGGCGCCGCACCGTTGAGGGCGTCGTTGGTGAGGATATTGGCGATGTTGGGCGCACCGTTGGCACCGTTGACCGGCCCGGCGGTGTCATTGGTCGCCGCGATCGGCGCGGCGGAAACCACGATCGTCACAACCGCATCGGCGCAGTTGGTCGGATTATTGTTTTCGCAAATACGGTAGCCGATCGAATAGATGCCAGCCGGCGTGCCGGCTGGAACATCGACCAGCCCGGTGACCGGATCGAGCACGGGTATGGGCCCGCCGTTGATCGGTGTGGCAGGGCTGGTTACCGTCGCGGTGATCGCGGAAAGTACAACCGGCGCTCCATTGAGCGTATCATTGGCAAAAGCGTTGATCACGTCATTGCCGCCATTTGTGCCATTCACTGCGGGCGGCGCGTCGTTGGTGGCGACGATGGCGGGTGCAGCGACAACAATGGTCGCGGTCGCGGTCGCGCAATTGGTCGGATTGGCGGTTTCGCAAATTTGATATGTGATGGTATAGGTGCCTGCCGGGACCCCCGCTGCGACGCTGATCGCGCCGGTAGCGACATCGAGCGAGACACCCGGGTTACTCGCGGGCGTGACGACCGAGATCGTCACGCTGGCGGGCGTCGGAGCCGTCCCATTGGCGCTGTCATTGGCCAGAACGTTGAGGACATTGGCTGCCCCGTTCGCGCCATTGACCGGTCCTGCATTGTCGGCATTGGCTGCCAGCACTGCGAGGAGCGCGTCGTTATCGACCGCCTGATTGTTGGTCGTGACTGTCTCGAACGTGCCTGAGCCGACTGTCACCCGCGCGGTGTTCACCGCTACCTGTGCCAGCACTGCGGCTGGACAGGCGACGACGAGGATTGGGCCGGCCGTGGAGAGCAGGCGACCAAGTCGCCTGCGCACCCGTTCAGAGCCATTTTTGGAAGTCGGCTTAGGCATGATTAGTTGACCTGGCAGGAGTAGGTGATCGTGACCGACTGGCCATTACCCATGGTTCCGAGCGTGATCCCGGGGCCAATGAGATCGGCAATGGTGTAGCTGCCAACCGGAGCCCCTGGACCGGAGAAGGTGAGCACGTTACCAGCAGGGCAAGTCAGCCCGGCCCCTGGCGTGTCAGTCACGACAGCGCCGGTAGCGGCATCCGGACCATTGTTGGTGACGGTGAGCGTGTAGGTTGTTGTGCTTCCCGAGAACACGCTGGTGGTCCCGTTGCTCTTGGTGATTACCAGATCGACCGAAGGGTTCACCGTGACCGTTGCGGTATTGGTAGCGCAGTTGGTCGGGTTGAGCTGTTCGCAGATCTGGTAGGTGATCGTGTAGGTGCCCGCAGGTGTTCCGGCCGGGACCGAGACCTGGCCGGTGGCCGGGTTGAGGGTCGGGACTGGCGCACCAGGGCTTGCCGGGGTGGCGGGCGTGGTCACCGAGAGGTTGACCTGGGCCAGCGTGACCGGGTTGCCGTTGAGGGTATCGCCATTGAGCACGTCGAGGACATTGCCTGCACCGGCGGCACCGTTGATGCCCGAGACCGCATCCGGATCGGCGGTGATCGCAGCGGCCACCACCGTGACCGAGATGGTCGCGGTCCGGCAATTGCTCGGGTTGAGTGCCTCGCAGATGGTATAGTCGAACGTGTAGGTGCCAGCTGGCGTGCCAGCGGCCACATCGACGTTGCCGGTCGAGGTGTTGAAGGTCAGGCCGGCCGGGACCGACGAGCCTGCGGCAACCGCGAGGGTGGCATTGGTCGGCGAGGCAGCGGCCCCGGCAACCGTATCCGAAGTGAACGCGTTGACCACTGCGGTGGCGCCAGCCAGGCCGTTGATGCCGGTCGCGCTGTCGTTGGTCGCCACGATCGGCGCAGCATCGACGGTGACCGTGACCGTGTTGGTAGCGCAGTTGGTCGGGTTGAGCTGTTCGCAGATCTGGTAGGTGATCGTATAGGTGCCCGCCGGAGTGTTGGGCGGAACCGAGACCTGACCGGTCGCGACGTCGAGCGTCGGCACCGGAGCACCCGGGCTGGCCGGAGTGGCCGGAGTGGTGACCGAGATGTTGACCTGGCCAGGCGTGACCTGCACCCCGTTGAGCGTATCGCCATCGAGCACGTTGACCACGTTGGGCTGCCCGGTTCCACCGGGGACCCCAGACACGCTGTCTGGGTCGGCAACGATCGCGGCGGCGACCACCGTGACCGAGATCGTCGCGGTCTGGCAGTTGCTCGGGTTGAGCGCTTCGCAGATGGTGTAGTCGAAGCTGTAGGTTCCAGCAGGCGTGCCCGCCGCCACATCGACGTTGCCGGTCGCGGCATTGAAGGTCAGACCGGCCGGGACCGACGATCCGGCGGCCACCGAAAGCACAGCGTTCGACGGCGACGCTGCGATCCCGTTGATCGTGTCGGAGGTGAACGCGTTGACCACCGCAGTGGCACCGGCCAGGCCGTTGATGCCCGAGGCACTGTCGTTGGTGGCAACAATCGGCGAGGGTGCAACCGTGACCGTCGCGGTGTTGGTGGCGCAGTTGGTCGGGTTGAGCTGCTCGCAGATCTGGTAGGTGATGGTGTAGGTACCAGCAGGCGTTCCGGCCGGGACCGAGACCTGGCCGGTGGCCGGGTCGAGGGTCGGCACGGGTGCACCCGGGCTTGCCGGGGTGGCGGGCGTGGTGACCGTCAGGTTGACCTGCGCCAGCGTGACCTGGGTGCCGTTGAGGGTATCCCCAGCGATCACGTCGAGCACGTTGCTCGCGCCGGTTGCGCCGTTGACCCCGGCGACCGAGTCCGCGTCGGCAGCGATCGGTGCAGCCACCACGGTGACCGAGATCGTCGCGGTCTGGCAGTTGGTCGGGTTAAGCGCCTCACAGATCTGATAGTTGAAGGTGTAGGTCCCCGCCGGAGTACCAGCGGCAACGCTGACGCTGCCGGTGGCGGTATCGAAGGTGAGACCCGCAGGGACACTCGATCCGGAGGCGACCGAAAGCACCGCGTTCGATGGCGAAGCCGCGACCCCGTTGATCGTGTCAGACGTGAACGCGTTCACAACACCCGTCGCACCAGCGTAGCCGTTGATCCCCGTCGCACTGTCGTTGGAGGCAACAACCACCGCCAGCACGGTATCCGTGTCGGTGGCTTCGTTGTTGGTCGTGTTGCTTTCAAACGTGTTGGCCGGAGCAGCAACACGTGCTGTATTAACCGCGGTCTGGGCCATGGCAGCGCCAGGCACAGAAATCGCGATGATGGTTCCTGCGGTCGAGAGCAGCTGGACGAGGGACTTCCGGACCTTTCCGGGGGGAAGCGTGACGATGGTATTTTTCATGATTAGTTCCCCTGGCAGGTAAAGGTGAGCGTGGCCGTCTGGCCGCTATCGAGAGTTCCAAGCGCGATGCCTTGGCCGGTAAGATTGGCGATTGTTTTGCCGCCTGCTGGCGAAGCGCCAGCCGGCGATCCGCTGGCCGCAATTGCGACCGGGTTGGTCGGACGGCAGGACTGCCCCCGGCCCACCGAGTCAGTGACGATGACGCCGTTCACGGTTTCCGGTCCGGTATTCGTGACCGAGATCGTGAATCCGCTGGCCGTCCGCTCCTTGACGACAGTGATGTCGGTCGAAGGCTTGCGGCTTTCGTCTGGTATCGAAACCGAAACGGTGTCGAGCGCGGTTTGGGCAGCCGAAATGCTGGGCGTCGCGGCAGCAGGCAGCACGCATGCCAAAGCACTGGCGCGAAGGATAAAATCGATTGCGCGATCAGTCTTGCGCGGATGTTTGTGGGTGGTCATGTCAGTTCACCTGGCAGGAATATGTGAGAGTGGCCGATTGGCCGGTGTTGAGGGTTCCGAGCGTGATTCCGGCCCCGGTCAGATTGGCGATCGTGAAGCTGCCGCCCGGCACACCGCTCCCGGTGATCGTCACCGGGTTGGAAGCCGGGCAGGTCAGGCCCGCCCCAACGACGTCGGTCACGACAGCACCGGTCACCGGGTCGGGCCCGGTGTTGGTCACGACCACTGTATAGGTTACCGTATTGCCCGAAGCGACGACGCTCACACCGTTGGATTTGGTCACCTGCAAATCTGCAGTTCCCTGAACCGTGACTGTGGCTGTGGCGCTGTCATTGCTGTCGCCAGTCAAATAATCGACGGCACTCGCCGAGTTCGGGATCGCGGTTCCGCCCGCTGTTCCGGCGTTAATCGTCTGCTGGAAGGTAAAAGTTTGGGTGCCGTTGAATGGCAAGGCGGCGGGGCAAGTGATGGTCCCTGCAGAATATGTGCAGGCTCCGGCCGGTCCCGATGACGTGAAGCTGGTCGGCGCTGAGACATTCGTCGTCGGCGCGGCATCGGTCACGATCAGCGGATTGGCGACGGTCGCATCCGGCCCGAACATGTCGCCGGGTCCGATGTTGGTCACCGCGACAGTCCAGGTGATCACCGATCCCGCTGGAAGGAAAGTCGAAGAGCTCGTCTTGGTTACGCGCAGGTCATAAGGAACGACGCTCGTTCCCGCCGAGGCTGAGCGATTGGCGGTGATACCGATAATGTCAGCCGTGCCGCTCGTGGATGAGCGATCTGTCACAGAAGCCTGGTTGGTGATGCTCGCGGCTGGAATGGCATTGTTGAACACCTGATCGTAAACGATCGTCAGGGTTTCGCCTGAATTCAGGCCGCGCGTACCGCCCGAAGGAGCGCCCGGCGCCGATGGGGCACTGTAAGCGCGCGAGCAGACAGTGCTGGAAGGCATTGTGCCGCCAACGGTGACGCCGGTGCAAGTTACCGCGCCGCTGGCCAGGTTGGGATCGGTCGATCCCGCCGTGGTCGAAACCGACACAACCTGGAAAACTGAGCCGCCGCCATTCGGAAGGGTGTCCGTCAGCGTCACCAGATCGCCCTTGGTCATTGGGTCGGGGCCATCGTTGCGAACAGTAATCGTCCAGCGAACCGACTGGCCCGCATTTACCGCAGGTGCCGACGCCGCTTTTGTAACCGCCAGCGTGTAAACGCAGGGAACCCAATCGATCGTGACAAAGCCAGTAGGGCCGACAACCGCGCGGCTAGCAGGAACTGGACCGGCGGCCCCACTTACCGCAACGGGTGCGGCGGCCGAGACTGTTGGTGAAGTTGCGCGGACAAAGCTTGAGCCACCGCCGCCGCCTGCTCCGGTAACAGATGAGTTGACAGTTGAGGCGCCGCCACCGCCACCGGTGTAACCACCGCCGCCGCCGCCGCCAGTATCGGTCGATGCATCGACACCGCCATTTCCGCCCGTGCCTGTTCCTATGCCGCCGCCGACGAAGCCGTTGCGAGCAGCATTTCCAGAGTGCACGCCG
>Ga0209792_1000715_pt1 | contig 20189 bp, 22 predicted proteins | sample EBPBio142005_DNA_FD_185860 | JGI IMG/M metagenome (GOLD analysis project Ga0209792, IMG submission 185860) | Wastewater treatment Type I Accumulibacter community from EBPR Bioreactor in Madison, WI, USA - Reactor 1_6/14/2005_ DNA (SPAdes)... | ecosystem: Engineered > Bioreactor > EBPR >... | reverse complement strand
CCCCTAGCCGCTGGAGACTAGACCTGCGGTGGCTTGGAGACAAGCGGGAAGATTCCTGAGAATGGCGTAGGAATAATCCCACGCCGGTGGCGGACGAGGCGGCCTGGGTGGCGGAGAGGGTGGGATGGAGGCAGCTTCCACCTAACCGCTTGAATTGACTGCAAGACCCGCTTGGCGGGGTCTCCTGGTTTGTGTCCGAGGATTCTAGTGGCAGGACGGGGTGTCGGATCAAGCCGATAGCTACATGCAGTTACCGTCGAGTCACCCCTACGTCCGCCGCACCATCTTGGTGAACGCGACACTTTTTTGACGCCGATAATCAATTGTGTGAAGTAATTCCGGTGCGCGAACTTGCGCAATTCGTAAATGCTGCTTGGCTGCCAGTTCCTTCCCCCGCAACCGGAGCAACCATGCCAGATCCCCAAGTTCGTATCGCCACCCAACTGTTGAGCGGCACGCTCTACCAGACCCAGGGCAAAACCCCCGAACAACGGTCAGAGGCCATTGAGCTCGCCCTGGAGGTGGCCGCCGAAATCTTGAGCAAGCGGGGCCGGGGTATGCCGACACTGGACAACAAACCACCGACCGAGGGGACGGCTTCCCCCAGAATGGCGACCAAGGAAAGAGTCATCGAACGGCCGGTCCTTCCTCCCCTGGGCGGCTTGCTTACCCAACGCCGGGGTCAGGGCAATGCATCCCCCGAAAAGACGGATCGCAAAGGCCCCACCCTTCATTGAAATCAGAGCTACGCGTTATGACCACGCCCCGCCATCGCGGGGCGTATTCGTTCAATGCAGCCGCGGTTTGGGGGGCGGCGGCCTTGTCGCTTCAGCCCTCAGCTTCGCGCTGTCGACTGGCCCGGAGGCCGGGGGCAGCGAATCGGACTCCAGCGGGTAGTTCTTGAGCAGTTGGCTGCTCCACGCTTCCACGTGATCCACTGCGCCGGAAAGCCTTTTCTCGCACTCCTCCTCGGCGCCTGGAGACACGGCCTCCCTTGCGGTTTTCAAGGAAGCCAGTCGTTTCTCAATGGCGGCCAAGCGGCGCCCCCGCCGTTTGGCCCATTCTCGCTCCGTGCCATCCGTTGGTCTCGGACTGGATTCGACGAACTGCTCCAGGGCGTGCTCCGCCAGATGGAGCAACTTTAGCGCGCTGCGCTCGGCCAGCCTCCGGCGTTTCCATTCCGTCGCCCAACGTCGCAACGTCTTCAATCTCTTGATCAGCTCTCGGAGGTCAGCGCGCAAGCTGCGACTATCCGCAAAGGCTGCAAGGCGTCTCGCGTGATCCTCTAGGAAGCGGCGCGAGTCCTTTAGAACCTCAAGCAACGGCTCCAGGGCGCCGTCCATCCACACCTGAACTGCTTCCCCGAACAAATCTTGCGTTGAGGGCCCAGGTCCCCGGGCCGGAACGACGATTCCTCCGATGGCCATGCCGGCGAACCCCTGCACGCCAACCATGTGACTTCCGTCCGATAGCATCAAATCAATGCTTTGGCCTCTCGATCGAGCGGCACGCCCCTGACTGGGGCGACGGTCGTGAGAAGGCGGCAGCGCCCTTCCCTCACGCTCGAAGGCCGCGAGAAGGCTCTGGAACTGTTCTTCGTTCTCCCGTTGGATGACCGAGTTGTTCTCCGCGCGCTCGGTGTCCTCGCCACGCCGGGACAATGCGGAAGCGTTCTTACCAACGTGCTTAGTGGGCTGGCGCTCCAGCAGCGCCGCGGACACGACATCTCCCCGTGCTAAGGCGGCGGCGGCCTGCGCTTCAAGGCTGCGGTGATCGATCTGAGCGGGGATCTCCGCCGCTGCGAGGTGGGCGTTGGTCACTCGAGCGACCATTTCCCGAATCCACTCCACCTAAGATCGGCCGGTCGGACCACCGTCGAGCTCCCTGGTCTTGTCGCTCAACCCATCGGCGTCCAGGCGACGGGTAGTTGCGAGAATGTGGACGTGCCAGTTCAGCCCACCCTTGGCGTCGGGCGAATGGATGCTTGCCTGCGCGGCGAACCGATAGCGCTCCACCAAAGCTCGGGTGAGCTCGGCGGCCAAGGCAGACCGCTGGTCATCGGTGAGCTCGTGAGGGAGAGCGAGCTCGAACTCGCGGCAGACGGTTGCATCCCTGCGCCGTTCCGCATGCTCGGCCGCAGACCAGAGCTGATCGGGAACCATCGACCAATCCGGCGCATCGGTCGGGACCACGCAGCGAGTCTCGACAACGCCGCCCCGCCGACGGTAGTCATGACGGGATCCTGTCCTCTCGTCGACGAGTAGCAGGCCAGCTCGATACGCCGCTGCAGCGACGGAAGAGTGACCTTTGGCTCGGCTAAAGGTCTTGATGCGGGCGTGGTAGATGGCCATCAGAGCTCCTGTTCGTGCTCTGCTCTTTATGCCTCGGCTTCTGATTTTCGCAAGCCGCACGCGGCTTGGGGTTCCAGGGGCGAAGCCCTTGGCGCACGCATTCCGTAGGAATGCCTAAGTGCGCTCTTGCTTGTTTCCTCTAGTCCCTGTTTTTCAGATTGGACGAATTCCGTCACCTTCGAACCTTCGAAAACTGTCGAAACTTGACGAGGCGCTTTTCCCTGGTTGAATTATTGCCAGGACCAAGGGAGATGCGCATGACCGCAACGAATCAATACCGAGACCAAATCGGACGAGCCATGGAACGGTTGGCCCAGCTGCAAGCGAAGGAAGTTTTATCCCACCAGCGGCGCGAAGCCAAGGCGCAAGAAACGGCGAGGCGGGAAGAAATGAAACGACGCCAGCGTGTGGCCGATCTAGTTTTTCTGACGGGCGCCCAGACACTGGATGACGCGGAACTAGAGTCGCTGCTCCGAGATCACATGACCGGCAAGAGTCAATCGGCGGAAGCTAGCTTTCATTGATGCGACGGGAGTAGCCTGGCCGAGTCATGCCGCCCTGAGTGCCACGAGGTAATCGCATCACAGGTAGTCACTGATATCAAAATCGTCTTCCTCTTGATCTTCCTCGCTCATGTCGGACGCCCAACTGTTGAAGCGGCCGTCTTCGGAACGAGGGAGAGGGTCAGCCGTCGGGGCCTTAATCAGCGTTGCCATCTGCAGGCTTCCCCCGAAGGCCAAAGCGTTTTGACGGGCGAGCCCAGCAATCCTTCGCACCTCACGCCTATCGGCCCACTCGCTCGCAGACTGGATGGCAGACAGATCCTTCTCCGAGGAAAGCCGAAAAGAGACCCAAGTATTGCACTGAGAGAGCACGGTCGGAGATATCTCTGATGGTCGTTGGGTGCTGAGCCACAGGGCCAACCCAAACTTTCGCCCTTCCTTTGCTAAACGCTCGTAGGCTAGAGCGTTGTTCACAGCTTCATCGCCAGTCCCCATTTGCCGGAGGTAGTGATGCGCTTCCTCAAGCACCAGCAGAGTCTCTCGCTTGTTCTCCTGCCCGCGACTAAAGAGCTCGAACGCGTAGAGCTCCAGCACCGCCCCCAAAACAAACGGCGTCAAATCGTGCGACACCCGGCGTAGGTCAACGATGTGCACTCGCCAGTCGACCTCATCTCCGCCGAACAGTCGCTCCACAACTGCTTTGGCTTCGTTGCGCCAACTGAGGGGGCCACCACACCCTGCCCCGCCGTCTATGCTTACAACATCCTTGAACATGTCGTCGTCCACGAATCTCGCGATTCGGGTAATCAATGGCGCGACATTTCCGTAGTTCCAGGCATTGCGTTCGAAGGTGCCTCGCGCCGGGGCAATCGCATGGCTATCCGCAATCAGAGGACCAAGGGCCTGCATGGGTGGCCATGAGGCCGCTAGCGGCACTAATCCAGTCCGCAGCTTACCGATGATGGCCTGAGCCTCGAGGACTCGGTCGCTCCGACAGTCATCGAAGAGTGAGGCTTGCGGATCTGTTGCCAAGCCCGCACCACCAGTTCCAGAGAACCACTTGACCTTGTTCAAATGGTCCAGGGCAAATGTGAGCGCAGGCCGCTGAGTTTTGTCGCTGGGCAACAGCAGGCGTTGCAATCCCAAGCGACCCAAAGCGTAGTAAGGGATGCGGTAGCTATTGGGGTCTGACCCGCCTATGCGGGTGACCTTGATGGCACCCGGGGGATAGTCGGAAACTGGGAAAGCGTCCTCGTATTCACCGTTGATGTCGAAGATTACCACTCTCGCCTTCGGCATCTTGACGACCTGCTGGAGCACCGCAGCTGTAAAGCAGCTCTTGCCCTGACCCGAGCTCCCGAGGACCGCGACGTGCCTGGAAACTAAGCTCTCGAGGTCTACCATCAGCCGGCCTCCACCTCGGAGGTCGTCACCCAAGTGAATGTCTGCCGGCGAGGTGACAGACCCACCCAGGATTGAAGTCAGCTCTTCGTCTGTGAGTGGGTAGGCCTCAGCACCCAGCGCTGGGGAAGAAAGCGAATCAGATACGAAAGACAGTGCGCCCTGGTCTCGCCTCAGTCGTCCGACCACTAGACCAGTGAGATGACGCAATGGCTCAGAAGCGACCGAGGTTCCTGATAGCCCAAACCGGTGGACCTCTTTAGGCTCGGCGAACGATAAGGACTGAACCTTCATCACCAGCACGCGGCCCCCTGACTCGATCCCAAGAAGACTCCCGACTTCAGTGACAACCGAGACACCATGGGCGTGGGCAGCCAACTGGCCGCGGTGGACATCCATCAGGTTCAGCGTGATGTCCACGCCGTCGATCTGGACAACGTAGCCGATGGCCTGCCGGCTCCTCATAGATCGTCGTCCTCCTCCGCGTCAGGCTTCTCAGGCATCAGTCGCCTTCGCAAGTCCGCCAGTTCCTGATCGTAGACAGTGGGGTCAGGGAGGTCGTCCGCCAATGCACTGGTATAGGCCCTGCTACCGCCTCCGACGATGGTAAGGCGCGGGGATTGCAAGGAGAGCAGTCTCCGCACCGTCTGCGGGAGCGTGGCAGCGGTGGGGTCGCCGTTGAACTCGGGGAGATACACGACCACTTGAAGCGTCGGGTTGAGCAAAGCGGACCGGATGAGCCGGTTGATGTGCTCATCGCCGAACCCATAGCCATTGATGATGAGGGCGGTTTGCGGGCGGGCCATGAACTCCGCGAACCGTCGCAGCAGTTCGCCCATGACATACCCAACGGTCTGTAGATACTTGGCTGCACGAGGAAGAACCAGATAGCTCAAAGTTTCTTCAAAGCCGGTAAGAAACTCATCTAGGTCTCGCCATGCCTCGGAGGCCGGAACCTCATACAGGCTGTGGTCCACCTCCTTCCATGTCAGTGACCCGTGGAGCTTTGCCAGGTAGATGTTGTAGACGCCAAAACGGGCTTCACCCTTGGCTTGAGCGTTGCGAAACCCGAGGTCAAAACTTTGAGGTGAGAACCGGCGGCTATGGACACCGAGGAAACCATTGATGACCTGAAGATCCACCGACTCCGCGGCCCATTCGATGGCCAGGTCATAGTTGGTCGTAAAAACCCAAGGAGCCGGCTGGCCGGGCTGTCGGGCGGCGGTGAGCTTCTGAAGAATCGACCGATGAGCCCCTAGCTCGTGCGCTAGGTCAGCGCCTAGCGGAGATGTCCACCATTCCTCCTTCAGCTTAGCGGCGCTTACAACGGCTCTAAAGAGGGCCGTCCTCACCTTCTGCGCTTGGGCTAGTTCCTGGCTGCCTTGCCGTTCCAACTCAAGGATTGCGATCTCGAGCTTGTCTAGAAGGACTTCGAAGCTCGGCAGCCTTGCAACCGGAGCCGCCATAAATGGATTGGGTGGGATCGGCACAGCGCCCGGAGGCAGCGCAGGAAGAGGAGGCGCCGGCAACCTCTTCTCGTCTTCTGTGATGAACTTTTGGGAGAAGAGCCATTCCGCCTCAGCCGCATTTTTCGCCAAGAAGCTGGTCCACAGAGCCCTCATTATCTGTCCACCAGCAGAGCAAGACGCCCCGGCCCCCAGCAGCAGGCCCACGTTCTCCAATCTCAGGAGAGACGCGAGATACGCTTGGAACTCAACCTCGTCCGAAATCGGTTTTCCACCACGATAAGCGATGACGCTCATGCCCCCCTCCCTTCGTCCCTGCGCGATCCCTCCCGTGCAATCGGGTCGAGAACGTCCCCTGTCGAAGGCCCAGTCTACATTCGGCCGCCCTCCTCTGCTGACCGCGCCATTTTTGGGGGGCACATCACGTCTTCTACTAGCAGCGAAATGAGGCTCTGGGAAAGTCTTCTGGTGACTGCGCGTTACGCTGTAACGAGCAAACCAAAGGAAGCCAGCGAAGCACCGCCACTGGCTTCCTTTGCCACTCTACTTCTTGCCCTTCTTACTTTTGTCAGGGGCTTGGCTCAATGCCGAGCCTGCCGCCGTCTTTGACTTGCTCCCGGTGCGACCGTCACGCAAAACATCGCTAGCGGCCTTCGCTGCCTTGGGGCCTGTCTGCTCGTTTTTAGCCATGTCATGTCTCCTCACCACCACCCGGTGGCACGCAAATCATAAGAAAACAGAGTATAAAAACTAACAAAAATTTACACTGTTTATCTCGCGTTCATGCCGCCAATCGGGTTAGTTAGCTTAACCTCGAGTGATTCGATTGGATTAGTTAGCTTATTTACTGCAAACAGTACGGTTATGACTGCTGAAAATCAGCGCGATCGTCCTGCAAGAGATTGATTCAAATCGAGTATCGTGAGGTAACGGTTTTTGCGTTTCGGGGCACGCTCACCTTGCCAATCTCCAATGCCTAAGCGTTTCCTATCGATGCAGATTTTTGTATCAACCCGGTTGACGAAATCGCAAGACGATTTACTCCTACTTCCATCATCCTGATGGAAGTTAGACATGAACCAATCGCTCTCCTCCGCTCTGAACCACTACATTGCTGCTCCAGCCGGCACCCTTCAACTCGAGGGACTCAAAGTCGGGCGCTTTCGCATCAGCAAGGCCATCGTCCACGGCAGGGAAGCTGCCATCAATCTTCAAGAATGCATCTTGGCCGCCCTCGACGAGAGCGGCCGGAAGAAGGCTCTGAAAGGTGGAACCCGGTATCCAGAGCCCCTGCCCATGGGCACTCCCGCTCGCCCCTTGGCGAACGAAATTGATGACCACTTGGATGACATGCGGCGGCGTAAGTTGGACCCCAAGACGGTGGACGCTACGCAGCGCACGCTTAAGATGCTCCTGCTGACGTGCGGAAACATCTCCGTCGCGCGCATCGACTACAAACACATCCACGAACTCTGGAAGCTGCTTCGCTGGGCACCGAAGAACTTGGTTTCGGATCCCCTCCTTCGTTCACTGTCTTTCCAGCAAGCCATCGCTCTCGGGAAGCAGCAGGAAGTGCCGCCACTGGCACCTGCGACCGAGGAACGTCATCGCCGCTTCCTGGTCGCCTTCTTCAATCACCTGGTGCGCGGTCGCGCCATTCCGTCCTCACCTATGGACGCGTTCAAGAAGCCTGAGCCGGACTACACCATCGATCCGAACAAGGCGATCCGACTGTTCGAGGACGATGAGATCCAGGCCATCTTCAATCCGCAGACCTTCATTCCGTGGGCCAAGAAGCCGCACCTGTGGTGGGCGCCTATGATCGGCCTGTATACCGGCGCCCGAATCAATGAGGTCTGCCAGCTCAAGCTCATCGACATCCTTCAGGAACGAGGAACCTGGTGTCTCGCTTTCCGAAAGACCATCGATGCGGATCTTGCTGCTGACCCCAAGCGCCAACGTCAAAGCCGGCAAAGCATGAAGGGCAAAGGGTGCATGCGCGTGGTGCCGATCGCCCAGCCACTATTGGATGCGGGCTTCCTGGATTTCATCGAGGACATGAAGGCCACGGGCCACCCTCGCCTATTTCCTCATCTTTCCGCGGGCGTAAACCGCAAGACCGGAGAGACGAACGCACGTTACAGCCAGCAACTCGGTGTGGACTTCGGGCGCTACCTAAAGGCGTTGGGTTTCCCCAAAGGGATCGGATTCCATGCCTTCCGCCACACACTGGCCACCGAACTCGACGTTCAGGACGTGCCGGAGAGGGAGATCGCGTTGGTCACCGGTCATACCAGCGATCAGCGCGACCGGGTCGAAGTCCTGCGCCGGCACTACCTGCACAAGCGACCGTCGGTTACCCGCGCCAAGCAGCTCAAAGCGCTGGAGCTCTATCAGCCCAAAGTTGAGTTACCGGTTTACCAGCGGGGTCAGTTCGCCAAGCTGCTCATGGATCCAAAGAAGTTCTTCCCCTGAGCAGGCGTGCCATCCAGTTGAACTAGGACGGGAAGCCCAGCGGCTTAGAGAAAATGTGGCTCATCGTCTTGACAAATCGCAGGAGCGAGTTAGAAGCAGGCCATGAACATCGCAGTCAAAAAGCTTCGAGAAGCTGGATTCTCAATAGAACCTGACGAGAGACCGGGTCTAGAAGGTCACTGGATCGTCTTCTTGCCGAAATCTTACTCTGCCTCACCCGATCCTGAGTTCTTTAGCTCGGAGGGTTTAGTCGCCTGGTATCAACTACTGCTAGCAATCGGCGAGCTGCCCGCATCAAGCTAAAGATACTCTCCACGCGCTCAGGCTGAGCGCGTAGAATCGCTCAACATCAGTTGAGTGAGCAGCCCACGATGAAAGTTGCGCTGAGGAGCGGATCTAGTGCACCCCTGATTCGAATTGAAGACTGGCTAATCCACAACCGTAATAACAAGGCCACGTGCCCCGTTTGCGGCGAAGAAGTGCTGGTTCGCGGGGCTCTTTCAACTCAAGTAACGCCGCACTTTGCGCATCATCGAGGATCGAATTGCCCCACGTTGCCTGAGAATTCCAAACCCTTCGACATCTTCACAAGAGTTGCGCGCGGCAGCCAAGACGATGCAAGACGCTTGAAAGAATATACTTTTCAACATCTTGAAAGCATCTATGAACGATGTCGACATCTGTGCCCTGGTCTGACATGGAAAGAGCTCCTGGCTCTCCTCGAGCGCGCCAATGACCACGACATCTGGAGCTTTAGAGGCTTCAATCCTGGTTATACTCCTTATGTTCTTCTTTGTTGTGCGGATCTCTTTCCGGGCCACGGCAAGGCACCTCGATCGCACGATATCTTCTTCGTCTTAGAGCCATCCGCCGGGACCAGCGACTATTGGCATCTTCGCAACATACCGAGGCGATCAATCTGGCGAATCACTCGCTCAAGCCCGTTAGAGATTGTTCCGTTTGAAATGAGCGAGGCGGAGATCGACCCGTGGTATAGAGCTATCGCAAGGAAGACGCTAAAGATCTAGGCCACGGCTATGCGCTGCCAGATCGTCGTGTCGACGTGCCTTGCCGTCGGATTGCGGCAAAGCCAGCGATCGGGAGTCCGTTAGAGCGGCCTTATCCTGCGAAATTGCTCAGGACTAACTTTTTGCCACTTTATCCGCCATCTGGCGGAGGTGCTCCAGCGCCGCCTTCTGCTTTGAGACCGGCAGCTGAGAGACCACAAGGATGATCTCTGCCAACACGTCTGACGTGGCGTGGAAATAAGCCAGGGGCAGACCGAGCGCTTTCGCTAGCGCCTCCGCGGTGGCCGGATCCGGATCGTGTGTGCCGGTTTCGTAGCGGCTCACGCGCGTGGCCCCGGACACGGTATCCACCATGCCAATCCGCTTGGCCAAGTCGGCCTGCGTCCAGCCCTTGGCCAGCCGCGCACTGCGCAGGCGCTTGCCATAGACCGTCGCCGGCGTTTTGGGCTGGGGCATGGAGGAAATTGCACGGCAGCTGAACTCCCCTAAGTGTGCCGGTTGGACCCCGTCTGCACATCTGCGATTATCGTAAATGCCGACGACTCGTCGGTCTACAGGGGCCACACATGAAGCACGCAGGACACGGAGCCCTTGCGCTCCTAACGCTGGCACTGACCAGCTTTTCCACCCTCGCCCAGGACCAGCCGGAGCAGAAGCCCGGCTTCTTCCGCCAACTGGGCGGCAGCCTCAAGGACGCTGGGCAGCGGATGATCGGCGCCAAGCCCCGCTCCAGCACCAGCACCAGCACCCAGGCAGGCCCGCTCTACACCCCCATCAGCGGTGCCGGGAAGATCGTCGGACTGTTCAAGAACGAGGACCACCAGCAGGCTCAGATGGGCCGCCTCGACTGGCCCCGAGTGGCGCTCAGCTTCAAGGAGTGGGGAGCCAGCCTGCCCTGCTGGACGGTCGAAGCGCGGATCTGGACCAGCGCCACCGCATCCACCACCGAGACCTTCCAAGCGTGCGCCGATGCACCACTGACCATCCGGGACGACCTGGGCGAAGAGGCCGAGCTCAACGACAACGCTCGGGCGAAGGCCACGACAGATCTCATGGTGGGGCTGAGGGTGCGCCCAGGGAAACCGAACACGGGTGACCAGCGGACGACAGGGCCGAACCCGCCCCGGGAGCCCTTCAACGTCACCACGTCCCGCGATGGGGTGGCCGAGCAGGCCCGGAAGGTGGCGCTGAGCGCGGCGTGGGCTTCCGGCTACCTGCGCGCGGAAGACCTCTATCCCGGTCCTTCGGGAATCCTCACGCCCTTCCGGGACACCCGCATGTGGATCGCGGGCTTCGACTCCGCCGGCAACCGCGATAAGTGACCGCCCCGCCCTCCCAACTCAACCAGGAAGAGACCATGACCATCTTTCGCAACGCCACCCTCGCCCTCTCTGCTGCCTTGGCGTTGACCGCCTGCGGTGGCAGCAAGCCCTCGGATGCCGAGGCTCAGAAAGCCATCACGGCCACGTTCGAAAGGGCAATGGGCAGCGCTGTCCAGGTGAGGGAATACCGGGACTTCGATCTGAGCGGTTGTCGGAAGTCGGAGACGGCCGACGGCGTGGTGTGTGACGTGGGCGGCTCCGTCGTTCTGGACATCGCCGGCACCCCGCAAGCCAGGCCGTTTGTGGAACCGGTTCGGTTCTCCAAGGCGTCGGGCACCTGGACGGCGCACAAGCCCTGAGCCGGCCATGACCTCGCCTACCGTCTCGGTGATGACTCCGCAGGCACGCTTCACGCTGTGCTTCTGCGTCGCTGTCCTGCTGACGGGCCCATTCGGCCTCGTCATTGGACCTGTGCTCTCACGTCTTCTTCGGAGGCGCGCGGAGCGCCTCCATCCCTTCGCCGCTGCTCAAGCTCAACATCGGAGTGCCGGTCACTTCAACGCAGGTCAAATCTGGGCCATCACGGCGTGCGGCCTCATGGGGCTGATCGGAGCGCTTGTCATACTACCGACGGTTCTCTTCGTGCTCCTCGGGATGTTCGGCTGAGCATCATGAGGTGAACACGGCCCTCGGTCGTTCAACGAAAAGAGCCCGCATCCGGGGCCTTTTTCTTGGATATGGTTCCGCGCCCTTATCCCGGAAACTTCGGGAACTTCTCATCCGGGTGGTTCGCCTTCCACTCCTTATAGGCTGCCGTGCCTTCCCAGGCAGCGAAAGCCCGCGGAGTCCGGCCGCGCCCCGTCCAGGTCTCGCCCGAGTGGGGGAGCCAATATTTGGGGGCGACTTCCTTCTTCCCGCTCGCTGCCGGCGCCTTGAAGCGGCTCGGGCTGCTGGCACCAACAGCGGCCACAACCTCGGCCTTCTGTTTGGCGCTGAAGTGCTGCCCGTATTGGCCCAGCAGGCTCATTACGTCACCGAAAGCATCGGTGGCCTGCTGCTGGCGGAGCTGGGTCTCCTGCTCTTCAAGACCTCGGAGCTCTTGCTAGAGCTTAGCGCGGGCGGTGGCAATGGAGTCCAAGGTGAGCTTACTCATATGTTACGTCGACCTCTTTCGAAACAGATTTGATGATGGGCATGTCATCATCCGGGAGCGAGCACAATTAGAAACTAAGCCGCGAGGTGTGCGATGCACACGCCCGTATCTAAATGCTCAGTTCAGCGCTTCGAAAACCATCGTGTCAAGGCGGCGGATTACGGATTATCTTCGCAAGCCAAGCATGCGCCCCCACTACTAGCGCCCTATTCTTCTTAACGGAGCGCGAAGCTCGATGATTCCCTTCAAAGCACGTTCATGACGATGCGCGTGCGCGCCTGAATCATCCACTCGTCCAAGAAATGCTTACGCAGTTTTTCGATCTTTTTTGGGCTCACGCCCGCGTTCTTTAAAAGAAATTCCAAGGAACGAACTTGGTCTAACAACCGTAGAACATGTGCAGCGCGAACAGCCGCCCGGTCTGAAGTTGATACAAGCACAGCTACATTCTTCGGCCGATTGGCATAAAGCCATGCCATCAGATGGCGCTCGCCCTCGTCAATAACTGGCAGGCCGGCGATCTCGGTGAGCGCCATCAAATCTTTCGTGGATACCGCATGGATCTTCGCCAAATCAGCCCGTAAACGCGCCTCGGGAATGTTTGCCCGATCTGGCAATGTCACGTCACCAGTCGAGCACTCCTCAACGCATTTCTCCACGGTCTCGACATCGTATCGCTCACACAAACTTGACCAAGTGCTGGTTTGGAATGCTTCAATGATGATGCAAGTATCGACAAAAACTCGAGTCTTGGGCATCCGTGCCACTCAAACATCAAAAGGTGGATGGAAGTCGTATTGCTCGAACAATTGAACCAGTTGCGGCAACGTCATACCCAATGCACCTGCAGCTCTACGCGCAGACACATGACCATCATCAATTCCGGATGCCAACAACTTAACAAAAGTCATGGAAAAAGGCTTCGGACGCGGATCTTGATTGCGAATGCCACGCTTAGCCTTCAACGCCACGCAGGTGTCTCGCTCAATCATCCCTGCATTAAACAGGCGAAATGCGAGCGAGGCATAAGAAACCTGCAACAAGTGAGCCACCTCCACCAAGTGATCAATATCGCCAGCACGAGCCGGCTCGACTACCCGCTCAAGACTGCTTCTCGGCATCAAGAGGCCGGCGGCAAAATTATCAGCCAATCGCTCGATACGTAGCGCCTTCTTTTTTGACCCCGTCAGCCTGCTTGAATCATCGGTTGGCTCCGAACTCTCGCGATGCTCTGGCGTGAGAACATACCAAGTCAGGGCATGAAACAACTCGTGCGCCGCATCGAAACTCCGTCTTGCTCGAGGTTCCGACCGATTGATCAGAATTGCGCGAAAGTTTCGCATCTTGCACATCGCACCAGAGATATCACCCGCTGCCGCATGTCCATCAAAATACAGCACTGGTATATCTAGCCGTTCTTCAATTCTCTCAACCAAGCGCTCGGCAGGAATGGCGCCCAAATCCAACATTTTTCCAACGCGTTCACCCATCGCGCAAACTTCTTCAAAACGCATGTTCGCGTCGACTTCCAAACTTTCAGCAAGAAGGCGCTCTTGCGTCCCCATGCTTGATTTCAGAAACCGCAATAGCCCAATCCACTTGCCTGTCCGAGACTCAAACGCATCCAAGTCTTCCTTGGCTAAAGAGGGGCTAACACGCCAAGAAAACGCGCCTTCGCCAGCGATTACAAACGGATCCAAGAACCAGTCAACGGGCTTACCCACGACCTGGCTTATCTTTTCCAACTCATCGGGCTGGATGCGGCGCTGCCCGTTTTCGATGCTCGACAATGTCTGGCGATCGGAAAAACCGAGCATTGCGCTCAACTTCTCCTGCGTGAGACCGGCGGCATCGCGAGCGAAAGAAAGGCGTGCGCCCAGCGCTTTGGCCGGGTCAGGGACGGATGCATGAGCAGTCATACGAACACTATAGCCTTGCAAATTTCGTTTTGCAAGAGCGGGGTCTGGGCACTGTTTAGCGCCAGTAAGCCAGCGGCTACTCACTCAAGAGTCGAGCAGCAAAGAAGCGAGCCGAAGGCTGACCATCCCAATCTTAGCCTAGAGAAGCGGAGCCTAGGCGCGCAAGATTTTGGGCAAGTCGCTGCTCCACTTCCGCCGGAGGCACCGCCCACGCGTCACTTAAACCGAGCACGGCCCAGGAAGCCTCCCAGGGCAAGATGGAACGTCCTTCTAGCTGCGCAAATGGACCGTCTGACTCAGTCAGGATGCGATCGTGCGGCATACGTTCCACTAGGGAGCGACCTTTCGAGCTGCTTAACATCGCCGGGCCCACACTGAACCAGCACCCCTGCTCAACGGCCCTGTCGACCTCTTTCGCCGTGCCGCTGAACCAATGAAGGATTGGAATTCCAGCCCTCGGATGCTCTGCCAGACGACTCAGAACGTCTTTGCTCGCGCGGCGGCTATGTAACGAGAGAATCTTGCCCTGCGCGTTGGAGCAGGCTGTAAGGATTCGCTCGAAGACTTCCATTTGGTCATTCCAGTGGGGCTTGAACTCAGGCGCCCCATCCAACCCAATCTCGCCCACGTAGCGCGTCTGCCCCACCAACTTCTCGAAGAGCGGCAGCTCCGACTTGCGCAGATGGGCCACTTGGGGATGAAGCCCCAAGGCGGTTCTGATACGGCTCTTGCCCAACGCCAAGGCCGAGGTGCCATTCCAAGCCGATGGCGTGGTGGTGACCGACAGGACGTAGAGGCCCCGCTCCTGGCACGCCGCGGCGACCGCTTGCGGATCCGGATACAGATCCAAGTGGCAATGAAAGTCGATCACGTCACACCAAGCACGGCGTGCAGGCTCTCAAGCTCAGCGAGCCCGCGCTGCACGAGCGCTCGGCGTGGTGCCCTGCCCCCCATCCGCGGATACGACAAGGAGGAAGAGAGCCAAGCATCGATCCCATCTGCCTTCACTTCGGCAATGGCCATGGCGACGGATCTTACGTCATCGAACTTCGCGTGATCGGTGTCCTTCTTACCCAGTTTCTTGAACTTGTAGCCCGTGCCGTCCACGTGCTCCCACGCATTGATGGCCGCCCGACGGACCTGACAAGGAACGCAGCGCCCGCAATGCTGGTAACCAAACACGCGGTAGCGGCCACAACTGACGGAAGATAGAGCAAGTTCTTCCAACAAGGCTTGATCCTTGCATTCATTCAACATCTGACCCTTCGTCTTGTCTTCGTAAGGGTTCTCCAGCTGAATTCTCAGGCCCGCTACGGCCAGAAGATCGCGCAGCCGGCTCAAGAACTCCGGATGCGCCGTGCGGGTGCTCAGGCTGCCCAACCGTGTGTGGGTGAGAGATGGATTAAGGGCGATGAATCCGTTCTCGCAGACAAACACGGGAACTTCCTCGCCTTCGTGATAGCGCTCGAGCGTGGTTGCCGCGACAACGGCGAATGCTAAAAAGATGATGGATCGAGCACGCTGTGAATCTTCCTTGTCCCACGGTGGGGTAGCGTTGTGATTGAGAGCTAAGTGTTTAAGGCCTCCACCGATACGCTCAGCGAACACGTTCTGATTGTCCGCATCGCCTCGGACCACATTGCTCACAGCCATGGGCGAATAGCCCTCTTCCACCAAGTCGATCGCACCGACCAAGCTGTCCAGTCCCCCGGAGAGCAACACGACGCAGTCTTCCTTGGGGCGAACCAACTTCGATGGTGCTCTGGGTGTGTGCCCACCTTCAACAAAACTGATGTTCCAGCGATCCGTGGACAGAAAGCCCAGCATTGCTTGGATGGCATCGGATTGGGTGGACCAGAAGCCCGGATCCGAAACGGCAACGACCAGATCTATCTGGCGCGTCCACCCATCCGGGCTGTCACTGCGCGTCACCGAGACGTCTGCCGTCACCACCGCCAATGCCAACGAGAGTAAGTCCCAGGCGCGTTGATCCGGCAGTAGTCCAGCGCGGAAGATTTCCCGCTGCACGGCTTCTCCCGCACTGCCCTGGCGATCATTAGACCGGTTGCGCTGGCCGTAGAGCAGAACCTCTAGATCGTGGCCTTGCGGGACCGGACAGCCCTTCGGTGCACAGAAGATCTTCAAGATACATACTCCTCGAACACCGTGAATGTCTCCCGTAGCGCGTCCCTCACCACTTGGGTGACCCTGCCGGAATTCAGTTGGCGACCTGCCTGCTTTAACGCCCGAAAAGAAGCTGACACCGCCTGCTTGATGTAGCTGCGAATCTCCTTCAGCCTCGCCAAACCCATGGTAGTGGTAGGCGCCTTTTCGATGATGACTTGGCCCGTATCGAGCTCGAACCGACGAACGACGTCGTTTGCCGTGAAACGCTCAATCGCGAATTCCCGCTGCTCGTCCGTCAGCTGCAGCAGGTTGGCGTTCTCGTAGCGCGCCAAGAGCTCGGACAAAGCGTCTCGAATCGCTGCTCGTGAGGCTTCCGCATCTTGGGTGCCATCCACCGGCCGCACGGCTTCGACGATCGCATCCATGATCTCGTCGGCGTTGCGTCCGACCAGCAAAGCGCGATCCAACACCGCACTGGGATCGGGCGTCGCCCCTCCGGCCAAGCTGCTGAGAGCTGTAGACAGGGTCCCTGCGGTGGTTGCTGTGCTGCCCATCCGGCGAGACGCTGTGCCGGATCCTCCATACCCGCTGCGCACATATCCTTTCAGCGCCCTACGCATCGACCTGCTGTCGCCGGTTTGCGCGTAGTCCCCCAAGTTCCTGCGGGTCGTCCCCCACCTACCCGGTGGTGCCGTCGGGGTGGGAGTGGGCGTGGGAGTTTCAGCCGGCTGTCCGTCTTGTCCTTGTTGTCCGCCCTGCCCAGGATCATCCCCAGGTGGACCGCCAGGCGCCGAGCCGTCCGCCCACGGTGGAATCATCGGCACGCCCGACCCTGGCCCTTTACTGCTCTGAGAGGTTCCCATCAGCTCGTCCTTTGCTGGATTGCTTTCTTCGCTGGACCACCGACCCCTTGTTTGAGCCAGTGTTCGAAAAGACTGTCCGCCCACGGTTGGCCATCGACCTTCGGCACGATGCTGGCTTGGATTTGCGCGATCGGCCGATCACGAAGGAAGGACGCCAGACGCAGCCCCTGGGCAGGATCGTGCTCCCCAACGACCAAGCAAGCCTCCAAGATTTCTGGAACGCCCCACTGTTGCTCCTGCCGAGCCCGATCCAAAAGGCGATCCATCATGATGGCAATCTCGGGACGGCTGATGGCCGCCAAGCGTGGTTTCAGTGCACCCGCCATGTCTGGGCTCGCCAGCAATCCAGTCAACACGTCCGCAGCGTCTGACGACAGCCTGTCTTCGGGCATGATCAGAGGCGCATGCTCCCGGCCAACGTATAGCGCGCCACGAAGATCTTCTTTGGCTAACGCAGGCGGCAACGTCAACCACTCTTGCACGAAAGACCCTTGCCAAGGTGCAGCCAATTCAACAGAAATACCACTGGCAGCCTTCTCCTCCCATTCCGCGAGGATCGTTGGGTGACCACTGTCATGCGAGCTCACCGAAGCAATGAGTTGGCCGTAAGCCTTTGGATCGCCCAAGCGCTCAAACAGCAGCAACTTAGCGAGAACGGCCTCATCAACGCCGACTCCTTGAGCCTTCGAAATCGTCATTCGTATCGAAAGCGCGTTGAGAAACCGCTTAATGAGCCGCGGGTTGCCCGAAATGTCCGACGCGGCAACCATCAAAGGCGCCAACCGATCTGCTGTGTCCAGCTGCCCGAGCAAACTAGGGGGAAGGTCAAGTTCCAGCGATTGGATGAAAGCACGATCCACGCGCTTTCCGAGCCAGCTCTGGCGGAGACGTTCTCCGACCTTCTGGTGGATAGTCTCCTTGACCGATGCTTCAAGCTCGCTGTTGTCCACGAACAACATCATCATGTATGCACGAACTTCCTGCGTCCCCAGTGCGGGCACACGGATGGGCACCTGAATCAGCTTGTCGAAATAGTTGGTGACCAGCGTATCGTCTTCAAGCCCCTCAAAATGCTTGCGCACCGCGTGCTTGATCATTCCATCATCGGCAGCGATCACAAACGCCGTGTTCTTTAAGAACAGGAAGAGCCGGATAGCCTCGAGCGTCGAGATGGTGGTGGGCGGTAAGCAACGGTCCAAGTCGTCGATCAATACGACGAGCGTGATACCGAGCTCTTCTAGGGCTTCCTCAAAGCTATCGCGAAGCGCCTGAATTTCCTTAGGAGGGGAGTCGTCGGGTTTAGGCCCCAGCAGGGAGCCTGCCTCGTCGGCTGCTGCCTTGGCTTGCTCCTTACCCTGCTCGAACTCCTTTTGACTCACGCCATCGGCCATGCCTTTGGCCGTGCGCCAGAGCCCGCCCAACAGGCCGGTTGGAGCCAGCCCCAAGGCCAAGGCAATGGCGTCTCCAGTTACCAGCTTGGCTGCGCGAAACCACTTGATCCGTTTGATGAACTCCAGGACCTTGCTCTTGCCCTTGCCCCGCTTTTCGGCTTCCTCCTGCAGCTTCTCGGCGATGACGTCCATCAATGCCGCCCGAGCATCGTCATAGCCCTGATAAAGCCACGCATTGAACTCCACGAAAACAAAGTCCCGATCACCGCTCTTCTTAGAACGACCCGCCAACGATGCTCGTGTCAGTTTGATCAGCGAAGACTTGCCCCTGCCCCATTGCCCGGACACGCCGATTGAAATCGGCTTGCCCTGAGCCTGCGCGATGATTTCGGCAATGGTATCTGCCACGCCAGAGAAGTTCAGGAAATCGCGTTCGGTCTCGTTATCGGTCCACATTGAATACCCCCTCTAGATTTCAATCCATGCAAAAAGCTGGACCCGCGATTTCTTTCAGACGTGCTTCTTACTCAACTCCAATTGATAACGAAGAATTGCTAGTCCGGGAGAATGAGACCCCAATCCGTTTAGCTTCTCACCAACCGTGAAGTCTCTACTGTAGGTCCCGTGGTGCTCGTCATCCAGCTCATGACCAACGATCTGCGCACGCAACTCGGACACGACCCCAGCGCCCTGCAACTCCTGGATGAAAGTCTTTCGCAAGGAATGGAAGCCCCTCTTGGCCTCTGGCCAGCCCTTCCCTACTACCGCCAAGTGGCGGCTGAAAGCCTTCGAAATCCAGTTCCCCTGGCCATTCTTGGCATCCGCTTTCGCGGCTGGAAAGAGACGCTTGCTGCCTTTCGCCTTTAGCGAGTTCACCCACTCCTTGAAGCCCAATGCCAAGAGATCAGGGTGGACAGGCACGGTTCGAAGACTGACGTCGGTCTTCACTTTCTGGTGAGGCCCTTCGTCTGAAATGCGGATGCAGAGGATGCCTTCTTCCTCGATCACATCCGACACCAATAGCTGCCCGACTTCCGACGCCCGCGCGCCCGTATAAAGACCGAGCAGTGCAGCCCAGCGCGCGGCATGCGAGAGATGCCCAAAGGCCTCAGGCGCGAATAGAGCTTGGATTTGTTCCCGGTCATAGGCCTTAAAGCCCAGCTTCCGTCGCGACCGCTTCTCACGGGTCGAATAGCTCACGTGCCCTGCGGCCGGGTTATCCCCTTTGGGGTAATACCCCGAAGCCATCGCCCAATCAAAAAATCCCCCTTTCCCGCCTGCGTAACTTTGTTTGTTCGTCAGCGTGGGTGTGGAGGCGCCTTCTTGGCGCATGTGCTGATACCACCTGGCCAGATCTGACCGGTGGATGGTCGCGAGCTGGGTCTTATCTCCTAGGAAGCGGACCAATGACTCAATAGCGGTTTTCTTGATCGTGTAGGTCTTGGGAAGCGTCGAGGCCTTCAGCGTGGCCAGCCAAGCGTCGCGGGCCTTGCCCAAGGTCAACGGCTCCAAGGCGGCCTTGGCCACCGGCGAAGACCGCGACGGAAACGGCGTGTGGACGGCCTCGAGCAAGGGATCCTTTGCATAGATCTCTTGCATCGAGCGGAACAGTTGGACGTCTTTTTCGTCGTCCATCTGCCAGCGCTCTGTGACGGTCCCATCCGGCGCCCGGCTGCGGTGCAGCGTCAGATCCCGCAGATCCTTGGATGCGGTCAGTCGCGCAACCAACTCGTCAGCCTCTTTCTTCCCCAGCTTGTCCACGCGTTGGTCCCTCAACAGTGTGAAGAGACGAGCATAACCGGCCGTCAGCCACACCGCGCGCACCTTAGCCTCGGGAAGGTCTCCCGTGCGAAGCGTCCGTTTTATGACGCGACACCCCAGCACGCGCTGGAGGTCGGTGGGAACACGCTGGCGAAACGACCACCGTCCAGAGGTCAGGGAACGGGTCAAATAGTGGGGAATGCGCATAAGGTATGCGCCAATATGAGTCCTACAACCATCGCGCCGAATCTGCCAAAAATTCCTTTAAAATCAGAATTTTATGAGGCGCCATTGGCGGAGAGAGTGGGATTCGAACCCACGGTAGTGTCGCCACTACGCCGGTTTTCAAGACCGGTGCCTTAAACCGCTCGGCCACCTCTCCATTCGACAACGGGTACTTCCCGCCGGTTTTGCGCCGGCTACGCCGAC
>Ga0209792_1000712_pt1 | contig 20325 bp, 17 predicted proteins | sample EBPBio142005_DNA_FD_185860 | JGI IMG/M metagenome (GOLD analysis project Ga0209792, IMG submission 185860) | Wastewater treatment Type I Accumulibacter community from EBPR Bioreactor in Madison, WI, USA - Reactor 1_6/14/2005_ DNA (SPAdes)... | ecosystem: Engineered > Bioreactor > EBPR >... | reverse complement strand
GCTTGAAAACCGCACGAAAGCAGCCCCAAGCGCCGATTTGTCGCCCTGGCGCATAGACATGTTTGGTTACGTCGCTGTCATGTAGCGACACTTGCACGCCGCGCGTCGCATGTTTTGGGCGACATGGCCTGCGGCAGGGGTCCCCCCTAGAATCGGCCCATGTCCGCCCTTCCGACCGCCCCTTGCATCAGCCTGAACACCGCCGCCGTCCTGACGGGGCGCAGCATCCGCACCTGGCAGCGGCGCATCGAGGAAGGGCAGGTGCCGCGCCTGGGCGATGAGCGCGGGCGGGCGCTGGTGGCGGTCGATGCGGTGCGGCCGGCGCTGGCGCTGCAGCTGGGCAAGCAGGAGGTGGGCCTGCTGGTGCGCGCCGACCAGGGCGAGGCGGCGGCCCAGGCCGAGGTGGGCGCGTTGTTTGCGCTGGCGGCCTTGCGCAAAGCGGCGGCCGCGCCCGCGAACATGGGGCCGGCGCTTTACTTTCTGACGCGCTCGGCCGAGCAGGGCGAGGCCGACGCCATGCACTGGCTGGGCCTGCTGCACGCCGCCGGCCTGGGCGACGCGGGCGGCGGCGACGCCCAGGCCCTGATGTGGGTGGCCAAGGCGGCGGCCCATGGCCATGCGATTGCGGCGCAGCAGGTGGCGGCGTTGTTGCCGGATGCCGCGGCTTTGAAGCCGGGGGGCTGAAAGCGGCGCAGATTGCGGCTGCTGTTGAGGCCCCGTCGTCCCCACGCCGGCGGGGACTCAGGGGCAGGGTCGGATGGCGCGCTGCTCTTCACTCCCTCCCCCCCTGGGGGAGGGTTGGGGTGGGGGCCAGCGGTGCTTGAGTTGGCATGCCAACCCACTTCAGAAGCGCGGCATGCCGCCCATGCCCGGCAGGCCGCCCTTCATGCCGCCGAGCTTCTTCATCATCTTCATGAGGCCGCCGCCCTTCATCTTCTTCATCATGCCCTGCATCTGCTCGAACTCGTTGAGCAGGCGGTTGACCTCCTGCACCTGCACGCCAGCGCCCATGGCGATGCGCTTTTTGCGCGTGGCCTTGATGAGCTCGGGGCGGCGGCGCTCCTGGGCGGTCATGCTGCAGATGATGCCTTCCTTGCGGCGGATGTCGCGCTCGGCCTTGTCCATGTCCATCTGGCCGGCCTTGGCTGTGAGCTGGGCGGGCAGCTTGTCCATGAGGCTCGACAGCCCGCCCATCTGCTTCATCTGCTGCAGCTGGGCCAAGAAGTCGTTCAGGTCGAAGCCGTCGCCGCTCTTGACCTTGGCTGCGAGCTTTTGCGCGGCCTCCATATCCACGCCGGCCGTGACCTGTTCGACCAGGGCCACGATGTCCCCCATGCCCAGGATGCGCCCGGCATGGCGCTGGGCGTCGAAGACCTCCAGGCCGTCGATCTTCTCGGACACACCGGCAAACTTGATCGGGGCGCCGGTGATGGCGCGCACCGACAGCGCAGCGCCGCCGCGCGAGTCGCCATCCAGCTTCGTTAAAACGATGCCGGTGAGCGGCAGGGCCTCCTTGAAGGCGCGGGCGGTGTTGACCGCGTCCTGGCCCTGCATGGCGTCGACCACGAACAGGGTCTCGACCGGGTTCAGCACGGCATGCAGGTCCTTGATTTCCTGCATCAACAGCTCGTCAATCGCCAGGCGGCCGGCGGTATCGACCAGCAGCACGTCGAAGTAGTGCTTTTTCGCGTAGTCCAGCGCGGCCAGGGCGATGTCGCGCGGCTTCTGGTCGGGCGTGCTGGGGAACCACTCGGCGCCGGCCTGCTTGCTCACGGTCTTGAGCTGCTCTATGGCCGCGGGGCGGTACACGTCGCCGGAGACGGTGAGCACCTTTTTCTTGCGCTTCTCTATCAGGTGCTTGGCGAGCTTTGCCGTGGTCGTCGTCTTGCCCGCGCCCTGCAGGCCGGCCATGAGGATCACCGCCGGGGGCTGCGCGGCCAGGTTGATGTCGGCCACGCCCTCGCCCATGGTGGCGGACAGCTCCTGGTTGACTACGCCCACCAGCGCCTGCCCGGGCTTGAGGCTGCCCAGCACCTCCTGGCCCAGGGCCTTTTCCTTGACGCGGGCGATAAAGTCGCGCACGACGGGCAGTGCCACGTCGGCTTCGAGCAGCGCCATGCGCACCTCGCGCAGCATGTCCTGCACGTTGGATTCGGTGATGCGGGCCTGGCCGCGCATCTCCTTGACTAGACGGGTGAGTTTTTCGGTGAGTGCGGAGGCCATCGTGCCAAGTGCTCCAGATGCATCGGCAGACAGGCTGCATGCCCGCCGACGGCCCGGCCCTGGGAATCAGGAGCGAGGGGCTAAACTTCGAACCTATGATTTTACCCAGTGCTTCCCCGTCGGCATGGCTGCTGGCCCTGGTGACCGCCGCCGCCTACGTGCTCGGCGCGGCCGTGGCCTCGCGCAGCCAGCGCGGGCGCAGCCACCTGGCCATGGCGCCGGCCTGGGTGCTGCATGCCGTCACGATCGCCTGGGGCCAGCTGGGCAGCGCACCGCATTTCGGCTTTGCCCCCGCGCTGTCCATGACAGCCTGGCTGGTGCTGACCATATACGCGCTAGAGCGCGAGCTGTTTCCGCAGATGCGCACACGCTGGGCGCTGGGCGCTCTGGGCGGCGCCACGGTGCTGCTGGCGGCGCTGTTCCCGGGCCGGCCGCTGCATGTGACGGCCTCGCCCTGGATGCCGCTGCACCTGACGCTGGGCATCGCCTGCTATGGCCTGTTTGCCGCGGCGGTGGCCCATGCCTGGCTCATGAGCCGCGCAGAGCGGCAGATGCGCCAGGCGGTGCACTTGCACAGCAGCCTGCCGCTGCTGACGCTGGAGCGCCTGACCTTCCGCTTCGTGCGCTGGGGCTTTGCGCTGCTGTCGGCCACGCTGGTCGTGGGCTGGCTGTTCAGCGAGCAACTCTACGGCCGCGCCTGGCTGTGGGACCACAAGGCGGTGTTCTCGGTGCTGGCCTGGATCACCTTTGCCGTGCTGCTGCTGGGCCGCGCACGCTTTGGCTGGCGCGGACGCAGCGCGGTGCGCGTGCTGTATGCGGGCGCCATGCTGTTGCTGCTGGCCTATGTGGGTTCGCGCTTCGTGCTGGAAGTGGTGCTGGGTCGCACAAACTGAGCAGGCCATGAAGTACCTCATCGTGCTGGCGGTAATCGCCGTCATCTATGCCCTGTGGCGCAGCCAGCGTACCGGGCCGAATCGCCAGGACCGCGCCACACCGCGCCCGCGCAGCGGGATGGCGCAAGACATGGTGAGCTGCGCCCGCTGCGGCGTGCATCTGCCCAAGGATGAGGCACTGTGGAAGGCCGGACACAGCTACTGCTGCCAGGCACACCAGGACCAGAAGCCCTGACACAAGCCCATGACGCGCAGCACCGCCGTGCCGGCCCACCACAACCGCCAGTCCTTCCAGCGCCTGTGGAAAACTTTTCTGACGGCACGCGTGCTGGTGGCCCAGGCGCTGGTGCTGCTGCAGTTGCTGGCCATGGCGTTGAACCAGTCCAGCGACCTGGCCCTGCTGGGCATCAGCCTCGCCTATCTGCTGGCCACCTCACTGCTGCGGATTTTCGACGCCCGTCTGCCGCCTGACCCGCGCCCGGGCATCCAGTGGCTGCCCTCCCTGGGGCTGGACATTGCCCTCATTGCCCTGCTGCAGGTACTGCCCCAGGCCGGCAGCATGAACTTCACCGCCCTGTTCGGCCTGCCCATCCTGATGGCCGGCGTGCTGGGCACGCTGACGCTGGCCCTGGGCACCACCGCGGGCGTGACCCTGCTGCTGCTGGCCTGGGCCTGGTGGCTGGGCGAGCATGGCGGCGACGCTGCGCAGCGCTACCTGCAGGCGGGTTTGACGGGCACCGGCTATTTCCTCGTCGCCTATCTGGTGAACCAGCTGGCCACGCGCCTGACCAGCGAGCAGCAGGTGGCGCGGCGCAGCCAGGTGGATGCGCGCGCGCAAAAGGCCGTGAGCGCGCTGGTCATGCAGCATGTGGCTGACGGCGTACTGGTGCTTGACCACGCCGGCCAGGTGCGCCTGGCCAACCCTGCAGCCCTGCTGCTGCTGGGCCCCGACGCCAAGGCCGCTACGCCTTTCATGCTGGCCCACACCGAGGCCTGGAAGCCGCTCATGGAGCTGGCGCGCATGTCATTCGAGCAGGCCCAACCGCAGCATTGCGACGTGAATATCCTGCATGAAGGACACCCTCCGATGGGCCTGCGCATACGCACGCGACTCACCCACCAGACCGGCGCGGCCGCCGCTGCGGACGAGGAGCCGCTGTGCGTCATGTTTCTGCACGACCTGCGCGAGATGGAGGCGCGCCTGCGCACTGAGAAACTCGCCTCCATGGGGCGCATGTCGGCCGCCGTGGCGCACGAGATACGCAATCCGCTGGCGGCCATCGTCCAGGCCAACGGACTGCTGGCCGAGGACTTGAGCGACCCCGGCCACCAGCGCCTGAGCCACATGATTGCGCAGAACGCCGACCGCCTGGTGCGCATCACCGAGGACGTGTTGGACATCGCCCGGGTGCAGCACCAGATTGGCCACACGCCCTCCTCCATGCTGGCGCTGGATGCCAGCGTGGCCCAGATCTGGCAGGACTGGCAGGCCCATGATCCGGCCCGCCGCCAGGGCCGGCTGCTGCTGGACACGGGCACCACACAGGTGGAGTTCGATGCCGAGCACCTGCGCCGCGTGCTCGTCAACCTACTGGACAACGCCCTGCGCTATGCGGGGCCGCATGCCGACTCGCTGCTGCTGAGCACGCGCACCACCGAGGGTGCTCCGGCCAGCCTGCAGGTCTGGAGCGACGGCGCGCCGCTGGACAAGTCGGTGGAGCGCCATTTGTTCGAGCCCTTCTTCTCGTCCGAGAGCCGCTCCAGCGGCCTGGGCCTGTACATTTGCCGCCAGCTGTGCCAGCGCCACGGCGCCAGCATCGTCTATCAGCGCAGCACGCGCATGCTCGAGCGCGACGCCGTGGCGGGCAATGCCTTCACGGTGAACTTTCGCAGCACCACCCGCCCTGCCGAGACGAATTCACTGTTTGACACCCTCGTGGTCTGAGATACCCGGATTCAGGATTCATGAACGCCCCTGCCGCCAGCATTCTGGTCATCGACGACGAACCCGACCTGCGCATGCTCTACGAGCTGACGCTGCTGCGCGAAGGCTACCGCGTGGAGACCGCGGGCAGCGTGGGCGAGGCACGCGAGCAGCTGCGGGACAAGACTTTTGACGCCGTGATCACCGACATGCGCCTGCCCGACGGCCTGGGCATGGAGCTGCTGCATGACCTGCGCGAGCAGCAGCGCCCGGAGCGCTGCGTGGTCATGACCGCCTATGGCTCTGCCGAGAACGCCGTGGAGGCGTTGCGCGCAGGCGCGTTTGACTATCTGACCAAGCCCGTGGATCTGAAGCAGTTCCGCTCGGTCGTGGCATCGGCCGTCCAGGGCACGGGCGGGGTGCAGCCTGCTGCCAAAGTGAGTCGTGCAGCGACGGCGAGGACGGCGACCGGGGCCGACAACCCGGTGCTGGCACGCCTGGTAGGCGAATCGGCGGCCATGCGCAGCGTCAAGGAGCGCATCGCCAAGGTGGCCCGCAGCATGGCACCGGTATTGATCCACGGCGAGTCGGGCACGGGCAAGGAACTGGTGGCCCGCGCCCTGCATGCCAGCAGCCAGCGCGCGAGCGGCCCGCTGGTGGCGGTGAACTGCGGCGCCATTCCCGAGAGTCTGCTGGAGGCCGAGTTCTTCGGCGCGCGCAAGGGCTCGTACACGGGCGCTGCAAGCGACCGCGAGGGCTACTTCCAGGCCGCACGCGGGGGCACGCTGTTCCTGGACGAAATCGGTGACCTGCCGCTGGCCATGCAGTCCAAGCTGCTGCGCGCCATACAGGAACGCAGCATCCGCCCGCTGGGCTCCACCCAGGAGGAGGCCGTGGACGTGCGCATCGTCAGCGCCACGCACCGCGACCTCGCGGCCGACGTGCAGGCCGGGCGCTTCCGCCAGGACTTGTACTACCGGCTGAACGTGATCGAGCTGTTGATCCCGCCGCTGCGCGAGCGCCGTGAGGACCTGCCCGCGCTGTGCGAGGCGCTGCTCGCGCGCATCGCGCAGGAATCAGGCACCAGCGTGCCGCACCTGACCGCAGCCGCGCTCGAGCGCATTGCCTGCCACCCGCTCACGGGCAATGTGCGCGAGCTGGAAAACCTGCTGCACCGCGCCGTGGCGCTGAGCGACGGGCATGAGCTGCATGTGGATCACCCCGCTGCGGCCGCAGAAGGCATCACACCAAAGCCATCCACGCAGCCCGCACCGCATACGCCGCACATGCCACCGGCAGCCGATGTGCCTGGGGTCACACCCCCAGTTCCGGCAACGCCCTCACCGCGCGACCTGGGTCCCTGGCTGGATCAGCGTGAACGCGAGATTCTGGAAGGCGCGCTGCGCGATGGCGGCTCGAGCCTGGCAGCGGCCGCTGCACGCCTGGGGCTGAGCACGCGCCAGATCGCCTATCGCCTCACGCGGCTGCACATCGCCACGCCGCAGAATTCGGCCCATGAGCAAGAGCAGTAGGTCGGCACGCTCCTGGTGCGGCGGCTGGTATCAGGAGGCGCGCCAGCTGCAGTCGCCCAACCACGGCAGCCGGCCAGAGGGCACGATCGTGGACCTGATCGTCGTGCACTCCATCAGCCTGCCACCGGGCGAATATGGCGGCCCGGCGGTACATCAGCTGTTCACGAACCGGTTGGATTGGGACGCACACCCCTACTTCCAATCGATCCGCGGGCTGGAAGTATCGGCCCATTTCTTTATCGCGCGCGACGGAGCGCTGTGGCAGTTTGTCGACACCGAACGCCGCGCCTGGCATGCCGGCCGGTCGCACTACCGCGGGCGCGACGGCTGCAATGACGACTCCATAGGCGTGGAACTGGAAGGACTGGAGGGCCAGGCCTTCGAGACCGCGCAATACCGCAGCCTGGTGCGCCTGTGCAAGGCACTGGCACAGCGCCACCCCATACGCTACATCGCCGGCCACGAGCACATCGCACCACACCGCAAGTACGACCCTGGGCCGGGCTTCGAGTGGCAACGGCTGCAATCGACCTTTGCAGGCTCGGGCATTCTGTTTCCGCCTTCCGCCCACACCGCCTGAACAGGCCATGCGTACGCGCCCCGGGGCCACGGGGATGCGGCACTTTTCCCGATCCAGATGGTGATTGCGCCAAAGCGAAGCCATACGGATATACACTATAGGTAGTGTCTTGCACCGCATTCACACCATAGATATAGTGTCGTGCAACCCTGCACACACGTCACCGCCCCCGTGCCCGCCGGCAACCTTTGCCCAGCGCGCCCCACCCCCTACGACTTAGCCGAGAGGAACCCATGCAAGTTGCGTCCGTTCACGCCGACACCACGCTCATCACGCAGCCCCGCGCCACCAACACGCCCGCTCCAGACATCGCCGGCGGCGCATTCAGCCACTACCAGATCATCCGCCGCAACGGCGCCGTCGTGCCCTTTGAGCCACAGAAGATCGCCGTGGCCATGATGAAGGCCTTCCTGGCCGTGCACGGCACGCAGGGCGCGGCCTCGGCCAGCGTGCGCGAGGTGGTCGACGAGCTCACGCAAACGGTGGTGCGCGCACTGATGCGCTCGCGCCCCGCGGGCGGCACCTTCCACATCGAGGACGTGCAGGACCAGGTGGAGCTGGGCCTGATGCGTGGCAGCCACCACGAGGTGGCACGCGCCTATGTGCTCTACCGCGAGCGCCGCGCACAGGAGCGCGCGCACAAGAAGGAGCAGTTGCACCCCCAGATGCCGGCGCTGTATGTGCTGGACAAGTGCCAGCGTGTAGAGCTGGACTTGCTGCGCCTGCAGGCCTTGATCGAATCCGCCTGCGCCAATCTGGGCCAGGATGTGCAGGCCACGCCGATCACGGCCGAGACCATGCGCAACCTGTACGACGGCGTGCCCATGGACGAGGTCTACAAGGCCAGCATCCTGGCGGCGCGCACCCTGATCGAGAAAGACCCCGGCTACAGCTACGCCACGGCGCGCCTGCTGCTGCACACCATCGTGCGCGAGGTGTTGGGCCAGGGCGTGCAGCCCGCCGATATGCAGGCGGCGTACCAGGGCTACTTCCCCGGCTTCATCCAGAAAGGCGTGGATCATGAACTGCTCAACCCCGAGCTGCTGGCCTTCGACCTGCCGCGCCTGGCGCGCGCCCTGAAGGCCGAGCGCGACCAGCAGTTCGACTATCTGGGCCTGCAGACGCTGTACGACCGCTACTTCCTGCATGTGAGCAAGACGCGCATCGAGCTGCCCCAGGCCTTCTTCATGCGCGTGGCCATGGGTCTCGCGCTGCGCGAGGCGGACTGCAACGCGCGCGCCATCGAGTTCTATGAGCTGCTGTCCTCGTTCGACTTCATGAGCAGCACGCCCACGCTGTTCAACAGCGGCACGCTGCGCTCACAGCTGTCTTCCTGCTACCTGACGACGGTGCCCGACGAGCTGGGCGGCATCTACGAGTCCATCAAGGAAAACGCCCTGCTGTCCAAGTTTGCCGGCGGCCTGGGCAACGACTGGACGCGCGTGCGCGCCCTGGGTGCGCGCATCAAGGGCACGAACGGCGAGTCGCAGGGCGTGGTGCCCTTCCTGAAGGTGGTGAACGACACGGCCGTGGCCGTGAACCAGGGCGGCAAGAGGAAGGGCGCCGTCTGCACCTATCTGGAGAGCTGGCACCTGGACATCGAGGAGTTCCTGGAGCTGCGCAAGAACACGGGCGACGACCGCCGCCGCACGCACGACATGAACACGGCCAACTGGATTCCCGACCTGTTCATGAAGCGCGTGCTGGACAAGGGCCAGTGGACGCTGTTCTCGCCGTCCGACGTGCCCGAGCTGCACGACCTGTACGGCCAGTCCTTCGAGCGCGCCTACACGGCCTATGAAACCAAGGCCGACAGCGGCGAGATCACGCTATTCAAGCGCGTGCCCGCCGTGGACCTGTGGCGCAAGATGCTGTCCATGCTGTTCGAGACCGGCCACCCCTGGATCACCTTCAAGGACCCGTGCAACATCCGCTCGCCCCAGCAGCATGTGGGCGTGGTGCATTCGAGCAACCTGTGCACCGAGATCACGCTCAACACCAGCGACACCGAGACCGCCGTGTGCAACCTGGGCTCGGTGAATCTGGCCCAGCACCTCAAGGACGGCCACGTTGACCACGACAAGCTGCGCAAGACCGTGGGCACGGCCATGCGCATGCTGGACAACGTCATCGACATCAACTACTACGCCGTGGACAAGGCGCGCGACTCCAACCTGCGCCACCGCCCCGTGGGCCTGGGGCTGATGGGCTTCCAGGATGCGCTGTACGAGCTGCGCATTCCCTATGCCAGCGAGGCCGCGGTGGAGTTCGCCGACGCGTCGATGGAGGCCATCTGCTACTACGCCTACTGGGCCTCGACCGAGCTGGCGCGCGAGCGCGGCCAATACTCCAGCTACCAGGGCTCGCTGTGGTCGCAGGGCATCCTGCCGCTCGATTCGCTGGAGCTGCTGGCGCACGAGCGCGGTGGCCATGTCGCGGTGGATCGCAGCACGCGCCTGGACTGGGATGCGCTGCGCCAGAAGATCGCGCAGGACGGCATGCGCAACTCCAACTGCGTGGCCATCGCGCCCACGGCCACCATCTCCAACATCGTGGGCGTGGACGCGTCCATCGAGCCCTCGTTCGGCAACCTGTCGGTCAAGTCCAACCTGTCGGGCGAGTTCACCGTCATCAACCAGTACCTGGTGCGCGACCTGAAGAAGCTCGGACTGTGGGACGACGTGATGCTCATGGACCTGAAGCATTTCAAAGGCTCGCTGCATGCCATCGACCGCGTGCCGCAGGACATGAAGGCCTTGTATTCCACGGCCTTCGAGGTCGCGCCGCAATGGCTGGTGGAGGCCGCGGCGCGGCGCCAGAAGTGGATAGACCAGGCGCAGAGCCTGAACATCTACATGGCCGGCGCCTCGGGCAAGAAGCTTGACGAGACCTACAAACTCGCCTGGCTGCGCGGCCTCAAGACCACCTACTACCTGCGCACGCAAAGCGCCACGCATGTGGAGATGAGCACCGTGAACACGCGCCAGCTGAATGCGGTTGACTCGGGCGCCGAAGGCCAGGCTCAGGCCCTCGATGCAGCCGCGGCAATGCCCGCCACGGACGTGAAGTTTTGCGCCATCGACGACCCGGGCTGCGAGGCCTGCCAGTAAAAACGCACAGCAGCGGTTTCGCGCATGCCCATGCGCGTCACTCGCTGGTGTGGTGAAGCAACAAATCATGGCGCAGCAACGCTTCAGTGCTTTTCATTTTGAAGCACTGCTTCCATAATCCATCAACGGGAAATCCTATGCTTACCTGGGACGACGAAGTCAAGCCCTCATCGCAAATACTCTTGGATGGCAGCCTCAAAAATGGCCGCCCGGTTGAGTCGCCGTCAATGGCTTTTGAGGCCCCTGCGCTGCAGCCCATCGCAAGCACCACGCCCGCGCAACACCGCCGTGTCTCAGCCGTCGACAAGCGCATCATCAACGGCCAGACCGATGTGAACCAGCTGGTGCCGTTCAAGTACAAGTGGGCCTGGGAAAAGTATCTGGCCACCTGCGCCAACCACTGGATGCCGCAAGAGATCAACATGACGCGCGACATCGCGTTGTGGAAGGATCCGAACGGCCTGACCGAGGACGAACGCCGCATCGTCAAGCGCAACCTGGGCTTCTTCGTGACGGCCGATTCGCTGGCCGCCAACAACATCGTGCTCGGCACCTACCGCCACATCACGGCGCCCGAGTGCCGCCAGTTCCTGCTGCGCCAGGCCTTCGAAGAAGCCATCCACACGCACGCCTACCAGTACATCGTGGAGTCGCTGGGCCTGGACGAAGGCGAGGTTTTCAACGCCTACAACGAGATCCAGTCCATCCGCGAGAAGGACGAGTTCCTGATCCCCTTCATCGAGGCGATCATGGATCCGAACTTCAAGACCGGCACCGCCGAGGCCGACCAGACGCTACTCAAGAGCCTGATCGTCTTCGCCTGTCTGATGGAGGGCCTGTTCTTCTACGTCGGCTTCACGCAGATCCTGGCGCTGGGCCGGCAAAACAAGATGACCGGCGCGGCCGAGCAGTACCAGTACATCCTGCGCGACGAGTCCATGCACTGCAACTTCGGCATCGACCTGATCAACCAGCTCAAGCTCGAAAATCCGCAGCTGTGGACACCCGAGTTCACGGCCGAGATCACCGCCCTGTTCCACAAGGCCGTCGATCTTGAATACCGCTACGCCGAGGACACCATGCCGCGCGGCGTGCTGGGCATGAACGCCTCCATGTTCAAAGGCTACCTGCGCTACATCGCCAACCGCCGGGCCACGCAAATCGGCCTAGACGCGCTGTTCCCGAATGAAGAGAACCCCTTCCCCTGGATGAGCGAGATGATCGACCTGAAGAAGGAACGCAACTTCTTCGAGACGCGCGTCATCGAGTACCAGACCGGCGGGGCGCTGTCCTGGGATTGACTCCCACAACACCAGGCCATGATTTTTCACCCACGCTCCTCCCACCCGGCGCCCACAGGCGTTGCGGTGGTGGTGCGTTCCCGCATTCGTGGTGACGCGCATCGTGTCGTTGCCATGGATCGCTCCACGCCCAATGCAGGCGTGGAGTGCTCTTTGCAAATCGACCCAAGGAGAGAATGATGGCAACTGCGAAGAAACCCGCTGCAAAGAAGGCAGCACCCGCGAAAAAGGCAGCTGCACCGGCCAAGAAGGCTGCAGCACCTGCGAAAAAGGCCGTAGTGGCCAAAAAGGCTGCAGCGCCCGCTAAAAAAGCCGCGGCGCCAGCCAAAAAGGCCGCAACGCCGGCCAAGAAAGCCGTAGTGGCCAAGAAGGCTGCCGCACCCGCCAAGAAGGCTGCAGCGCCCGCTAAAAAAGCCGCGGCGCCAGCCAAAAAGGCCGCAACGCCAGCCAAGAAGGCGGTAGTGGCCAAGAAGGCTGCCGCACCCGCAAAGAAGGCCGCAGCGCCTGCCAAAAAGGCGGCAACCCCCGCGAAAAAAGCGGCTACGCCAGCCAAGAAGGCGGTAGTGGCCAAGAAGGCAGCCGCACCCGCAAAGAAGGCCGCGGCGCCAGCAAAAAAAGCCGCGGCACCCGCCAAGAAGGTCGCAGCGCCTGCCAAAAAGGCCGCAGTGAAGAAGGCCCCTGCAGCCAAGAAGGCTGCGGTCAAGGCGCCTGCCGCAGCGCCCGCGCCTGCCGCGCAAACCACACTGAACCCCCAGGCAGCATGGCCCTTCCCGACGGGCGGCAAGCCGTAAACCCGTCAGGCAACTACCGCCACGACCCGGTGCTTGCACCGGGTTTTTACATATTCCGCGCGCTACTCGGGCGTGAAGTCCAGGGTGTAGTTCTGCGGGCCGCGCTGTGCGATCTTTAGCGCTCCCAGGCGATTGCCCAGTTCGGCACAACGCACCAGAGTCCAGCCCCTTTCCAGGCCATACAGCAAGCCGCCCCGCCAGGCATCGCCACAGCCCGTGGGATCGACCACCTGCGCGGGCTTGACCGGCGCCACCCTGGTGCTCGCGCCCTGCTCCCAGACCTCGCAGCCCTCGGCGCCCAGCGTGACCACCAGTCCACGCACCTGCCGCGATATCTCGGCCAGCGACCAACCCGTGCGATCGCACAGCATCTTGCCTTCGTAGTCGTTCACGGCGACCCAGCTCGCCTGCTCTATGAAGCGACGCAGCTCGGCGCCATCGAACATGGGCAGGCCCTGCCCCGGGTCGAACACGAAGGGGATGCCCGCGGCCACGAACTCGGCGGCATGCTGGAGCATGGCCTCACGCCCGTCGGGCGCGATGATGCCGATCTGCGCGCCGCAATCCGGCCCTATGCGGTTGCGGTGCGCCTGCATCATGGCGCCGGGGTGGAAGGCCGTGATCTGGTTGTTGTCATGATCGGTCATGATCATGGCCTGGGCGGTATAGGTGTCGTCCACGCAGCCCACGAAGCCAGTGTCTATGCCCAGCTGCTGCAGCCGCGCCAGATAGTCGCCGCCATCGGCGCCCAGCATGGCCATGGGCTTGGGGTCGCCGCCCAGCAGCTTGAGGCTGTAGGCGATGTTGCCGGCGCAGCCACCAAAGTCGCGTCGCAGCGTGGGAACGAGGAAGGACACGTTCAGGATATGCAGCTGCTCGGGCAAGATCTGCTCAGCAAACCGCCCTTGGAACGCCATGATGTTGTCGAATGCCAGGGAACCGCAGATCAGTGCCGCCATAAATTCAGAATCTCAAAAGGGAAGGGTTCAGGGATAGAAGGCCAGCAAGCGGTAGCCCGCCACCCGCGATGCGTCCTGCATGACCTGCACCGGTATCGCTGCACTCCAGCTGGCGCCAGCCAGCAATTGCGCTGGCGCACCCAGCTCGTCACGTAGCAGCACGCGACGCAGCAGCGTCTGCTCGTGCGCATCCACCAACGTCAGCTCCAGCGCAGGCATGGCCACAGCAAGCGTCGATATGTTCTTGATGCCAACCTGCAGCTGGTACCCGACCATATCGTCGCGCGCCTTGACAAAGGACGAGCTGTCGATGATCACTGCATCGATGCGCCTTGGAGCCTCAAGCGTGCATTGCAAGGCCTGGCACACACGCTCCATCAACGCCTGTGCAGCCGGACTGCGCGCAGCGACTGCGTCTCGCTCCTGCAGGGCGAACTGCAGACCCAGAAGCAGTATCAGGCACAGGCCTGCAAACGCCAGGGCGCCGCGCACCCATGGCCTACGCCAGAAAGCACTGCGCCGTGCTGCGGTAACAAAACCGGGCTCCGTCACTGGCACGGCGGCAGCATCAACCGGGGCAGCGTCAAGCAGAGCCTCGGTTGGCAGCACGACCGCCTCCTCGATAGGAATGGGTTCGGAAGACAGCGACTCAAGACTCTGCACAACAGACGTTTGCTCTGCAGACTCGTCATCGGTCTCCGGTAAAACCGTGGTCTGCTCCTGCCGAGCTGCAGCATCCAGCGCTTCTTGAGCGGCTGCTGGCTTCTCCTCAGCGTCGTCACTGACGTCCTGAGGCCAGGTTGGCTCGTCGTCCGACGCACCGGGCAGCTCATAGCCGGGCAACTCCTGGGCAGGCGTTTCGCAGTCTGGCACTGACTCCGGCAATGCCTCACGCCTGAGCAGTGAAGACAAGGGCGTCGGCGCCTGGTTGTTACCCACAGGCGCAGAAATGCTGGCGCGGCTGCCCTTGTCTTCAGCAACACGCGCCATGTCTCGTACGGGATCGTCCAAGCCATCGGACACATGTAAGGGCTCTTCGCCTGCCGCAGGCGTCACAGCGTCGCGCCCACTGCTCCAGACGTTGGCGCCCGCCTGCGTCGTCGTTGCGGACTGTGCGCCCCCTCGCTCCTCACCCGAGGACAAGCCGGGCAGCAGCGTATCGACCTCACCGTGCAACAGGTGCTCAGATGCATCGAACACCTCCTTGCATTGCCCGCAACGCACCCACCCGTCAGAAATCCGCAACTGATCGGCAACCACCTTGAAGGTCGTCGCACAAAAGGGACAGCGGGTGATTTGACTCATCGGCTGTGGATTGTAGGTGTGCTCCCGCAGCCCAGGCCGGGCTGCCACCTGCGCTCAGCGGTGCCCGGTCATGAGGATCCAGCCGTCCTCACTATCGGCGACCTGCAAACGCAGCCATGGTGCGTAAGCCTCCTGCAGTTCCTGCGCCTGACGCTCCAGAATCCCTGCCAGCACCAGGTTTCCACCCTCAGCCACATGGGCGCATAGCAAGGGGGCCAGTACCTTGAGCGGTACGGCCAGAATATTGGCCACCACCGTCTGGTATTGCCCCCGTGCCTGGTCGGGCAGGCCGGCATTGAGTTGTACGCCATTGGCGTGCGCGTTCTGCCGCGCCGACTCCACGGCCGCTGTATCGATATCCACCGCGTCGATATCGACTGCACCGAACTTGGCTGCCCCTATGGCCAGAATCCCAGAGCCACAGCCATAGTCAAGTACGCGGCCCAATGCGCGTCCCTCATCCTGCTCGCCGTGGCGCGCAATCCAGCGCAGGCACATGCGCGTGGTAGGGTGGGTTCCGGTGCCGAATGCGAGCCCCGGATCCAGGCGTATGCTGCGCCGCGCCGCGGCCGGCAGATCGTGCCAGGTCGGCACGATCCAGAAATCAGGGGTGATCTCCACGGGATCGAATTGCGATTGCGTCAAGCGCACCCAGTCCTGTTCGGGCACCGCTGCGATGCCCAGGACACGGCATCCCTCAAAAAAATCCTGTAGCTGCAGCAACTGCACTGCCTCGTCGGCAGCCTGCTGCCCCGCAAACAAGGCGGTGACGCGGCTACGCTGCCAGCCTTCACGTGGTGCCGGCATGCCGGGTTCGCCAAACAGTGCCTGCTCAGCATCGGTCTGGGCATCGGCATCCTCGACCGAAACACTCAGCGCCTCCAGTGCATCGAGCGCGTCGCTCAGGGTCTCCACCCTATCTTCAGGACATAGCATGCTCAACTCAAACATGGGCACATCTTTCGGTCAATCAATAAAAAATGCTGGCATCCGTCGCCAGATGCCAGCATCCTGGTGCCTTGCGACACGGGGCGGCCGCTTAGCGCTTGCGCTGCGCCAGCCACTCTTCCAGGTAATGGATGTTGGTACCGCCTGCGACGAACTTGGCATCCACCAGCAGGTCGCGGTGCAAATCCACGTTGGTGTTGATGCCCTCGATCACCGTCTCGGACAAAGCGGTACGCATGCGTGCCAGCGCCTGCTCGCGGGTGTCACCGTGCACGATGACCTTGCCGATCATGGAGTCGTAGTTCGGCGGCACGTAGTAATTGGTGTAGGCATGCGAATCGACGCGCACACCCGGGCCACCCGGCGCATGCCACATGGTGATGCGGCCCGGCGAGGGAATGAACTTGTACGGATCTTCCGCATTCACGCGGCATTCGATGGCGTGCCCCTTGATCTGGATCTGGCGCTGACTGAAAGGCAACTTCTCGCCTGCCGCCACCATGATCTGCGTGCGCACGATATCCACGCCCGTGATCCACTCGGTCACTGGATGCTCAACCTGGACACGGGTGTTCATCTCGATGAAGTAGAACTCGCCGCTTTCGTACAGAAACTCGAAAGTGCCGGCACCGCGGTAACCGATCTTCTTGCAGGCCGCGACACAACGCTCACCGATGCGCTCTATGAGGCGGCGCGGAATGCCGGGGGCCGGCGCTTCCTCGATGACCTTCTGGTGGCGACGCTGCATGGAACAGTCACGCTCACCCAGATACACGGCGTTGCGGTGCTTGTCGGCCAGCACCTGGATCTCGATGTGGCGCGGGTTCTGCAGAAATTTTTCCATGTACACGGCGGGGTTGCCAAAGGCCGCACCCGCCTCCGCCTTGGTCATCTGCACCGCATTGACCAGGGCTGCCTCGGTGTGCACCACGCGCATGCCTCGACCGCCGCCGCCGCCAGCGGCCTTGATAATGACGGGGTAACCGACGCTTTTGGCAATACGGCGGATCTGCACCGGATCGTCCGGCAGTTCACCGTCCGAGCCTGGAACACAGGGCACGCCGGCCTTGATCATGGCCTGCTTGGCCGACACCTTGTCGCCCATGGTGCGGATGTTCTCGGGGGTCGGGCCAATGAACTGGAAACCGCTCTTTTCCACCCGTTCGGCGAAATCGGCGTTCTCGGACAGGAAGCCGTAGCCGGGGTGGATGGCCTCGGCATCGGTCACCTCGGCCGCCGAGATGATGGCCGGCATGTTGAGGTAGGACAGCGGCGAGGGCGCCGGGCCGATGCACACGGCCTCTTCGGCCAGCTTGACGTACTTGGCGTCACGGTCGGCCTCCGAGTAGACCATCACCGCCTTGATGCCCAGTTCGCGGCAGGCGCGCTGAATGCGAAGGGCAATCTCCCCTCGATTCGCAACCAGAATTTTCTTGAACATGAGCGTCGGCCCACCTTATTCGATGACGAACAGCGGCTGACCGTATTCCACCGCCTGGCCGTTCTCACCCAGGATGCGCGTCACGGTACCCGACTTGTCGGCCTCGATCTCGTTGAGAATCTTCATGGCCTCGATGATGCAGATGGTGTCGCCCTCCTTGACCTGGCTGCCCACGTCGACAAAAGGCTTGGCGCCGGGGCTGGAGGCGCGGTAGAACGTACCCACCATGGGCGACTTCACCGTATGCCCACTGGGTACTGCAGCGGGGGCAGGCAACCCCGCCACAGGGGCGGCCACGGGCGCGGCAGCGGCCGCAACAGGTGCTTGAACAGGCGTGGCAACGAATTGCTGCACCACGGCAGCACCGCTTTTGACGATGCGCACCTTGCCCTCGGCCTCGGTGATCTCGAGTTCGGAGACATTCGACTCGGAGACCAGGTCAATGAGGGTCTTGAGTTTTCGCAAATCCATGGGAGCTCCAACGGCTAGAAACAGAATGGGGGGCGAATTTACCTTAATTTCAGGCTATTTCACCGAAACACCATCAAATTGCCACGATCTCCATTGCACAGGTGCAGTCTTTACGTGCTCCTGAGCCAAGCCTGCAAGTCCTGCGCCGTCAATTGTCCTATTTTACGCTTCGAAATGCTGCCATCTGCAGCAAACATCACCGTAAACGGCAACCCGCCCTTGTCATTACCCAGCGCACGCGACAACTCCGTGCCGCCGAGGCCTCCCAATATGACAGGGAAATCCAGTGGCGTACGTTGCAGGAATTTTTGCACGTTGGCCGGCTGGTCAATCGCCAGGCCGATCACCTGCACCCCCTTGTCACGGTTCTCGCTATAAAAAGTGTTGAGCAGGGGCAGCTCCTGTATGCAAGGAGGGCACCAGGTAGCCCAAAAATTCAGCAACAGTGGCCGACCACGCAGGGATTCCATACGCAGCGCCCGGCCATCCAGACCGTCAAAGCTCGCGCCCCACAGCAAATCTTGCCCCCCCTCCTTCACCGCGCCCATCCGCAGGCGCCAGGCAGCCAGCCCAGCCCCACCAAGCCCGGCCACTGCGCCCACGCCCAGCATCAACCAGCGGCGACGCAAGCTATCGGTGCGATTCTGGCCAATGACAGGCGGGTTCGTGGATGAAGGCTTCATGGTGTGGAAATGGAAGAAGGGTCTTGCTGCAACAACTGACGCACGGCAGCAATATCGCCGCGCGGCGCTCGTCCGCGCGCATCCGGGCGCAGGGCACCGCGCAGATCGTCAAGATCGTAGATCAACAGATGCACGCCGATTTCTTCATTCAGTTCACGGCTGTGGCTGCTCAGGCTCAACACGTCGACCAGTTCCCCGCGCATGCCCTTCATGCTACCCGGCTCATAGTTCACATTGCGGTCAATCAGGGCTATTTCCGCAGACTTCGGATCGTCGCAAAACAGCGCAATGTAAATGTCCGACAGGCGTGTGGCCGTCCCATGCCAGACGGCGCCACCAAGATAAGGGCGAAAGGCCTGCATGCGCTGCATCCACACCAGCGCCAGCTCGCGCAATGCGCGCAGCTCCAATGGCTGGGTTTCTGCGCAGAACAGACCAATGTACTCACGTACCGCGTCCTCGACGATGTCGTTGTCCGGCAAAGGCGTGCGGGCCGGCAGCCCCAGTTGCTTGATGGCACGTCTCTTGGCAACGCCCCACTCCACGCCTTCCTCCACGACCATGCGGGCGGCGGCATTGGCGATTTCAATGACAAGCGCGTTTTCCATGGCTGCAGCGATCCCCGACATTTACCGGGCATTGTCGCCTCATCCGGCTCTCACGACGCAAATGCCACCGACACCGCCCCTGCCTCCAAGGCCACCGGTGCGCGGGTGAAAGCCCCAGGGTGGCCATGGCAGTCGTCAGACACAATACGTATCCAGACATTACAGGAGATCCATGTGAAAGCTGCTCGGCCCTTTGTATTGACGTCTGTTCTGGCATTGTTGCTATCAGGTTGCGGTGAAGACTATTTGCAGGCCGGGCAGGAAGCCCTGAAAAAGCAAGACTACGCTGCTGCAGTCATCCAGCTTAAAAACGCTGTCCAAGATCAGCCCAATTCGGTTCCTGCGCGCCTGGCCCTGGCTGACGCGCTTGAACGAAGTTTTGATTCGGCTGGCGCAGAGCAGCATTTGCGCAAAGCCATCGAGCGCGGCGGCAACGCCGACGAACTCGTGCCCAGGGTTGCAGTGCTGATGCTCGAACGCGGCGAGGTGGAGCCTTTGACTCGTGAATTCAAGGATCGCCGTCTCGATTCCGTGGATGCCAACAGCACCCTTCGCGCGCTGGTATCCCTGGCCTACGCCAGTCAGAAGCAGCCGGCCTTGGCCCAAGAGCAGATCCAGGGTGCTGGCAGCGACAACCTTGCCGTACAGCTGGCCAAGGCCCAGTTGCTGATGATGTCAGGCAAACCGGGCGACGCCTTGGCCGCGCTCGATGGCAAGCTGTCAGAAGCCGGCGCTGGCTCCTGGTGGGCGCTCAGGGCGATTGCACGGCTCTACACAGCCATGGGCAATCAGGCCAGTGCACTCGACGCCATTGCCCGCGCGCATAACGCGGCACCCTGGCACCGCGGCCTCACCGGCGAATATGGGGAAGCGCTCATCACCTCGGGCAAGCTCGAAGAGGCCAAGCCTCTGGTGCAGGAGCTACGCAAGAAGGCACCCAATTACTTCTGGACGCATTACCTCAACGCACTGACGCTGGCCCAAGAAGGGCGCGCCGAGGAGAGCCATGCGGCCGCCCTCAAGGTGCTGGCCGTACTGCCCGAGCATCTGCCCGCCGTGCTGCTGGCTTCTTCGGCCGAAGTCCAGAAGGGCGATATCCAGATGGCCGACAGCCGCCTGGAGAAAATCCTCCAAATCCATCCTGCTTCGCTGGCGGCGCTGCAATTGCATGCGACCACCCAGCTGAGGCTTGGCAAGACTGCGCAGGCTGCGGGCTCCATCGAGCGCGGCCTCAGGGTGCAACCCTCGGATCCGCGCCTGCTCTCCCTGCGGGCTGATGTCGAGCTGCAAGCGGGCGACCTGAAGAAAGCCGCCGCCACCTTGGACACGGTGGTTGCCGCCAACCCGAAGGACGCGGCCAGCCTGCTGCGGCTGAGCGATATCCGCCTGCGCCTGGGCCAAAAGGACGCCGCACTTGCGCTACTCGACCAGGCGACACAGGCAGGTCAGGACATCCCTGCCATTCGCGACCAGATCATCGCCCAATCCCTGCGCAGAGGCGATATCGCCAGAGTTCGCCTTCTGTCCGAGCATGCAGTGCGCACCCTCCCCAAGGA
>Ga0209792_1000709_pt1 | contig 20454 bp, 20 predicted proteins | sample EBPBio142005_DNA_FD_185860 | JGI IMG/M metagenome (GOLD analysis project Ga0209792, IMG submission 185860) | Wastewater treatment Type I Accumulibacter community from EBPR Bioreactor in Madison, WI, USA - Reactor 1_6/14/2005_ DNA (SPAdes)... | ecosystem: Engineered > Bioreactor > EBPR >... | reverse complement strand
GCAGTTGCCCGAACGCGCGCTGCTGGCCTTCCGCCTGGACGTGAACGAGTGGCGCGGCGAGCGACGAGTGCAGTTTCTGGTCGAGGGGGTGGAGCTGCCCGCCTGATCAGGTCAAATACCCACAAAAATGCATCAAATCGCGCGCCCTCGACACCCCAAAGCCCACGGCATCCACGCGCGCCTACCAGGGCATGCGCAGCCCCATTTCGATAGGCGAGGTCGCCAATCGCTCCAACTTCCAGGGCGGCATCTTCTCCGACGGCGTCGATCGCCTGGGCGGGCAGGCACAGACCATTTTGGTGACCCACCTGCAGCAAAGCGGCCGCTGGCCGAGTCCGGCTACTACGTGCTGCCGGTGGCCGTGACCGAGGAGACCTTCCGGCACAACGGCATCATCTCCGCGCAGGATGCGCAGGAGCTGCCGGTGGCCAAGCTGCGCGAGATCTTCGGCGCCGATGCCGCGCTGTACCTGGACGTGCGCCAATACGGCTCGGTCTATGCCGTACTCAAAAGCGAGACCAAGGTGACACTCACCGCCCGGCTGGTGGATCTGCGCACGGGTGAGCCGCTGTGGAGCGGCGAAGCCACGGCATCGAGCGCCGAGAGCAAGAGCAGCAACAGCAGCCTGGTCGGCATGCTGGTGTCGGCGCTGATCGACCAGATCGTGGATTCGCTGTCGGATCGCAGCGTGCAGATCGCCGAAATCGCCAATGGCCGCCTGCTCTATGCCGGCCGCCCCGGCGGCCTGCTGCACGGCCCGCGCTCGCCCAGGTACGGGGCCGACGGTCAGCCGTAGGCTCGCATGGCAGGTAGAAGAAGGCGCGGCATGGTCTGCGCCTTTTTTTACGTCAGCCATGCATGCTTGCCGGGGATCAATGCGCGTTGCCGCCGTGGTTGTGGCTCAGCAGGCGGTCGGTCAGCGCAATCGCCAGCGCGCTGAGCAGGAAGGCGATGTGGATGATGGACTGCCACATCAGCACCTTCTCGTCATAGTTGGCGGCGTTGATGAAGGTTTTCAGCAGGTGGATGGAGCTGATGCCGATGATGGCCGTGGAGAGCTTGACCTTGAGCACCGAGGCGTTCACATGGCTGAGCCACTCGGGCTGATCCGGGTGGCCCTCCAGGTGCAGGCGGCTGACAAAGGTCTCGTAGCCGCCGACGATGACCATGATCAGCAGGTTGGAGATCATCACCACGTCGATCAGGGCCAGCACCACCAGCATGATGACGGTCTCGTTCAGGCTGGTCAGCGGTGCATCGGTCTTGTAGCCAATGCTGGTCACCAGGGCCTGCAGCGCCTGTTCGTCGCCCAGAGCGGCTTCGAGCAGGTGGATCAGCTCCACCCAGAAATGAAACACATACACCGCCTGCGCCGCAATCAGGCCCAGATACAGGGGCAATTGCAGCCAGCGGCTGGCAAAAATCATGGACGGCAGGGGGCGCGAAGCGGCGCTGGAGCGGGTAATTGACAGCATAAAAAATGCAAAAAATGGGGCGGCGATTATAAAAACCGCCGCCCCCTTGTCATGATTCAAGGCCAAAAAGGCCTTTGGCGCTTGCCCCGTATGCGCGGCAAGCTATAGTTTTTTAAAAACTCTCCCAGTCATCATCACCACCCGCGGCCACCGGCGCCTTGGCGCTGGCGATGCGTGCCGGGGCTGCGGCCACCGGCTTGGGCGCGGGCTTGGCGATCTGCGGGCGGGCGCTGGCTGCGCCGGCCTTGGCCTGCGGCGCGGGCATGGCGGCCTTTGCCGCCGGGCGTGCCGCCACGGCCGCGCCGCTGCCGACGTTGAACACCGCCACCACCTGCGCCAGGCGCTGCGCCTGTTCGTGCATGGCGGCTGCGGCGGCGCTGGACTCTTCCACCAGCGCGGCGTTTTGCTGCGTCATCTGGTCCAGGTTGGCCACCGCCTGGTTTACCTGGCTGATGCCGTCGCGCTGCTCGGTGCTGCTGGCCGTGATCTCGCCTATCAGGTCGCTCACGCGGCGCACGCCCTGCACGATCTCCTGCATGCTCTGGCCGGCCTGGGCCACCTGGGCCGAGCCCGATTCCACGTTGTCCACGCTGGTGCCGATCAGCTGCTTGATTTCCTTGGCCGCCTCGGCGCTGCGCTGCGCCAGGCTGCGCACCTCGCCGGCGACCACGGCAAAGCCGCGGCCCTGCTCGCCGGCGCGTGCCGCCTCCACCGCTGCGTTCAGCGCCAGGATGTTGGTCTGGAAGGCGATGCCGTCGATGACGCCGATGATGTCGGCGATCTTGCGGCTGCTGTCGGTGATCTGCTGCATGCTGGTGACCACCTGGTCCATCACCTGGCCGCCCTGCGCCGCCGCCTGGGCGGCGTTGGCCGCCAGCTGGTTGGCCTGGCGCGCGGTGTCGGCGCTTTGCGTGACGGTGGCGGTGAGCTCTTCCATGCTGGCCGCGGTTTCTTCCAGGTTGGCCGCCGTCTGTTCGGTGCGCGCCGACAGGTCGTGGTTGCCGGTGGCTATCTGGCTGGAGGCGGCCGAGACCGATTCCACGCCCGAGCGCACCTCGCCCACCACGCTGCGCAGGCGTGCGCCCATGGCCGAGAGGGCGCGCAAGAGCTGGCCCAGCTCGTCACGGCGTTCGTCGTGCACGTCCTGCGTCAGATCGCCGGCGGCGATGGTGTCGGCCAGGCCCACGGCCCTGGCCAGGGGCTGGGTGATGGAGCGCACCAGCAGCGCGGCCAGCACCATGCCCAGCAGCACCACCACCAGGGCGATGCCAACGCCCAGCCATATGGCACGCTGGCGCTGATCCGCGGCGCGCTGCTTGGCGGCGTCGCGCTGGCGCTCCTGCAGTTGCACGAAGGCGTCCTGCTCGGCGACATAGCGCTCCACGGCGGGCAGCATCTTGCCGTCCAGCACGGCCCTGGCGCCGGTGTGATCGAGGTTGGCGCGCAGCTTGCCGGCCTCGGCGTTGTGCTCCAGCACCTGCTTGCGCGCCGCCAGCACGCGCTGGAACTGCTCCTTGTCGGCGGGCGAGAACAGCGCCGCCTCGATCTGCTTCTGCACCGCGTCGATGGCCTGTATGCCCTCCTTGGACTGCTTGACCAGCCGCTCGGTCAGTTCCTCGTCGTTCGATGACAGGGCATTGACCACGCGATCCACCGCCAGGGAGCTCAGGCTCTTCCAGCGCAGTGCGAGACCGATGCGCTCCTCGTTGAAGTGCACGACGCGCGCCGCATCGTCGTCGATATGCATCGAATAGCTCAACAGACCGGCCAGCAGCGCCAGCATGGAGATCATCAGGCCCAGTACCAGGGCCCAGAGTTTGCGTGCAACGGGCAAATGATTGAGATTCATGACACTCAGGGGCGCACCATCGCGCCACATCCACAAAAACAAGGAGGGAGAGAATTCCACGGCCGAACCCAAGGGTTCAGCTGCAGGCGTAGTGTGGCACCACTTACACGATTGTTTACATAATTTAAGGTAGCAAACACATGTTTTTTCCGGCTTTGTCGCGCAAATCACTACGCCTGCGCGGCCCGGGGGCGCAACCTACAATGCCCTGGTGTCTCATTTGCTCAACGCCGACCTGCATTGCCATTCCGTCGTCTCCGACGGCACGCTCACGCCCGAGGCACTGGCCGCGCGCGCCCATGGCAACGGCGTGCAGCTGTGGGCGCTGACCGATCACGACGAGATCCGCGGCCAGCACCGTGCCGCGGCGGCGGCCCAGGCACTGGGCATGGACTACCTCACGGGCGTGGAGATCTCGGTCACCTTTGTCGATACCACGGTACATATCGTGGGCCTGGGGTTCGACGCCGATGACGCGCAACTGGCGCGCGGCCTGGCCGCCACGCGCGATGGGCGCGGCGAGCGCGCGCAGGAAATCGGCGCGCAGCTGGCCCGCGTGGGCATACGGGGCGCCTACGAGGGTGCGCTGTGCTATGTGGACAACCCGGAGCTGATCTCGCGCACCCACTTTGCCCGCTACCTGGTGGATACCGGTCACTGCCGCGATGCGGGCGAGGTGTTCCGCAAATACCTGACCGAGGGCAAGCCCGGCTTCGTGCCGCACCGCTGGGCCCGGCTGGGCGATGCCGTGCGCTGGATACGCGAGGCCGGCGGCATGGCGGTGATCGCCCACCCGGCGCGCTACCGCCTGACGGCGAACGAGGAATATGCGCTGTTCTCCGAGTTCCAGCAGCATGGCGGCCAGGGCGTGGAGGTGGTCACCGGCAGCCACACGGCGGCCGAATACGCCACCTACGCCGCGATGGCGCAAGAGTTCGGCCTGGCCGCATCGCGCGGCAGCGACTTTCACAGCCCCGGCGAATCGCACACCGACCTGGGCGCCCTGCCCGGCCTGCCCGGCCAGCTGACGCCCGTGTGGCAGCTGCTGCATGAACGCATACTGCGCGCCGCCCGATAAACATCTCACCATGGCCCAATATTTCGAAATCCATGCCGACAACCCGCAGCCGCGCCTGCTCAAGCAGGCCGCCGCGCTGCTGTCCGGCGGCGCCATTCTGGCCGTGCCCACCGACTCCAGCTACGCCCTGGTCTGCCGGCTGGACGACAAGGACGCCGTGGACCGCATACGCCGCCTGCGCCAGATCAACGACAAGCACCATCTGACGCTCTTGTGCCGCGACCTGTCGGAGCTGGCCAGCTACGCCCATGTGGACAACCGGCAGTACCGACTGCTGAAGCTGGCCACGCCTGGCGCCTATACCTTCATCCTGGACGCCACCAAGGAGGTGCCGCGGCGCGTCAGCCACCCACAGCGCAAGACCATTGGCCTGCGCGTGCCCGACCGCAAGGGCCTGCAGATGCTGCTGGAGCTGCACGGAGCGCCGCTCCTGGCCACCACGCTGATACCACCTGACGAGACCGAGCCGCTGAACGACCCGCAGGAAATCCGCGAGCGCTTCGAAAAGCAGCTGGACGCCATCATCGACGCCGGCGCCTGCCCCCTGGAGCCGACCACGGTGCTGGATCTGACGCCGATGAACACCGGCGGCGACCCCGTCGTGGTGCGCGAGGGGCGCGGCAGCCTGCAGGCGCTGGGGCTGTGAGCCCGTCACAGGGCATTTGAAGCCAAAACAGCACCTGGCGCTTATGCAGCGAGCGCGAGTAGCTATTTTTTTCATAACAAACCAAACCTCAGGCTGAACACCGAGGCGCTCCTGCACCGGATCGCGTCGCGCGCCAGCCCTCAGCAGGCATCTGACACAATCGCCGCCCGTGGACCTTACCAACCTCATCCAGACCGTACTCATCTACGCCCTGCCCGTGCTGTTCGCCATCACAGTGCATGAGGCGGCGCATGGCTACACCGCCCGGCATTTTGGCGACAACACCGCCACCATGATGGGACGCGTCACGCTCAACCCCATCAAGCACATCGACCCGGTGGGCACGGTGCTGATGCCGCTGGTGCTGTATTTCGCCACCTCGGGCGCCTTTCTATTTGGCTATGCCAAGCCGGTGCCGGTCAACTTCCACCACCTGCGCCACCCCAAGCGCGACATGGTCTGGGTGGCGCTGGCGGGGCCGGCGTCCAACTTTGCCCAGGCCATGGGTTGGGCACTGCTGCTGGTGCTGCTGGCGACCCTGGGCGGGCAGGAGCGCTTCTTTATCGAGATGGCCCGCGCCGGCATTGCCGTGAACCTGGTGATGTGGGCCTTCAACCTGTTTCCGCTGCCGCCGCTTGACGGCGGCCGCATCCTCGTCGGCCTGCTGCCCTGGCGCCAGGCGCAGCTGGTTGCGCGCATCGAGCCCTATGGCTTCTTCATCGTGATGGCCCTGGTCGTCGGCGGCATCGTGGGCACCCTGTGGCTGCGCCCGCTGATGTCGCTGGGCTACGCCGCCATCAACCTGCTGCTGCTGCCGATCACCGCCTTGCTCCGTTAATCTCATGACCACCACGCGTTTTCTCACCGGCATCACGCCCTCGGGCACCCCGCACCTGGGTAACTACGCGGGCATGATGCGCCCGGCCATCGCCGCCACGCGCACGCCCGGCGTCGAGAACTTCTACTTCCTGGCCGACTACCACGCCCTCATCAAATGCCAGGAGCCCGAGCGCATACACCGCTCGACGCTGGAGATCGCCGCCAGCTGGCTGGCCTGCGGCCTGGATCCCGAACAGGTGACCTTCTACCGCCAGTCCGACGTGCCCGAGATTCCCGAGCTGCACTGGCTGCTGACCTGCGTTACCGGCAAGGGCCTGCTCAACCGCGCCCATGCCTACAAGGCCGTGCAGGACAAGAATGCCGAGGCCGGGCGCGAGGCCGATGACGGCGTGAGCGCCGGCCTGTTCATGTACCCGGTGCTGATGGCGGCAGACATCCTTGCGTTCAACGCCCACAAAGTGCCGGTAGGGCGCGACCAGATCCAGCACATCGAGATGGCGCGCGACATGGCGTCCAGCTTCAACCACCTGTATGGCGAGCATTTCACGCTGCCCGAGGCCGCCATCGAGGACAACGTGGCCACCCTGCTCGGCCTGGACGGGCGCAAGATGAGCAAGAGCTACGACAACACCATTGCGCTGTTCTGCCCGCCCGAGCAGCTCAAGAAGCTGATCGGCTCCATCGTCACCGACTCGCGCGCGCCGGGCGAGCCCAAGGAGACCGAGGGCTCGGCCCTGTTCCAGCTCTACCAGGCCTTTGCCACGCCCGAGGAGACCGCCGCCATGCGCCGCGCCTTTGCCGAGGGCATCGCCTGGGGCGAGGCCAAGCAGCTGCTGTTTGCGCGCATCGACCGCGAGATCGCCCCGATGCGCGCACGCTATGACGACCTGATGCTCCACCCCGAGAAGGTCGAGGCCGCCCTGCAGATCGGCGCCCAGCGCGCGCGCGCCCTGGCCCAGCCATTGTTGCAGCGCCTGCGCGCCGCCGTCGGCCTGCGCCCCTTGAGCGCCACGCGGCCCCAGGCGCAGGGCGCGCACAAGGCTGGCAAGGCGCAGCTGCCGGCCTTCAAGCAATACCGCGAGGCAGACGGCAAGTTCTACTTCAAGCTCGTCGCCAGCGACGGCCGGCTGCTGCTGCAAAGCACGGCGTTCGACGCGCCACGCGATGCCGGCCAGGCCATCGCCCGCCTGCAGAAAGAGGCCGACGCCCTGCAGGCGCTGGCCGCGCAACTGGCACCGGTGGCCGGCGTGGATGCCGCCGAGGTGACAGCCGCCCTGCAGGCGCTGGCCGCGGCGGCCGATGCCTGAGATGGATCGGTTACTACGTTTTTTGTAGCTTATAGCGCTTGTCAGTAAAGCGCTATGAGCCAATAACACCTAAAAAACCTGGACGGGCTGTATGCCCCATCCGACAGGGCAGCGTCATGCAGGCGGGGTTCTTCTGGCCTTTTCCTATACTTGCGCACTCCGCCCCCATTTCCAAGGAGTCCCATGCGCATCGCGGCACTGGACGACGATCCGCTCCAGCTCGAGTTTTTCACCCACGCCCTGACGGCCATGGGCCACGCCTGCCGCACCTACACCACGGGCGCGGCGCTGCTCAAGGATTTGCGGCGCGAAACCTTCGATCTGCTGATCGTTGACTGGCAGCTGCCCGACATCGAGGGCCCCGAGATCATCACCTGGGTGCGCCAGCAGCTGGACACCGAGTTGCCGATACTCTTCGTCACCCACCGCCAGTCCGAAAGCGACATCGTGCAGGGCCTGGGCTGTGGCGCCGACGACTTCATGGTGAAACCCGTGCGTCTGGCCGAATTCAAGGCCCGCGTGGGTGCGCTGCTGCGCCGCGCCTACCCGAACGACGCCCAGGACGTGCTGGAGTTCGGCCGCTTCCGCTTTCTCCCGGAGGCGCGCGGCCTGGAAATGGATGGCAAGCCCGTGGAGCTGAAGGCGCGCGAATACGAGCTGGCGCTGTTTTTGTTCCAGAACATGGGGCGGCTGCTGTCGCGCGACCATCTGCGCGAAGTCATCTGGGGCCATAGCGCCGAGGTCATCTCGCGTTCGCTGGACACGCATGTCTCGCGCCTGCGCAGCCTGCTGGATCTGCGCCCGGCCAACGGCTACATGATCACCGCCGTGTATGGCGTGGGCTACCGCTTCGAGGCCGTCAAGCCGACGGCCGAACAAACGGCTAACGGCAGCGCCAGCCAGGCACAATAGGCACGGCCAACAAGCCATGCGGCCTGGCCCTGGACGGAGCCGGCACGCCTGGATCACGAGGGAGAAGCCGATGCAAGCCACACCCATGCCACACCGCTACGCACGCCAGACACTACCTCTGGCCCTGGCCCTCTGCGTCGCACTGGCGCATGGCGGCGCGCTGGCCCAGCCACTGGACATAGAGCACCAGGTGCAACGCGGCGACACGCTGGAGGCACTTTCGACGCACTACCTCGGCACGCCGCGCCTGTGGCCGCAGCTGCAAAGGCACAACCAGGTCGCCAACCCGCGCCACCTGCAGCCGGGTTCGGTGCTGCACATCCCCATGCAGCTGCTGCCACTGGGCTCGGCCGAGGTGACCTTCGTGCAGGGCGAGGCCACGGTCACTGCGCCCACCAACGCCAGCGCCACCACCCTGCAAGCCGGCCAGCCACTGCCGGAGGGCGCGCGGGTGCAGGTCGCGCCCAACTCCTTCGTCACCGTGCGCCTGGCCGACGGCACGCTGATCCGCGTGCATGCCGACTCCGACCTGCAGCTGCAGCAGCTGCGCCGGCGCGGCCGCGCGGGCGATGCGCAGTCGGTGCTGGAACTGCGCCGCGGCAGCGTGGAGACCTCCGTGCCCGCCAACAGCGGCGGTGCACGCCGCTTTGAAATCCGCACACCCAAGGCATCCACCAGCGTGCGCGGCACGCGCTTTTCGGTGGCCCTGACGGGCGATGAGCGCGCCCTGACGGCTGTCACCGAAGGCACGGTGGCCGTGCAGCCCCATGCCACGCGCCAGGGCGCATCGATACCGGCCGGCCAGGGCGTGGTCGTGGCGGCCGACGGCGAGCTGGGGGCACCGCAGCCCCTGCTGCCCGCGCCCGACCTGAGCGCGCTGCCCGCGGCAGTGCATGACGCAGACTTCCTCAGCCTGGCCCTGCCACCAGTGGCCGCTGCCGTGGCCTACCAGGTGCGGGTGGCGCGCGACGCCGACTTCACCACCGTGGTGCGCGATGGTGCCTTCTCCGGCCCCCAGGCGCGCATGCGCGCCGTGGACGACGGTAGCTACCACCTGGCCGTGCGCGCCGTGGACAGCACCGGCCTGCCCGGCCTGGTGGCACAGCGCACCATCACCGTCAAGGCCCACCCCGTTCCGCCGCTGTACCAGGCGCCACCCCAGGGAGCGACCATCTCGCGTACCCAGGGTGAGCTGCTGTGTACGCCGGTACTGGGCGCTGTGCGCTACCGCATCCAGGTGGCTACCGATGCCGCCTTTACCGCCCCGGCGCTGGACGAAACCCGCGACCAGCAGTGCGGAGCGCAAGTGCAGGCGCTGGCCCCCGGCAACTACTTCTGGCGTGCGGCCAGCGTGCGCGAGCTGCCCGGCGGCGGCGGCGACCAGGGCCCCTACGCACCCGCCCAGCCATTCAGCGTGGCGAACAACCCGAACGCCCCGGACGCCGCCGCCCTGCAGGTTGGCAATGAAGGCCCGGCCCTGCAGCTGCGCTGGCCCGGAGGCAGCGGCCAGAGCTACCGCCTGCAGCTGGCCAGCAGCCAGGACTTTGCCGCGCTGCTGATGGACGAACGCCTCGGCACAGCTGCCTGGACAGCCGCCAGTCTGGCACCCGGCGAGTACTTTGTGCGCATACAGACACGCGACCCTTCCGGGCTGGAGAGCGAGTTCTCCACGCCGCGCCTGATCCATGTCCGGGCGGCGGTGCAATCGAGCGGCGGTCTGCCGGTGACATCGTCCGACGGCCGCCCATTGGCACGGCCCTGAAACCCGCCCCAGCGCACCAGGCCTGGGGCCGCCGCGTGATATGACGCTATCTGCACAGGCGGGTTACCACCGCAACCTGCGCCGCGAATGGCTGGTGCTGTCGCTGCTGATGCTGGGCCTGGTGGCATGGCTATGCCTTGCCGGCGGCCTGCGGCGCATGGACTACCTGGTACAGGACGCAGGCACGCGCCTGTATGCGCATGCGGCACACCCGGACATCGTCATCGTGGCCGTCGATGACCGCAGCATAGCCTCGATAGGCCGCTGGCCCTGGCGCCGCGCGCTGCATGCCCAGCTCGTGGACCAGATCACGGCACAGTCACCACGCGCACTGGGGCTGGACATTCTGTTTGGCGAAGAAGACGCCGACTACCCCGGTGACGACCTGCTGCTGGCCCGGGCCCTGGAGCGCAACGCCCACGCCGTGCTGCCCGTGGCGCGCCGCGGTGACGGGCCGCGCAGCAGCGCCGACGCACCCATGCCGCTGCTGCGCCAGGCGGCCGCCCAGCTCGGCCATGTGCAGGTGCAGCTGGACGAAGACGGCGTGGCGCGCAGCCTGTTTGAACACGAAGGGCCAGCGTCCGCGCCCTGGCCGCATTTCAGCACCGCGATGCTGTGCGCCGAAGGGCTGGCATTGGCGTCATGCCGGGGCAACGCCGCGCCGGTGAATGCTCCCTGGACAAGCCAGGATCTTCAGATCCTGCGCTTTGCGCAAGGACAACCGGCATTCACCACCTATTCCTACATTGATGTATTGACCGGGCAGCTGCCAGCCGGCGCCCTGCGGGACAAATACGTCATCGTGGGTGCCACCGCCACCGGCCTGGGCGACATGTTCGCCGCCCCCATGGTGAGCCAGGCCGAACGCATTCCCGGGGTGGAAGTGATCGCCCACGCGCTGAATGCAGACCTCATGCGCTGGCATGTCCAACGCGCGCCCGAGGCCTGGAACCTGGCCTTCAACCTCACGCCTGTTGCCCTGACGCTACTGGCCATCGTGCTGCTGGGGCCACTGGCCGGCCTGATCGCCAGTGCCACCCTGTTTCTCGCCACCCTGGTGGCAGCGGCTGGCGCGCCGACCCTATCGGGCTGGCAATTTGCCGCCGCACCGGCCCTGGCCGGCATTGCCGCCGTGTACCCGCTGTGGAGCTGGCGCCGGCTCAGCGCCGCCGCCCATTTCCTGCAGCTGGAGATCCAGGCGCTGCGCGGCGCGGGGCTTTCCCCCCTACCCGACGAGGCAATGCCCCTGGTGCTGCGCGGCGACCTGCTGGAACAGCGCATACACGCCGTGGAAGACGCCACAAGGCGGTTGCGCAAGCTGCATCACTTCATCAGCGACAGCCTGCAGCACCTGCCATCGCCCACCTTTGTCTGCGACGCAAGGGGCCGCGTGACCCTGGCCAACGAAGCCGCACTGCTCTACCTGCCATCCGGCCAGGCAGCACAGGGGCAGGCCATCGCCCAGCTGCTGGTCGAGCTGGTCCATCCCCATTCAGGCAGGCCCCTGCTGCCGCAGGACGCCAGCCGAATGGTCGAGTTGCCAGCACAACAGGAAGGCCGAGACGCGCAGGGGCGCCACATGCTCATGCTGTGCAAACCTTTTGCGCTGGAGGGCAGCACCATCTGGCTCATCACCCTGGTGGACCTGACCGACATGCGCCGCGCCCAGCAGCAACGCGACCAGGCGCTGCACTTCATCTCGCACGACATACGCGCGCCCGGCGCATCCATACTCACGCTGCTGGAGATGCGGCGTGAATTCCCCGAGCAGTTGTCGCAGCAGGATCTGCTGGCGCGCATCGAGCGCCATGCGCGCTCGTCGCTGGCCATGGCCCAGGGCTTCGTGCAACTGGCCAGCGCCCAGGCCTACGAATACCACAGCACCCCCTTCGACCTGGCCGCCGCGCTCGAGGAAACCGTGGACGACGCCTGGGCCAGCGCGCAGGATCAGCAGGTGCAGATGCGTATCACCCACCTGCCCCAAGCCGCCCCTGTCCATGGCGACCGCGCCTTGATTTGCCGCGCCATCACCAACATCGTGGGCAACGCCATCAAATTCAGCCCGCCGGGCAGCACCGTGCAATGCGCCCTGACCCTGGAGTCGCCGTATTGGGTGATCAGCGTACGCGACCAAGGCCCGGGCATCGCGCCGGAGCAACAAAGCCATCTGTTCCAGCCCTTCAAGCGCCTGCACGAAGGCAGCCATCCAGGCATCGCCGGCGTGGGCCTGGGCCTGGCACTGGTACAGACCGTGCTGCAACGCCATGGCGGGCTGGTGCAGGTGCGCAGCAGCAGCGGCGCCGGTGCCGAATTTCGGTTGCTGTTGCCGCAGGAAACGGCTGAACAATAAGCCAGCGCTTGCCTATTGCGCGCCCTTGCCCGTCAATACCACACCCACGGTTTCAAACAAGACGATCAAGTCCAGAAACCACGAGTGGTTCTTGACGTAGTACAGGTCATATTGCAATTTTTGCTCGGCATCTTTCACAGAGGCGCCGTAGTGGTAGCGCACCTGGGCCCAGCCAGTGAGGCCCGGTTTTACGCCGTGGCGCAGGGCGTAATAGGGAATGTCCTGCGTCAGGCGTTCGACAAAGTACGGGCGTTCGGGCCTGGGGCCTACCAGACTCATATCGCCCTTGAGCACGCAAAGCAACTGCGGCAACTCATCGATCCGCGTCTTGCGTATGAATTTGCCAACCCGCGTCACCCGGGCGTCCCCGGCACCTGCCCATCGGGGGGTTCCATCTTTTTCCGCATCCTGGCGCATGCTGCGAAACTTGATGACATTGAAGGTCTGGCCATTCAGGCCGACGCGCTCCTGGCGGTAAAAAATCGGTAGGCCACTTTCGAGAAAGACCAGAACCGCCGTCACCAGCATCACGGGTGCTGCGAGCAACAACAGCACGGCTGATCCAACGACATCCAGCAGGCGTTTGACCAGCGAGCGAACCACCCCCTGTTTGAAGCCATCACCAAAGATCAGCCACCCTGCGGATACCGCCTCCAGATGCACCTGCCCCAGAAGTTTTTCAAAATGTGTCGCCAAATCAATGACTTGTACACCTTGCAGCTTGCAGTCCAGCAACTCGCGCAGCGGCATGCTGCCGCCGCGGCGCTCATTGACCGCCACCACGATCTCATTGACCCGGTATTCCTCAACAACCTCGGTGAGCGTCTTGCCGGCAGACACCACATGTAAACCCGATGCAACCTGCTCCTTCTCCTGCGGGCCGCGAAAATGCCCGACCAGCTCAATGCTGGGGTCGTTTTTCATCAGGGATTCAGTCACCACACAAGCGCGCGAACCAGTGCCATAAACCAGGACTCGCTGGCGCTTGTAAGAAGCGGGTAATAAACTATTGCCAAGCAACCGCAAAATCAACATGGCACTTACCATGATCAGCAACGCCAATAAAGTTTGCTCATTATGATAAGGGGGCGACAACGGCAGCAGCAGCAAAACACCGGCAGCAATTACCATCGACAAAATAAAGGACAATACAGCACGGGATCGCACCTGGCCCACCGTCAGACCACTGGGCGATTCGTGAATACCCAATGCAGCATTCATACCCAATATACCGACAGCGATCAACCCACCGCGAATGACGCCTGAAGATATTATTGCACCATTGAGCGCCTCGGCGCCAACCTGCCAGGCCATGGAAATAACCAAAGTACTCACAATCAAGACCATATATACCATGGCCTGTAAAATACTTCGCTGGCGGAAATAATGATTAAAAATCCTGACCATCGTCACCCTCTTCGCAAGACGCCGCCACCATTAAAAAAACAACCGCACATTAGAAATCAATAGGCAAAAAAATTCAAAGCGGCGAAACAATTTCTAATGGTTTGGCAAATAAATTTAACAATTCACCGTCTCAGACCAAATCCCAGCACCCGAGCCTACCGATCCTCCGTGATGCAGAATGATACGATAGGTAACAACCACAACACAAGAGATACACGCGGAACTTCCGCAAAGCTTATCAGCCCACCCGCCATCAAGCCGGCGATGATGGAGCCGCCGACAACCAGGGCCAGCGGTGATCCACGCCGAACTCCTCTGGCCAGTTGCAGCAGCGCCCATGCCACGGCCAGCGCAAGAATCAGCACAGCCAATAGACCGCGCTCTATCAGCAGCTCCAGCAACAGGTTATCCATATGCCATGGCAGAAAGTTGCCATAGGCAATACTGCTCCAATAGCGAGGCCCCAGGGCCAGATCCGCATTCTTGAGAACCTGCCTCCCGCTCTTGCCCAGGAGTTCCACGGCGGTGATGCGAATACTGGCATTGGCCTGCAGCAGCTGGATGGAAAGAACCCCATCCCGCGAAACCGTACCATGACCGCCCGATGCCAAGGCCGGGCCCAGCAAAGGCAGCACGATCCAGCCATCGGTCGTCTTGCTGGCTTCTGACACCTGCCGCGTGCGCAGCTGGCATCGTGCCTGGTAGAGCAGATACTGCTCGCATAACTGAACCTTCAGCCACATGGGCGCATTCATGTGCGCGCGCAAGCGCACCGTGTAATGTCCGCCGGATTCCAGTGGCACATGCTGCGTCAGCGCCAGGCCACCCTTGGCGTCGGCACGCTGCGGGCCATATAGCCAGACCTCATTGCCGGCATCGCCATGGCGCACCCAGCGCACCCGGCCGGGTAGCGCACCCTCGGGGTTCTGCGCGCTGTACTGCGCCGGCAAACGCCCCAAGCCCAAGCCCAGCACCCACTGGCCGGGCGTATGCAACATGTGCACGCCGCGCTTCCAATGGGCCAGGCGCTGGTGCAGATCGGCATTGGAGCGACCCAGACGATCGGACATGAAGGCTCCGCCCACCCAAACCGCCAGGATTTCCACCACCAGAGCCACCAACAGCCACGCCATGGCCCTGCGGTGCCACAGGGTTGCGTCGGGCGCCTTCAACCGATGGCGGTGCGCCAACCAGGCCATGCCAACCGCCGTGATGACCACCGTCAGATACAGGCCGCGGGCATAGGCGGTCAGCACCGCATAGGTTGCCAACAACACCAACCCCGCCGCCGCATACCAGCGCCAGCCATGCGGGGCAGACCATGCGGCCCACCAGGCAAACGGCAGCGCCATGGCCAGGTAGGCATCGATGGCGCCGCCGCCCACATGCATCTCCCAGAACCAGGCCACCGTACGATAGTTGGCGCTGAAGTCCAGCCACCCGACATACAGCCCCCGCTCCCACAGCACCGCGATGCAGACAAAAAACAGCCCCACCAGCATGCCACGCGCCAGGCGCAACGCGGCTCCCCGCGAGGATCGATACAAGGCGGGCATGAGCAACAATCCCCATGCCAGGCTCTTGGCCACACGCAGGGTGTTTCCCGGCTGGTCATAGTCGCCATGGGGCCCCTGAGCCCACAGATCCGCCAGCAGCGCCACCCAGCTTGCCGCGCCGCGCGCGTCGTCCAGCCCCCGCCAGACGCCAACGACCAGCAGTGGTGGCAACACCCAATACGCCCACCTGATGCCCGCGGGCGTGGTGCCATGCACCGCCGCGGGCACACGCCAGGCATCAAGCGCCCAGCGCCCATAGGCGCCGCCCAACAGGGCCAGCACCAACAGGTCGGACTCATCGACCACCCACCAACCGGTCCATGGCGCGAAACTGGCTACCGGCAACAAGGCTGGCAGCACAAACCAAAGATCGACGGGACGCCACATGGCCCAGACCAGGGCCGCCGCCAGCAGGGACAAGGCCAGCATGGGCGCGACCGGGTGCTGCGCCGCCGCATACAGGCACAGGCCGGCGCATGGCAAAGCGAACAAGGCCACACCAGCCCTGCCTGCAACACGACAGCCACTTTCCCACGCTGGGAACAACGCCACGCCCTCCGCCTGCCCTTGCCCCCATCCCACGGACGGGTATGGGCTTGATTCTCAAGCCTTTTTGGGCATCAGGGCTTGGCGACGGCAGAACTCAGGTTGCTGCTCTCGCCCTTGGCGGCGACCTGGTAGGGTTGCAGACCGGCGTCCGAGGTGATCCAGCCTGCGCCCTCGGAATCAAGCGCAATGTCGGTCAAGGTGGCGCGCCCCGCCACCCTGCTGAAGCTGAAATGGTGGCCACCATCGCTGCTTGTGGCCGCAACACTGCCCTGGCCCACCAGCAGGATGCGGCCGTCGGGCAGCACAGCATGCCTGGATCAAGATGCGCTACATGCCAGGCGTCACGGCGCAGGATCGCGTGATCCACAACGGCACCATCTACGGCATTGAGAGCTTGATTGATGTTCGCTCAGACCACCGCGAGCTGGTGTTGATGTGCAAGGGGTAGGGTTTCGTCGGTTTTGTCAGTGCCCCCCTGGCGCTTTTGTGAAAAACCGCGAGCTGTCACAGCCAAGAAAAAAGCCACCGAGCTAGGCAAGGTGGCTTTGTTTTATGTGGGCTTTTATGTGGTACAGATTACAAAAGCCGCTGTAAGTTGTTGATTTTATTGATAGCCTGGCGGAGAGGGTGGGATTCGAACCCACGGTAGTGTTGCCACTACGCCTGATTTCGAGTCAGGTACATTCGACCACTCTGCCACCTCTCCTGTGTGTCGAAGCCCGCGATTCTAGCAGGAAATTTCAGACCGGCAGCGTGGCTTGGCCGCCCATGTAGGGGCGCAACACCTCAGGAATGGTCACGCTGCCGTCGGCCTGCTGGTAGTTTTCCAGCACCGCCACCAGTGTGCGGCCCACGGCCAGACCCGATCCCACAGTGGCCTCATCCGGGATGATGGGTAGCTTGATGGGTTGTCACCACACTCTCGATCTACAAACAAGCAGCTAAGCTATGCCCGACGCAACTACCGAGGATGGAGCATGGCGACCTGGGGATTCAGTGAAAGTGCGGATAAACAATGTCCGCAATGCGGCTCAATTTATGCTGTCAAGTACCACCAAGTTCCAGTCAAAGATGTGGACTCCGCTGACTGCTTCGTCTGTGGTATCGAGTTGGATCGGTGGAAATCTACTCGATACCCCATCTATACCTTGAAAGAGCGTGGGCAGTGGCCGAAGCAGAACGACAACCCCTGACAAGCGACTGTCCACGGCTATGGAGTTGGGGGAGAAAAAGCAGGGGAGCCCCCTAGTACAGCTCAGTCCGTAGCGCCTCAAACTCCCATCGTAGGAATCGCCCAAGGCCAACGATGTCTGGAAACAGAGATTTCGCACTCACGCCCTTCTCCTCGGACAGAAATCTCAAGATGTCTCGCTTGCGGCTGGCCCGGATGATGTGACGACCAAACGACTGACCTGTACGCTCATTTCCATGACGTAAGGTCGCGAGCCTCCAAAGGAGCTGGGCATGGTCAACAATTGCATTGTCGCTTGCCGTCAATCGTCCATGCTGAGCTGCGAGGCGCACATTGGACGCGGGCTCGACTACCGCCAGTAACGGCATCCCCCACCTCGGGTGGTACTCGGCAGGGCGTCCGCCAATCGAGGCGGCAATGCGCTCCCGTACTGCCGACGCTGGTAGCTCATCCGGCGTCAAGTCAAGCAGTGAGCTATCCACAAACCAGAGCTCCGCATCCTTGCTGGCGCTGGACGCACACGCGAAATATGCGGCCACCCAGACACTCGCGGACCAATCGAGTAAACGGCTCGGTACCTCGTAGTGCTGCATAAGACTTAGCACGTCTACATCCGATCGCGCCCCAACATCATCAGCTGACGGCATATCAGCAGGCAACGTCTTGAGGTCACGGTAGTGCGTCCGGAAATTCGTAATCAGTCGCCGCTCCAACAAGGCGGCGGCATCATAGGCGCCACCCTGGGTAGCACGGGCCAATGTTGGCTGAAGGTTTGCATAAGTCTCAGCTTGCCCCCTGAAGAGCATTGGCCCTTGCTCAATATTCAGGCGCTCTAAATGCTCGGCCCAGGTCATCAGGTCTGACGGGGATGCGATCTCTGCGCGGGTGATCTCTGTGAGGTTCATGATTACCTGAAGATAGGAACGGCTACATCCACCGTCTCCAGATGATGTTGCCACAGGGGGCCTGCCCATCGGAGCATCAAAGGCCCCCACCACCTCCGCAGCCGGATCTCCCGCGTCGCATAGCGGTCGGTCCCGAATCTTTCCCCCTCGCACTACCCACAGTCGCTCTCCCTGGCTGAGACTGTCCCGTCGCCGAGACAACTGCACCAACCTTGAAGCACAAAAACGAGGCAATGAACCCTCAACAGATGCGAATACACACCCACATCACTAATGCCAATTTTCGACTGAGTGAAGCTCAATCCTCCTGATTGGCTACGGCATTGATGTCAATTTATTTGCATGTGATTTCATATGAAAACTATGTATATAGCATCATAAGTCATTGATTCACATACATATTTTTCAATGAACTGAAAATTTGATCACGATTTTTGGCAGTTTTTGGGGGCTCAGAGGGCTGCTATCAATTTTGATTTCGCACTTATAGGTAGTCAGGGGCCCTTTGTCTCCTGGCACCACAAGGAGCAAATCATGATCTACGGAGATCAATTCACCCTCTCTCTGCTGACCACCTGTGTCATGCAGCAAAACCAGCTGCTCAAGCAGCAAATCGCCATGCAGGGCGACCTCATGGATCGCATGGACGCAGTGGGCGACCGGCTGTGGCGGATGGAACGTCGCGCCACTTCCCAATCAGCCGATGAGGCCGGGACGAGCAAGCAGGCGGCGCAGAGGCGTCATCTGGCCCGCACGCAATCCGCAACTCGCAAGCGCCCGAGCAAGCAAGCATGACCCGACTAGATGGGGGCCAGCCCCCATCCATCCCCACATGTCGCAGATGACTGGAAGGCAAGGCAACCGCATGCCTATTTACCAGCATCTTGCGAATGCCCATCCAGAAATGTACTAGGAAACACCGATGTTGAACCATCACAGCAATCCCTCGGACAACTCCGAAACCGATCACCTCCAAGCCGCCGCCATCATGGTCACCGCGCGGCGGAAGGAACAGGAGGCCGCCGAACTGTCCACTACTCGTCCGCCAGCACGTAGCCGCACGAACCCTCGGGCGGCAGCTGTGATTGCCGAAATTTTTGGGCATACCGTCGAAGCCAGCTCTGAGGAGGCAAAGGACGCCGAGGTCTCTTGCGATACGCCGAACATGGGGGCGGAAGAGCCGCGCCCTGTCTCAATCGAGGCACTAACATCCACCACCGCCCAAGACGAGGAGCCCTATGCTGAGCATGAACGGTCGGAGCCTAACTTGCCGGAGCCTGAGCAGAGCAATGAGGAGGTAAAGAACGATCCCTGCGATGCGGTGCAACTGCCCGAACAGGCACGGCAATTCGGGTTGCTCACCCGCGCCGATGTACAGGCCGAGCCCTCGGCAATCCCGCTCATCCATGGACTGATCAGCAAGGGACAGCTCGTCATGATCGCCGGGCCATCTGGCAGCGGTAAATCCGTGTTCCAGTTGCACCTGGGCGCGGCACTGCTCAACGGGCATGAGGTATTCGGCCACGCAATTCCGAAGCGCGCTCGCATGCTGTACGTCAATCTGGAAGGCGACCTCAAGCCCCGGCTGGAAGCCATTGAGCGACACCATCCAGGGTGGTCATTTCCTACGCCAGGCGCCATGTTCCTGACAAGGCCATGGCGCTTGAATGACAGGGATTCCGTTGAGGGTCTTGCACACCACGTTAACGAATCTGGTGGCGTGGATGCGAGTGGTGCTCATGCGTGATGGCTGGCAGCCAGTGATCTCCAAAGATGCAGATCAATGCATGGACGGTGACACCCGATGCGAGGGCCGTCCGGAAATGCAGACCTGTAGCGGATCAGGGCTAGCTATGTGTAGATTCCGCTGGCAGCGGGATGGGCAACAACTGACCATATGCACCGGTGGCGAAGAGCAGGCCATGTTCCACAGCATCTGCGAATGAGGGCACCATGACCATCAACAACATAGCGAGAAGATACCTCCTCGTGCCGCTCTGCATGATCGCAATGGCCTGGATGGGGGAGGCCATGGCGGGCACCTCGGAGTGCTACGCGATCAAGGATGCGGACAAGCGGGCGTACTGTCTGGCGCAGGTCAAGCGGGACTCTGGAAGTTGCTACCGCATCAAGGATGGTGACAACCGCAACCAGTGCCTGGCGGAAATCAAAGGATCGCGGGATCGCTGCCACGCGATCAAAGACCACGATAGCCGCAAGGCGTGTCTGGCTCGGGCGCGATAGGCAGGCCCTGCATCACGCCCAGCGATAGATAAAGCGGAAGGTAGAAATGCAAAACGGGCCACTTGGGCCCGTCTGTCATGAATCCTGGAAATGGAGGGTGGGATTCGAACCCACGGTAGTGTTGCCACTACGCCTGATTTCGAGTCAGGTACATTCGACCACTCTGCCACCTCTCCTGTGTGTCGAAGCCTGTAATTCTAGCAGTGAAATCAGGGCTTCAAGATTTCCATGCCGCCCATGTAGGGGCGCAGCGCATCGGGCACGGTGATGGAGCCGTCTTGGTTCTGGTAGTTCTCCAGCACCGCGACGAGCGTACGGCCCACGGCAAGTCCCGAGCCGTTCAAGGTGTGCACCAACTCGTTCTTGCCCTGTGCGTTCTTGA
>Ga0209792_1000705_pt1 | contig 20598 bp, 18 predicted proteins | sample EBPBio142005_DNA_FD_185860 | JGI IMG/M metagenome (GOLD analysis project Ga0209792, IMG submission 185860) | Wastewater treatment Type I Accumulibacter community from EBPR Bioreactor in Madison, WI, USA - Reactor 1_6/14/2005_ DNA (SPAdes)... | ecosystem: Engineered > Bioreactor > EBPR >... | reverse complement strand
CATCTGCGTTCCCTGAATGGAATTTCGTCCCATTTCACGCATCATTTCTCTGAAAATACTTTGTGGAACGTATAAACCTTTCATTCCGTCCAAATCGTAAATGGAGAGATTGACAGGAAAAATTTCGCCTTTTGTGAATACGGAAACAATCGTCAAATCCACTCTTTGCATAGAAAATCCTGAGATTTGTCCGTAAAGAATTGAACCTTTTTCAATTTTTTTATTGCCCACAAAAATATCTTCGAGCAATCGAAAACGGATTCTGCTTCCCAGAAAACCTTTGTTGTTTTCGTCAATTACGGCTTTGATAAAATTGTTTTCTTTCTCTTTATAAAAAGCATTGAAACCACTATTAATCCCCGATTTGCTGACATTAAAAGTGGAATTGAGAAACTCTTCCATTTTTTCTTTGTTGGCTTTCAATCGCTGTTCGGCTGCGAGTTTGCTTTGATATTCCGGGTCTTTTGCTTTTTCCAAAGAATCCATTACCAGCATTTGCTGTTTTAACAATTTTACAGGGTCTTGTTGCTGATTTTGTGCCTTTTCTTTCGGTGTATCAGTGTAATTATTTTCGGATTTTCCATAAGATTTATCGTTGAGCATTCGGATAATGTCTTCGGAACGTTTGAAATCTTTATCGCCATTTTCGTTTTTTGGATTGTAATATGATGATGGATTTCCTTTTGCCTGATAACCGTTTTGACGACTTCTTGCATCTTTCAAAGAATCAATTTTTCTTTTTTGAGCGAGTGATAATTGGTCTTCATAACTCATCAAAGAATCATTTTCTTTGTCCAATCCGCCAAGCATTGTCCGGTTGTCATCTTTTTGAAAAAGTGCATCGTAGGCATCATTTTTCGTCATAATCGAATCCCGTGTTTCGCCTAAGGAAAGCGAAAGTTCCTTTGGTTTTTCTTTTGATTTTTCATCTTTCGTAAACTGTGCTCCGACATAGACGAAAAGAAGCAAAAAAGGCAAAGCCAAGAGTGGCAGCACATATTTTTTTTGTTTGAAATTAAGTTTTTTCATTTATTTTTGATTTTTAGATAAATTGCTTTCGGTGCTACCTGCATTTTTTAGTTGTTGATATTGGTTGTACAAATATTCTATTCTCAAACTGTCCGTTTTTAGCAATGCTTTTTGGTCTCTTTTTACTTTTAAAGTTTTAAGTTCATTCACAATTTTTTCCATTTCTTTTTCCTGATTTGGAAAGGTATTTTCGGCAATCGGATTTTTGGAATAAAGAGCCGGAGGATTTATTTTGAACACTGCATCGGAAGGAAAGAATATTCCCTGTATCAGCGAACCTATAAAGGAAACCGACAAAAACACCATCGAATAGATGTAGAATTTTTTGGGATTTTTCTCTGCCCAACTCATCCATTTTTGCTCGGTTAGTTTGTTTAAAATATTGTTCATTTTAGTAAGAATTTTTGTTTTGATTGGATAGTTCTTCGTTATCAAGGATTCGCCAATTTTTAAGCAAAACACCGTGTGGATTGTTCGGACTTCGGATAATATCCTCAAAGAAACCTTCGGTAATGAGTTTTCGGGTAATAACCGACGATTTTCTGGTAATCATCTGTTTTCCGAAAAACTGAAATTTCTTTTGTTCCATATCCAGTTTAATCGAATCCGAATGAATACTGACCATTGAGCTGGAAGCGACAATCTGGTTGTAAAAGCCTTTTTCTTTGAGGTTGGTGTATTCTTTTTTTCCACTTTCATCAATGAGATACAAGGATTTTTGAATATTTTCTTTGATGTAAGCATCATCGGGAGCGAGGGTGAAAAATAATCGGTGAAAAAGTTCAATCTGGGCTTTGTATTCCACAGGACGGTTCAAAAGTTCGTCGGTTTGTTTGGCTAAAACCGGAACGCCATTATCCAAAATGTAAATGGATTTTCTGGAATCCTGAATTATTTTATAAGCAAAGAAAAACCCTACAATAACGATGATTACGGCAGAAGCAATCGCTCCGAGTGAAACCACTTTGTTGATTTTAATTTTTTGTTCTATATTTTTGATAAGCATTTTTTTAATTTTTATTAATCCTATTTTTTTAAACTCCCACAGCCTTTGTTGCAATTTTTGCAGTAGTCTTTGCAGTAGCCGTTATTTTTGCAGCAGCACTTTTCATTTTGGTCATCGCTCCGGCTCCTCCTGCGGAAACAATAGTATCAGCAATAGTTGGAGTCATCAAAACCCCGATTCCTGTAACGATGTAGGCAACGCAAGTGAAAAGTTGGTTGTAAATCATTCCCGAATTGCTTACATAAACCATCAAAGCATCTAAATTGGTAATTGTTCCGTTCGTTAAAAGCGTGTCGTACCGCTCGATTTCCATCGTATAACCAGAAGCGATGAGTTGCTGACCGATATTGATAATGATATAGGCAACAAAAGTGTAAAGATTGACATTGATAAACTTGGAAACCCAGCTGTACAACGAGTTTTCAAATCCGGGAATGAGTGCCATTCCGACTGCAATCGGTCCCAAAACAATAAGAATATATGCCCAGATTTTTTGAATAAAGAAAATGAGATACACACAAATTCGGAGAATCGAAAGACAGACAAATTCGATGATTTCTGCGACTAATTTTTGCAGTTGAAATTCCATTCTGATTTGCCATTCTTTAATCGGCTGAATGAGTTTGTCCAATCCCTCACTGATGTCAAACCACGAATCATCGGCATCTTTTCCGGTGTTGTTGATGACGTCCTGTTTGGCATCTTCATCGGCTTTCAGCTTGATGACGGCATCTAATAATTGCTGTTGTTTTTTGAATCTTTGAACCCGCAAATCATTGACTTCGGATTCTATATCGCTGAAAATGGCAATTCCCGGTTCTGCAATGGCTTGAAAAGGTGCTTGTATTAAATTGACAAATCCCGACCAATAAATCAGTGTAAATCCGATAATAATAGGTTTGAGCATCGGGGTAATTTCCCATTCACGGTCGCCGGCAATCATTTGCCAACCCATATATCCGAGATACATCAATGCTCCCAAACCGCCAATCGCTCGTCCTACCAAAGCGGAACCAGCTGCACTGTCCTGAACACTAGCATCCAGCTTTGTAAAAACTTCCATAAACCATTTTTCAAAAGCACCGTCGCCTTTTAAAAATTGTAGCAAGTTGCTGTAATCGCCGTCGGTTTGGGCAAAACCCAAAGTCGGTAACAGCATTGCCAAAAGGCAGAAAAAAAGTGTAAGATTTTTATTCATTTTAATATTGGTTTTTATATTGTTGCATAATATTTTGAACGATTTGCTTGTCCGTTTGCGGGGTAAAACCCTGTGGTAAAGCTGTGGACAAATGGTTTTTCAGAATGTTTTTATAATCCAAAAGAAGTGTGGTTTTGTTGTTGTGTTTTCGGAGTTCTTCAGCAAATTTTCGCCATTTGATAAGAGTTTCGTGGTACATCAAAAAGCGTTTTCCTCTCGGCATATCCATACTTCTCGACAACGAATATTTTTCTTTGATTAAGTCCAATTCTTCTTGCAATCTTTTCAGTGTTCCTGTCGTATTGAGGGTTTCATAAGTTTGCTGGTCTTTTAATCGCCATTCGATAAAATTTTGCGGATTATCAGGAAACTCGGTAATCGGTTTGAGCATTCTTTTGTAATACAACAGCCAAAGTGGGTCTGCATCAACGGTTGCGGAAGTCCAATGGGCAAAATCCTGAACGCTTCTTTTGTAAATGGTGTCGGAAGCGGCTTTGATTTTCTTGGCTTGTTCTTCCTGAAATTTTACTTCGGCTAATCTTTGATTTTGCGTTCCGGTTGGTTTTAAAGGTCGAATGTCATCGCCATTTTTGTAATCTTGATTAATGCTTGGCGACCACATTCCCCAAACCGTAGCATAGGCAAAATTGGTCTGAATGCCTAAAAAATATTTAGGATAAGGCCGCCAATCGCCCCAACTTTCAAAGGTCATTCGTTTGTGTTGGGCAACGATGGAAGGGTCGTTTAATCTTTTTACCGTTTGTCCGAAAACATTGGCTATCATCAATAATAAGAGGAAATATTTTCCTTTTCTGAATAGTTTTTTCATCGTTTTTTTTATTGTTTTTAATTAAATAGGTATTTGTATTTTGTGATAATCTCGCCGACAATGGCTTTGTCGATATTGATGTAATTTCTCAACACCGGAACTTGATACAGGTATGGAATTTTCTTGGCGTTTTCTAATCGCAAAATGATGTAAAGAATATTTCCGTTGATATTTCTAACCCTTGCAAAAACCTTTTCTACAAGCATTTCTCTGTCCGAAGCATCCATCAGAAAATCTTTATTTTCATTCAAAATATCCTGCGTAACTTCCTGCTGGAGTTTCAAAACCTGATTGCCGATTTCTACATAATATTTTGAAACCAAAACCGCATATTCCGGGTGTTGTGCCGACAAATCCAGCATTTTATTGGAATTGGTTGCGATTTTTCCCAAATATTGATAGAGATAAATCAACTTCTTACTTTGTGTTAAGGCGGAATTGACGTTTTTCAGTTGCTGATAAATATATTCCTGAATGGCAATGACTTGAGCGGTTTTTTGCTTAATATCGTCGTATAATTCTTTTTGTTTTTCGTAGGAATTGAGGAAAGTTTGTTCACTTGCCATTCTCACAGCGTGGTCTTTGGTAAGCTGAGCCAATAATTTATCATTGATAACAAAACCATAACTTTGGCTTTTCACGGAAATTCCTGAAAAAATCAATATTCCAAAGGCTAAAATTTTCTTCATTTTAAAAGTTTTTAATGTTGGTCATAATGTTTTCCACGACCTGTCTGTCTCTGTTCACATAGTATTGAAATGCTCTTTTATTCCGTAAAACTTTGGCTTTTATATCTTTGATTTTGAAAAGCATATAGGTTGAGTTTCTGCTCAATGTTTTGACTTCGCCCAAAGCATAATCCAGTAAAATTTTCCGTTCTGATTTTTCCATTTGGTTCATCGCTCCGTAAGAGAGGATGATCCCCGTGATTAAGCGAATTACCATTTGTAAATCGTCCACAAATTGCACTTGCGAAGGCAAAACCGAAATAATGGAAGGTGGTGCGGAACTGATTTCGTTGATAATTGCGGTTTGGTTGTTTGTAATTTTCGTAATCTCCCTGCTCATCGCAATTCCTGTGGGTATTGCCTGAATCGCAAAAGAAACAATCCGAAGTCTGTCCTGCACTTTCGTTACTTTGTCTTTAAAATCTTTCCATTGGGTTTGGTTGGCTGTTTCTACAGTGGCATTGAGGGTTTGTTTTTGCCGCATTTCCTTTTGTCTGTCGTGTTCTTTCATCGCTGCATTGATTTGGATATTCATCATCGGAAAGGAAACATTTTCTTGTTGCCAAGCCGGAGTGGAACCGCCTCCTGATGATGTGAGGACGAGATACAAGACCAAGCCCCCTAACCCCCAAAGGGGGGATTTCAGAGCGTTAATTACTGTCTTTTTCATATCTTTTTTACATTTTTCTCCCCTTTGGGGGGAAGGGGGATTAAAAATTTCGTTTGTATCGGTTCATTATGTCTTCCACAATGGCTTTGTCGGTATTGATGTAACCTGCAAACGGATTGATGGAGTTCCAAAATCCTAAGCGGTTGGCTTTTTCTAATCTCAATTTTATGGCTAAAAGCCAAAGTTTCAGCGATTTTACATTGCCCTCGATATTGTGCAAAATTTTGTAGCGGTCGCCGGAAGTAGCCAAATTCAGTTCGCCGGAAGCGAGAATATCTGAAACATCAGTAACAATTTTCAAACTTTGTTCATACGTTTTTTGTGATGCTTTTGCTCCGAAAATGGCGTATTGAGGATGTTGAGATGCCAGTTGTACGACTTGTGATGAGTAATTGTAACATTTGTTCAATTCCGAATAAATCTGCTGTACCTGAATCCCATTTTGCAAAGTCCCCGAAACTTCTTTTAATCCTTTCAAAATTTTATTCTGAATGTCATTGGCTGCAACCATCTGTGTTCCGACCCACGTTTGGGCATCTTTTAATTTGGAAGTTTCGTCAATGACATCATTTTGTTTGGCTTTCAAATTTTCTGAATACAAAATCATCGCTGCCGTTACAGTTGGGTCGATGTAGGTGTTTTGAGCGAAGCCCCCTGTCCCCCAAAGGGGGAAAAGTAGCAGGAAAAGCCTCCACTTAACATTGTTAAAAAAAGCGGAAACTTTGGAAAGTCCCCTTTGGGGATTTAGGGGCTTATACCTTTTCATATTCTTTTTGATTTTTAGTGTTGATTAATTCCGAAAAACTGATGTTTCTATCCTCTAATTCCTGTGAAATGATTTTGAAAATATTTTTTCCTTTGTGTTTATTTTTCATCATTTTGTAATAGGAATCGATTTTTTTGTCCAAAGGATTTTGGTACAGATTGACGAGTGCAACCAAATTTTCCAGACTGTCTCCGAAAATTTTTAAATCAGAAACAATTTTTATAAGTGCTTCATCGTAACTGCCGTATTTTTTTACATAATATTCAACTGCCGATTTTTCGGGTTTTTCTGTGGTATAGGTTAGATATTGCTCCAGCGAAACTTCATTGCCGTAAACTTCTCCCTTAGAACCTCGTTTAAGATAAAATTCTTTGAAACGGCTTCTTCCGAATTTATTATTGAGATTGTTAATCGTGAAAATCTTGTTTTGCTCGACTTTATTGAGTGAAAGTAAAGCCGCAATTCGGTCAAAATTGTCCTTGAATTTGGTTTGGTCAAGCAAAATAAACGTATCGGAATTGTTGATAATGGAATCTTTTACGACGGCATTTCCGATAATATCATCGAGTTCCTGAGTTACCACAACTGCTTCTCCCCAAAATTTTCTAACTGTTTTGTAGAGATACAAGATGTAACCTCCCATTAATTTACTGGCAATCGCTTTCCACGCTTCCTCGATGATTAGGGCTTTTCTGCGGTCTTTTCTTAACCTCATTTTTTGGATAAAAGTGTCCATAATAATCAGCGTTACAATCGGAAAGAGTTTCGGATTGTCTTTTACATTGTCGATTTCAAAAACAATGAATGGCTCGTCAAACAGCGTATTATCGGCTGATTCATTCAAAGTTGTTCCGTATCTTCCGCCTTTGTAAAAATCTTTCAGAACGAATAAAAAAGTCCGCAGATTAAATTCTTTTTCTGTGATGGCGTGTTTTTTATTGTTTAAGTAAACCGGTAGGAACCGGTCGCAATAATCATAGAATCCGTTAAAAGACAATTCTTTGGCTTCTAATTTTTCTTCAAGTTCCTTGATTTTTTTGATAATGGCTTTTCTGAACGATTCGTTCCAATCTTTGGCGGTTTCCGGTCTTTTGATGATTTCATTAGACTTGATGAGAATGAGTTGGGTTTCGTTGTAGATTTTTCTGCGTTCTTCATCATTCAAAGTATCGTAAGCTTCATAAACTTTATAAAATATTTCGCTGTCATAATCAGGATTATTTACGTTTTTATCGGGGTGATAAAATTTCAACAACTTTCTTCCGGCTTCTTTTATTTCTTCGGAATTGGCATCAAAAGCGATTTCCAAAATATCGTAATAGGTATTTTGTCCTCTAATTTCGGTTTCAAATTCCGTATAAATATCTTCTTCGTGAATATTGTATTTTCCCAAATAAAGAATCAAATCTTCCGTACTTTTATGTTCATACCAATTTTTCCCATTATTGAAATACTGATGATAATAGGACATCAACACATTATCCAAAATAGATTTCTGAGCCGCCGACATTGTGGCATCGGGACCTTGCCAAATCAAAAAAATAAGGTTGGTCAAAAATTCGATTTTTTCGATATTAAATTCCTTTTTATCCATCAAAAAAGGATTCATCGTAATCGGTTTTTCTTCGGTATATTGAATGTATCTTCCGCCTTTATATTGGCAAGTTCCCGAATAAGAATCTCCGGTATCAACGATAACAACATCGTAATTATACGTCAAATATTGTTCGATGATATTATTCATCAGGAAGGATTTTCCCGAACCACTCGGTCCGAGAACAAACTTATTTCTGTTATTGATTCTTCCTGTTTTCATTGGTAAATCTGATGGGTCAATTTTGAGCGGAACGCCTTGTCTGTCGGTAAATCTTAAATAAAAATTCGATATTTCGTTTACGGGGTAACTTTCTTTAAAAAAAAAACACAAGGCAGCTTCGCTTGTTGTCATAAATAAATCGTATTCTCTGAGTTCCGTGGCATTTCCCGGAAGTGCCGACCGAAAGAGTTCTAACTGGTTGTAAGCATTTTTGGAAACGATGATTCCCTTCGTAAACAATTTGTTTTCAATCATTGATTGAATGTTTTCCATTTTTTCCAATGTTCCTGCTGAAAACAAAATTGAAAAATGAGCATTGACGACCAACTGTCCATCAATTGCAATATTGTGTAAAAGCGTTTGAATTTCCTCTGCAATTATGGCATTGGAAGGCGAATTATTCGCCGCTCCTTCGTGTTTTTTCTTTTTTTTGTCGAGTTCTCTTTGTTGTGGAGCTTGAAGCGGAATCGTGATGACTTGATTGTAAATTATCGTTTCATAATCTTCCAATTCATTGATGAAAGTGAAATTATCAACGGCTGTTTCAGCTGCCGCTCCGTTTCCGCCTAAAACAGAAAATGGGTCTATTTCAGACGGTAAATCAATGTTTTCGACATCGACATAAGAAATATTTTTCACGAAACGGTTTCCAATTTGCAAATATTCGTTGGTGCTTTTGATATTGTCGAAAACCGGTTTTTCTGTAAACTGCATCGACAATGCTCCGGAAATATAATATTCAAAGTCTTTTTCAAATAAAAATTCAGGTTCACAATCGCTTTGTTTCAAAAGCATAAAGACTTTTTGGCATTTGTCCCGAAGTTCTTTGTAGCTTTTTTCGTTGAAATTATATGGCTTGTTTTTCTTTTTCAGTTTGTCATCAACAATATCTGTGAAAAGCAAAATGGTTTCAATGGTTTTAAACAATCTACCGTCAAAATGGTCGGAATATTTCTGTTGCAAAAACTGATTAGATGGTTCTGCGGAATATTTCTTTTTTGAAAAAATGTCGAGTTTCTGAACAATTCTGCCTTCTCCGATAATGGAAACGACTTGGTTCAGAACCGTATGAAAATTCAAGTAATTATCGGGGTCTGCGGAATATTGCTCTACAATATTTTTAATTCTGATTCCGATAATGGGATTGCCGTATTGCCCGAAAAGAACATCAAAATCCCAATTAAAATCTTTGCCAAAATCGTAACCGATGAAGGGAATATCAAATGCTTGTTTTTTTGTTGTTGCCATTTTTTAGTAGTTTTTTGTGGTCTAATTTTTTAGGAAAAATGAAAATTTGGTCGAAGTTTTTGGTTTTGTCATACAATCCGTGTTTATCTTGTCTTTTGAAAATTAAGTAAACACCTCCTGCGGTTACGGCAAGTCCGAGTAATGAACCGAGCAATCCGAATTTGGATAAAACGAGTGCGGAAATAATTCCTGCACCGATGACACCGACTGCATAAATGATGTATTTGCCTTTCAATCCGAAGAAAACAAGGGGTTTTTTAAGCCCCTTGTAAAGATAAAATCCCATTTTAGGCAAAGAATGCTGTTACAAATTCCGGAACTACGATGAGGAAAATCATCGCTCCTCCGTAACCGAGGATTTCTTTGTTGACATCCTGATCGCCGTTCGTCCATTTGTTATAAACCCGCAATCCACCGATAAATCCGACCAATCCTCCGACTGCTTTTAGAATTAGTTTTATTGGATCCCAATAATCTCGAATATCACCCGCTGCATTCGAGATTGCGGTTGCTCCGCCTTGTGCAAATGCGGGTGTTGTTGCAAGTAGCAAAATTGCCATTGTTAAGAGATTTCTCTTTGTCATCACTTGTGTTTTTAATTTCATTGTAAAAAAGATTTAGGTTAAATATGATTGATAAAATAGGTTAGATTGTGGAATGATAAACCTTGTGTCCATCGAGATTAGCGATCATTTTTACGGTGGTTTCCGCTAAATTCAAAAAGTCTTTCCATTGGTTTTCTTTTTTGACGATTGTTTTTCTTTTGGAATTTTCGTCGGTTTTTTGATTGGATAAATTTTCTTTGTCAGACGGATTTTCGGAGTCGTTTTCAATTTCTTTTTCGGCTTCCTTTTCAGAATTGTTTTGAGTTGGAAATATTTCGTCAATATCTTGTTCGGCTTCAAATCTTCTTCTTAATTCGTCCAAACTTGGGTTTTCTTCAAAAGAGTTTGAATTTTGGACAGGATTAATTTCCTTTTTCAGAAAAGATTTTGGCGTTTTGATGTTTTCCACATCTTCGATTCCGACTTGAACAGACGGCTGATTGTTCGATTTTGAAATATCTGCGAGGGAAAATTCTTCCGTCATATCAACTTCCGTAAGTTTTTCTATTTTCATAAAAAGGTCGTAAACAATATTTCCGGCGTAATACAGAAAATAGGCGACTAAAAGGAGGAATGAGTATTTTATCATAATTGGGGATTTTGGCTAATGGCAAGTAGCTTTTAAATTGTTATTTTTAATTCTTTCTCAATAAATTCTATGATTTCATTAAATGGTTTTTTCACGGCATTTCTTTGTTCGTAATTCAGTTTTCGGGTGTCGATGGTTTGCAAAATATTTCTTTTGAACACGGGATTTTCCAGCAACAAACCGTATTTTGAGAGTTCTTTGTCCATTTCCGGCTGGTTGCGGTATTTGTAACTTTTGTCGTATTTGGAGCGGATGAAAATTCGTTCTGCCTCGCTTTCCAGCAAACCGAGCAGATTTTTAAAAACCAAAGTAGATTTCACTGAAACATCGGAATATTCAAACGGAATGATGATAAAATCGCTGTAAATCAGTATATCGCTGTATTTTTGATCGAGTGTTCCGGCTAAATCGAAAAGATAAATTTCTTCGCTTTCTTTCAGTTCGATAATGCTCTCCAAATCAGCCAAAGGTTGTTCTTCATCATCGTCGCCAATGACTTCTACATCGTAGATTTTCGGCAGTTCCGATTCTTCATCTTCTTTCCATTTGTTGAAAAATGATTTTTGAAAATCAAAATCAAAAACCTTGATTTTTCTTGATGAAATCTCAGTCAAATAATTGGCGAATGCGATGGCAAGAGTGGTTTTTCCGGCTCCGCCTTTTTGGGTTGCGAATGTGATAATCATTTTTTTCTTTTTCTTCTCTTTTTAAATTCGTTTTCGGCAGCGTCTTTTCCGGAATCTGATGATTTGCTGAACTCGAAAATCAAGTCGTTGATGCTTTTTTTAAGTTCTTTTGAAAGTGTTTTATTTTCATTTTCTGATATTTCTGTTGATGTCGGATTCAAAAATTTTTGATATTCTTTTTCTCCGATTAATCCTTCCAATTCGCCTACATAATGCAGTTTTGAATGAATGGCGTAATATTTTTCGTCTTCGGATTTTATGAGTTCTACATCATTTTTATTTTGGGTTTTCAGATATTCTTTCACTTCATTTTTTATGGAATTGAAAGTTTCTTTGTCCTTAAATTTTTTATTCTCAAAAAGCATAAAATCTCTTATTTCATTTTCCTGATTTTTTCGCTTTAAATGCTGTATTAATGCTTGTTTTGATGCTTCATCTGTTATGTTGTAATCCTTCAAACTTTCAAAAAGTCGTTTGTCCATTTTTTCATTCGTGAACTCAAACAATTCATTCATTTTCATAATCTCACTTCCTTTGAAAATACTTTGTGTTTTGTGGTCAATTATCGTGTAACCAAAGGGTTTTTGTCCGTCTTTGTGATGAAAAACCACATCAATCCCGAAAATATCTCTCAACTTTTTTTGAAGTTCGCTTTCAAATTCAATCTTCGGTTTCCAGTCTTCTTTTTGTTTTTCTTCGGGAAGCATTTTTTCTAAATGCCTTCTGTCGTCCACTCTGAAAACCTTGCCCGAACAGAGATTTTTGTATTTGCCCAAAATGGCTTTGAGTTGTTTTGCCCTGTTTTCGTTTTTCCGATTTTCAAAGACAATTTGATTTTCAAAAAAAGTCCGCTGAAACACTCCGTTTTTTAAAATGGTTAATGCTCTTTCATCATTTGTGTTTTCGCTTAGCTTGTAACCATTTCTCGCAAGCAGAGTTTCCAATTGTTTCAGCGAACCAAATTTGTATTTTAAAAGTTCGTCAATTCGTTTTCCGTTATCAATACCGAATTTTTTTTCCAAAACATTGCTCAATGCTTTCTGGGCTTTCAGTTTTTCGTAACTGTCATTGATTTTTTTTCCTGATTTTTTATCTACTCTTGTCGAAACAATGTGAACGTGATTATTTTCGGTATCGTTGTGAAAAACCATGATGAATGGCTGGTTTTCGTATTTCATTTCCTGCATAAAATCCTCCGCAACTTTTGCGAGTTCTTCTTTGGAATGTTCCCGAAATTTGCTCGAAATCACAGCGTGAAACTGCGGTTTTTTCACTTTTTCATTTTTGGAAACAGATTTGAAATAATCCCGAACTTCCTGCTGACTGCTGTTTTCGTTAATGAAAGACGGAAAATTTTTCATCTTCATCAGTTCGCCTGTTCCTTTTTCCACTTTCTTGTCGTTGTACTGAACCCCGTGAAATTCCGAACTTGCCGAACCTAAAATTTTAACAATCATCAGCGATTAAGGAATAGATTTTTACAAAAATTTCGTTTTGATTTTCTTTCAGTTTTGTGATGGTTTTCAGTTGGTTTTGGAACTCGTCAAATTCGGTTTTGCTAATGAATTTTTGTCCGTTTACCATTTTCGCCAACTGATTGATATTGGTTTCGATTTTTATGAAAATGTTGTCTTGTTTTTCAATGAACGCTAATACTTTTCTCCTTTCGTCGTCCTGCATTCTGCCCTCCACAGAATCGGTGATTAAACTCGTCAAAGAGATGTTTTTTTCCGAACAGAGCTTTTTCCAGTTTTCTTTTCGGAATTTTTGAACTCGTATGAGAATCAGGTCTTCTTTTCCATCGTTTTGCATTTTTTAATTTAAGTTTGATTATACGGCAGAATTATGATTAAACCTATGATTAAGGCGTTACCCAGCTTGTAATCCCGTTCACGCTTTTTAGGATATAAGTTCCGGAAGAAGGTGGCTGGGGAATGTTTGTGAAAGTTTGTACTGCTATCTCGCCACTTATAGGGTTTTGAAGTAAGACATTAGTATAAGTGTTATCAGCCGTAGATATGTTGGCCGGATTAATCTGAAATCTTCCATTTACTCTCAGCCATCGTTCTGAAAAATCTCCGTAAATCAGAGTGTTGATTCCTACCGGAGAATTCGGAAGATTACCCGAAGAATCAAAAGTATGATTGTGAATCATCAATTTATTGCTGCTGTTGAACGCTTGAGAATATGATTCTGAACCTGCGACCCAGTTTCCAATAATCACATTATTTTTTCCGGACATTCTTACGCCTGCCGATCTTCCAATTACAATATTTCCGAAAGGTTGGTTTGCCAAGCGTAAAGCATTACTGCCAATCGCTGTATTGTAGGAAACTTTTTCTGTGCCGATACCTTCAGACATTGCTTGTTGACCTATTGCTGTATTTTGTTCTCCAATCCAATTAGAATTTAGAGATGAAAATCCGAACGCAACACTATAATCTCCTTTGAAAAGACTACCAACATTAAAGCCTACTCCTGTGTTATATTCATTTTCCACAGTTCCAACTGTTCCGGTAGAATTTTTGAAAGCGTTATTTCCAATGGCAACAGTTCCGTTTCCGGAAGTTAAATTTTGAAGAGCATTTAGCCCGATTCCAAGATTATTTTTTCCCGTGTGATTTGGATTTAGATTGCCAAAGAAGTACGAATTTGTAGAAGAATTAAATCCCAAAGCGGCAATTCTTGTCCCTTGCTTTGAAATGGAATCTCCGGAAAAAGAAATGAACCTACCCGCAAAATTTCCTCGTTTTACAACATCGTATAATGTATCTTCATCATTGCCGAAAGGCTTCCATTCTGTGCCGTCAAAACCGTAATAACCTGCTTTTGTTATTAATGAGGTTTGGGTATTGTTTCCTGTTTCAGTAAAGGGTTCGGTAACATATAAAAAAGTACCTTTCTTGGTTGATGAATATATTTTTGCTGCGAGTTGGTCTCCCGTAATTCGGGGAGGAATAATGCCGTCAAAATGGTTGGCATCATTTGGTTTTCCGACCACTTCCAAGGTGGCTTCGGGTGTTTGGGTGTTAATGCCGACCTGTCCCTGAACTGCTATTCCGATAAGTGGCAGAAAAAAATAGATTAATGTTTTCATTCTGTTTTCGATTAAAATTTCTGCTGCAAAATTGAATCAGAAATTCTAACGAAACAATAATGTTCATCGTTGTTGGACTAAAAAAGATGAGTTTGGATTATTCTGGACTTTGAAAAGATTAAAAAAGATTAATTTGGACGATTTTGGATTCCTAAACCTAATTTTCCCAAAAAAACAAAAAACAAGTTCCGCCGTTTTTTCCCTTTTTGCAAAAAAGGCAAGATTGGTCTTTGGGTATGGAAATTTGCCAAAATTTGTATATACAAAGACACATCTTGCTATACTGATTCGGAGATTTTTTTAGAGGTCTGGAAAAAGGGTAATAGAGTTATCTTGATTTTAATAAGTATTTGATTATCACTGTTTATTTTTGTAAATCTAATTTTCAGAGCGTAATATTTATACCCTGCATTATTTTTTATAGGTTAATGGCTGAACATTACACTATTTTTAATAGGTTCGTGGTCTGACCTTGCGTTATTTTTAATAGGTCAGTGGTTGAACTTTGTATTATTTTTTATAGGTTGATGGCTGAACCTTACACTATTTTTAACAGGTTGGTGGTCTGACCTTGTATTATTTTTTACTGGTTTATGATTGAACCCTACGTTATTTTTAATAGGTTAGTGTTTGAACCTTGCGTTATTTTTTACAGGTTCGTGGTTGAACTCTACATTATTTTTTATAGGTTGATGCTTGAACCCTGCATTATATTTTACAGGTTGGCGATTGAACCTTATATTATTTTTTACAGGTTGTGGGTTTGACCTTGTATTATTTTTTATTGGTCAATGATTGAACTTTACATTATTTTTAATAGGTTACAGGTTTGTGCCGTCTATTATTTTTTACAGGTTGATAGAGTTATTCATAATTGATTTAAAGCCAATTTTTAGTATTCGAATAACATTATTTTCAAAAAATTGGTAATTATTTAATATTTTTGTTTCTATGAAAAGTTTGTGCATCTCATTGTGAAAAATTGTAAAAACAAGGTAAACGTCAATGTCCTTTCATAAGAGTATCCAGTTATACTAAAAAAAGAAAATTAGGTCGCAAAAATTGTGATTTAGAAATAATTAAAAGCTATAAATAAATGTCAATATTTTTTCATAAAGGCAAAGACAATATTCTTGAATCAAAAAAAGAAAATGAAGCAGAACAAGTTGAAGTAAAGAAAATCCAAGATGCTTTTTTAAAAGTGCTAGATAATAAAAACCTCTCATTTCTTTTAGGTAGCGGTTGTTCTTCTTATGAAATTGAAATAGTTGAAGAAGAACAGTCCGAAGAACTCGAAACAAAAGATAACGATACAGAAAGTCAGTCAAAAAAGGGAAAAACTCAAATTGGGATTCCTGTTATGGCACCAATGGCTAAAGAGTTCTATGATTTAGAAGATTTCAAAGATGAAAAAGATTGGTTAAAAACAGAATTGAAAATTGATGTAACTGATTCAACATTTTCAACCAACCTTGAAATGTTCTTATCAACTTTACATAGTTTATCATTTTATCATTCTAAAAAATCTGAATCTGATGAACATAAAAATGGAGACACAGTTGTAGAAGAACCTGTGTCATTTAAAGACAAATCTGAATTTCAAAAGATAGATTCTATCATTCTCAAAGCAAGAAATTTTTTGTTACAAAAATGCCTGAACGAAAATAATACGAAATCTGACAAAGAAAAACCGAGTAATGACCTACCATTAATAGAATTATACAAACAGTTTTACAGAAAACTACTTACCCGAAATCCAACTTTACCACGTTTAAATATCTTTGCAACAAATTACGATTTGTATTCAGAACGTGCAATGGATTTATTGGGAATACATTATGTAAATGGATTTACTGGAGGAATAAGTAAGTTTTTCAATCCAGCTATTTTCAATTATGCACTTGCAGAAAAAATGGATTTATCTCAATCCAAATGGAGTGTAATTGATAACTTCTTTTACCTGTATAAAATTCACGGTTCAGTTAATTGGATTGAAGCAGAGGGAGAAAACAAGCTATTTAAAGTAAAAGAAATTCAAGAACCAACATTTGAAGATTTAAAGGATAAGGAAACTATTATGATTCATCCAACACCTTTGAAATACAATGCAAGTCTTGGAAGCCCTTATTCTGATTTGTTTCGTGAGTTTCAGAAAAAATTAATGCAGAACAATAACATTCTCGTAACTATCGGATATAGTTTTAGCGATGAACATATCAATAACTTGATTTTTCAAGCATTTACAATTCCCTCATTTAGATTGATTGTTATTGGAGAACCAAATGAATGGAATGCAATCGGAAAATTGCAAAAACTAAACGATTCAAGAATTTGGATAATAGGGGGGAATGACAATTCAGATATTCCTCTGCATTATTTTAAACGATTTGTAGAAGAGATAATGCCCGACCTTACAGCAGAAGACTTGGACAAAAAGATGGAAACAACTATCAATAACCTGAAAGATTTGCTAAAATGACAAAAGAAGATAAACAAAGGGTTATTGGTAAAGTGGTTGCAATCAATTCCGACCGATTTTCAGTAGAACTATTAAGCGGTTTGGACAATTTCAATGTCAGCGGATTTGATGATATTCATTATTTTGCCCAACTAAACAGCTATGTGATTATTCCTTATCAGAATTATTACATCGTAGCGGAAGTTTCGGGAGTTCGGGAAAAAGACCTAAATGTTCCGTTTTCCAATCCTACCGACCAAATTCTAAGCAAAATACAAGCAGGTAAATTTTTGGAAGTGCTTCCTATTGGTACAATTAAAGCAAATCAAGAAAACATATTGAATTTTGATTTTGGTGTTAGCGTTTATCCAACGCTTTATTCTGATGTTCTCTATATAAAAGAAGAAGAATTAGACACAATTTTCAAAACCAATAAGGTAAAAGAAAAAAGTTGTCAAGGAAATGAAGAATGTAAAAATGGTAACTGTCAGTGCAAAGACAAATACGTTTCTTTATCAATCGGCAAATCAACCATTTTTCCCGATTATGATGTAAAAATTGATATTGATAAATTCTTTGGTAGTCATTCTGCAATACTTGGAAATACAGGAAGTGGAAAATCCTGTACAATTGCTTCAATGTTGCAAACACTCTACAAATTCAACGATTATAGTGCAACAGGCAGTACTTTTGTTTTCTTTGATGTTAATGGAGAATATCGTCAAGCGTTTAGCAAAATTGGAGAGGTAAATAATAGCATTGAAGTCAAAAACTTCTCAATAGACGAAATAACAGAAAGCGAGAAAGGAAAAGTAGAACATTTTATTCTTCCACATTGGTTTTTGAATATTGATGAATGGGCATTATTATTACAAGCAAGTGAGCGAACACAATTGCCAATTTTACGAAATGCTTTGGCATTAGCTGTTTTATTGAGTAAAGACGAAAGTGGGAATGACTCAATAACAAAAACAAAAAATCACATTTTAGCGACTTGCATTACTCAAATTTTGCGAGATGAATCAAGTAGCCCATCTAAAAAAGACCGTATTAAATCAATTCTTCAAAAATTTAATACCGAAAAAATAAACCTATCTATACAATGTAGCACAGAACGTGTTGTGATACAAGGTTCACAAACACTTGAAAGCACACTTGAGAACTGCTTGTTTATTCATTTTGGAGAAATGAAAGGCATACAGTATATTCACGATTATTTAGAGCAAAAAGATGATGAGGGAAATTTTGTTCTTTTAGCAAATGATTTCAGTTTACCGCCATATCAACCTAATCAAAAGTTTACTTTTAGCAAATTAGAAGAAGCGTTAGACATTGCAATTCTATTTGAGGAATCCTACGGAAATAGACAAATCAGGGATTATTGTTCGTCATTAATGACACGTTTTAAAAGTGTCAAAGACAGAGGTGATTTCAACTTTCTGACAAAAAACGAAACAGGCAAAGAATACTCTGATTTCGTAAATCAATTCTTCGGAATTGGCGACAAGAAAAAGAAATCTCAAATTTCAACTATTGACTTAAATTCTGCGAATGATGAAGCGGTTGAAGTTATTTCTTGTGTTTTGTCAAGAATGATATTTGAAAAATTAAGAACTGCTAAAAACAGAAATGAATATCCTGTAAATCTTGTTTTAGAAGAAGCACACCGCTATATTTCAACAGATTCAGGTAAAGTTTTTGGCGATGCCAACAGAATTTTTGAACGTATTGCAAAAGAAGGACGGAAATACGGTTTGTTTTTACTCGTTTCTTCTCAACGACCAAGCGAACTATCTAAAACTGTTCTTTCGCAATGCAGTAACTTTGTTGTTCACAGAATACAGAATCCCGAAGACTTATCACATATACGACAAATCACACCTCATATTTCAGAAACTATTTTAAGGCGAATGCCTTCAATACCCACTCAACACGCCTTAATATTTGGACACGCAGTAAATTTACCTACAACGTTTAAAGTAAATAATGCAGATCCAAAACCGAAAAGTGATAACAATGAAATAAGTAAAAATTGGTTTAGAGAAAAAGACTTTGAAATTGAATTTTAGATTCTAAAATTTTCATTTCATAACGATTCAAAAAAATACAACAATTTGGAATCCTTTATTCAATGCAAAAATGGGAAACATACCTAATTTTATTTTTTTATAACCCATAGTTCTACATTATGATTAAATTAAAACAGAGACAGTTTTAAAACCATCTCTGTTTTTTAGTCGGAATAAATTCACTCAAAAATTCACCACAAACTTCTTCTCGGTTTCCCTCATACTTTCCGCAAAAACAGCCATATCTCTACCCACTTTTTCGGTAGTCATTTTAGCGTAAATTTGGGTGGTTTGAATGTTTTTATGCCCCAACATTTTGCTCACACTTTCCAATGAAACGCCTTTTGACATCGTCAAAGTAGCAAAAGTATGACGTGATAAATGGAACGTCAAATGCTTCTCAATACCACAGATTTTTGCAATTTCTTTTAAATGGCGATTGACCGTTAAACTCGTTTTTACAGGAAGTAATTTTCCGTTTTTAAAGGTATGGTTTTTATATTTTTCCAGAATTTTCTTCGGAATTTCCATCATCGGGATAAAATAATCCATATCGGTTTTTTCCCGTTTTCCCATAATCCACTGTTGTCCGTCGATGGATAATTGGATTTGCTCATTGGTCAATTTAAAAACATCAATATAAGATAAACCCGTAAAACAGCAGAAAATGAAAACATCTCTCGTACGTTCCAGTCTTTTATCCAACTTCCAATTCATCAAAATTTCGACTTCTCTTTGTGTGAGATAACCTCGTTCCGATTTTTCATCTTCTATTTTATAATTGAAAAACGGGTTGCGGTAAATCCATTCATTTTTATAAGCTAACTCCAAAATCAGTTTCAGTAAAATTAAATTCTGTGCAATGGTGCTTTGTTTGTTCCCACGAACCGTCAGCATATACATTTCAAAATCACGGATAAATTGGTAATTGATTTCCCGAAGTGGAATATCCGAAAGGTTGTATTTTTCCAAAAGAAATTCCGCCAATCGGATTCGCAGATAGTAATAATGGTTATAAGTCCCTTTTACTATTTTTTTTCCTATCAGATTGAATTTTTCCTCAATTTGCTCATCAAATGCTTTCAGCAACATATATTGTTTACTGTCTATTCCAAGAAAAATATTCTTTACTTTTTCGGAGGAAACGGCATTTTCCCGTTCCTGAACATCTCTGTAAATTTTGTGGATTCCAGCTTTTGTTTTTTCAAGAAGTGCATTAATTTCTGAAGATTCTGCACTTTTTCCTGTTGCTTTTCCTTCTTTGACATTCCAAAGTTTCGGGTCAATGTTTTTCTTCATTCCGAAACGAGCTTCCTTTCCATCGATGGTAATTCTGCAATATACAGGCACGTTGCCATCTTTTTTTTGTTTGTCTCTTTTCAGAAAGAAAAGGACTTTAAATGTACTTCTCATACGCTTCATTTTTATTGTTGTAAAATTAAATTCAACCTCTAAAAATGAGCGGTTTGCAGGGTGGACAATATCAGTCAGTTATAAGTCAAACACAGCCATTTCAGCCTTTTTCCTGTCTTCCTTTTGTCTGCATACAAAAGGGGTATGATTTAGAGCGGCAACTTTGTCCCTTTATGGCAGATTTATGGCTTTTTTTGTCTAAATTCGTACCTCACAAAATTATCAATATGTTGACGTTGTCCTGTTTTTGTCAGGGTTTGTCTGCATAGTGCAGATTATTTTGTAAATTTGTTGAAAATTTAGAAAATATGATTAAGAAAAATAAGGAAATTTGGAAGGAGTATCCTTTAAATTTGGGATTTCCAACTGATTTTAGAATTGAGTTTTCAAA
>Ga0209792_1000698_pt1 | contig 20757 bp, 18 predicted proteins | sample EBPBio142005_DNA_FD_185860 | JGI IMG/M metagenome (GOLD analysis project Ga0209792, IMG submission 185860) | Wastewater treatment Type I Accumulibacter community from EBPR Bioreactor in Madison, WI, USA - Reactor 1_6/14/2005_ DNA (SPAdes)... | ecosystem: Engineered > Bioreactor > EBPR >... | reverse complement strand
CGGCGTGGCCCTCGGGCAGGGCGGCGAGCATGCCGGCCGCGATGTAGGCCACGTCCACCAGCGAGTCCGGGATGGCGTAGTAGCCCAGCTCCTGCGTCATCAGCGACCAGTCGACGTCGCCCAGGCCCAGGCCGCCCTCGGCCTCGGGCACGGACAGGCCGGTGAGGCCCTGCGCGGCGATCTTTTCGCGCAGCGCGGGGCTGCGGCCGGCATCGGTCTCCCAGATCTCGCGCAGCAGCTCGGGCGGGGCCTCGGTCATCAGAAAGCGGCTGACCGAGTCGCGGAAGGCTATCTGGTCTTGGGTAAAGGTGAATTCCATGGTCGTGCCTCCCTCTGTCAGGCCTTGGGCATGCCGAGCACGCGCTCGGCAATGATGTTGCGCTGGATCTCGTTGCTGCCGGCGTAGATGGGGCCGGCCTGGGCGAAGAGGAAGCCTTCCAGCCAGTCGTGCGTCTCGGCGTCGTCCACCAACTCGGCGCGTGCACCCAGGATGCGCAGCGCGGTCTCGTGCAGCAGCAGGTCCAGTTCGGACCAGAAGATCTTGTTGGTGCTGGCTTCGGCGCCAATGCTGCCGCCCTGGGCCAGCTTGGCCACCGTGTGGTAGGAGGCCAGCGTGTAGGCTTCGGCCCCCATCCAGGCGCGGTTCACGGCCTCGCGGATGCTGGGGTCGCGGTCGGCCGTGGCCTGGTGCTTGCGGTACAGCTGCACCAGCTTTTGCGCCGTGCGCTGGTAGCGGGCGGGCGAGCGCAGCAGCAGGCCGCGCTCGAACCCTGCCGTGGCCATGGCCACATGCCAGCCCTGGCCTTCGTCGCCCAGGCGGTTCTCGACCGGCACGCGCACGTTGTCGAAGAAGATCTCGGCAAAGGCGTCCTTGCCGTTGAGGGCGCGAATGGGGCGGATGGTGATGCCCGGCGCGTCCAGCGGCACCAGCAGATAGGTCAGGCCGTGGTGGCGGAAGGAGTTGGGGTCGGAGCGGAACAGGCCGAACAGCCAGTTGGCGAACACCGCGCGCGTAGACCAGATCTTCTGGCCGTTGACGACATAGTGGTCGCCGTCGCGGATCGCCTTGCTGGAGATCGCCGCCATGTCCGAGCCGGCGTTGGGCTCGCTCCAGCCCTGGGCCCACATGTCGTCGCAGCGCGCGGTGCGCGGCAGAAAGCGGGCCTTCTGCTCGGGCGTGCCGAACTCCATCATGGTCGGGCCGAACAGCAGGATGCCGTTCTGGTTCACGCGCTGCGGCGCGTCGATGGCCCAGTACTCTTCCTCGAAGATCAGCCATTCGATGAGGTCGCTGCCGCGCCCGCCCAGCTCTTTGGGCCAGGTCAGGCTGCTGAAGCCGGCGCTGGAGAGCGTGGCCTCCCACTGACGGTGTTGTTCAAAACCTTCGCGCGTGTCGTAGCTGGCGAAGGACTCCTTGGGGGCGTTGGCGCGCAGCCAGTCGCGCACCTCGGCACGGAAAGCCTGTTGGGCGGGGGTGTAGCGAAGGTCCATGGTGTCGGTCCTGGCGGGTCGTGGGAGTGGTGTTCAGAATTTCGCGTCGCGCTTGTCCACGAAGGCCTGGCGCGTCTCGGCGGAATCGGGGCTCATGTAGGCCTGCAGGGTGAAGCCTTGTTCCCAGCGGTATTTGTCTTCGAGGTTGCCGTCCTCGATGCCGTTCAGCGCCTCCTTGGCGATGCGGATCATGGCCGGGCTCTTGGCGGCGATTTTTGCGGCGATTTCCAGCGCCGTATCGCGCAGCGCCGCGCGCGGCACCACGCGCTCGATGGCACCCAGGCGCAGCGCCTCGGGTGCGCCGATCATCTCGCCGGTGAAGAACAGGTAGCGCGTTTTCTGCACGCCGAACATGCGCTGCAGGTGCGCCGCACCGCCCATGGCGCCGCGGTCTACCTCGGGCAGGCCGAAGGTGGCGTCGTCGGCGGCAATCACGATGTCGGCGGCGCCGCAGATGCCTATGCCCCCGCCCAGCACGAAGCCGTGCACGGCCGCGATCACCGGCACCGGGTTGCGGTGCACGGCCTTGAAGGTGGCGTAATTGCCCGCGTTGACGCTGACGATGAGCTTGTCGTCGGCCGCCAGCTCCTTGATGTCCACGCCGGCGCAAAAGCCCCGGTTCTCGGCGCGAATGACGATCACGCGCACCTCGGGGCGCTGGCCCAGGGCGGCGATCTCGGCGGCCAGGCCGTTCCAGCCGGCGGCGTTGAGGGCGTTGACCGGCGCGCGGTCAATGACCAGCTCGGCCACGCCGTTGTCGTGCACTTGGGAATGAAACTGCTGCTGGCTCATGGAGGGGCTCACTGGGTGGAAAGTTCGGTGGCAAAAGTTTGTGCCGAAAGATGCTGGTAGCGCTGCTGCGCCTGGGCGACGATGCCGTGGATCACGTCCTGGCAGGAATCAAGCTTGCCGATCAGCGCGGCCACCTGGCCGGCGGACATCACGCCCTCGGCGGGCTTGCCATCGACCATGGAGCGCTGCAGCAGCATGGGGGCGTTGGCCGCCATCACGGTCTGCGCCACGCTGGACGGGTCTTCGCGCAGCGCCTGCCACAGCACCGACAGCGCGTGGCCCGTGGTCATGCCGGTCTGGGCCTTCCACTGCAGGGCAAGCTGCAGGGCGATGCGCACGCGCTTGAGCGGCGAGGCCTTCTCCAGCATGGACAGGTATTCGTTGGGGATCATGCGCTGGGGCATGCCGTCCACCAGCAGCGAGATGCGGATCTGCTCGGCGTCCTTGGTGGCCAGGTAGCGCGCCAGCGTGGCCTGGGGCACGCCCGAGTCGCTGGTCATCAGAAAACGCGTACCCATGGCAATGCCCTGCGCGCCAAAGGCCAGGGCCGACAGCAGGCCGCGCCCGTCATAAAAACCACCCGCAGCGATGACCGGCACCTGCACCGCGTCGACCACCTGGGGCAGCAGCACCGTGGTGGGCACGCTGCCGGTGTGGCCGCCGCCCTCGCCACCCTGGATGGTGATGGCGTTGGCGCCCATCTCGATGGCCTTTTGCGCGTGCTTGAGCGCGCCCACCGTGGGCATGCAGACGATGCCGGCGTCGCGCAGCCGGCCTATGGTCTTCTTGTCCGGCCCGCGGCCGTAGCTGACGGCGCGGATCTTGTGTTTCACCGCCAAGTCCAGCAGCTGCTGGGCGTTGGGCTGGAACATGTGGAAGTTGAGGCCGAAGGGGCGGTCGCCCGTGAGTTCCTTGACGCGCAGGATCTCGGCCTCGATGCGGTCGGCGGCAATCGTGGCGCCGGCCAGGAAGCCGAAGCCCCCGGCGTTGGTGGTGGCCGCGACCAGGCTGGAGCCCGCGACCCAGCCCATGGCGGTCTGCACCACCGGGTAATCGCAGCCCAGCAGTTCGCACAGCGGGGTGCGCAGCGTGGGGCGTGCGGCGGCGCTGTCGTTCATGCGCCCGCTCCCTGCTTGTTGGCCTGCACCATGCTCTTGGCGTCATGGCCGCCCAGCTGGCCCGCGCCCAGCACCTGGCTTTGCGCATGGGCGAAGTGGTGGTAGCCAAAGGCCATGTCCATGGTGCTGCGCAGGCCCTGCAGCTCTTCCACGCGGTTGATCACGGTCTTGGTCAGCGACAGGCCCAGGCGCGGCTGGCTGGCGATCTTTGCCGCCCAGGCGTAGGTGGCGGCCTCCAGCTCGTCGCGCGGTACGACCTTGTTGACCATGCCCATCTGGTAGGCGCGCTCGGCCGGCATGCGTTCGCCCAGGTACAGAAATTCCTTGGCGATGCGCGGATTCAGCTCATGCGCGTGGGCAAAGTACTCCACGCCGGGGATGCCCATGCGCACCACCGGGTCCTGGAAGAAGGCGTCATCGCTGGCGACGATGAGGTCGCAGACCCAGGCCAGCATCAGGCCGCCGGCGATGCAGGCGCCCTGCACCATGGCGATGGTGGGCTTGGGCATGTCGTGCCAGCGCCGGCACATGCCCAGGTAGACCTCCTGCTCGCGCGCATAGAGCTGCTCCGCGCCGGGCTTGTTGGTGTGGTCCCACCACAGGTGCTTGCGCTCGAAGGGCTTGTTGATGTCGCGCCCCGGCGTGCCTATGTCGTGGCCGGCACTGAAATGCTTGCCCTCGCCGCGCAGCACGATGACCTTAACGGCGTCGTCGCTGACGGCGCGGTAGAAGGCCTCGTCCAGCGCGTAGGTCATCTGCGAGTTCTGCGCGTTGTTGAAGCCGGGGCGGTTCATGGTGACGGTGGCTATGCCGCCCTCCACCGCGTAGATCACCGGCTGCTCGGTCTCATAGACGGACTGGTCCTCGCGCTGTACGAGGGCATCTCCGGGGTGGTTCTGGCTCATGGTGTCAGGCTCCGAGCACGCTGGCGCGCAGGTTGTGGGGGTCGAGCTCGGCCAGCAGGGCCAGCTGCCCGGGTGTGGGGTCGGCCGTGGTCGGCACCTGGGCGGGGATGTGCAGCGGGAAGCCCGTGGCCTCCTGCACCTGCTCGACCGTCACACCGGGGTGCAGCGACACCAGGCGCGCCTGATGGTCGGGGCCGCCAAAGTCCAGCACGCACAGGTTGGTGAAGATGAAGCGGATGTCGGCCACCTCATCCAGGCTCCAGCCCTTGGCCAGGCGTGCCGGGTTGTAGCCCACCGAGGCCACCATGTCCACCTCGCCCGCGACGAACACCTTGGGGCTGTGGTTGGGCACGAAGAAGGAGTTGGCGTGGTTGATGGAGTTGCCCGGAAAGCCGCGCACGCCCAGCATCATGGATTTGGGCTTGGCGTAGTCGCCGCCCACCATGGAGATGTTGCCCTGGCCGAAGCGGTCGATCTGGGTGGGCCCCACCATGGCGTGGCGCTTGCCGCCCCAGACGTTGTCGAAGATGCGCGCAAAGCCCATGTGGCTTTCACGCTTGATCTGGTAGCCGCCACGCGGGCCGATGGGCACGGGCTCCTGCACGATCCAGGCCTCGGAGTCGGTCATCATCAGGTCGGTATTGATGCTGCGCATGCACAGCGACGCGGCCAGGCGCGGCACGATGCCTATGCCGGTGGCGAGCACCTCGCCGTCGTCCTTCCAGACCTGTGCGGCGGCGCAAATGATGCGATCGACCAGGGTGATGTCAGTCATGTCTTATTCCTTTCTGGTCAGAACACGGGCAGGGGCAGCTTGGCGATGGCCTCGGGGCCGCCCACGCGCTCCAGGTACTCGGCCTGGCTGCATTGCACATAGCGATCGAAATACTTGGCCCAGCCGCCTTCTTCCTTGGCGCTGGCGGTGTATTCCTTGAAATGCTTGGTGTCAAAGCCATACAGCGGCGCGCAGGAGCTGGGATGCGCGCCATAGGGCAGGTGCACCACGCCGGTGGTCTCGGCGCGCTCCCAGGGCACGTAGCGGGCCTCTTCGCCCTGGGCGAAGTGGTTGCTGTCGACCAGCTCATCGCAGCTGACCAGCGTGGTCTTGGCGGCGCGGGCGAACAGGTCGTCCATGTACAGATCCGGGCCCTTGACCTGGCACACGCCGCGCGCGTCGGCGCGGTCCACGTGCAAGAGCGCCACGTCCAGCGGCAGGGCGGGCATGGCCACCCATTGCTTGTTGTCGTAGGGCGAATCGACGAGCTTCAGGCCAGCGTTGTGCTTGAGCACATCCGTGCCCAGGCCGATGCGCGTGGGCACGAAGGGCACGCGCATGGCGGCGGCCTTGAGGCCCAGCAGGAAATGGCCCTCGTCGATCTCCATCACCTCCAGCGCGCCGCTTTGGCGCGCCTGGCGGAAGTAGGGCTCCAGCGGAATGAAGTCCAGCGTCACGAAGGCAAAGATCAGCTTCTTGACCTTGCCGGCCGCGCACAACATGCCTACGTCGGCACCGCCGTAGGCGACCACCGTGAGATCCTTGGCGGGGCTGCGCAGCAGCTCGCGCACCAGGGCCATGGGCTTGCGCCGCGGGCCCCAGCCGCCGATGCCGACGGTCATGCCGTCCTGGATATGTGCGACCGCCTGGGTCGCGCTCATGAGTTTGTTGGCCATGGCGATCACGCCTCCTTGTCCAGTAGCTGTTGTTGCGACACGCTGAAATCGTGGCCCCACAGGCTCACGCGCGTGAATTCATGGGCAATGTGCTGCCCCCAGTCGATCACCGCGCCGTTGTAGCCAAACTCGATGTCGAAGTTGGATGGCGTGCGCATGTAGAACGAAATCATCTTGTCGTTGGTGTGCTGGCCCAGCGTGGCCGTCATCTGCACCTTGTGCTCGCGCATGCGGTCCATGGCGCGGCCCACCTCGGGCATGTCCTCGACCTCGACCATGACATGCACGCAGCCGCTCTCGACGGGAAAGCCGGCGATCGCCAGGCTGTGGTGGCGGCCGTTGTTGCAGTGCAGGAAGTGGATGGGCAGCACCACGCCCTCGGTGCCTGGGGGCTCGAAGTTCATGATGTCCGACAGGCCAAAACCCATCACGTCCTTGAAGAAGGCGGCCGTCTTGGCGAAGTCGGGTGCGGGCAGCACGGTATGGCCCATGCCTATGCCGCCGGTGATGAAGCGCGAGACGCCCTTGGGCGAGGCAAAGTGGGCGAAGTCGGATTTGAAGCCCCAGACCACTTCATGGCGGTTGCCCGAGGGGTCACAGAAGCTCACCACCTGCTGCGCGCAGCGCTGGCGGCAGAAGGCGGCGTCTTCCAGCACATGGGCCACGTCGGCGGCGTGTAGGGCCTGCACGGCCTGGTCGAACGCGGCCTGGCCGGCCACTTCCCAGCCAGAGGCGGCGTAGGCGTCGCGCGCGCCGGGCTCGACGGCAAAGCGGAACTGGCGCTCATCCATGCGCACCAGCAAGCCACCGTCCGCGGTGGGCGCGGTCATCATGCCGAGCACGTTCTCTGCGTAGTTTTTCCAGCGGGGCATGTCGGTGGTCTGAGCCACGACATACGCCAGTCCGCGAATGTCCATCATGATGTGTCCCTTCCTGTCCCTATGGTTTTGGATGATGTGGGCGATTCTGGAGAAACCGCAGTCGGGCAACATCGTCCGTTGAGACTAACGCTGGCACCTTGTTGCCCGATTCCGGCGCAAGGCAAAAAAAGCGCCACCGGCACGGGGCGGGTGGCGCTTTCGAGGGGTGCATTCCCCCGGTGATGGCCAGGGGCGATGCTCAGGGGGTCAAAGTCCGGCGCGGCGGGCTGCCTCGGGGCCAAAGTCCTTCTCGGTCAGCTTGCCGGTGTTGAGCGTGTAGCCATTGCGCTGCTCGTTGACCAGGTTGAACGCCAGGTAGGAACCCGCCTGCAGGTCGTGGTACAGGCCCACGCCGGCCTGCCAGGTGTTGGCCTCGTAGGCGTAGAAGTAGTTCATCATCGAGGTGCGCCACAGGCCGCCGCGGGCGTCGTAGTTCTCGGCCATCATCATCAGCCAGCTGTCCTCGTCGATGTACATCACGCGCTTGCCGTACAGGTGGCGGAAGCCCTCCTTGAGCGTGCCTTCGAGCACCCACACGCGGTGCAGCTCGAAGCGCTGGTGGTTGGGGTTGGCGTGGCCGGGGGTGAGCAGGTCGGCGTACTTCACATTGGGCGAGTGCAGGCGGTAGGTGTTGTACGGGATGTACATCTCGCGCTTGCCCACGATCTTCCAGCTGTAGCGCTCGCCCGTGCCGTTGAACAGGCGCACCTCATCGACCGTGATGGAGCCGCCAGAGCCGGGGAAGGACATGTCAAAACCATAGCCCGGCGACTGGCGCACGCGGCGCGTGCCGGGGTCGTAGCGCCAGCTCTGGCGCGGCTTGGTCTTGAAGTTCCACCACTCCATGCCGGTGTTGATCTCGCCCTTGTCGCGCTCGGGCAGCAGGGTCTCGTTCAGGTAGAACGAAGACTGGTTGTTGTCCGCCGTGTTCTGGTGCTTCTTCGGGTCCAGGTGCGATGCCAGGTTGCGCGATTTCACGCGACCCCAGTTGATCTTGCCGTCGGCCAGCACATAGGCGTTGTCGGAGATCAGCTCCTCGGTGAACGGGCGGTAGGTGAAGACCGATGAGGTCCACAGCAGCTCCAGCCCGGTCTTGGGGAACGGGAAGGCAATGCCGCCGGTGGTGGCCAGGATGCCCTCGCCATCGTCCACCAGCTCGGCCTTGGCGGCGTTTTCCTTGGTGACCTCGCACACCGAGTCGGGGAAGCGGAAGTCGCGCCGGCTCTGGTAGACCTGCATCTTGAAGGTCTGCGGGTACTTCTTGAACAGCGCCTTCTGTCCGTCGGACAGGCGGTTGGCGTACTTGTCCATGTTGGCCGCAGTGATCTCGAACAGCGGCTTGTCCTCGGGGTAGGGATCGACCGGGTGGTGGCCCGTGCCCTTGAAGTCCACATGCGGGGGCTTGCCCAGCCATTTGCCGCTCCAGGCAGGGATGCTGCCGTCGGCGTTGCCGGCGCGCTCGGCGCCCACGCAGGTCAGGTCCTTGCCCAGGCGTGCGACCTCTTCAGCCGTGGCCTTGGCGTTGGCCTGGCCTGCCAGCAGGCAGGCGGCGGCTGCGGCCAGGCACAGGTGGTGTAGCGTCTTTTTCATCGTTGCGTCCTCGGGGGTATCAGAAGGTGTACTTGGCGTTGAGCGTGACGTAGTCGCGGTCGGCCATGGTGCGGCCGGCCTTGATGTCGGCCTTGCCCAGGTAATTCACCCAGGTCACGCCGAGCGACAGGTTGCCCAGGTACTTGAAGGTCGCGCCCAGCGTCAGGCGCTTTTCATCGCGGCCCATGCCGGCGATGGCGCTGCCCTGGATGTTTTGCGTCCATACGGCAGAGGTGCTCAAATCCCAGCCACTGAAGACGTTCGGGTAATCCATGAACGCGCCCACGCCCAGCAAGGTGGAGCTACGGGTCTGGCCGTCGTACACGTACTTGGAGAATGTGCCGTTCTGACCCGGTGCGCCGCCGGCCACGGTCAGCGTGTCCGCGCCCAGGATGCGCTGGTGCATCACCTCGCCCATCAGCGTCGTCTGGTGGGCCAGGGCGCTCGGGCCCATGATGTACAGCGCGTTGACGTTGCCCTGCAGCAGGCGTCCGCGCGTGGGGGAGCCGTTGTCCAGGTACACGGCTGCGCCATCGCGGTAGCTCAGGTCGCCGCCAAACTGCACCGAGTCGCCGGCCTTGCTGCTGAAGCTCACGCCGGTGAGCTTGATGTCGTTGAAGTACGCGAGCTTGTAGTAGGGCGTGCTGCCCGGTGATGCCTGGGCGCCGAATCGGTTGAACGACGAGTAGGTGGTGGCCCCGGTGAAGTCGAAGAACATGGCGCCCACGCGGTCGTGGTAGCGGTAGTGGTACAGGCCCAGCTCGCTTGCGTCGGTGACCTGGTAGCGCAGGCCCAGGCCCCATTGGCCGCTGTCCTTGGGTTTGATCTCGCCGGCAAAATTGGCCACGGCAAAGCTGTGGTCGGGCAGGCTGGAGATCACCCCTGGCGCCAGGCGCATGAACTGCGCGCCGGGGCCAAAGTAGTCGGAACCGAAGAAGTCGCCCACCGGGTTCAGGCGGGTCTCGCGCCATTTGAACTGGTAGTAGCCCGTCACCGTCAGGTCCTCGGTCACGCCGAGACTGGCAGACAGTTGCGGCACGGGCAGGTAGGCCTCCTTGGCCTCGGTGCCGGGTACGTTGAACTTGGTGGCGTCCAGGGGCAGCTGGCCCTGGCTGATGTTGGGCCAGAACATGCTCTCGCCCCAGGCGACGACATGCTGGCCGAGCTTGACCGACAGATGCTGGTCATTGCCCACCACCCAGTTGCCGTAGCCGTAGAAGTCCAGCAGGCGCGCGTCCTGGCCGCTGCGCTTGCGCGTGGTGGAGACGAACTCGTTGTTCGGACCGATCTTGTTCACCGTCCCGGGCGAGTCGTTGTCGTTGCGGCCCCGGTACACGCCATCGTAGAAGCCGGTGCCGCGCGCCAGAAAACCGATGTTGTCATGCTTGAGCCGCAGCTCCCCCAGAACGCTGCCGCGGTTGTTGACCAGGGAACCCTTCTTGAAGTTGCGCGTGGCATCGTCGTTGTTGAAGTCTGCCAGGTAGGCGCCAGCGGGCGACATGGTGCGCGCCGAGGCGGCGTACGACAGGGTCAGAGAGTAGTCCAGCGTTGTGTCATCGGACAGGTTGATGGTCGATCCGGCTTGCGCTGCGCTGCCGAGCATGCACAGCGTCAATGCTGCTGCCTGCGATACCAGCGTGCGTGCGGGCGCTCTGCCCTGGCGGGCAGGGGGGGAGAAATCCATGGCTCCACTCCTATGGGATTGTTGATGCGTTGAAAAATGGCCTGTCCCCGTCGGGTGGTGGGGCAGTACAGGTGCCGGTCCGGCAAGCCGCGGGGCTGACGCAGGCCGCCGATTGGAGCCACAGGCGGCGCCGCCCGGTTGCGAAAGCCGTGGCCATCGCGAATGGGGCAGCGCTGCCAGCGGCGCAAAGGCGCAGCTTCATGTTCCGGCGATTGCCAAGCAGACGGCTAAAAGATGCCAGCGCGGCCCGCAATTGACATACCTCATTTGAACGACAGGGCAAACCCCGGCCCGCCCGCGCAAGGGGGTTCGTCCTTTTGGACGATGCCCTGGCCTGGTGCAACGTCCAACAATGCGGACGCCCTTGCTACCGTTACCGAGCCTGCCATGACCACCACCGACCAACTCTCACGCACCGATGCCGTTGTCGCCACCATGGCGCGGGCGCTGATCCATTTGCGCAAGCCGCTGGGTGCGTTCTTTCTGCTGCTCACCGTGGTCCTGGGGATCTCGGCTCTGCAGACCCGGCTGGATCCGGGATTCAACAAGCTCATACCGCTCAAGCACCCCTATATGGCGGCGTTCCTGGAGCATTCGGGCACGTTCTCCGGTGCCAACCGGGTGCTGGTGAGCGTGCAGTGGAAGGGCGAGGGCGACATCTACAACCCCGAGTTCCTGGCCGTGCTGCGCAAGGTGCACGACGAGGTGTTCTTCATCCCCGGAGTGAACCGGGGCAGCGTGCGCTCCATCTTTGCCCCCAACGTGCGCTATATCGAGGTCACCGAAGACGGTTTTACCGGCGACGTCGTGATTCCCTCGCGCTTCAGCGGCGACGCCGAGAGCATTGCGGGCGTGCGCTCCAACGTTGCCAAGTCCGGCGTTGTGGGACAGCTCGTGGCCAAGGATCTGAAGTCTGCCCTGGTGCAGGCCGATCTGCTGGAGGTGAACCCCGAAACCGGTGCGCATCTTGACTACGCCAAGGTGGCGCAGGAGCTGGAGAAAATTCGCAGTGAGTTTGCCAAGGGGCAGATCGATATCCAGATCGTCGGCTTTGCCAAGGTCATGGGCGACGTGATGAGCGGCCTGCTGACCGTGGTGCTGTTCTTTGCGATTGCCTTTGCCATCACCTCCATCCTGCTGTGGCTGTATTCGCATTCGCTCAAGCTCACGGTGCTGGCGATTGCCGTGGCGCTGCTGCCGGTGATCTGGCTGCTGGGCATATTGCCCCTGATCGGCTATGGCATTGACCCCATGTCGGTGCTGGTGCCGTTCCTGATCTTCTCCATCGGTGTCTCCCACGCCGTGCAGATGACCAATGCCTGGAAGCAGGACGTCATGGCCGGCCAGAGCGCGCGCCAAGCGGCCGAGAGCGCGTTTCGCAAGCTCGCCATCCCCGGCATCATGGCCTTGCTGGCCAACGCCCTGGGCTTCATGGTGATCATGGTGATCGACATTCCCATCGTGCACGAGCTGGGCCTGACCGCCTGCCTGGGCGTGGCGCTGATGATCATGACCAACAAGATGTTCATGCCTATCATCCTGTCGCACCTGCGCCTGGAATTCTCCTCCCAGCAGGCGCCGGACAACGCCAACAAGCGCCATGCACTGTGGTGGAACGTCTCGGCATTGGCGCAGCCGCGCCCGGCGCTGGCCACCTTTGCCGTGATGCTGGTGCTTCTCGCTGGCGCCACCTATTACTCGCGCCATCTGCAGACGGGCGATATTGGCAGCGGCGTGCCCGAACTGCGCGCCGACTCGCGCTACAACCAGGACAACGCCAAGATCATCTCGCGCTACGCCATCGGCATGGACGTGCTGTCGGTCTATGTCGAGACCAAGAACCTGGAAGAAGCCTGCCTGAACTGGGAGGTGATGAATGCCGTGGAGCGCTTTGACCAGCGCATGCGTGGCGTCGCTGGCGTGCAGTCCGTGCGCACCATTGCCGGCCTGACCAAGCTCTACGCTGCCGGCAACAACGAAGCCAACCCGCGCTGGGCCGTGCTGCAGCGCAGTGAAGGCGGGCTGCGCGCCGGTGCGCGCGCCGCCAATCCCGAGAACGGCTACAACACCGACGGCTGCAAGATCATCCATATCGCCGTCTATCTGACTGACCACGAAGGGCGCACGCTCAAGCATGTGGTTGACGAAGTGCAGGCCTTCATCGACGCCAATCCCCTGCCCAATGCCACCTTCCGCCTGGCGGGCGGCAATGCGGGCGTGGCCGCCGCCACCAATGAGGCCGTGGAAAAGGCCGAGGTGCAGATGCTCTCGTCCATCTTCGCCGCCATCTCGCTGCTGTGCTGGCTCACCTTCCGCAGCTGGCGCGCTGTGCTGTGCGTGGTCGTACCGCTGACCCTGGTCACCATCATGTGCAACGCTCTCATGGCCATGCTGGGCATAGGCCTGAAGGTCGCCACCCTGCCGGTGATCGCGCTGGGCGTGGGCGTGGGCGTGGACTATGGCATCTACATCTTCGAGTCCATGCAGCACGAGATGCAGGGCCGTGGCCTGGCGCTGCGCGAGGCCTTCTACGAAGCCATGCGCCAGCGCGGCACGGCCGCCGTGTTCACGGCCGTGACCATGTCGATTGGCGTTGGCACCTGGGCCTTCTCTGCGCTCAAGTTCCAGGCCGACATGGGCATATTGCTGGCCTTCATGTTCCTGGTGAACGCGCTGGGCGCCATCTTCCTGCTGCCGGCACTGGCCTGCTGGCTGGGCGTGGAAGAAGAGCAGCAGCGCAAGAGTGCATCACACCCGCATAGCCCCGCAACTGCGTGAGGGCACGCGTTGACATGGGCGCCGAAGCGGCCTTTCAGATCACGCAGCTGCTCTACCGCTACGCCGAGCATATTGACCAGGGGCGGCTGGAGCAGGCTGCCGCCATGTTTGCCCAGGCCCGCATCCATACCGGTGCGCAGCAGCCCCTGGATGCGCAGCAGCTGCTGGCCCTGTGGCGCCGCCTGCTGATTCTGTATCCCTGCGGCACCCCGTGCACGCGCCACCTGATCACCAATCCCATCATCGACCTGGCCGAGGACGGGTGCAGCGCCAGCGCGCGTTCGTGCTACACGGTCTTGCAGGCGGTGGATGGCTTTGCGCTCCAGCCGATTGCCAGCGGCCGTTATCTTGATCGCTTTGCCTGCCAGGATGGCGTCTGGCATTTCACCGAGCGCGACTACCGGCAAATGGACTTCGTGGGCGATATGAGCCGCCATTTGCGAGTGGCAGTGAATCCGGCCCCAGGCGAGTAAGCCAGAACAAGGCCCAAACAAAACGCCCCGATGGTCGGGGCGTTTTGTTTGGGGTGTGCGGCGACTGTGCCGCAGCCGCTCACACGGTCTCGGCCGTAGCTGCCGGATAGTCGGTATAGCCCGCGGCGCCCGCCGTATAGAGCGTGCGCCGGTCGAACCTGGCCAGTGGCAGGCCTGCGCGCAGGCGCTGCACCAGGTCGGGGTTGGCGATGAAGTGGCGCGCGAACGAGATCGCCTCGCCCTGGCCGGCCTGCAAGGCGGCTTCGGCGCTGGCGCCGTCGAAGCCGTCGTTGAGGATCAGCGGGCCGTCGAAGTTACGGCGTGCGATGGCAAAGGCGTCGATATCCTGAACAGATGCACGCATCACGTGCAGGTAGGCCAGGCCCAGGGGGCTGGCCTGGCGCATGAGTTCGGCGTGTGTTGCGCCCGAGTCTTCGTCTGCCGTGTCGTTGTAGGTGTTGCCGGGGTTCAGGCGCAGGCCCACGCGGCCCGCGCCTATGGCGTCGGCCATGGCGTGCAGGCATTCCGCGGCAAAGCGCGCACGCGCCGCGGCGTTACCGCCGTATTCGTCCTGGCGCTGGTTGGTGGCCGAGCTCAGGAACTGCATCGACAGATAGCCGCTGGTGCCGTGCAGCTCCACGCCGTCAAAGCCGGCATCGCGCGCGCGCAGGGCGGCGGCGCGGTGCTCGGCGATGGCGGCTTTGACTTCCTCGGTGGTCAGGGCGTGCGGAACGTCAAAGGGCTGCATGCCGGCGGCGTCCGTCCAGATCTCGCCGCGCGCTTGCAGCGCCGAGGGGGCGACGCTGCGCACCCCGGCCGGCTTGATGTGCGGGCTGCCAATGCGTCCGCTGTGCATCATTTGCAGCACGATGCGGCCGCCGCGCTGGTGCACGGCATCGGTCACGCGGCGCCAGCCTTGCACATGGGCGGCGGTCTCTATACCGGGCTGGCGGTTGTAGGCCTGGCCGGTCACTTCGGGCCAGGTGCCCTCGGCGACGATGAGGCCGGCCGTGGCGCGCTGGGCGTAATGCTCGACCATCAGGTCGTTGGGCGTGCCGTCGGGCTCGGCGCGGTTGCGCGTCATGGGGGCCATGACGATGCGGTTGGCCAGGTGCAGGTCGCCCAGCGTGACGGGCGTGAACAGTTGCTGTGTCATACCAAAGCAGATGGGTTAAGGGCGGCTTTAGCGCACGCGCATTTTGGGTGCGGGCGTGCCGCGCCGGATGGTTCTGAGGAACTGCTCCAGCGGCGCGGGCGCCGCTACCTGGGGCAGGCTGTCCTTGTCCGGGCGCTGGGCCCAGAACTCTTTCCAACTGGGGAACAGGTCGTGGAACGTACCCCAGTAGGGCTCGCGACCGGGCCAGCGCATCTTCATGTCGCCGATCGGCGGCTTGTTCAGGTCGGTGGCGTACCAGTAGCAGGGCAGGCGGCGGCGGAAGTACCACTGGCCGTCCATGCGCTCGTAGTCATCCCAGTACAGCATCTGCATGATGACCCACTCGGGGCCGCATTCATGTTCGTTCTTGGAGTAGACGACGCCGGTGGCGTGATCCTGGTCCACGAACTCGATGATGTGCTGGCCCAGGTGGTGCGAGGTGCCGGTGAACTGGTCGCGCAGGGTGGAGTCCTGCCAGGCCTTGAAATGCGCGCGGCCTATCTTGTCCTTGCCCACGCGGATGTCGGGAGCAAAGAGGTTCACATGCGCATCCATGTCGCGCATGTCCAGTGATAGCGAATATTTGCCGGCCAGCTGGCGGATGGCGTCTATCGACTCCAGCCGGTCGATGCGATCTTCCAGCGTCGCGGGCCAGGGGGTGGTGGTCATGGGCAGCCTCGTGCGTTACAGGGCGGTGACCAGCACGGCCAAGCGGCCGCCATCGACCGGCAGCGATGCGCCGGTGATGTAGCCGGCCTCGTCGCTGGCCAGGAAGACGATGGCGTACGCCAGGTCGTCGGGCTGGCCCACGCGGCCCATGGGGATGAGTTTTTCGGTGGCCTTGCGGCTCTCGTCAGTGGCCAGCATGCCGGCGGTGGCCGGGGTCTCGACCACGGCCGGGATCACCACGTTGACGCGTACGCCGTGCGGCGCGCCTTCAGCGGCTGCGGCGCGCGAGAAGTTGTCCACCGCCGCCTTGGCGGCGCTGTAGCCGGCCATCCAGGGCGTGCCGAGCTGGCCGCAGATGGAGGACACGTTGACGACCGCGCCGCCCTTGTCCTTCATCAGCTTGAGTGCCGCACGCGTGCCCCAGAAGGTGCCGTCCACCGTGGTCTGGAAGTTGGCATGCCAGTCGGCGGTGCTCATGGTGTCGATGCTGCCCCAGGTGTAGGCCATGGCGTTGTTGACCAGGATGTCCAGCTTGCCGTGGCGCTGCGCTGCGCCCTCGATGGCGCCCACGTACTGGGCCTCGTTGCCCACGTCGGCCACTACGGCCTCGGCCTGGCCGCCGGCGGCGTGGATCTGCGCCACCACCGCATCCAGCGGCTCCTGGCGGCGACCGCAGATCACCACCGTCGCGCCCTCTTGCGCCATGCGCTGCGCCGTGGCCGCGCCAATGCCGCTGCCGCCACCCGAAACAAAGGCCACCTTGCCTTGCAGTCGATTACCCATATTGCTTCTCCGTCGTGATCACAGGAAGGCGCTGCCGCCGTTGACGGCCACGCTCTGGCCGGTGACAAAACCGCTGTCGTCGCTGGCCAGAAACACCGCCACCTTGGCGATGTCCTCGGGCTCGGCCATGCGGCCCATGGGCACGCCGGCGATGATGGCGTCGGCCCATTCCTGGGGGATGCCCTGCATCATGGGCGTGTTGGTCGGGCCGGGCACCAGGGTGTTGACGCGCACGCCGCTCTTGGCCAGCTCCTTGGCCATCACGCGCGTCAGGCCCTGGATGGCGGCCTTGGAGGCCACGTAGTGCGCCGGGCCGTCGCCGCTGACCGACGAGGTGCTGCCCAGGTTGACGACCACGCCGCCGCCGGTTTTCAGCATGGCGCGCACGGCGGCGCGGGCGCAGTAGAAGGCACCGTTCAGGTTCACGCCGATGACGCGGGCCCAGGCTTCGTCGCTCATCTCGGTGAAGCTGTCCATGCCGCCGGTGCCGGCGTTGTTCACCAGCACATCGACGCGGCCACGCTGCGCCACGACCTCATCGACCAGCGCGTTCACGGCAGCGGAATCGGCCACGTTGAGCGCGCGCGCCAGGTGCTGGCCGCCCAGGCCTTCGAGAGTTTGCTGCGCGGCTTCCAGGTTCAGGTCGAGTGCCACCACGGTGGCGCCTTCGGCGGCAAACCGGCGTGCAATCGCACGGCCCATGCCCTGGCCGGCGCCGGTCACCAGCGCCACTTTGTCTTTGAGTTTCATGTCTCGCTCCGAGGTTGATGCGGGGGGTGCAGCGCACCCGTACAGCAGCAAGGGTAGGGAGGCAGGGCGATTGCGCCATCGTCCGATGGGACTACCCCCGGGCCTTCAGCCCGCCTTGGCCTGCGGCAGCCAGGGCACGCCGTTGATGTGGCTGCCGCCGTCGGCGAACAGGGTGTTGCCCGTGAGGTAGCGGCAGTCGTCGCTGGCCAGGAACAGTGCCACGCTGCCAATGTCGTGCTCGGGGTCGCCCATGCGGCCCATGGGGTTGAGCTGCAGCAGCGCGGCGGCGTTGGCCGGGTTGGCCTGGGCAAACCTCTGGTAGGCCTCGGTGGCGGCGCCGGGGCACAGGGCGTTGCAGCAGATGCCGTCGGCCGCCCATTCGCGCGCGGCGGTGCGGGTGAGGCTGCGTAGCGCCTCCTTGCCCATGTTGTAGTCACCGGTGTAGGGGTGGGCGTTCACGCCGTTGAGCGAGCACAGGTTGATGATGCGCCCCCAGCCGCGCTCGCGCATGCCGGGGTGGACGGCCTGCATGGCCCACAGGGCCGCCTTGGGCGCCATGTCCATGGCCCAGTCCACGTCTTCGGGCTGCAGCGCCTGTACCGGCGCGTAGCCGCGCTGGCCGGGGCGGCGGCCCCAGGCGTTGTTGACCAGGATGTCCACCCGCCCGAAGTGATCGAGCGCGCCTTGCACGGTGGCCAGGATGTCGCCCCGCAGGCTGACGTCGCAGCGGCTGGCCTGCGCGTCCACGCCATGGGCCTCGCGCAGCTCCTGCGCCAGGGCATCGCAAGCGGCGGCGTCGATGTCGCACAGCCACAGGCGCGCACCTTCGCGCACAAAGCGCCGTGCAATGCCCGCACCTATGCCGGCGGCGGCTCCGGTGATCAGTGCCACTTTGTCGTTGAGCCTCATGGTGTGCTCCTTTTCAGCCGTTGCCGCCCGGCACTTCGACCAGGATGGTCGAGCGCGTGGCGACGATCTTCCACTGCCCATCGATGCGGCGGTAGGCGTCGTCGTACATCACGCCCAGGCGGCGCGTCTGGCCGGTGTGGGCGTCGAGGTTGAAGTAGGACAGGGCCCAGCGGCCACGGGCGTTGTCGGCGTCCAGCAGTTCGATCTCGGGGTTAGCGCCATGGTGGCTGTCGCGCACCTGGGGCTGGCAGGCCAGACGCTGGTACAGGTCTATGAAGCTGTCGCGGTCGTGAAAGACGCCGAGCGGGCCGTAGTCGATGGTGATGGGGCCTTGCGCAAAGCAGTCGCGTATGGCCTCGACCTCCTTGAGGTCGCAGGCGTTGAGGTAGCGGTGCTTGAGCTGGCGTATGGCTTCCAGCGCCTCCAGGCGCGCCAGGCGTTGTTCAAAGTCCATGTTCAGCTCACGCGGGCCGGGTGATAGGGACGCGGTGCGCCGAGGAATTCGCGCCAGCTCGGCGGGCTGCGGTCGTCCTCGTCGCGCAGGCCGTATTCCTGCGCCAGCTCGGCCAGGATCAAGGTCTGGCCGCTGCGCTGCGCCAGGGCAGGGTCGCGCCACAGCGTGTGGATGGTGCGGCCCACGTACTGCGGGCTTTCGCTGCGCGCCATGAAGTCGCCGTAGGCGTCGCTGCGCTGGCGCGCGGCGATCTCGGTGCGTTCGGTGCGCTGCACGCCCAGCCACAGCGACAGCGCGGCCACGCCGCGGCCTTCGAAGTCCACCGCCATATCAAAGGCCATCTTGTCGCAGCCGGCCTTTTGCGCGCCATAGGCCGGGCCATGCATGTAGCAGCCCGCGCCAAACGACGAGGTGAAGACCACCAGCGCACCGCCGTCGCGCCCCGCGGCCAGCAGCAGCGGCGCGGCGCGGTGCGTGGCGACATAGTGCGAGCGCAGGCCCACGTTGAGCATCTCGGCCTGGGTCAGGGGCTTCTCCCAAAAAGGGCCGGGGGCTATCAGGCTGTCGTCAATCGCCAGGGCATTGTTGACCAGGATGTCGATGCGCCCCTGCTCGCTGGCGATGCGGTCGAACAGGGCCGCCACCTGGGCGTCGTCGCCATGGTCGCAGGCCACGGCGATACCGCGGCCGCCGGCTGCCGTGACGGCCGCCGCGCTGCTGTGGATGGTGCCGTGCAGGGGTGCGTCGCCCAGGTGGCGCTGGCCCTCCTGGGTGCTGCGGCCGGTGACATACACCGTCATGCCGGCGGCGCCCAGGGCCTGGGCAATGCCCTGGCCTACGCCGCGGCTGGCGCCGGTGACGACGGCCACGCGGGGGGAAGAGGGGGGGGCTGACATATCGTCTCCTTGTTGTAATTTTGATAGCTGCTGGCGCTTATGTATCAAGGGCTAGAGTCGATTCTTGCCTGATTGGCTGCGTGCTTCAGACTCGGCCGCTGGCCTTCACCCCCGCCCTCTCCCAGAGGGAGAGGGAGTGAAAACCGGCGCGACCGATCGCCCTCGCCCCTTTGGGGAGAGGGAGGGGTGAGGGGCTTGCAGTGGCATGTACATAGAGTCAGGGCTTTTTGTCGGTACTCATGCCACGCACTGCGCCCGCGCCTGCTGCTGCAGCTCGCGCTTGACTACCTTGTTGGAGGCATTCACCGGGAACTGCGTGAAGTTCAGCACATGGCGCGGTACCTTGTAGTTGGCCATGTGGGCGCGCGCCCAGGCGATCAGCGCCTGGGCGTCCATGGGCTGGCCGCTGCGCGTGATGACGCAGGCGCAGCCGACCTCGCCCATGCGCTCGTCGGGCACGCCGACCACCGCGACCTGGGCGATGTCGGGGTGGGCCGAGAGCAGGCGCTCGATCTCCGCCGGGTAGCAGTTGAAGCCGCCGACGATGAACATGTCCTTCAGGCGGTCGGTGATGCGCAGGTAGCCGCGCGCATCCAGTACGCCCACGTCGCCGGTGTGCAGCCAGCCGTCTTCGTCTATGGCCTCGCGCGTGGCGGCCTCGTCCTCGAAGTAGCCCTGCATGACGTGGTAGCCGCGCAGCAGCACCTCGCCGGCCTCGCCCGCGGGCACATTGCGGCCCTGCTCGTCGACGCAGCGCACCTCCGTGCCCGGCAGGGCATGGCCGCAGGTGCTGGCCACGGTCTCGGCGCTGTCGCTGGGGTCGCACAGCGTGGCGCAGCCGCCGCATTCGGTCAGGCCGTAGGCGGTGGTGACGTTGGCAATGCCCAGCTCGCCGCGCATGCGCTCAATCAGCACCGGCGGCACCGTGGCCGCGCCGGTGACCGAGGAGCGCAGCGACGATAGGTCGTAGCTTTTGAGCTGCGGGTGCGCCAGCATGGTCAAGAACAGCGTCGGCGGGCCGGGCATGAAGCTGATGCGGTCGCGCGCGATGCGGCCGAGAACGGCGTCGGCGTCGAACACCTGCTCGGGGTAGACCGTCGCGCCGCGCACAAAGGCCGCCACCCAGCCGGCCTTGTAGCCGAAGGTGTGAAAGAAGGGGTTGACGATGAGGTAGCGGTCATCCGCCCCCAGGCCGACCACGCGCGACCATTCGTCGAACGCGCGGATGGTGGGGCCGTGCGCGGCCATCACGCCCTTGGGCCGGCCCGTGGTGCCGGAGGTGAACATCAGGTCGGCCGTGCTTTGCGGGGTCAGCGCCGCCTCGCGCGCCTGCACGGCGCTGGCGGGCACATCGCGCCCCAGGGCCAGAAAGTCTGCCCAGGCGTGGTCGCCCGGGCCGCTGACGCCCGCGCGCGTGCTGCCGCGCAGCACCACCACATGGGCCAGCGTGTCCGGGCGGCAGTCCTGCAGCAGGGCCGGGTAGTACTGGTTGAGAAAGTCGCCAATGCAGAACAGCAGCCTGGCGCCGCTGCGCTCCAGGATGTCGGCGGCTTCCGCGCCCTTCATGCGGGTGTTGAGCGGCACCAGCACGGCGCCCGCCGCATGCACGCCGCAGGCCGCGACTATCCACTCGTGCAGGTTCGGCGCCCACAGCGCTACGCGGTCGCCGGATGCGATGCCCAGCGCGATCAGGCTGCGCGCCACCTGCTCGCTGCGTG
>Ga0209792_1000696_pt1 | contig 20811 bp, 19 predicted proteins | sample EBPBio142005_DNA_FD_185860 | JGI IMG/M metagenome (GOLD analysis project Ga0209792, IMG submission 185860) | Wastewater treatment Type I Accumulibacter community from EBPR Bioreactor in Madison, WI, USA - Reactor 1_6/14/2005_ DNA (SPAdes)... | ecosystem: Engineered > Bioreactor > EBPR >... | reverse complement strand
AGGGGCGCGCCGTCCCATGCGATGGCCGCAACGGCTTCGCGCTCGAACTCGGCCAGGTCGAACAGGGTTTCCGCGGTCATCGTTCCTTCTCCTCTGACGGTCTTGACGGCAATAGAGTTATTGCCGCTTAGGCGGCGACGGCCTCGGGCTGCTCGGTGAGCGCGTCGGCCAGGGCGTGAGCTGCGCGCAGCACGTTCGCGGCGGTGGCCTTGATCGTCTCGGCGTCGCAGTTGCTCCACCCGGCGACGTATCCGACGCTGTAGGCGCTGGTGTCGAGTCCGAGAATCCCGGCGACGACGTAGGCGACGCTCTCGGCCTCGGTTTCCTTGGTGCCGCGGTGCTCGACGTACTCGGCGTGATCTTCGTCGGCGTGCAGGATGACGTGCGCGGCCTCGTGAAGTCCGGTCTTTGCGGCCTGGGCGGGGGAGAGGTCGGAATCGAGCACGACGCGACGGCCCTCGGGGTCGGTGTAGCCGTGTGCGCCGCCGGGGATGCTCTCGCGCTCGACGGTCCAGCCCTTGCCTGTCAGGTAGTCGGCCACGGCGTCGAAGATGCCCGCGGGGTCGTCTCCGGTCAGCGGTCGCGCGATGTCGGTCGGGTCGCCCGCCTCGGGGTCGATGAGGTCGGTCTGTCCCATGTCGAACACGGACACCGGGAAGAACAGCGTTCGGCGCTGCTCCTCGTCCTCGCCGGTCTTGGGGTTCTCGACCGTCTCGCGCACGTCGCGGCCGCCGAAGATGCGGATTCCGCGCTCACCCTTGCGCACCTGGCGGTTGAGCTTCTGCCACGTCCGGTAACCGGCGACGTGGGATGCCTCGGGGCACTGTCCGAAGATCAACAACAGGTTGTTGATGCTGTAGCGGTGGAATGCTTTCGTGAAGTCCAGGAACCGCGCCCACGCCTCCGACTCGCGCAGCGCCTCGACCTGCTCCGCGATCGTGGCTTGCAGCTCCTCGGCCTCGGCGCGACGCTGCTCGGGGGTCTTGGTGGTCTTGACGTTGCGTGCCATGTTCGGAACCTTCCGTGCCGGTAATAGGGTTATTTCCCTGCTCATCCCCTCCACGTTTTTTTGCCGTGAAGGCGGTTTACCGCCGCTAGGGAGGATGCCCGGAGCTCAACCCGTAGGGCGGTGGGGGAGAGAGTTTCGGCGCGAAATAAGGGAGCGCAGCGACCGCGTGCCGAAAGTCTCGGAGGAGCCGGCGGCGTAGCCGCTTGGGTGGAGGGTTGACGACCGTATGCTGCCGAAGGCTTCACGGCAAAAGAACGGGCCGTAGGCCCTGACTGTGCCGGCACCGCCGGCTCGACCAGCGAGCCCTTGGGCTCGCCTCCGCGCAGCGGATGGGTTCTACGCGACGCGGCGCTGCGGGGTGTCGAGCTGCTTCACGGCTGGCCCGTCGCAGTACCGGCACCGGACGCCGACGGTCATCCCGTGGGCGCAATAGCCGGGGTCGATCCACTCGCCGTCGGCGTCGACGTCGGCGGGGTTGTCGTCGACGACGGTTCTCGAGCGGAGATCTCCGTCGGCGTCGCGCTCGTAGGGGCGCACGGCGGTTCCCTCGCGCTCCTCGATGATGATCCGTCGAGCTGCGGCGTAGTCCAGCCGGCCATCGGCTCGGCGCGGGTGCGGGCCGTAGGCGTGGGTGCCGTCGTCGGGGACGAGGGAGAGTTGACCGCGGCTCGGTCGACGTCGGGCGTCGGGTCGACGGGGTGCGTGCATCCACGCTTCCTCGGCCTTCCACCAGGCCCATGCTTCGCGCTCGACGCGGTAGCGGTCTGCGCGGGCGTCGAGTCGGCCGGCGACTCCGGCGCGCTCGGCGGCCGCGTCGGGGGAGTGGGTGTCGACGCGGTGCCACCCGTCCCGGCTGCGCTCGACGATGCCGGCGTAGGTGAGGCGGTCGAGGAGTCGACGGGTTCGGAGAGGATCGGCGCCGATGGTGGGGGAGAGTTCGTCGAGGGTGCGAGCTGTGGTGTCGATTCGTGCGTAGAGGTTCCCGGCCAGGTGTCCGAGCGCGGGGCGGGTAGCGGTGAACAGGTCGTGTGCGGCATCCGTCGTTCGTGTGCGCAGCGTTGCGAGGAGGGTAGTTCTCTCAGCGGCCCCAGCCCCAGGGGGGCGTGGGTCCGCTTGTGACCGGGCATGATCCGTGTTGCTGTGGAGAGTGCTCTGCGGGTCGATCGTCCAGTGAGCGGCGCGGGGGCCGTCGGCGGCCGCGGTCTGGGCGATCCATCCGTCCTCTGCGAGGCGCAGCAGCGCCGTCCTGGCCGTCTCGCGGCCGACCCCGGCCAACAGGGCCAGGCGGCGGGTGTCGGCCTCCACGGAGGCGCTGAGGGCGTGCAGGGCGAGGAAGCTCAGCACGTCGAGAATGCGGCGATCGGCGGGGCCGCCCCCGCGGGTCCAGCGGCCGGCGGCCGCGTCGGCGCGGAGCTGCACGTCGCGGACGTGCGCGGCCATCGCGTCCGCGCGGCGGTCGAACGTGGGATCGTCCCCGATCTGGCGGTCACTCGCGGCGACGTAGCGCACGGCCTTGTCCCACTGTCGGCCGAGCACGGCGGCCTGCTCGCCTCGGGGGCGAGCTGCGCGGCCGCGGGTGGTGACGCGGCTGCGGACGTGTTCTAGGCCGGGCTCGGTGTCGACGAGGGCGGCGACGTCGGCGTGCCGCCACCTGGCGGCCGCTGCGCCGATCAGGACGCGCCAGAGCGTCGCTGAGGCGTCGATGGGTGTCTCGCGGAGAGCTGCGGAGCTGTTGGCGGGGAGCTGCCGGCGGGGGCCGGCCAGGTGCAGGCGGCCGTGGGAGTCGAGGGGGAGCGGTGAGCGGGGGTCGATGGGCCGTGCGGGCTCGGTGTCGTCGACGAGTCCGGCGACGAGGCTCACGAGCGCGCGCACCTGTGCCGCGGTGGCCGTGGGGGCGCGCAGCGCGTCCAGGTCACCGCTGAGGACCGTGGAGTGCCCGCCGGCACGGTGGGGCGCTCCTGGTGGCCGCACACAGCCGGTTACGGCGTTGCTGAGCGGCGACAGGTCGAGGGTGGGGCACAGGTGCTTGGTGAGGCGGGCGAGGGTGGCGACGGTTTCGGCGTCGACGGACTCGGCCAGGCCGACCCACAGGTGCCGGCCGCCGGTCGGCCCGGACTCGCAGAGGACGTAGGGCAGGCCGACGTCGCGGAGGAGGCCGCCGAGCACGTCGGCATCGCGAGCTGCGGCCGCGGGGTCGCCGTGGGCGTCGAGGTCGAACGCGAGGAGACGGAATCGCTTGTCGGGGCCGGCGAGGTAGACGGCCCACGGGCGCTCAGGGGCGGCCGCGCCGATCGCGCGATCGCGGTAGTCGTTCAGGACGGTGCCGTAGGCGTCTACGACGGCCACGCGCACACGAGGGCGCGGGCTCACCGCCACGGTCAATCCCCAAGACTCGGCGTGCGAGTGCTGGGTTTCTGTAAAGGGAAGGGTTATGATGGCACCACCTTTCAACCCCCGTTGATGGGTACGACAAAGCCCCGGTTCCCTACCGGTTCTTGTCGGAACTGCCTCGATCTACCGCGTCGCCAAACTCAGAAGATCAGGCACTTAGCTTCGGCCCCCCGTCTCGTAGAGGCGGGGGGCTCGCTCGTTATGCGGACCGCCGCATGGGCTCTCCCTCTTCGTCGACGGCGGGAAGATCGAGGGCGGGCTGCGTCAGTGCGACGGGCAGCTCCCAACCGATCGGCACGCCGTTGTTGTCGGGCTTGCCTGCACGGATAGCGGCCTCGATGATGGCCCACTGAGGAACCCCGGCCGCGTCCATGTAGCGGTCGATCAGTTCCTTGACGTCGGGGGCGAGGTCAACTTGCACGCCGACAGTCGGCGTCCCTCGCTTGCGTCGGATAGGACTGGTCATAGCGCCCACCCTACGGAAATGTCCTAGGTCTAGGACGACGACACGCGGGGGCATCTAGGCCGCCGTGATCGTGCACTCGACGTCGCCGAGAAGGATCGTCGATCCGTCGGGGATCGTGGTGGGCTGGCCGGGGGTGAGCCAGCGCGGCGGGGTCGACTGCAGTTCGATGCCGTTCGCGGAATCAAGGTCGGTCACGACGATGTGACCGGCGTCGTCGACGGCGATCGTCGCGTGTGTGCGTGAGAGCATCCGGCCTGGTGTGGCGATGCTGAGCGGTTCGTAGCCGGCGACCGGCTCGGGGTTGCGGCCGATGACCACTCGGGGACCGGCGGCGACGCTGCGCTGTGTGTTGAACGCGAGGCGCAGCGCCGGGCGGGCTGGTGTCGCGCGGCGCGTGACGCGGGTCTGCTCGACGTCGTGCAGCTCGTCGAGCTCGCGGAGCTCAATGGGATTCGGTCGGGTGATCGGCGCGGCCGCGGGCGGCGTGATGGTGTTCGGTTCGGCCAGGGGTGCGACCTCGACGCGCAGCGGCTCGTCGACGGCGCACTGGACGCACGTCGTCGACGTGACGGGCTGTAGGCGGCGGCAGATTCGGCATCGGCCCTCGTCGATGCTGAGGCCGTCGGCGGCCGGGATCGTGCCGTCGGCGCCGACGAGCTGCACGTAGCCCTCGGGGCGCACCGCGAGGGCGTGGGTGCGGCCGTCCTCGGTGACGTCGAGGCGGATCGGCCGGCGTAGCTGCGTGGCGATCGCCACGGCGCGCGCGATCATGCCCGTGCGCAGCGCGGCGACGGACTCGGCCGCGCACGCGCGCCGTTGGCCGTTGACCGTGAGCGTCCCTGTGCCGTCGGCTGTGACGTCGGCGGCGAGCCGGGGCCACTCGGGGACGCGATGGAGCCCTGGGACGGGCTGTGTGGCGTTCACAGCCCGCGTGCGACCGCCGCGCCGGCTGCCAGCCATGCTCGCTGGGTGTCGGGGCGCAGGGAGCCGAAGCGGAGCACGCCGTCGACCATTGCGGGGTCGTGGGGGACGGTGACGGCCTCACGGGCGAGCGAGCGGTAGCCGTCGGCTACGCGCGCCAGCTCGGCCGGGGTCGACTTGGGGTCGGCCTGGTTGACGATCACCACGGCGTCGCGGGCCAGCTCGGCCGATCCGGCGTCGCGCTCTGCGAGAGCTTCGAGGAGGAGCGCGCCGGCCTCGGCGTGGTCGTCGCGGGTGGTGGTGGCGACCACGAGCTGGTCGGTGTGGTCGATCATGCGCAGCCACATCGGGTCGGACTCGTCGTTACCGGAGTCGATGAAGATCAGGCGGTAATACTTCGCGGCCACGGCGTGGATCGCGTCGACGTCGCTCGGCTCCACGCGCTGTTCGTGCGCGAGGGCCATCGGCTTGCTGCGCAGCACGTCGAACCGGTCGCGGGTCTGGTGGTGCACGAAGTGGGCGAGGTCGGCCGACTGCGCCCCCGTGCTGAGGAGCCGGTCGACCTGGGGCAGGAGGTCGAGCAAGGTCGCCTCGTGCGGCCCCTGTTCGGTGCGCCAGCCGAGCGTGCCGCGGGTCTGGTTGTTGTCCCACGTCAGCACGCCCGCGCCGCCGTGGCGGGCGAACACCGCCGCCAGGAGAACGGTGGTCGGGGTCTTACCCGCGCCGCCCTTGCCGTTCACCACGGCGATGGTGCGGGGACCGGGCCAGTGCTGCGACACGGCGAGGACGTCGGAGCGCTCGGCGCGCTCGGAGTCGCTGGGGCTCATGCGGATGCCGAAGCGGGTCAGGGTGCCGCGCCATCCCTGGGTTGCCGGCTCCTCGATCTGCTCTTGCGTGAGGAACGACTGCCGCGCCTCGCGGCGGCTCGGGTACTCGGGGGCCGGCACCGGAGCCTGACGCACCCATGCGTTGCCGTCCGGGGCTGCCTGGGCGGGAGCGGCCGGCGTGGCCGCGTGAGCGGGCACGCTGTCGATCGGCACGGGTGCCGGTTCCGGCTCGGGCTCCTCGACGGGCGCGGGGTTCGCCGGCAGGCTGTCGTCGGCCTCCACGCTGCCGTCGGGGTGGACGATCAGCGGCCACTCCCCGTCGGGGCCGGTCGTGGTCACGCGGACGGGGCGCTGCATCTTCCCGGCCGTCTCAGCGACGCGGGCGAGGATCGCGGCGCGAGCATCCTCGAGAGTGGTCGTCTCGATCGGGTATGACGTCCCGTTGATCGTGACCTCTCCCGATCCGTTGGCGTGGGTGCGCGCCTCGATCTTGGGGAACGTGGGTACTTCGATGCCGCTCATGGTCGTCTCCTGATCTACTGTCCGAGCTGGATTCCGACCTCAGCCATGAAGGGGGCTGGGTCGATGTTTTCGCCGTTCACCTGCACCTCGAAGTGCAGGTGGCATCCGGTGGACTGTCCGCTGCTGCCGACGCGCGCGATCTGCTGACCGCCGGTCACCTTGTCGCCAACCTGCACGAGCATCCCGGAGTCGTACATGTGCAGGTAGCGGGTGGTGACGCCGCCGCCGTGGTCGATCGCGATGACGCCGTTTCCGCCGCTGTCGAAGCCGCGGAACGTCACGACACCGGCCTGAGCGGCCCAGATAGGGCCGTCGCAGCCGCCCCCGGCAAGGTCGGTTCCGGCGTGCAGTCGCCACACGTTGTCGATGGGGTGCAGGCGCATCCCGTAGGGGTCGGTGATCGGGCCCGCGCCGGGCGAGGCCCAGCCCTGCGCGTTGACGCTGCCGGGAACGCCGGGCTCGCACTTGCCGCCGCTGGCGCTGCCGTCGCCGGGGTTCAGGCCCGTGGTCTTGCCGGAGAGCCCTTCGACGATCTGCACCGCGCCATCCCAGAACTGGGTGTAGTGGTACGGGTCGGCATTGACCTGCGTGCGGTGGGCGACGATGGTCGGTTCGAGCGACTCGCGGTCGGGAACCTTCGCGACCATCGCCTGGAAGAACTTCGTCGACGAGATGTAGGGGTCTAGCCGCTCCTCGCGGGTGCCCCATCCGTCCTGCTGCTGGAACAGGCCGATCGAGGTCGTGCGGGTGCCGTCGGGGTTGGTGACGCCGCCGGTTTCCCAGTCGCCGTAGTCGATGTTTCGGAGGCTGGATTCGCCCATCGCGGTCATGACGCCGATGGTCTGATCGCGGACGTTCAAGCCCTGGTCGGCGCCGGCCTTCATGACGTTGGCGGCGTTCACAAGCTGCTCGTGGCCATAGTCGGCGATTTCGGTCTGAGGCACCGAGTCGGGGTTGACCGAGACGCCCGCCCCGCCGCCGGCAGTTGGCCCGCAGTCGTCGTCGCCCATCAGCATCAGGCCGAACAGCGAGCCGATGACCAGGAGCGGGACGGCGGCGATCGCGTAGACGCCGCTGCCCTTAGGGCCGGCCATTAGTTCACGCCCTCGGGGAGGATGAATCGGGAGGCGAGCCACGGCGAGTCAGCGTCGGCGCGGCTGAGCACGACGCCGTAGGTGCCGGCGTTGGTGGGGACGTCGACGAATGCGACGTAGGCGCTGGTGTCGTCGGTGATGGTGGCGGGGCCGGTGACGCTCGTCGCGACGATGCGGGCGGGGTCCATGTAGGCGTAGTCCTGGGTGGCTTTGCCGTCCAGGAGCGGCTGCAAGCCGGCCCACCATTGTTCGAACGGAAGATCGGGGCGCGCGTAGGCGGTCATCACGGCCACGGCGGCCGCGGTGGCGCTCTCGCGCGATTCGTCATCCCACGTCGGCACGGGACGTGGGCCGTGCGTCTCGCCGCTATCGGCATCGATAGCGCCGGTCGGCGCGGGGGTGAACTGGTCGAGGTCGGGATAGATCGGGCCGGAGCTGCTGGCGCTGGGGGTAGGCGCTGGCGCATCGTTCGTTGCCGTGCAGGCTGTCAGGGTCGCCGCCGTGACGACGATGAGTAGTGCCGGCCCGATCTTCCGCATGTCAGTCTCCTTGAATGATTTCCGGCCTGATGACGAGGACGGGGCCGGTGTCGCGTCTGGTGTTCGCCCCCTTGCGGAGGGTGTCTTTCAGCTCGTCACGGATGACGAACCAGGTCGTGCCGATCTTGTAGCCGGGGATCAGCCCGTCTTTGAGCCACGTGTAGACGCTCTTCGCAGACACTCCGAGTCGTTCCGCGACTTCTGTCGCGCCCAGCGTCGGGGGGCTCTGCTGAAATAGGCGGTCCACCGCATCGCGGTCGATCGCCTCTCTGTCGTCGTCATCGCTGCTCATCGGGATTCCTCCTGGTGGGGCCACGCGACCAGCTTACTCATTCGGGGGCATATGTACAGGTTTGGGATCATTCGGGTTGACCCTTCCTTATTTGGGGGGTGGGGGCGTAGGGTTTCCCTGTAAGGGTGAATCTCACTGTACCTAGGGGGGCAAGATGAGCGAACCGCTCAACCCGTGGCTTTCTCGGCCGACGACACCGCCACCTACGCAGGCCGCGCCCGTGGCCTCCGTCCCTGACGCGTTCGGCCCTGTGGCTCCGCAGCGGGGCATCCCTGCCCCGGATCGCGTCGACCAGCTCCCAATCCACGACCGCGGCGCGACCGCGGCGCTCTGGTGGGTGGGGGCGCACGGCGGCTCGGGAGAGTCGACGCTGGCAGCTCTCATGCCAGGGTCACAGGCGGCCGGCCACGCCTGGCCGCGCACTCCGTCGCAGACGCCCGCGCGAACGGTGCTCGTCGCACGCGGTGACGCTCGGGGACTGCGCGCTGCGCAGGACGCGATGCGTCAGTGGGCGGCGGGCCTCGTGCCCTCGGTTGAAGTCTTGGGCCTGGTCGTCATGGCTGACGCACCTGGTCGTGTACCTCGTTCGCTGCGCGACCTCTTGCAGGTCGTCAGCGGAGGCGTCCCGCGCACCTGGATGGTGCCGTGGGTCGAAGCATGGCGTGTGGGGGAGCCGCCGGCTCTCGCATCCTCTCCGCGCGAAGTTCAACGACTCGTCGACGAACTGACCGCACTCCTCGGTGCCGCCGGCACCACGAACTGAAAGGCAGACACATGTCCGTTATCGACGTGTTCCACGCGGCGGCCGACACCGCCGTTCACATCGCCGGCGTCATCCCTGACCCCGACCCCGTACAGCCCCCCGGCACCGAAGGCGTGACGACGATCCTCTCCTGGTTGAAGTGGATCGGCTACGTCGTCGTCGGTGGCGCGATCATCGTCGGCGGCATCCTCATTGCCGTCAGCTTCCGTCGTGGTGAAGGCCACGACGCCCTGCCGAAGATCCTCTGGCCGATGGCCGGAGCGATCGTGATCGGCGGTGGTGCCGCTCTCGTCGGCATCCTCGCCAACGCCTGAAAGGAGCCGTCATGGCTGAGGACGACACCCAGCAGAACCCCTTCACCCGCCCCGGCTTCATCGTCGGGGCGGTGGTGGTGGCCGCGCTCATCGTGACGGCCATCGTCTTGACGGTTCTCAACCTGAACCGCGGAAACGAGGCCGGCCCGCCCGCGCCCGATCCGTCGTCCAGCGCCACGACGAGCGCCGCCCCAACCCCGGAGCCTTCCGGGGTTGCGGGCGGCGCTAGTGTCTGTGGCCTGGAAGGCGAGAAGTTGTCGGGGACGGTCACGACCGCCCCTGCCGCCGAATGGGCCTTCATCCGTACGGTTGCCTACCCGACGTCGACGACGTTCGGCCCTGCCGACACAGGCGCAGAGGGCTACCCGATGTGCTTCCAGCACTCCCCGGAGGGAGCGCTGTTCGCGGCCGCGACCGCTCTCGCGGTGCCGGCCGACTCCGACCTGGTGAAGCCGTGGATCGAGTACGCCCTAAGTGAGGGGCAGTTCCGCGATTCGGTGCTGTCACAGGTCGGCACCACGTCTGACTCGTCGGGCGTGCGGCTTCAGGTGGTCGGCTTCCGCGTTCTCTCCTACGACGGCGAGAACGCTCGCGTCGACCTCGCTGTGCGTGGCTCTTCTGAGGGAACCACCGTCACAGCTTCCACCGTCTACGAGCTGGTGTGGGAGGACGGCGATTGGAAGATCAACGCCAACGTCTCTACCCCGTTCGATTTCGCGACGATCCCCGACACGTCGGGATACATCCCCTGGGGGGCATGACATGGCTTGCGGTATCACCGACCCACTCGCCTGCGTAGGCGATGCCGTCAACAACGCTGTGGGCGACGCGATCGAGAACATGGCGAATGCCGTTCTCGAGGCGTTCGGTAAGGCGGTGGCGTCGCTCGGCACCCTCTGGGTGAACGTCGGGACGCCGAACCTCACCGGGACAGGTGGCGGCTCGTCGATCGCGGCCGGCACGACCGCTCCGAACTCGGACGGCATCATTACGGTGCTCGGCTGGGTGACCTGGATCGCGATCGCCTTCGCTGCTATCTCGATCATCTTGCTTGGAGCCCTCATCGCAACGCGGATGCGTAACGGTGAGGGCTTCCAAGCCGCGGGTCGGATGGGAATCGTGCTCGGCGCGATCTTCCTCATCAGCGGCGCGACGGCCCTCGTGTCGGGCCTCCTGCCGAACGGGCCACAGGGCGCGGGCGGCACTGTGCTGTTTCTGCAGTCGTCGCTCTGGTGGTACATGGGAGCGGCTGCGGTGGTGTCCGTCATCATCGGCGGCGTTCGGATGGCGTGGGAGCAGCGGGCCGAGCCGGGCAAGGACACGATCAAGAGTCTGTTGACTCTGATCGTCGTCGCGGGTGCCGGCGTGACGATTGTCGGTCTGTTGGTGTCGGCGTTCGACTCGTTCTCGGTGTGGATTCTCAACGGCGCACTGAACTGCGACGTCGGCACCGACACGGCCTGCTTCGGCAACAACATTGCGACGTTGCTCGCCCTGACGACGAACCCCGCGACCGGTGGCCTCGGGGCGCTGCTCATCATCATCTTGGGCCTGATCGCGATCCTCGCGACCGCCTTCCAGATCGTGCTGATGATCGCGCGCGGCGGCATGCTCGTCATCCTGACGGGCATCCTGCCGCTGTCGGCTGCGGCCACCAACACCGAAATGGGTAAGGGCTGGTTCAAGAAGAACGTCGGGTGGCTCGTCGCCTTCATCCTCTACAAGCCGGCCGCTGCGATCGTCTACGCCGCGGCGTTCCAGCTCGCGGGAACGAACGTGTTCCAGGACGACGGGACGGGCTTCATCGCCGTTCTGACGGGCCTCATTCTGATGGTGCTCGCGCTGTTCGCGATGCCCGCTCTGATGCGGTTCGTGACCCCGCTCGTCGGGGCCATGTCGGCGGGTGCCGGCGGTGCGCTCGGCGTCGCCGCTCTCGCCTCGCTCCCGACGGGGGCGGCCTCGATGGGCCGGCTCGCGACGGGCTCAGGCGGTGGCTCGTCGGGCGGTTCCGGGTCGACCGGCTCGTCTGGATCGTCCGGCTCTACGGGCTCTACCGGCCCCTCTGGGGCGAACGGTGGCGGCCAGTCGGCACCACAGGCCGCACAGGCGTCTAGCGGCGCTGGTGGCGGCGGTGGAGCCACGACAGGGGCCGCCGCCTCCTCTGGTGCCGCCGGTGGCGGCACGGGCGCTGCTGCGGCGTCTGCGGGCGGCGGAGCTGCCGCGGGTGGCGCTGCGGCGGGTGGAGCTGCTGCCGGTGGTGGAGCTGCTGCGGGTGCAGCGGCCGGCGCCGCTGGCGGGCCGATCGGTATGGCAGCCGGCGTCGCAATCGGCGCAGCGAAAGAAGCAGGACAGGCGGCCGCTGGGGCCGCCCGAGACATTGGTAACCAGGCAACAGGTGAAGGGAGCGAGAGCTGATGGCAACCGCAGACACAGCGAGCCGTAGAGGCGTTCGCACGTACGGGAACTGGCGTCAGCCGACGTCGCCGGGCCTCCTCGGGCTCGGCACGGTCGGCACGGGTCTGATGTTCGTCGCGCTGCTGATCGTGATCGTCGTGCTCATGACGACGGGCATCCTTCAAGCGTTCGTCACGGCCGCCGTGTTCGGCGGTCTGATCCTGCTGCTGACCATCCGTGACGGCGACGGGCGCAGCGTGCTTTCCCGCACCGCGAACCGCGTCGCGTGGACGTCGACGAAGCGGCGGAAGGCGAACATCTACCGCTCCGGCCCGCTGGGCCGTGCCGACTGGGGAACGAACCAGCTCCCCGGCCTCGGTGCTCAGACTCAGCTCTCCGAGCACGAGGACTCGTACGCCCGGCCGTTCGCGATGATCTACTCACCGCACGCTAAAACGTACTCGATCGTGATCGGCACCGAGCCTGACGGCGCGGCGCTGGTCGACCAGGAGCAAGTCGATCTGTGGGTGGCCGACTGGGGCCACTGGCTGCGCAACCTCGGTGATGAGCCGAACATGGAAGCGGCCGCGGTGACGATCGAGACGGCTCCCGACTCTGGCCGCCGGCTGCGCCGCGAGGTCGAGACGAACACCGACCCCGACGGCCCGGACTTCGCCAAGGCGATGCTGGGTGAGGTCGTGCTGAGCTACCCGGCCGGTTCGTCGACGGTGAAGGCGTACGTCTCGCTGACGTTCGCCGCCGCGCCCCGGAAGGGCGCGAAGCCGCGCAAGCCCGACGAAATGGCCCGCGAGCTCGCGGCTCGTCTGCCCGGCCTGACGGCCGGATTGCAGGCGACGGGCGCGGGTGCAGCGCACCCGCTGTCGGCCCAAGAGCTGTGCGAGACGATCCGGGTCGCCTACGACCCGGCGGCCGCGACGCTGATCGACGACGCGCACGCGGACGGTGACGTGCCCGACCTCCGGTGGAGCGACGTCGGCCCGACGGCCGCTCAGGCCGGATGGGACGGCTACCGTCACGACTCGGCCAAGTCGGTCACCTGGGCGATGACGCAAGCGCCCCGCGGGCTCGTGCAGTCGGGCGTGCTCGCCCGGCTGCTGGCTCCGCACCGGGATATCGCCCGTAAGCGCGTGACGCTGCTCTACAAGCCGATCGACCCGGCGCGGGCGGCATCGCTCGTGCAGTCGGACGTGCGAGCTGCGGAGTTCAAGGCGACCTCGACCCGGAAGCCGGCGGCGCGTGACTCGCTCGCGCTGCGCTCGGCTCAGGCGACGGAATCGGAGGAGGCATCAGGCGCGGGCCTGGTGAACTTCGGAATCCTCGTCACCGCGACGGTGATCGACCCGGCCAAGGAAGCCGACGCGCGCGCCGCGGTCGACAACCTCGGGGCGACCGCCCGCCTCCGGCTCCGGCCGGTCTACGGATCACAGGACAGCGCATTCGCCGCCGCGCTGCCCCTGGGCCTCGTGCTGAGCAAGCACGTTGCCGTCCCCGCGGCGCTGAGGGAGCGTGTCTGATGAGTGCTGACCTGATTGCTCTCGCCGTCCTCGGCGGGCTCGTCGTGATCGTCATCGTGGGCGCGCTGCTGTTCGTGCGCAGCGGCCGGAAGAACACCGACGCCGGCTCGTCGACGTCGGCCGGCGCGCTGACGTCTCGGGGCTACAGCGGCCCCGGCGGCGGCATGTCGAACTTCATCCAGCCTCCCGCCGAGTGGCGCGGCACGACCGTTCAGGTGTGCGGCCTGTGGCCGTACTCGATCGGTGCCGGCACGCCGATGGTGGGCGTCCCGCTGGGCCGCCACATTCACACCGGGGCGACGCTGTGCTGCGACCCGATTTCGTGGTTCCAGCGCGCGAAGCTCATCAGCAACCCGTCGCTGTTCGTGCTCGGCAAGCCCGGCCTCGGGAAGTCGACCGCCGTCGCCCGGATGGCGATCGGCCTCGCCGGCTACGGCGTGCAGCCGCTCGTGCTGGGCGATCTTCGACCCGACTACGTGGAGGTCATTCGCGCGCTCGGCGGCCAGGTCATCACCCTCGGCCGTGGCCGCGGGCACCTGAACGTGCTCGACCCCGGCGAGGCGAAGGACGCCGCGAAGCGGCTCACTGAGGCCGGTTTCCCGAAGGAGGCCGGCGAGGTCTTGGAGGACGCTCACGGCCGCCGCCTGGCTATGGTGTCGTCCCTGCTGACGATCCTCCGCAAGTCGCCGCCGACCGACGTCGAGGAATCCATCGTCGACCAGGCGCTGCGCTACCTCGATCGGAACTTCGACGGCGTGCCGGTGCTGGGCGACCTGCTGAACGTCGTGCAGCAAGGCCCGGAGGAGCTGCGCCTGGTAGCCGTCGACCGCGGCGACTTCGCCGAGTATCAGCGGATCACCCGCGGGCTGGAAGCGTCGCTTATCAGCCTCTCCCGAGGTGGCCGCCTGGGCGAAATGTTCTCCAAGCCGACCGACAACCCGATGCGACTCGACCGCCCGGTGGTCTACGACATTTCCGCCATCGGTGAGGCTGAGGGCGATCTGCGCGCGGCGACCCTGCTCGCCTGCTGGTCGAACGGATTCGCGACGGTGAACATCGCGAACGTGCTCGCGGATGCCGGCCTGGAACCGCGCCGGCACTACTTCGTCATCATGGACGAGCTGTGGCGCGCGCTGCGCGCCGGTAACGGCATCGTCGATCGCGTCGACTTCCTCACCCGCCTGAACCGTCAGGTGGGCGTCGGCACGGCCATGATTTCGCACACGATGGCCGACCTGAGCGCCCTCCCGGAGGAGGACCGCTTGAAGGCGAAGGGCTTCGTGGAGCGCGCCGGCATGGTGATGTGCGCCGGCCTGCCGTACACGGAAATGCCGGAGCTGACGACGGTCATCCCGTTCTCGGAGGCCGAGCAAGAGCTTCTGACCGGCTGGCAGGACCCGCCCGCGTGGGATGCCGCGTCGGGCCGCGAGGTCGACCCTCCCGGCCGCGGGAAGTTCCTCGTCAAGGTCGGCACCCGGCCGGGTATCCCGGTCGAGGTTCGATTGACGGATGCTGAGCGCTCGATCCGCGACACCAATCAGCGGTGGTACGAACAGTCCCGCACCGGACGGCGCGCGCTGCACGTCGTCGAGGAGCTGGTCGAGGAGCACGAGGAGCGGGTGTCGTCATGAGCACTCCGAACAACCGCCGCCGCGATCCCGGCGGCTTCGGCGCGGAGACGATGATGCTGCTCGTCGGCATCGGCGGCGTGGTCGCGGCGATCGTCGTCCTCAACGTCGCGGTGCGCCTCGGCCACCAGCTCGACGGAACCGGTGTCGAGCTGCCGAGCGACCCGTTCGCGTTCACGCTCGGCGTCGTCATGGGGCGGGTGCCGTGGCCGGCATCCGCGACGTGGATCGTCATCGTCCTGTTGGCGATCGTCCTCGTGCTCGTGGTGCTCGCGATCATCGGCGTTGTCCGCTACCGGAAGGGGCGGACTCGCGTCGACCGGGCCAGCTCGTACATGGGCCGGGGGAAGGACGTCGAGGGTCTGAGCAAGCGCAACGCGCAAGCTCAGGCGACCCGGCTCGGCGTGACCGGCTCCCTCGGTGTGCCGATCGGTAAGACGCTCGGTCAGATGCCGCTCTACGGCACCTGGGAGGACATGCACATTGACATCTGGGGGCCTCGCACCGGTAAGACGACCTCTCGCGCGGTGCCGGCGATCCTGGAAGCTCCTGGGGGCGTTCTCGTGACCTCGAACAAGCGCGATGTGGTCGACGCGACGCGCGACGTGCGAGCGGAGGCCGGGCCGGTCTGGGTGTTCGATCCCCAGGGGATCGCGCTCGAGAACCCTACGTGGTGGTGGAACCCCCTCAGCTACGTCACCGACGAGGTGCGCGCGGCCAAGCTGGCCGATCACTTCGCGTCCGGTTCCCGCGACCCCGGAGCCAAGACGGATGCCTACTTCGACCCCGCGGGGCAGGATCTCCTTGCGGGGCTCCTGCTCGCGGCCGCGCTCGACTCGCGGCCGATCACGGACGTCTACGGGTGGCTGACGCGCCCCACGGAGGAGGAGCCGATCGGCATCCTCCGTCGCGGTGGGTACGACCTGACGGCCGACCAGGTGCGCGGTGTCATCACCGCCCCGGAGAAGCAGCGCGGCGGCATCTACGGCACGGCGCAGCAAATGGCGTCGTGCCTGACCAACCGCCAGGTGGCCGCGTGGGTGAACCCGCAGGGTGAGCCCGATCTGCGCCCGCAGTTCGACGCGGCCGCGTTCGTGCGTGACGGCGGCACGCTGTACTCGCTCTCCAAGGAGGGCCGCGGGACCGCCGGCCCGCTCGTGACGGCGCTGACGGTTGCCGTGGTGGAGGCCGCGGAGGAGCTGGCCGCCGGGTCTGCCGGCGGCCGCCTGTCGGTGCCTCTCCTGGGCGTCCTCGACGAGGCCGCGAACGTGTGCCGGTGGCGCGAGCTGCCGAACCTCTACAGCCACTACGGCTCGCGCGGAATCGTGCTGATGACCATCCTGCAGTCGTGGTCGCAGGGCGTCGACGTGTGGGGTGATTCGGGCATGCGGAAGCTGTGGAGCGCCTCGAACGTGAAGGTCTACGGCGGCGGTGTCTCCGAAGATGCGTTCCTGGAAAGCCTCTCCAAGCTGATCGGTGACTACGACCGCCAGGCGTCGTCGGTGTCCTCCGGTCGTGGCGGGCGCAGCGTGAATCAGCAGCTCCACCGTGAGCGCATCCTGGACGTGGCCGACCTGGCCGCGATGCCGAAAGGTCGCGCCGTGGTGCTCTCGTCGGGGAACCGCCCGACGCTGATTCGCACGCAGCCGTGGATGACCGGCCCGCACGCCGAGAAGGTCAAGGCGTCGATCGCAGCTCACGACCCGCAGGCGTCGCGGACGATCATCGAGGCGCAGGAGTCGGTGCGTGAGGTCGCGGCCGCCGTCGACGGGAACGGGGCGGCCTGATGAGCGACAACTGGGGCGACGCTCCCGCTGACGAGGGGATCGAGGCGGAACCGTTCGAGCTGGACGAGGGCGACGAGCCCGATCCGCGCGACGTCCCCGACGACGCCGAGCTGCCGGAGCTGCCGGAGCGCGAGCCCGGCCGGCTGTTCGGGATCGACATTGCCGACGTCGCGACCGCTCTCGCGGCCCCGGCGATCCGTGCCGTGGTGCAGAAGGCCATCACCGGGGCGGTGAAGGATGCCGTCGCGGCCGAGGTCGACGAGGCGCTGGACCCCTCAGTGATCGAGGAGCTGCAAGCGCAGGCGGCCACGGCCGCCCGTCGTGCGGTCACCGCGGCGATGGATGCTCTCGACGAGGAGGAGCCGGCCGACGAGGAGCCAGCGCTGTACTACGGCTCGGTCGACGAGTTCGTGCGCGAGTACCTGGTGAAGAACTACCGTCGCCGCGTCGACGGGGAGCGCACAGTGTGGGCGGCCGACTGGTGGAACTACCCGGAGGCCGTGATTCGGCTCGACGCTCTGTGGCGGGCGTGGGAGCATCTGCGCCTCGACCCGACGACGGGCATGAGCGTCTGGTTCCGCGATCACGCCGAGCACCACATGAGCGTCCTGCTCGACCCTCACGGCCCGTTCGCGGCCGCCGGCATGGGAGAGAACCGGGTCAACACGAACGACAGCGACAAGGGCGCTGAGCTGCCGTACACGGCACCGCCGGAGGGTCTGTACCCGGACCTGCGCGAGGAGCCGCCTACGGGCGTCTGAGCGGACAACGAGAGAGGGACCGGCCCAGTGTCGGTCCCTCTCTCGTGCGCTCAGGCGGTCGCTCAGCGGCCTATCTCGGTGCGCTGCACCTTCGACGATCGCGACCGGTTCGGCCGCGCCTTGGCGCTCTGTAGCTGCTGCGCCTTGACCGCCTCGGTGGCCGGCTTGCCCTGGCTGACGTCGGCGGCCATCTTCGCGCTGACGGCCTCCTTGGCCACGCCGCGCTGTTCGAGCTTGTCGGCGTCGCGCTCGCGCCGCTCGGACGAGTCGTACAGCGGCTCGGCCTTCTCGCGGGTGGCCTCGGCGCGGTTCTGCTCGCGCTCGGCCTGCACCTGTGCCTGCTCGCGCTCTCCCTCGTCGGGAGTGGTGTCGGCGGTGTCGCGTGACGCCTGGGCGGCGCGGTCGGCTTCGTCGGCCTGGCGCGAGAGTGCGACCGCCTCGGCCTGCTCCGTGGCGCTGCGCTGACGCTCGGTGTCGGACTGCCGACGCAGCTGCTCAGCCTCGACGGCCGCCTGGACGGCCGCGGGATCGGCGCCGGTGTTGTCGACGTCGACGCCGTAGCGCGTGCGGAGCTCGTCGCGGATGCGGCCCTCCGCGCGCTGCGCCTCGGGGTCTTCCGTGCCCCACGCGCGCGCCGTGGTGAGTGCGCCGCCGATCTGCTGCGGCGTCGCCTTGTCCCACCAGTCGGAGCGGTACACGCCGCCCAGCTCGACGCGAGCTGCGCGCTTCTCCGCCTCGAACCGTGACGACAGTTCGCGGGCTGCCTGCTCGCTCTGCGCCTGCGCTCGTCGTGCCGCTTCCTCGCGGCCGCGGGCGAACGCTTCGCCTACGCGGCCCGCCGCGGTGACGGCGATGCGGAGCTGCCCTTCGAATGCTTCCTCGATGCCGTCGCTCTCATCGGCCATGATCTGACTCCCTTCTCATCGCTCCGGGCCGCGATCTGCGCCCGGCTTCGTCGTGGTGCGCGGCCGCGCGGGCTCCACCTGTGGCGGAACCGGCGAGCCGGTGGTGTTGTTGCGCTGCTCCTCGGCACGCTGCATCTTGTCGAGCGCTTCCTGCACGGATGCGTCGACGATCGCGGAGCGGTCGACCTTCGGCGCGGTCGCCGTGGCGGTCGACGTGGGGGCCGTCGTCGACGTCGCGGCCGCGGGTGCCGGCATGGCTTCGAGCTGACGCCGAACGTTCATCACGCGCTCCCGCACGGCGGCCTCGACGTTCGCTGCCTGCCGTGCCTCCCCGGCGGCCTTGGCGGCGTCGTAGACGGCCTGCGAGAGGTTCATGAGCTGGCGCAGCATGGCGAGCTGTGCGGCCGTCCCCTGGCCGCCGCGGGCCACGCTGGCGAGGAGCATCGTCGCGCCCGACATTGCCACCCGGCCGGCGCGCTGGGGCTTCACCGGGCGACGGTAGGTCTGCGCCGACTTGGCGAGTGCGTCGGATGCCTCGGCCAGGTCGCCGGGTGTCTCCTCGACGGCGTTCGACCAAGCTGCGAACGCGGCCGCGGTCTGCCGTGCGACCGTCGACCAGGTGTCGCGGTCGTCGAGCGGGATCGACCGAAGCTGCTCGCGGAGCTGCCCGATTTCCTCGGTGTGCCGCTGCCACAGCTCGGGGTCTGGTTCGCGCATTTCGCGACCAGGTGCAACGGGCCGCCGGCCCCGTCCCGCTGCCTGCCACTCGGCGGCTGCGTCGGTCGCCCCCGTGGGTGTGTCGGGCCATCCTTCGCGGAGCCTCGGCAGGGTGAGGTCGCGGCCCATCTGGCCGCCGCCGTACCAAATCGGACGCTCGCCATTGGCCGGTCGGCTCGCCACCGAGTAGCCGGTGATGACGTCCGTCGTGCCCTCCGCGAACCGGGGGCGCACAAGGACACCGGAGCGGCGTAGCCGGCGCACGAACTCGGCTTCGTTCTCGCTCGCGCCGGCCGCCGCTCGGACCGTGCGCGCGAGGTCGTTCCGGGGTGCGTTCAGTCGAACCTCAGCGGTGATGCGTGCCTGTCGTTCCTTCGGGTCGAGGCGGTGCCATTCGGGCTGCTCTCCCCCGACACGGGCCGCGTGCTGTTCGTACTTGCGCTGCGCAAACAGCGCGGCGCGCTCCTCGACGCGGGCCTGCTCCGCGGGGCTGTAGCCGCGCGTCGCACGCTCCCCCTTCGTCGACTCCAACTGCTCCAAGCCGTACTTGACTTCGAGGGCGCGCGCGGCGTTCTGTGCGCGCTGGTAGTCCAGGTGCGTCGACGCCTTCGTGCCGTCCTCGCGGACGAGGTTCACGGCGATGTGCACGTGGTCGTTACCGGCCTGTGAGAGGCCGTGACGGATCGCGACCCAACGACACGGGGCCTTGGTCCCGTCGTTGTCGTCGAACCCCATCGCGGACACAAAGTCTTGCGCGATCGCGGCCCACTCCTGGTCGGTGCGAATGCCCTCCTCGGCGCGCAGCGACAGTGAGGCGTGCCACACGTGGCCGCCCTTCACGTCGACACCCATCGCCGTGCGCGGGCGGTCAAGGTGACGCGCGATCGCCTTCGCGTTGTCGCCGCTCAGCTCGGCGTCGTCGTACCACGCCATGAGCGCGTGATCGCCGGCCACCAGGTGCGGCTCCTCGTGCTCGTTGTGGCGACCCTCCCCCACGAGGTAGGTCATCAGCCCGGCCATGCGATCGCCGCGCGTGACGTTCGGCATCATGACAGGCTCAGCTCATCCACGGCCGCGTCGATGCGCTCCGCGACTCGACGCACCGCGGCGAGAGTCGCGTCTGTCTCTGCCTGCCGCTGACCGGTCGCGTTCGTCGCCTTCGCGATCTGGTTGACGTTGTTCGACACCGCGGCCAACAGCCGGTGCAGCTCGAACAGCTTCCCGATCGCGTTGCGCCGCTCGGTGACCGTCTCCCCCGTCTCGGATGCGAGGGTCGTCTCGACCAGCAGCCGCGGGATGGTCACCCGCTGAGCGAGCGCCAGGCGCAGCAGCCGGCCCTCCTCCTCGGGAGTCACCTTGACCTCGTGCTTGTGCTTCCGACCGCCCGGGGCGTTCGCGCGCCGACGCCGCTCGGTCTGGGGCTCGGTTGCCGTCTCATCTGACATGCGATCCCCTTCCTTCGGCCCAGCGCAGCGACCCCGCCCCGTGCGGGGACCACACGTCCAGTGTGCCGCACCCGTCGACGGCTGTCGAGGGGTCACGCCCACTTAGCCCTGCTAAGTGTTTAGCTTGCTCCGTCTGGAACTCCATTCTGGTTCGCTCACGTCGACAGACGGGAGTGGTCGAGGCTTCGCCTCGGCGTGCTCTTCATGTGTCGACAGGCGTCGCCTTCGAACGGCGCGATCCGTACGATTGGTGCATGGCTACGCAACTGACACCAGAGGAAGCAATCGAGCGCGCGCGACGTCTACAGGATGACCGCCTGACTGCGGTTCGTACCGTCGCGGAGGCGCGGCAGTCGCTCAGTGATGTGCGCGACGAGACGGCGCGTGAGCTGGCCGATCTGCAAGCACGGATCGCGGAGCGGATCGCTACCGCGGAGCGCGAGGACGTACGCGCCTACTCGGCCGCCCTGAGCGCCGGATGGTCTGCGGACGAGCTGCGCA
>Ga0209792_1000695_pt1 | contig 20835 bp, 20 predicted proteins | sample EBPBio142005_DNA_FD_185860 | JGI IMG/M metagenome (GOLD analysis project Ga0209792, IMG submission 185860) | Wastewater treatment Type I Accumulibacter community from EBPR Bioreactor in Madison, WI, USA - Reactor 1_6/14/2005_ DNA (SPAdes)... | ecosystem: Engineered > Bioreactor > EBPR >... | reverse complement strand
GGCGTTGCGATTGCGACTGCGCTGGTGCCACCCTTGTCGACCGCTGGCTATGGGCTGGCCACCGCTCGACCCGATTTCGCGATGGGCGCCGCGCTGCTGTTTCTGACCAATACGCTGGCGATCGCCTTTGCGGCGACAGTCATTGCCCGTGCCAATCGCTTTGGCCCCTCGCTCACCCCGCAACACACCGCGATGCAGGTAATCGGCATTGTCACGGCGCTCGGCTTGCTCTCCATTCCGCTCGGCCTGTCGCTGAGCAGTCTGGCGCGTGAAACCCGCGCCCGCAGTGCGGTACAATCGACGCTGGGCGAGCTTCTTGGCAAGAATGACCGGATCGATACGCTCGACGTAAAGGTGGAATCCAGCAAGGTATCGATCGAAGGGGTTTTGCTGGTTGGCAATTTCGACCCGCAGCTTTCCAGCAAGGTTGAAACTAAGGTCAGCCAGGAACTGGGTCGCCCCGTTTCCGCAAGCCTGGTGCAATTGCGGCAGGAACGCGCGTCAACCGCTGTGGCGCAGAACAGCCTGGTGGAACGCCTCAACGCGCTGGAAAAGCGTGACACTGAGACGACCGAGATGATCGTCGCGCTGAGCGTCGGGAATCTGATCCCGCGTGACCGGATAACCCTCGATCCGCAGCTGCGACGCGTCCAGATCGTCCGCGACTCTGCGCGGGAGGGAGAGCTGCTTGCGGCAGCAACCGACCGGGTTATCGATGCAGCGCGTCAGGCGCATCCGCAGTGGGTTATCACTTCGATTGCTGAACCTGCCGAAAATCGCTGACCCGACGTCCCCAAATCTCACCGCGCCGGTCGCTAAAGCCGTTCATAAAGCGTCAGAATCGCCTCATCGTGCTGCTGGCTGCTGCCGTATTTGACGAAACCCAGCGTCCTTGCCAGACGATCCGACACGTCGTGCCCCTGCTCGATCATACAAGCGATGCGCTGACGGCCATGGGTTTGGTCGAACCAGCCCAGCACCGCCGCCATCGCCTCACGCGCGATGCCCTGGCCCCAATGGTCCTGGTGGACGATCCAGCCCGCTTCGGGAACATCGTCCATGCCCTGCGCTGCCCCGAACCCACGGAAGCTGCGGAACACGCCGCAGGTGCCGACGATCCGGGACGTGCCCTTCAGGCGCAGTGCAAAAGTGCCGTACCCATAGAGCGCCCACGATCCGGCGTTGCGCAGCAGGCGGTTGAAGGCGTCCATCTCGCTCGGCACGAAGGTTCCAAGGAAGCGGCGGGTTTCTTCGGCGCGGGTCAACTCAAACAGGTCCGGCAGGTCGCCGGGCTGGGGTTGCCACAGTTCGAGCCGCGCGGTTTCGAGCAATGGTGTCACAGCAACTGGTCCAGCAGATGTATCGCCACGCCGACCAGCCCGCCGACCAGCGTGCCGTTGATCCGGATGAACTGCAGGTCGCGGCCGACCGCGCCTTCGATCCGGTCTGTCACCGTCGCAGCGTCCCAGCGCTTGACGGTTTCGGACACCAGCCGGACGATCTGGTCGCCATAGCGGACCGCGACGCCAACCACCGTGCGCCGTGCAAAACGGTTGATCTGGGTCTGCATCGCCGGATCGTCGCGCAAGTGCCGACCAAGCTCGGCCAGTGCCTCACCCAGTTGTCCGCCGCCCTGACCCGCCGGCCGCCGCAACCGGTCAAGCATGGCGCCGCGCAGTCGCTCCCACACACCTTGCCACCAGTTCGATACCGCGGGGTTGCCCAATAGCTCGCCCTTCATCCGCTCAACCCTGGTGCGCAATTCAGCATCGTGCTGAAGATCGTCGGCGAGCTTGGCCAGCCCCTCTTCCACCTTGCCGCGCAGGGGATGATCAGGGTCGACAATCACCTCCGCCAGCAATTTGTACAATCCGTCGATCACCGAGTTGGCCAGTCGCTCATCCAGTCCGGTCCAGCGCAATACGGCGTTGGCCCGGCGGTGGATCAGTTCGCGAACAAGCTCCTCGTTGTCTTCCAGCGTCAACCCGGTCCAGCGGATCAGCGATTCTATCACCGGCATATGCCGCCGATCTGCAATCATGGCGGACAACATCTGCCCCAGCAGGGGAGATATCTCCAGCTTGTCTAACTGCTTGAACAGTCCGCCACGAACCTGGTTGCCAAGACGCTCGGGATCGAGCGATTCGAGCACCTGGGCCAGCAATTCCGCCGCTCCGTCACGCAGCCGCGTGCTGCCACCCTTGGCGGGATCAGAGAGCCATTCCCCTGCGGCCCCGGCCAGGTTCATCTGGCCCAGCCGCCGTGCCACCACCGGCGGTATCAGGAAATTTTCGCGCAGGAACTGCGCCATGGTATCGGCAATCCGATCCTTGTTTTCCGGGATGATCGCGGTGTGCGGAATTGGCAACCCCAGCGGATGGCGGAACAGCGCCGTCACCGCAAACCAGTCTGCCAGGCCGCCCACCATCGCCGCTTCACTGAACGCCAGCACATAGCCCCAGGCCGGATGGAGCGATTCGAAATGGCGAGCGGTGAGAAACACACCCGCCATCACGACCAGCAGGCCGGTGGCGAACAGGCGCATGCGCCGGGCCTTGTCGGGCGCCAGTGGAGCCGGGCGCCACGGGCGCGGGCGATGCGGGCGAACCGTCACTCCGCCGGGACAGCCTCGGGGCGGCCACGTGGTTCGACTGGCTTGCCAGGCTCGTACGTCAGGAACATCCGCCGCAACAACGGACCCAGGCGCTTTTCAATACCATCGGCCAAGCTGAAACCCGCCGGGACGATCAGCAGCGTCAACATGGTTGACACGATCAGACCGCCGATCACCACGGTCCCCATGGGCGCGCGCCAGGCACTGTCGCCGGACAGTGACAGTGCCGTTGGCACCATCCCGGCAACCATCGCCACCGTGGTCATCACGATCGGCTGAGCGCGCTTGTGCCCGGCCTCGATCACCGCCACCAGCTTGTCACGCCCGGTCGCCATTTCTTCGATCGCGAAGTCAATCAGCAGGATCGAGTTCTTGGCGACGATGCCCAGCAACATCAACATGCCGATATAGACCGGCATCGAAATCGCCTGACCCACCAGCAGCAACGCCAGCAGCCCGCCGAACGGCGCCAGGAACAACGACCCCATATTGACCAGCGGCGAAACGAACCGGTGATAGAGCAGCACCAGCACCGAGAAGACCAGCAGAACGCCCGCAATAAGCGCGGTGATGAAATTGTTGATCATCTCCTTCTGCCATTCGTCTGCACCGAACGGAGCGTTGGAGACGCCCTGAGGCAGGCTTTTCATGATCGGCAGGTCGGCAATCGCCTTGTCGGCCTCACCCTTGACCCGTCCCGGGGCAAGATCGGCACCGATAAAGACGCGGCGGCTTTGGTTGTAGCGCTGGATCGAGGTCGGACCGGAGCCAAACCCGATATCGGCAACGCGTTCCAGCGGCACGGTTCCGCCAGTGGCGGTTGGCACCGGAAGATTACGGATCGTATCCAGGCTCTTGCGGCTTTCGATCGGCAGCTTGACCCGAATCGGCACTTGCCGGTCAGACAGCGAGAACTTGGCTGCATTCTGGTCGATCTCACCCAGAGTGGCGACGCGGATCGCCTGGCTGAGCGCCGTGGTGGTAACCCCCAGGCTGGCGGCAAGATCGCGGCGCGGGGTGATGATGATTTCCGGACGGCGCAGATCCGCCGAAATGCGCGGCGCAACCACTTCCTTAAGGCCGCCCATCTGCTCGACCAGCGTCGCTGCGGTCCGCTCAAGCAGCACCGGGTCGGACCCTGATAGCATGACATTGATCGCCCGCCCGGAACCGCCGCCCGGTCCGGGCCCGTTTGCCTGGAAATTGACCCGGGCATCCGCGATCTGCGCCAGTTTCGGCGTCAGCGCACGCTCAAACTCGACCGAGGTGCGGGCGCGGTCATCTTTCAGCGTGATCAGCAGGAACCCGCTGCCTTCACGGATACGCTGCAACACCGATTCCACCTCGGGTTCCTGTTTCAGCACTCCGGCGATCTCCGCCATGACATCTTCGGTCTGATCCAGCGTGGTACCTGGCACCATTTCGACAGAAACGCGGCTGAACTTGCTGTTACCGCTAGGGAAGAACTCCTGCGGGATCAGTGCAAAGAGGACGATGGTCAAGGCAAAGGCGCCCATGCCCACGCCCATCATCCATATGCGGTGATCGCGCAGGCGGGCCTGATACCGTTGGTCGATATAGTGATACCAGGCGGCGAAGCCGCGACTGGTGAAGCGCGCCAGAACCTGAAGTACCCGGTATATCAGCCAGGCGGCGGCGATCCCCAGCACCATACCAAGGACCAGGGCTAGCCACGACGGGACGACATCCTTGATCGCCTCGACCTTGTCAGCCAGCGCCGTCACCACCATGACAGTGCCGACAAACCCGCCCAACACCAGCAGGCAGGCAAACAACCAGAGCGGTGCATACCACCAGCGGAACTTTGCCTTAACCAATGCAGCGCGCATCGCCTGCGCCTTGCTGGTGTCAAGCGACCAGCGCAGCACGTCCATGTAGCGATCCATTGCCCGCCCGGTGCCGTGTTCGGCGTGCCCTTTGGCGTGCAGGAAATAGGCCGCAACCATCGGGGTGATCATGCGCGCCACAGCCAGACTCATCAGCACGGCCGCCACCACGGTCATCCCAAAGTTCTTGAAGAACTGGCCTGAAACACCGGGCATCAGCCCAACCGGGAGAAACACCGCAACGATCGAGAACGTTGTGGCGACCACCGCCAGTCCGATCTCGTCTGCGGCATCGATCGAAGCCTGATAAGCCGTCTTGCCCATCCGCATGTGCCGGACGATATTCTCGATCTCGACAATTGCATCGTCCACCAGCACCCCGGCAACCAGGCCGAGCGCCAGCAGGCTCATGATATTGAGGGTGAACCCCATCATGTCCATGAACCAGAAGGTCGGGATCGAAGACAGCGGAATCGCCAGCGCAGAGACGAAGGTGGCACGCCAGTCACGCAGGAAGAAAAACACCACGATAACCGCCAGGATCGCACCCTCGATCATGGCCGCCATCGAGCTTTCGTACTGGGTGCGGACTTCATCCACCTCGGTCGACAGGCGGGTAAAGGTGACCGCGCCGTTGGTCTCCTTTTCGATCTTTTTCAATTCCTCCATCGTGGCGTCATAGACGCTGACATCGGACTCGCCGCGCGCACGCGAGATCGAGAAGGTCACAACATCGCGGCCATCGATCTTGGCGCGCGAAGTCAGTTCGCCGTAGCGGTCAGTCACGGAGGCAATATCGGCCAGCTTGACCCGGCGTCCGCCGCCCAGCGCGATCTCGGTTTGCGACAGCTCATAAGCTGAGCGGGCATTGCCCAGTACCCGCACCGATTGCCGCGAGCCCGCTACCTCGGCCCGGCCACCGGCCGCGTTGACATTGACCTGCCGCAGTGTGGCATTGACCTGGCTGGCGGTAACGCCCAGCGCCTGCATCCGCGCCGGATCAAGCTCGACCGAAATCTCCCGATCCACCCCGCCATTACGCTCGACCGACGCCATCCCCGGAATCGACAACAGCCGCTTCGCGATCGTATCATCGATATACCACGATAGCTGTTCGATCGTCATATCGTCGGCCTTGACGCCGAAATAGCCGATCGCATTGGACGACGTGTTAGCCTTGAATACCTGCGGTTCGAGAATGCCGTCGGGCAATTCGCCGCGGGCTTGGTCAACCGCGTTCTTGACCTCGTTTACCGCTTCGGAAATGTCGGTGCCGAGTTGAAACTCCACCATTGTCTGGCTGTTGCCCTCGCGCGCGGTCGAGGAAATGGTCTGCACCCCGTTAATCGAACGAATCGCTGATTCGACACGCTGAGTAATCTGGTTCTCGATTTCGGACGGGGCTGCGCCGGGCTGTGAAATGTTGACGATGACCAACGGAAATTCGATGTCCGGATCGGCCTGGATCTTCATCCCCATGAACGCCATAATCCCGGCCAGGGTCAGCCCCAGGAACAGGATGATCGGAACCACCGGGTTGCGGATCGACCACGCCGAGATGTTGCGGAAGTTCATGGTTCGCGCCGCCCGTTAGCCAACCTGGCCCGGCTTGATCGCCCGCGGCTGCACGGTCTCATCCGGCTGGAGGAATCCGCCAGCCCGCAACACCACTCGCTCGCTGCCATCAAGTCCTTCGACCACAGCCACCCCCTGCTCGGTCACCAGCCCGGTCTTGACCGGGCGGCGACGTGCCTTGTTGTCCTTGTCGACCACATAGACATAATTGCCCTTGTTGTCCGAAAGGATGGCCGATTCCGGAAGCATCGGAGCAACAATCGTGCCCGCCTTGATCGTCGCCGTGGCGAAGCCGCCCGGACGCAGCTCAGGCGCATAGGCCAGCGCGATCCGCGCCGTTCCCTGCCGGCTGGCAGGATCGATAATCGGTGAAAGTTGCCAAATCTGGCCGTTGAACGACCGATCAGTCCCCACCGGGACCACCGCGGCGGTATAGCCAGGCCCAATCTTGGCGAGATCGGTTTCGCTAAGCTGGGCCTTGAGCTCCATTTCGCCGCCCTGCGCCAACCGGAACAGGACACCGGAACCGGCGCTGACCACCTGACCCGGTTCAACCCGCCGCTCGAGCACCAGACCGGCTGCAGGAGCGACGACGTTAAGACGGCGCAGCTGCGCGCTGAGTACGCCCGCCTGCGCCCCGGCAACCCGTACCTGCGCCACGGCCGCATCGCGTGAGGCGCGCAGGCGGTCAACATCGGCCTTGGAGACAAAGCCCTTGTCGATCAGCTTGAGCGCACGCTGGTAATTGGCTTCGGCCAGATCGGCGTTCGCGCGGGCCACCTGAATCTGCGCGGTCTGGCCTGCGGCCTGCTGCACCTGAACGGAGCGGTCGATGACGGCCAGCACCTGCCCGGCGCGAACCCACTGACCCGGCTCGACCAGCACCGAAACAACCTGCCCACCTTCGCCAGCGACTCCGACAGGCAGCTCCCGCCGCGCAGCCAGCGTGCCAGTTGCACTGATCTGGCCCTCGATAGTGCCACGCCCCGGTGTGATGACCGAAACGACCGGCACCTGTTGCTTCTTCTCGCCGTCTTCACCGCCTTTGTTGCGATTAAGAAAATAACCGATCGCAATCAGCAGGATCACCAGGGCAATCGCGCCGAAAACCAGCCTGCGCTTGGAGCTGCGATCTTCCTCACCATCCAGCAGCAGGGGGTTCTCGCCTTCGCTACCCGTGGTGTGGATCGTCGATTCGTAGTTCATCACGCCTTCGCTTTCGCCGCTGCCCCGGCCTGACGCGATCCGTTACGGGGCGCTGCCGATCCGCAGTGTATTACTATGATAAATCACCGTCTGCAAGCTGCACAGTAGCGGCCAGTGCCGGAAATTTCCACGCTCGTTCATAGGGCCAACGCCAAGCCACGGCAATGCAGGGCTCGGCAGACGGCCAAGGCGCTTCGGCCAACTGCACGACATTTGCTGATACGCGAAGGCCGGGACAGGCGTCACGCTTGCCCCGGCCTCGATGGCTGGTTTGCAACAGGTTGCAATCAGTACTTGAGCTGTCGCTCGTAAAGATCACGATAGTGCTGGATACGCGTTACGCGCAGGCCCTGCATCCCCGATCGATCGACCGCACGCTGCCACGAGGCGAACTCTTCCAGCGTCAGGCTGTAGCGCTCGCAAACCTCGTCGATCGTGAGCAGACCGCCGTTGACCGCCGCAACAACCTCTGCCTTGCGGCGAACCACCCACCGCGTGGTGGTGGGAGCCGGAAGCGAATCCACGGTCAGCGGTTCACCAAGCGGCCCAATAACCATCGCAGGTCGAATTTTCTGGTTTTCGATCATCATTGTCCTCGATCACCGGCCAAGGTTTCACCGGCGAAGGCACCGTCAATGCAGTGGGCACTTTTGCCATCACCTAAATCAGCAAGGTTAACGGCCTGTGAGGGTTTGACTTCCGCCTGGCCGCTGGCAACCCAGTTGCCGAAGCCCCCCGCGCGCAGCTGGTTGCCACCCCGGCCTTGAGCGAGGGCCTGCGCTGCAGCATGGGCAGCTGCGAGCCGCGCGTGCAGCGCCGGCCAGCCGAAGGCAGTGGCGCCACCATCTTCCGACGGCGCTGTCGCATCGGCAGAAATCCTGGCCCGCAAGCTGGACATGAGGTCGGTTTTCAATTCCATGACGCTTGCTTTACTACGGACATGGTCAAGATCGGGTAAAGCCGGGCTTTACCTGTCAGTCAGATTGCTTACCGAAATCGTACCACGCTTCCCCCGGCCTTTTCGGCAGTGTATGGGCCGCGCCATGAACGCCATGCTGCCAGTGCCGGATCCAGCCGAACTGTTTCAACTCGCCGGTCCGCTGGCGGGCAAGCGGATCGTTGTGGCGATGTCCGGCGGGGTAGACAGCTCGGTTGTCGCAGCGCTGGCGGTGCGCAGCGGGGCCGAGGTGATCGGCGTAACGCTGCAGCTTTATGACTACGGCGCGGCAACGGGCCGCAAAGGCGCTTGCTGTGCCGGCGACGATATCCGCGACGCCCGCGCGGTGGCTGATCGACTTGGCATCGCGCATTACGTGTTCGACCACGAAAGCCAATTTCGCGAAGAGGTGGTGGAGCGGTTTGCTGATGATTACCTGGCCGGACGCACACCGATCCCCTGCATTCGCTGCAACATGGGTCCCAAGTTCACCGATCTGTTCGCCATGGCGCGTGAACTGGGGGCCGACTGCCTGGCGACCGGGCACTACGTGCAGCGGGTCAACGGGACGGGGGGAACCGAACTACACCGCGCACTCGATCCGGCACGGGATCAATCCTACTTCCTTTACGGGACGACCGAAACCCAGCTTGCGTTCTTGCGCTTTCCGCTGGGCGGCCTGCCCAAGCCGCAGGTCCGTGCCATTGCCGAGGCCGAGGGCCTGCGGGTCGCCGCCAAACCGGACAGTCAGGACATCTGCTTCGTCCCCAATGGCGACTATGCCAGCATCGTGCGCTCGGTTCGGCCTGAAGGCGGGGAGCCAGGTGCGATCGTTCATGCCGAGACGGGCGAGGTGTTAGGCCAGCATCGCGGCATCATCCACTATACCGTAGGTCAGCGGCGCGGGCTGGAAATCGGCGGATTGACCGAACCGCTGTACGTTACGGCGCTCGACGCGCCCGGCCGGCGAGTGCTGGTGGGACCAAAGCGGTTGCTCGCGGTCAGCACGGCCCGAATCGTCGAAACCAACCGGATCGGTCCGCTGCCCGATGCGCCGCTCACCGCCAAGGTCCGGTCGCTGGCAAAGCCAGTGGCTATTACGCTTGATGGTCCATTCGGCGAGGGTGCAGCCACGACCATCCGCTTTAGCCAACCGGAGTACGGCGTCGCGCCGGGGCAGGCCGCCGTGCTCTATGCCGGTGAACGGGTAATCGGCGGTGGCTGGATCGCAGCAACCGAGCCCGCCTGATCCATCAGTCTGGCCAGGCTTCCAGCTGGCAACCTGGCCCCTCACGATATGTCGCTGTATGGCTGGCGAGCAGCGGAAACGACGCCGTGACGCTTTTTGCCTGAACATCTTCCGACAGGGTTACCAGTTCCATTCCCGGCTCAAAATCCTTGCGGCAATCGCCAAGGCTGCGTCCACCAACGAAACGACATGAGCAGGCAACACGTGCGCCATAGGCCGCACCAGCCTCCGCATAACCGTTCAACGGTCGCCAGAAAAACCCCAGCAAAGCCAGCACAAGTGCAATTCCCAGCATCAGCATACGGCGGCGCCACGGAGATTTGGTCGCTGGGTTCTGCTTAGCGGTTGCCATTGTCGGGCCTTTGGGCGAGGGATGCGCGCATCATGCCGGTGCGCCGATTGCCCCTTATCCTGCCGCTGCTTACACTGCCAGCCCTGATCGGTTGCGGCAGCGACGGGAACAGCGTTGCAGCCAAACCATTAAGCGATGCCGCGTTGAAAGCGGTGACAGAACGCCCGGGTGTTGACCGCGAAAAGCTGGCCCGCGCGGTGGACACTCTGTTCAACGGGGGTGAAACCGCAGAAACACGTGCGGTCCTGGTCATCCACAACGGCACGACCGTGGCCGAACGCTATGGCCCTGGCTATCACGAGAACACGCGGTTCGTATCCTGGTCGATGGCCAAATCGGTAACGGCGGTGATGATCGGGCAGCTGGTTGCTGACGGCCGCTTGCGGCTGGATGAAAGCGTGCCCATCCCGGCCTGGCAGCGCTCCGGCGATCCTCGTGGGGAAATCACCTTGCGACAGCTGTTGCAGATGCGGTCAGGGCTGCGCCATACCGAAGCAGGAGACCCGCCGTACCGCAGCGACGAGGTCCGGATGCTGTTCCTTGACGGGCGCGATAACATGGCTGCCTATGCTGAGGCGCAACCGCTCGAAGCGGACCCTGGCAGCAAGTGGGAATATTCCAGCGCCACCACGGTGATCCTCGCTGATCTGGCAGCCCGGGCGCTGACCACGAGCAACGATCCGGCTGAGCGCATCCGGGCGGTACGTGATTACCTGAAAACCCGTTTGTTCGAACCGATTGGCATGAAAAGCATGGTCCCCGAATTCGATGCTTCTGGCACCCTGATCGGCGGCAGCCTGATTCACGGTACAGCCCGCGACTGGGCCCGGTTTGGGGAATTTCTGCGCAATCGCGGCGCAGTTAAGGGGGCGCAGCTGGTGCCTTCGCAGTGGATCGATTTCATGACGGAGCCAAGCCCACGCAACCCAGGCTATGGCGCGCAGCTGTGGCTCAATCAGCCGCAGCCGGACGGCGCTCGCCAATGGCCCGATGCGCCGCCATCCGCCTTTTCGATGAACGGCCATCTTGGCCAGTACGTCGTGGTCAGCCGAGACAACGGCGTGGTTGTGGTGCGGCTGGGCAAAACCCAGGACAACGTTCGCAGACCTGTGCAAGCGGCCCTGGCACGGATTATATCCCTGTTCCCCAAAGGATAAGCCTGTGGCTTACAACCCAGCTCTTGTCACTGGCATCAAGCAGGACTCATGCAACAAGGCCGGTATAAGCCAGACGGTACTGGCCGCTCTGCCAGCAATATGCGCTGACCAACCGGTTGCCGGAGGCTGAACAATGTACGATCTAGCCGGAAAGCGCGTATGGGTTGCCGGGCATGGCGGAATGGTGGGGGCGGCCATCGTCCGCCGTTTGGCGCAGGAAGACTGTGAGATCCTGGTGGCTGATCGGCGTGAGCTGGACCTGACCGATCAGCGCGCGGTGCTGGGCTGGATGCACAACAACCGGCCGCAGGCCGTTTTCCTGGCGGCAGCGCGGGTCGGCGGCATTCAGGCCAAAGACGCTCTTCCGGTGGACTTCCTGCGCGACAACCTGCTGATCGAAACGGCCGTATTTACCGGGGCCGAATCGGTTGGGGTGGAAAAGCTGCTGTTCCTGGGCTCCTCGTGCAGCTATCCGCGCGATGCGGCCCAGCCGATCCGAGAAGAGGACCTGCTGACCGGACCGCTCGAACGGACCAGCCAATGGCATGCGATCGCGCAGATCGCCGGGATCAAGCTGGCCCAGGCCTACCGCCAGCAGTTCGGGTGCGACTTCATCAGCGCCATGCCGACCGGCCTTTATGGCCCGGGCGATAACTACGATCCGCACGCAAGCCATGTCCTGCCCGCTTTGATCCGCAAGGTGCATGAAGCCAAGACGGGTGGCGATCCGGTTACGGTCTGGGGCACAGGTACACCGCTGCGTGAGTTTCTGTTCGTTGACGATTGCGCCGATGCCTGCGTTCACCTGATGAAGACCTATTCCGACGTCCCGCCCGTCAACGTCGGCTCGGGCGAAGAGGTATCGATCCTCGCTCTGACCAGGCTGGTGATGGACGTGGTGGGGTATCATGGCGAGATCGTGCTGGATCTGGACCGCCCTGATGGAACACCGCGCAAGCTGCTTGACAGTTCACGCCTCAACGCGATGGGATGGGCTCCATGCACCGCCTTGCGGGATGGCATTGCCAGAACCTATGCCGCGTTTCTGCGCGGGGATGGTCGCAACATCTGACCGCCGCTCGGTGGCCTCGCCGGCTGCTAGTGCCGGGCCAGCAAGTCTTCCGAGGACAGGTCGTTCTCATCGACATGCCCTTCGGGATCGGGGTGGATCAGGATTTCCAGGCCCGGGAACTCGCTACGCAAGATAGCCTCTACCTCGTCCATCACCACATGGGCTTGCCGGACCGTCATGTCCGGATCGACCGCCAGATGGAACTGGACGAAATCACGGTCGCCCGAGGTGCGGGTTCGCAGATCATGCAGCCCCTTGATCTCGGGATGCCGGGCGACCGCAGCCAGAAATGCGGCCTTGCGCTCTTCCGGCCATTCGTGATCCATCAGCTGATCCACCGCCGCTTGCGAAGCGCCCCAGGCGCCCCAGCCCAGCCACAGCGCAATCGCCAGACCGAAGAACGGATCAGCCCCGGCAATCCCGGCATATTGATCGAGCGCCAGCGCCGCGATCACCGCAAGGTTCAGCAACAGGTCCGATTGATAATGGACATGATCGGTGCTGATGGCGAGGCTGTTGGTCTGACGAATCACGTGGCGCTGCCAGGCCAGCAGAGCCAGGGTCGCGACCATGGCAATCGCCGATACGGCAATGCCGCCTTCGGCCTCCTGTGGCCGCGCACCGGCAAACCATTGCTCGATTGCCCGGAATGCCAGGCTGATTGCTGAGATAGAGATCAGCACGACTTGGAACATCGCGGCCAAAGCTTCCGCCTTGCCATGACCGAACCGGTGATTTTCATCGTCAGGCTGGGCAGCGACCCAGACCCCGGCCAGCGTGGCGAGGCTGGCGATCAAATCCAGTGCGGTATCGGCCAGGCTGCCGAGCATGGCCGTCGAACCTGTCGAGAATACCGCCCAGACCTTGAGCCCGACCAATAGCAGCGCCACCGTGATCGAGGCGATCGCCGCACTGCGGTTGAGAGCCGCCTTCTCGCTCATGGGTAAAGCAGCGAGCTGACCCAGCCGCCGCCAGCGCTGCGCTCAAACCGGCGGCGTTCATGCAGGCGGAAAGGACGGTCCATCCAGAATTCAAAGGCATGGGGCACCAGGCAAAATCCTGTCCAGTGCGTTGGGCGCGGCACCGGACCGACCAGATGGCGGGCTGTGACCTTGGCGATTCGTCCGAGAAACTCCGAGCGCGAACCAAGCGGTGCGGACTGGTCCGAAGCATGGGCGCCCAGTTGCGAATCGCGGCTGCGGCTGGCAAAATAGGCGTCCGCCATCGCATCGGGCACTGGCGCGACCGTTCCTTCAATCCGGATCTGGCGGCGCAGCGATTTCCAGTGAAACAGCATCGCCGCCTGAGGATTGGCCAACAATTCGCCGCCCTTGCGGCTGTGGCTGTTGGTATAGAAGACAAAACCACCCTCCGGGCCGAGCAGATCGGCCCCATGATCCTTCAGCAGCACCATGCGTACGCTGGGCGCGCCCTGCGGCGTGGCCGAGGCCACCGCAACCGCATCGGGATCGTTCGGTTCGCTCTGCTTCGCCTCGGCAAACCAGGCGTCGAACAGCGCGAAAGGCGCGGCATCGGGAATCGCATTCAGGGTCTGGGTTTCATCCATGATGGGTCAGCGCATAGCCGTCCCCCCGTCACTATGAAAGCGCAAGCGTCTCGCAACAGGCCAGCGAATGCCTTGCCGTCGCGGCTGTTCGCACCTAGCTAACGCAAATGGCTGATCCCTATTCGATCCTTGGTGTGGCGCGCGGCGCGAGCGAGAAAGACATAAAATCCGCTTATCGCAAACTCGCCAAGGAACTTCATCCCGATCGCAACAAGGACAATCCCAAGGCTGCGGAGAGATTTTCCGAGGTCACGAGGGCTTACGACCTGCTGTCTGACAAGGACAAGCGCGCGCGGTTCGACCGCGGCGAGATCGATATCGATGGTAACCCGTCCATGGGGTTTGGCTATGGTGGGGGCGGAGGCCCCGGAGGCGGATTTGGCGGGCGTGACCAGCGCGGCTTTCGCGCGGACGGTTTCGAGGGCTTTGGCAACGAAGGGATCGATATCGGCGACATCTTCGACGGCCTGTTTGGCGGACGCGGCGGAATGGGTGGGGGAACACGGCGTGGCCCGGCGCCGAAGGGCGCCAGTATCCAGTACAAGTTGGGGGTCTCGCTGCCCGATGCGGCACTGCTGGCCACGCAGCGGATCACTTTGTCCGACGGCAAGACAATCGACCTCAAGCTCCCTGCCGGAGTGGAAGACGGCACTCAGATGCGACTGGCCGGCAAGGGCGAAGCCGGCCCGGGTGGCAACGGCGACGCCATCGTCGCGATTCATCTGCAGCCTCACCCCTTCTATCGCCGGGATGGGGATAATCTGCGGCTAGACCTGCCGATCAGCCTGGATGAGGCGGTAAGCGGCGCCAAGGTGAAAGTGCCAACGCCAGAGGGTGCCGTGATGCTGACAGTCGCGCCCGGGACCAGTTCTGGCAAGACCCTGCGACTGAAGGGCAAGGGCTTCACTCGCAAAGATGGAACCCGCGGCGATCAGCTGGTGACGATCGAGGTACAGTTGCCCGACAGCGGCAGCGAGACGCTGCGAGAACTGGCCGACCGACTGGATGGCTGGCGTGATCCCCGCAGCCTACGCGCCCGACTCGGCGTCTGATCCCGGTTGCCGCCATGGAAGAGCGTGAGGTTGACGCGGCAGGCCTGCCACCGCTTACAGTCCCCGATCTTTCGCCCGAAGCTCGCCGCAGAAGAGCCAAGCGGCTGCGCGACGCCTATGACGAGCATGTCGGGCCGCAGGGACGGTTCTGGAATTCCCGCTTCTTTCGGGTAATCGCACGGGTCTGGGCTGGCGCCTATCATGATGGCTTCATCCACGCCGGCAACCTGGCCTACATGGCCATCCTCGCCTTGTTTCCGTTCTTCATCACGGTGGCCGCCGGGTTCAGCCTGATTGGCGAACAGGAACAGCGGGCCGCTTCGGTCCATGCCTTTCTGCAGGCGTTGCCTCCAATTGTCGCCAGCGCCCTGGAGCCGGTGGCTATGGACGTCATCGTTGCGCGCAGCGGGTGGCTGCTGTGGGTCGGCGGGCTGGTCGGCTTGTGGACCGTCGGCAGCCTGATCGAGACAATCCGCGATATTCTGCGGCGGGCTTATGGCACGCATGAAACCGTGGCCTATTGGCGTTATCGGCTGATTTCCACCGGGGTCATTATCGTTGCCGTCATCGCCATGCTGTTCGCGCTGCTTGCCCAGGTCGCGATCGGAGCCGCGCAGGAAGTGATTCAGGCCTGGTTCCCGCGTGCGGCCGATTGGATCGGAACGCTGGGAACCTCTCGGCTGGTTCCGGCGATGGTAATCTATGCCGCCGTCTATCTGCTTTTCCTCACCCTTACTCCCAGCGCATACCGCAAACGCCGCTACCTGAAATGGCCCGGCGCGTTGTTTGTCACAGTCTGGTGGGCCGCGGTCAGCGCAGCCTTGCCGGCCGTGCTGCACCGGTTCTTCTCCTATGACCTCACCTATGGCAGCCTGGCCGGGGTAATGATCGCGCTTTTCTTTTTCTGGTTGGTCGGCTTAGGAATGGTTGTGGGCGCGGAATTGAACGCAGCACTGACCGAGAGTCCGGAAGAACAGGATTTGCTGGGCCGCACACGGTAGGGAAACGACGGGAATACAATATGAGCGGATTGATGCAGGGCAAACGCGGGCTGATCATGGGTCTGGCGAACGACAAGTCGTTAGCCTGGGGAATCGCGCAACAGCTTCACAAGCACGGTGCGGAATTGGCCTTTTCCTATCAGGGCGAAGCCCTGGAAAAGCGGGTCCGTCCGCTTGCCGCCAGCCTGGGCAGTGATTTCCTGATCGACTGCGACGTGTCCGACATGGCGGCGCTTGACACCGCCTTCGCTCAACTGGCGGCCCGCTGGCCCACGATAGACTTCGTGGTCCACGCGATCGGTTTTTCCGACAAGAACGAACTTCGCGGCCGGTATTGTGATACCAGCCTCGATAATTTCCTGATGACCATGAACATTTCCGCCTATTCGCTGGTCGCGGTGACCAAGCGAGCGGCGGCGATGATGCCCGATGGCGGTTCGATCCTGACGCTTAGTTACTATGGTGCCGAAAAGGTCGTGCCGCATTACAACGTAATGGGTGTGGCCAAGGCCGCCCTTGAAACCAGTGTGAAGTATCTGGCTAATGATCTGGGGCCAGACCGGATCCGGGTCAACGCCATTTCGGCCGGGCCAATCCGGACCCTGGCCGCCAGCGGAATTGGCGATTTCCGCTATATCCTCAAATGGAACGAACTGAATTCGCCGCTGCGCCGCAATGTCACGATCGAGGATGTTGGCGGATCCGCGCTGTATTTGCTGTCAGACCTGTCTTCCGGCGTCACCGGCGAGACCCACCATGTTGATGCCGGCTATCACGTGGTCGGCATGAAGCAGGAAGACGCGCCGGATATCGCGCTAAGCTAGTCCCGGGTTCACTTCGGCTCAGGTAGAGGCGGCGGAGCTGACTGGCCTTTGGCGGCCGCTTCTTCCTCGGCCTTGCGGCGGTCTTCCATCTGCTTTTCGACTTCCTCCACCCGCGATTGGGTGTCGGCTGCTTCGGCGTCGATCGTCGCGAGGCGCTTGGCCCGCTCTTCCGCAATCAACTGGCCAGCCCGGACTCCGGGATCGGTTTCCTTCTCGCCGCGCGCCTGGGCGAGCAACTGACCGGTGCAACCGGTCCAGCCCCCAGCCCCGGTAGGCGAGCAGCTCATCGTACCGCTGCGGCCAACCGTTTCAAGCGACCGGACGCGCTGCGACCAGGCCTGATTGGAAGGTGCCGACGAAGTACGCAAGGTGGGCGGAATGCGATAGCGTTCCCCCTCGTCCATTCGCGGGCAGACCACGATCTCGTCGCCGGTCGATTCGGGGCATTTGTCATCGCCATAGACGATCACCATGTTGACCTTGGGCTCGGCGGCACCCTCCTGTGCGGCGGCAGGGGCGGCAGCCAACAGGCCAAAGGCAAACGGAATGGCGGCAAATAGCGAACGCATCGGAATACTCCTGAATTCAGCGCCTCCTATAACCGCCCCCGCCACTGAATGACAGCTTAAGCGCAGCGGCCGAACGGCAAATCAGATTCGCTCTGCCAGACGGATTGCCGCGCGGCAGCCAAGCCGGATAGCGCCAGACAGCAACGGGTAGGCCGGTGCCTGCTCCGCCCCGGCGGCAAGCGCCGCATCGCGGTGAGCCCGTTCGTCCTCGCGGAAATCATGAATCATGGCGGACAGCTCAGGGTCGGCGTCGCCCAGTTCATCGAGCTGCTGGGTATAGTGCCGATCAATTTCTTCCTCCACTGCGGCGGTGCAGGCCATTGCTGCCTTGGGGCCGATCAGCGCCGTGGCAGCACCGAGAGCGAACCCAGCGACATCCCAAAATGGCTGCAGCGCGGTCGGCCGCACGCCGCGACGGGCCAGAAGCGCATCAAACTTGGCCCGGTGCTCCGCTTCCTGTTCAGCCATATGCCTGATTTCAGAAGAAATCTCGGTACGATCCCCCAAAACTGCGAGCTGACCGGCGTAGATCCTCGTCGCGCCATATTCACCAGCCTGATCGACCCGCAGCATCCGGTCAGAGGCACTCTCAGCCATTTCAAGCTCCCTTGCGGTTCAGCCACGCCAGTCCCAACAGCGCCAGCGGTGCCGAGATCAGAAAGTTCCAACCGGCAAGCGAGATGCCGAACAGGGTCCACGGGGCCACATCGCAGCGAATGATCGGGGCACTAAGGATCGCATCGAGGGCATCGCCCGACCCGGTCGCGACGGCGCTGGTGCAGGCGGTGAATCCTTGCCACCAGCCGTACTCGATCCCGGCATGATAGCCGCCGATCAACCCGCCCGCCAAAATGGCAAGCAGAGCCATCGCGGTCATCATTCGGGCCGGCGGACGTAGCCAGGCATAAAGCCCGAACGGCAGCGCTGCGAACAGGGCATAACGTTGCCACCAGCACATCTCGCACGGGGCAAGGCCAAAAGCGTACTGGCCGATATATGCGCCGCCCAACAGTCCCAGCGGCACCGCCAGAGCAATGCGGCGCGGCAAGTCCGCTGTGCGAACGGGTTCGAGCATCCCCAGCTCTACTTCTTCTTGGCCATCACCGGCGGGGCCGTGCGGCGCAGGGTCTGGATCGCGTAGTACAGCTGATAGTCCTTGATACCCTTGGCCTTCAGCTCTTCCGCGGTCAGCTTGAACCGCGGATCTTGCTGGCGGTCCGCCTCAAGCTTTTTGTCGTCCATCGAAACTTCATTAACAAGGTGGCGGCGCAGATCGCTCTCGCGGATGGACAGTTCGGCACGGCGACGGGCGTCCGGATCGGACAGCTGCGGCACCGAAATATCTGGCAGAATTCCGCCTTCCTGCACGGAGCGACCAAGCGGGGTGTAATATCGCGCCGTGGTGATCTTCACTGCGCTGGTGCGGCTGTTGTCCAGGAAAAACAGCGATTGCACCGAACCTTTGCCAAAGCTGCGCTCGCCCATCACCACCGCGCGGCGCTGATCCTGCAGCGCGCCGGCAACGATTTCCGATGCCGAGGCTGATCCGGCATCGATCAGCACCACCACAGGCAGGCCCTTGGCCAAGTCGCCCGGGATCATCGATTCGGCCTTGAAATATTCATCCTCGCGCGCATTGCGGCCGCGCTGCGAAACGATATCGCCCTTCGTCAGGAAAATGTCCGACAAGGCCACCGCTTCTTCCAGCGAACCGCCGGGATTCTGCCGCAAATCGAGTACGATCCCAGCCATCTTGCCGCCCGACTGTTTCTTGAGATCCTCGATCGCCTTGGCCACATCAGTCCCGACATCGGCGCTGAATTCGTTGACCGAGATCACGCCAACTCCATCTTTGAGTTCCGACGTGACCGGCTCGAGCTTGATCACCCCGCGGGTTACGGTGACGTCGAACGGTTCATTGCGCCCGGCGCGAAACAGCGTCAGGCGGATCTTGGTGCCAGCTTCGCCCCGCATCTTGGCAACCGCATCGTCAAGCTCTCCGCCATAGATCAGCTTGCCATCAAGGTGGGTGATATAGTCGCCGGCCTTGACTCCGGCGGCTTCCGCCGGACTGCCCTTCATCGGCGCAATTACCTTAACTGCTCCGTCATCCATCCCGACCGATAGTCCTAGCCCGGAATAGTTACCGTCAATCATCGTGTTGAGCCGCTGCATCGAGGCACCGGACAGATAGTTGGAATGCGGATCGAGCGAGGCCAGCATGCCGTCGATCGCACCTTCCTCAAGCTTCTGATCGTCCACCTTTTCTACGTAGCGCAGTTTCACCAGTTGGTAGACCATCGCCAGTCGTTCAAACTGAGACGAAGCCCGGCCATCAACCGCTGCAAGGCCAGCCGTGGTGGCCGGGATCAGGGCAATGGCCGAAACCAGTGCAGTTGCACGGAGCAGAGATGCAATTTTCATCGGCGCGGGCCTTTGCCATTTTCAATCATGAAGTCTGTCTATCTTATCGCGCTACGCAGGTTAACGCCAGATGGCGGATCGCGCGAAATCAGGGTTTCAGAAAATCCAGCGGATTGACCACTGCCCCGTCCTTGCGCAGCTCCAGCGTCAGAACCGGACGCCCCGGACCAGCCTGACCAAGCGGCGATCCGGCTACAACCATGGCCCCCACCCGCGTATCGAGCCTGGTCAGCCCCGTGATCAATGAGGTCCAGCCGCCACCATGCTCAATAATCACGATGGAGCCGTAGCCCTGGTAGGGTCCGGCGAAGACCACCCTGCCCCCGCCCGGTGCGACCACTTGTGCAGCGCCGCGTGCAGCGATCGCGATTCCGCGGGACGGAACATTTCCGGCACCATAAGCGCCAAAGCCGACAACAAGGCGGCCCGATACCGGTAGCAGATACGGAAGTGGCGGACCGGCAGGGCTGGTAGCCAGCTGCGGCAGCGCGGCGGTACTGGCAGATTGCGGCAATGCCGGGCGTAGCACCGGTCCCGGGAGCGCTGCCAGTTGCTCGCGCAACCGTCCGGCTTGATCAAGCGTGCTCACTAATGCGGTCAGGTCTCGCGCTTGCTCGGCCAATGCCAAGGCACGCTCGGCCTCACGGTCGGCCGTCCCGCTGGCATTTCGCGAATCGAGGCGCTGGCGCGCTTCAAGCGCGGCGAGTTGCTGGCGGCGGCGATTAAGCTCACCCTGACTGGCGCGCAGCGCCTTGTTAGCATCCTCTGCGCGGGCCTGAAGTGCCTTGCCGCGTTCGATCGCGGCACGTAGCCCGGCCGTGCGCCGGGCCACTTCCGGCAGGATCGTTTCCAGCACCGCACGAAGATACACGGTTTCCTGCAAAGTTCCGGGCCTGAGCAGCGAAAAGATTGCCGGGCGCCGCGACAGCCGCTGCAGTGCAGCTGTGAGTTCGACCAGCGGCCGTTGCCGCTGAGCCAGTTCGGCGGCAAGCTTGCCCTGTTCGCGTTCGATCAGCTGGACCTTGGCCTCATTGGCGCTGATCTGGGCCTCCGATTCCTGCACGCGCGCCGCGAGAGCGGCCGATTCCTGTGCGGTCTTTTCAGCAGCAGCGACCGCGGTGGCGGCCTTGGCCTCAAGCGCTTCCGCCCGGCCGCGCGCTTCCTTGCCCTGGGTTTCCGCTTCGGCGAGCGCCTTCTGGGCATCCTCTGCCGTATCGATCGCCGCGAGCGCCGGCTGCTGGGCGCGGGACAGCTCCACACCGAACAGCAGGCTCAGGCCAGCCAGGCAAATCAGCAACAGGCGCGAAGTCATCAAGGCGCTTATCCCGAACGATGATAGGGATGGCCAGCAAGAATGCTGGTGGCGCGCCACAATTGTTCCGCCACCAT
>Ga0209792_1000694_pt1 | contig 20858 bp, 25 predicted proteins | sample EBPBio142005_DNA_FD_185860 | JGI IMG/M metagenome (GOLD analysis project Ga0209792, IMG submission 185860) | Wastewater treatment Type I Accumulibacter community from EBPR Bioreactor in Madison, WI, USA - Reactor 1_6/14/2005_ DNA (SPAdes)... | ecosystem: Engineered > Bioreactor > EBPR >... | reverse complement strand
CTTGTTCATGAAGCTCGAATCGTCGCCCTTGGCGAGCAGGGCCGCATTGTCGGCGATCGCATCCATCAGCGGCTCGACCCAGTCGCGGTCGGCCTTGGCGAAATCGCCGAGGACGTGATGATGCACCAGTTCCTTCACGCCCGGATGGCCGATGCCGATGCGCACCCGCCGGTAATCGTTGCCGATATGCTGATCGAGCGAGCGGATGCCGTTGTGGCCGCCGGAGCCGCCCCCGGTCTTCACCCGCACCTTGCCCGGCGCGAGGTCGAGTTCGTCGTAGAACACGACGAGGTCCGCCGGCGTCAGCTTGTAGAAGCGCATCGCCTCGCCGACCGACTGGCCGGACAGGTTCATGAAGGTCTGCGGCTTGATCAGCAGGATCTTCTCGCCGGCCAGATTGCCCTCGGCGATCAGGCCCGAAAACTTCTTCGCCCAGGGCGAAAACGAATGGCGGCGGGCTATCGCGTCCGCCGCCATGAAACCGGCATTGTGCCGGTGGTTCGCATATTGGCTGCCGGGATTGCCGAGACCTGCGAAGATCAGCACGGCTCGGCCTCCGGCGGCTTACTTGTCCTTCGCGGCCGGAGCGGCGGCAGGCGCGGCCTCGGCGGTTTCCGTCGCCTCATCGGCCTCGGACCTCATCGCCGACGAGCCGGCGATCGTCGCGATCGTGAAGTCGCGATCCGAGATGACGGGCTTCACGCCGGCCGGCAGCTTCACAGCCGAAATGTGCAGCGAGTCGCCGATGTCGGCGCCGTCCAGGTCGACGGTGATGAATTCCGGAATGGCGTTCGCCGGAACCGTGAACTCCACTTCGTGGCGGACGATGTTGAGCACGCCGCCGCGCTTGATGCCGGGCGACTTTTCCTCGTTGATGAAGTGCACCGGCACTTCGACGGTGACGACGGTGTCCTTGCCGACCCGCAGGAAGTCGACATGCACGGGCGTGTCGGTGACGGGATCGAGCTGATAGTCCTTCGGCAGGACCTGAACCTTCTTGCCGTCGACGTCGATCGTGGCGATCGTGGTCAGGAACCCGCCGCCGTGGATCTTGTAGTAGATTTCCTTGTGGGAGAGCGCGATGGCCAGGGGGGCCTGCTTCTCGCCATAGATGACTGCCGGAATCTTGCCATTGCGGCGGACCATGCGGGCGGACCCCTTACCGACCCGGTCGCGCGCTTCGGCCTTGAGCTCGTATGTATCGTGGCTCATGGTTTTACCTTTCGCGTTGCTGGAGCGTCTCCGTCAGGCTCCGGCCAAATAGGTCAGGGCGATCCGGAAACGTCGAAAGCCGCGACGGATCGCGGCCCTCATCCGCGTTGCCTCCAAGGGTGTCTACGCGGGTGGCGGCTCTATAGACGAAGCGGCCCAGAGGCGCAACACCGGCCGCAACACCGCCGCTTTGCGGCAAAAAGAACCCGCTGTCTCGATCGACAGCGGGCGAGTGAGGCTCGTGGGGGCGCTTGCCCCGATTGGTCAAAGGTTCCAGCCGCGATCCGTCCGCAGCCAGTCGCGCCACCAAGCGCCTTCGGTCCCAAGAACGTCCTCGCGGCTCAGGCCGACATCGTCGAGCAGCCGGTCGTCGCGGCGGGCCAGCAGGCCGAACAGCGCGGGGTCCGATGCAAAACGCGGCGGCGCGCTCCAGTCGCGGCGCTTGTCGGGCTTTACGTAGGCGATGTCGAAGGATGCGGTCGTCATGGCGGAAACCTCTGTTGCGACGAGAGATAGGCTTCCGATTGACATTCGACAAACGAATTGGATTTATCTCAGTCATTAGAATTCGGAATGACTTATCATGAGCGTGCAACTCGACGGCGATCTCCTCCGCACCTTCGTGGCCGTGGCCGAGACCGGCAATTTCACCCATGCGGCTGGCCGGGTCGGTCGCACGCAATCGGCCGTCTCGATGCAGATCAAGCGGTTGGAGGATGCGGTTCAGGCGCCGCTGTTCGAGCGCGGCGCGCGCGGCGTCAGCCTGACCCGCAAGGGCGACCAGTTGCTGGGCAATGCGCGCCGCATCGTCGGCCTGCTGGACGAGACGGCGGCGCTGTTCGACGCGGCCGCGCTCGAAGGCAAGGTGAATATCGGCATCCATGAGGAATATGCCGAGGAGCGCCTGGCCAATGCGCTCAACGCGTTCGATCGCCGCCATCCGAACGTGGAGATCACCGTCACATGCGGGGCATCCGAGGAAAATCTGGCTCGCGTCCGGTCGGGCGAACTCGATCTCGCGGTCATCTTCGACTGGAAGGGCCATTCGGACGGGGAGGTTTTGATGGTCGATCCGACGGTGTGGGTCACGTCGGAAAAATATCTGACGCATGAGCGCACGCCCGTGCCCATCGCCTTGTTCCGCAATTCGGACTGGTCGCGGGATTTTGCCATGCGGTCGCTGGACGAATGCGGCATCGACTACCGTGTCGCCTATCTCTGCGCGAATAAGGGAGGGCTGAGGCTGGCGGTGACATCGGGGCTGGCCATCTCCCCGATCTCGCGCAGCGACATCCCGGCCGGATGCCGCGAACTGACGGCGGCCGAAGGCTTCGGGCCGGTGGATCAGTCGAACGTTGTGCTCGTGCTCAATCCGGCGTCGCGCTCGGACGCGGTCGCGGGCATGGCCCAGGCGATGCGCGAAGCGTTCGGGGCCGCGCCGCCGCAATCAGTCGTCGCGTGACGGTCGGGTCAGTCGAACAGGCTCGACACCGATTCCTCGGTCGCCGTGCGCGAGATCGCCTCGCCGATCAGGTCGGCGATCGAAACGACGCGGATGTTGCGCGCCGCCGCCACGCTCTCCGTCGGCTGGATCGAATCGGTGATCACCAGTTCCTTCAGGTTCGACGCGGTGATGCGGGCGACCGCGCCGCCGGAGAGAACCCCATGGGTGATGTAGGCGGTGACGCTGGTCGCGCCCTGCGCGATCAGCGCATCGGCCGCGTTGCACAGCGTCCCGCCCGAATCGACGATGTCGTCATAGATCAGGCAGTCCTTGCCGCGCACGTCGCCGATGATGTTCATGACTTCCGATTCGCCCGGCCGCTCGCGCCGCTTGTCGACGATCGCGATCGGCGCGTCGATGCGTTTGGCCAGCGCTCTGGCGCGCACCACGCCGCCCACGTCCGGCGACACGACCATGACGTTCGACAGATTGTAATGAGCCTTCACGTCGCGGGCCATCACCGGCACGGCGAACAGGTTGTCGGTCGGAATGTCGAAGAAGCCCTGGATCTGGCCGGCATGCAGGTCCATGGTCAGCACGCGGTCGACGCCGGAGCGCACGATCAGATTGGCGACCAGCTTGGCCGAGATCGGCGTGCGGCCCGACGCCCGGCGGTCCTGCCGGGCATAGCCGAAATAGGGGACCACGGCCGTGATGCGCCGCGCCGAGGAGCGGCGGAACGCATCGACCATGATCAGCAGTTCCATCAGATGGTCGTTCGTCGGGAACGACGTCGACTGCAGGACGAACACGTCCTGGCCGCGCACGTTCTCCTGGATCTCGACGAAAATTTCCTGATCCGCGAAGCGGCGGACGCTGGCGCGCCCAAGCGAAATATTCAGGTACCGGGCGACCGACTCGGCCAGCAACCGGTTTGAATTGCCCGCGAACAATTTCATGCAGTTTCCCCGGCCTCGGCCACGCTCGGATGAGCGCGCGTTTAAGCGCCAAGCCGGCCTATTGCAAGCATGAACAGGGTTTGCACAGCCGGCTTGCCCTAAGAATCCTTAACGGCTGTGCCTCAGCGGTTGGGGTTGGCCAGCCAGGCCGCGAAATCCGCCGCCGTCTGGTCCGCGATCGCCTGCATGTCGGCTTCCGTTACGCCGGCCCAGCCCGTTCCGGCGCCGTCGGCGGTATGCTGGCCCGAAAAGCGGTGCACGCGGTTGCCCTTCGCGTCGGCCACGTCCCAGACGTAGAAAACGACCGTCTTGCCGTTTTCCGGCGAGGTCGAGAGGAAACCCTTCAGGCTGTGAGTCGCCGATGGATCGTTGGCCGGGACGATGGCGAAACCCTTCGAACCCGACTGTTCGGTGATCCGCGCCGAGAAGGGCGACACGGCCTGCGCCGGTGCGCCGATGACGCCGAGCAACTGGACCCGCGCATTCCCCGGCGTGACGGCGGCGACAGTTGCCGTGTCGCTGGTCGCGGGCGTAGCGGGCGTTCCGGTGGCCGCGGGAGCGGTGGCCGTTGCGGCCGGCTGCGCCGGCTCTGCCTTCAGCGCGTTGGGATCGAGCGTCGCCTCGGTGCTGGTGCAGGCCGAAACCGCCAGCAGGCCCGCGACGACGAATGCGCCGAGGCTCGGAATTCGTTTGCCGGCGATGGACAGACTCACTGCGGATCAACTCCTTGGGCGCCAACATACAGGAACAAAAGGGCCTGGCGCCCGCAGAGAAGGGAATCAGCGCACGATCAAGTCGAGATCATGGCGCGAGAGCGCGGTCGGGCTGCCCTCGGTGGTCAGATAGGTTCGCCCCAGCGTCATCGCCGTCTCGGTCTCGGAATCCATGATGATCATGTGGGCGAACAGGCTCATGTTCGGCACGATCGGTTCCGGATTGCCGGCATAGAACATCGGCATGTCCATCCAGCTCGGCGTGAACCGCGCGCCCAGCGAATAGCCGCAGGCGTTGAGGCGGTGGCGCGAGAGCCCGTGCGCCTCCATGACACGGGAATGGGCGTCGAACACGTCGCCGAAGGTTTTGCCCGGCACCATCGCCTTCTCGACCGCCTGCAGGGCTTCGAGGCAGGCGTCGTAAAGCTCCTGCGAGCGTTTCGACACCTTGCCCACGATCGCCGTGCGCATCATGGCCGCGTGGTAGTGATGGAACACGCCGGCCCATTCGAGCGTGAGCTGGTCGTTCTTGGTCAGCTTGCGGCGGCCGGCCTTGTAGCGGCAGAGCAGCGCGTCGGCGCCCGAGCCGATGATGAACTCGTTGGCCGGATAGTCGCCGCCGCCGGCGAAGATCGCCCCCTGCATCGCCGCCAGGATCAGGCCTTCGTCGCCGCCCTGCTTGATCAGCGGCAGCGCGGCGTCGAGCGCCTCGTCACCGAGCGCCGCCGCCTTCTCCACCTTCTTGATCTCGGCCGGGCTTTTCACGGCGCGCAGCCGCCCGACGATGCCCGACGCATCATAGATCTTGCCGAAGGTCTGCATCTGCTCGTCGAGACGCCTCGCGTTCAGGCCGGTCAGGCCGTGCGTGTCATATTCGATGCCGATATTGCGGCCGAGCAGGTCGAGATCGTTCAGCAGATTGCGCAGGTCGATCGTCGGATTGGCGTTGTCGCGGTCGGCCCACACGATGACATTGTCGATGGTGGAGGTGTGCTTGGCCTGACGCAGATCGGCCGAGCGCGTCAGCAGATACATCGAGCCGTCGGCCTTCACGACCAAGGACTGGAAGAAGCAGAAGCCGAACGTGTCGTAGCCGGTCAGCCAGTACATGCTCTCCTGCGCGAACAGCAGCAGGGCGTCGAGCTTGCGGTCGGCCATCTCGAGCATCAGCCGGTCGCGGCGCGCGTCGAATTCCGCGCGTTCGAAATGCAGCGCCATCAGCGGTCTCCCAAAACTATGACGGACAGGTGCCGGCCGTAGTCCGGCTCCTTGCGATGCGTCGTGCGGCGATAGGAATAGAACAGATCCTCGTCGGCATAGGTGCAGCGGCCGAGGCCGTGCGCGTCCACCCCGGCGCGCTTCAGGCGTTCGACCGTGTAGCCGTTCAGGTCGAACATGGCATGGCCGTCCTTGGCCGATGCAGAGAACCACCGCTCGTTTGCCGGGTCCGCGTCCACGAAGCGTGCGACGAATTCCGGGCCGACCTCGTAATTGGCCTTGCTGATCGAAGGGCCGAGCACCGCGACGATGCGGTCGCGTTGCGCGCCGAGGCCCTCCATCGCCGCGATGGTGTTTTCGAGCACGCCGGTGAACGCGCCTTTCCAGCCGGCATGCGCCGCGCCGACCACGCCGGCCTCCGCATCGGCGAACAGGACCGGCCCGCAATCGGCGGTGGACGCGCCCACCGCGATGCCCGGCCGGTCGGTCACCAGCGCGTCCACCTTGGGACGTTCGCCCGAAAACGGTTCGCGCACGACCAGGACGTCGGGCGAATGGACCTGGTAGGCGCTGAGCAGATGGGCGGGTTCGACGCCCATCCATTCGGCCACACGGCGGCGGTTTTCGGTGATCGATGCCGGGGCGTCGTTCGATCCGGTGCCGGTGTTCAGGCCGGCATAGATTCCATCGGAGACGCCGCCTTTGCGTGTAAAAAATCCGTGCCGGATGAATGGCTTATCCGGAAATTCCAAATGCCGCGAGGTCAGCGGCTCCGGTCGGTCGGCGATTTGCATCGGGCGTTTTCTGACCTTCCAGAACCGATCCGTCAAGCGCGCCGGAGACTGCGGCTGCGGCAACGGCATGTCAATCGGCGGCTTTGAACGGTTCGGGCATGCGTCCCGGCCGGGCGACGCACAGCGCCTTGAACAGCGTTCCCATCTGTTGTGGACCGGCCAGCCGCTCGACCTCGGACCGCAGCCGGTTGCGCGTGGCGTCGTCCGCGTCGCGGCCCAGCCGGCCGGCGCGTTCGAGCAGGCCCATGCGCAGCAGGAAATCGCCCTGGGTCATCAGCGATGTGTCCAGGCCGCGCCCCGCCGCCTCGCTGGCGAGCGCCGCGAAATCGACATGGGAGGTCAGGTCCGCCTCGCCCGGATGCGCCAGCACGTCGTCATAGGCGTGCTTCAGCAACGCCTGCAGCGTGTCGCCGACCGCGGGCTTCGCATAGCCGTAGTCGAGAAACAGGCCGGCGCCACCCTTCGCCGCGATGCGCCCCGCGATCGCACCCATCGTCGCCGTCCGGGCAGGGGAGATTTCCACGATCGACCCATCCGGCGCGCTGTCCGCGCCGGGCGGCAGAAAGGCCGGGTCGATGCCGCCCGCGCCGGCAAGGAATGTCAGCTCATCCTTGCTGTCCAGCCCCACCATCCGTTCGCGCCAGCCGCCGCTCGCCTTCACATATTGGCGCATCGGCACCGCGTCGAAGAGTTCGTTGCCGATGATGATCATCGGGTATTCCGGCAGCGTGTCGACCGTTTCGTGCCAGTCGAACCGGCCCGACGTCCCCTGCAAGGTTGTGGCTTGGGTCGACGCCAGTTTAGGGCTGACCTCCACGAGACAGAACCGGGCGTTCTCGCGCAACTCCGGCGCGATCTTGGCCAGCGTTCGCGCCATGTCCTTCATCAGCGTGCCGCGTCCGGGGCCGATCTCGGCGATTACGACCCGCTTCGGCCTGCCCATCGCGGCCCACACACCGGCGACCCAGACGCCGATCAGCTCGCCGAACATCTGGCTGACCTCCGGCGCGGTGGTGAAATCGCCCTCGCGCCCGAACGGATCGCGGGTCGTGTAATAGCCGTGCTTCGGATCGTAGAGGCACATCGCCATGAACTCGGCGACCGGGATCGGCCCCAGCGCCCCGATCAGGTCGACCAGCCGCGCCTTCAGCGGGCTCATGTGACCCGGGCGGGCTCGGGGCGCTGCGCGGTCGCCATGGCCCAGATGCCGGCGATCACCATCGGCATCGACAGGACCATGCCCATGGTCAGCCAGCCGGTGCCGGCCAGATAACCGATATGGGCGTCCGGCTCGCGGAAGAACTCGACGATGATGCGTGAAAGGCCGTAACCGGCGATGAAGGCGCCACCGACGAACTTCGGCCGCTTGAGCTTTTTCGAGCCCCAGACCAGCCAGGCGAGCGCCGCGAACAGGAGGATGCCTTCGAGGCTTGCTTCGTAGAGCTGGCTTGGATGGCGCGGCTCCGGCCCGCCGTTGGGGAAGACAAAGGCCCATGGCACGTCGGTCGGGCGTCCCCAAAGCTCGGAGTTGATGAAGTTGGCGACGCGCACCAGGCCAAGCCCCACCGGCACGCCTGCCGCCACCACGTCGAGCAGGCTCCACGCCGGAATCTTTCGCGAGCGTGCGAACAGCACCATGGCGAGGATCGTGCCGAGCATGCCGCCATGGAACGACATGCCGCCTTGCCAGACGGCGAAGATATCCAGCGGGTTCGCCAGATATTTCGGCAGGTCGTAGAACAGGATGTAGCCGATGCGGCCGCCGGCGACGACGCCGACTGCGGCCCAGACGAGGAAATCGTCCAGATCCTCCGGCTTCATCGGCGGTGTATCGTTGGCCCACAGCCGCGGGGTCGAGACGAGGCGCTTCGAATACCACCAGGAAAACAGGATGCCGACGACATAGCCCAAGCCGTACCAGTGGATCGCAAGCGGCCCGATCGAGAGGATCACCGGGTCGATGTTCGGAAAGGGCAGGGCGGCGAGGATGAGCAGGGGTTCGGTCACGCGTCGGTCCGGTCGGTGAAAGCGCGCGGACCTTGGCGGAGGGGCAGGGCCGGGTCAAGGCGACGCATTGCTTGCAATCGCCCGCTGGTGTTCCTAATTCCATGAACAGCGCGAGGCGCAACCGCGAGGCCCAGACGATGACCACGAACGGACCGAACCGCATTCTCGATGAATTCGCCAAGCTCGTGACCGACGCCGCCGGCGCGGCGCAGGGCGTGAGGCGCGAGGTCGAGACGGCGTTCCGCGCTCAGGCCGAGCGCCTCTTCAACTCGATGGACATTCCCCAGCGGGAGGAGTTCGAGGCCGCCAAGGAGATGGCGGCCAAGGCCCGGACCGAGAACGCGTCGCTCCTGTCGCGGATCGAGGCGCTGGAAGCCCGCATCGCTGCGCTGGAAGGCGCGCCCGCGCCGAAACCGACCTCGCGCAAGGCCGCTCCGAAAAAATAGTCACGGCAATTGTCCACAGGCAGCAAAGGCTCGAAAAGCCTTTCGGCTGAATCGCTTACCGGCGCGGCTGAATCCGGTCCCTTGTGGGTTTCCACACCCGCGCAAGCTTCGAAGCAAAAAGCGCTGGCGCGGCGAGTCCCGATCAATAGACTGAAATTGCTGCATGATTCGGATCACCGACATGCGCCGGTCCAGGGCGGTCCGTCAGGGTTCATTCGTCTTTCCGCTCAGCCGCAGTGAGTTTGCCGTTCGCGTTTGCCTCTCCCCGGGGAGCGTGCGGTGGCGCTCCCGCAACGACAGGAAAGCATTCGATGAGCCTGCTTGAAATCGACGTCGCCAGAGACCCGCACCCCGTCGACATGATCGAACATGTCGCCAATACCAATGACTGGGCGTTCGAGCGCACCGGCGACGACGAGATTTCGATCTCGGTCGCCGGCAACTGGACCGACTATCACGTCTCCTTCTCCTGGATGGAGGATTTCGAGGCCCTGCATCTCGCCTGCGCCTTCGACATCAAGGTTCCGGAGGCCCGTGAACTGGAAGTCATGCGCCTCTTGTCGATCATCAACGAGCAGATGCTGTTCGGCCATTTCGACCTGTGGGAGCAGGAGGGCGCGATCATGTTCCGCCAGTCCCTGCTTCTCTCGGGCGGCGCGGAGCCGACCAGCCAGCAGGTCGAGGCGCTGCTGTCCTCGGCGCTCGAAGCCTGCGAATGCTACTATCAGGCGTTCCAGTTCGTCGTCTGGTCCGGTTCGACCGCCAAGGATGCGCTGGCCAGCGTGCTGTTCGAGACGCAGGGCAGCGCCTGACGGACACTTTCATGAGCGGCAGTGAACTGAAACCCTCGATCAGCTACGAGGATTTCGACAAGGTCGATATCCGCGCCGGCACGATCGTCGAGGCCGAGCCCTATCCGGAGGCGCGCAAGCCGGCGATCAAGCTGAGGATCGATTTCGGTCCCGGCATCGGGGTCAAGCGCTCGTCGGCGCAGATCACCAAATACTACCAGCCGGAGACGCTGGTCGGTCGGCAGGTGTTCGCGGTGGTCAACTTCCCGCCGCGCCAGATCGGCAAGTTCATGTCGGAAGTGCTGACGCTGGGTTTTCCGGATGACGAAGGCGCGGTGGTTCTCGGCGCCATCGACCGCAAGGTACCCGACGGCGGACGTTTGTTCTAACCAGCCGAGTCCTCGGGAAAGAGGATCGCGTCAAAATCGCGTGCGCCTTGAAGGAACCTCAGGACCGTCACTGCCGTCGGCGTGAAAATGTAGAAGATCAGATATTGGTCCGACACCATGCGCCTGACGCCGGCATGTTCATGGCGCGGGACGCGTGAATACATTTCCGGATTTTCGGCTATCGCGAGGCAGTTCTCGCGTAGCCTTGCGATCAACCGGACAGCGTAGGCTGGATTTTGCGTGGCGAAATAGTCGCCGATTTCCTCAAGGTCTGCCTCGGCCTGATCTGTCAGGATCAGGTCACGCATCGCGCTCCTCGGCCATCGCCTTGTACTTTCTGGTCAGCCGGTCGAACGCGTCCGTTGCCGGCGCAACACGCCCGGCGGCGACGTCGGCCAAGCCGCGGTCGATGGCTGCGTCCAGAGCATTCAGGCGCGCCTCCCGATCCTGCACCAGTCTCAGCCCTTCGCGCAGCACTTCACTCTTGGAATTGTAGCGTCCCGAAGCCACCATCTCGGCCACGAACGATTCAAGCCGTTCGCCAAGATCGACACTCATCGCCATCGTTGCACCTCATCTTCGGTAATAATAGTTATTGGCTGGTCTTGGCGTCAAGCCGGAACCCGGACCACGGCCCTCAACCCGCCCAGCGGGCTGTCGTCCAGCGTGATGTCGCCGCCATGGCTGCGGGCGATGTCGCGGGCGATCGACAGGCCGAGCCCGGTGCCGCTCGTGTCCTGGTTGCGTGCCTCGTCCAGCCGCACGAAGGGCTTGAACACGTCCTCGCGCCGGTCTGCCGGAATGCCGGGTCCGTCGTCGTCCACGATGATGTTGAGCACGCCCTTGCGATGCGTCGCCGTGATCGCGACTGAATTGGCATAACGAAACGCGTTGGCGACGAGGTTCATCACCAGCCGGTTGAAGGCGTGCGGGCGCACCTGCACCAGCGGATCGCCCACCAGCGCGATCTTCAGCGCCTTGCCGCGCAGTTCGGCTTCCTCGCGCATGCGCTGGAACAGCAGTTCGAGATCGAGCTGGCCGGTGTCCTCGGACGCCTCGCCACGCGCGAAGGAGAGGTAGCCTTCGAGCATGGACTGCATGTCGTTGATGTCCTGGTCGAGCGCGGCGGTATCGGATTTCGGCCCGGCGAGCGCCAGTTGCAGCTTGAAGCGCGTCAGGATCGTGCGCAGGTCGTGACTGACGCCGGTCAGCATCGCCGTGCGCTGCTCGATCTGGCGTTCGATGCGCTCGCGCATCTGGATGAAGGCGAGGCCGGCGCGCCGAACCTCGGTAGCGCCGCGCGGATGGAATTTTTCCGGCGGCGGGCGGCCCTTGCCGAATTCCTCCGCCGCTTCGGCCAATTGCTGGATCGGCCGGATCTGGTTGCGCAGGAACAGGATCGCGATGGTCAGCAGCACCAGCGACGCGCCGACCATCCAGACGATGAAGATATGCGTGTTCGATGCATAGGCCTGGTTGCGGCGCGCGAAGACGCGCAGCACGCTGTCGTCGAGCTGGATGCGGATTTCGAGGATGTTGGAATTGCCGACCGTGTCCAGCCAGAACGGACGGTTGATCTGGCGCGTGATCTCCTGGCTCAGGATGCCGTCGAGGATCGAGAAGAACGGTTTCGGGCCGGGCGCGGGCAGGGGCTCGGCCGGCAGGATGTCGATCTTCAGCTCCAGCCGCTCCTGCGCGATGCGCAATATGTTGGAACGGTTCTCGCCGGTGGGGAAGGCGTCGATCAGGTCGATCACCGCCGAGATGTCGCGCACGACCGCGGTCGACAGGCGCTGCGTCACCAGTTGCCAGTGGCGCTCCATGAAGACGAAGGCGACGACCGACTGCAGCAGGATCATCGGCGCGATGACGATGATCAGCGAGCGGGCATAGAGGCCCTTGGGCAGGAAGCGCGCGACGGCACGCCAGCCCTTGGCCCAGAGTTTGCGGGTGTTCGTCAGCGCCTGGCGCAGGGCAGGGCCGATGCCGTTTCCGCCCGTGTCGGTGCTCGCCATCTCTTCTCGCGGCCGCTACTCGACGCTCAGCTTATAACCGACGCCGCGCACCGTTTGCAGCCACACCGGGTTGGCCGGGTCGCGCTCGATCTTGCGGCGCAGGCGGTTGATCTGCACGTCGATCGTCCGTTCGCCGACCTCCGCCTCGCCGGCGACCAGTTCGTGGCGGGGGATGGTCTCGCCCGCGCGGCCGGCAAACACGGCTAGGATGTCCTGCTCGCGGTCGGTCAGCTTCACGGTCTCGCCGCCCTTCTTCAACTCGCGCCGTGCGATCTGGAAGGTGTAAGGCCCGAACACGATCTGTTCCAGCTTCGGCACCGGTGGCGGACCGCCTCGGCGCAATATGCTGTTGATGCGCAGGACCAGTTCGCGCGGGTCGAAGGGTTTCGCCAGATAGTCGTCGGCGCCGGCTTCGAGGCCGGCGATGCGGCTGTCGGTCTCCGACAGCGCGGTCAGCATCAGGATCGGCACCTTCTTGTCGAGGCGCAGCGCCTTGGTCAGTTCGACGCCGCTTTCGCCGGGCATCATGACATCGAGGATCAGCAGGTCGAAATCGAGGCCTTCGAGCTTTCGGCGCGCCTCGGCGGCGGTGCCGGCGACGGTCACGCGAAAGCCGTTGGTCGTCAGGAACTGCTTCAGCAGGTTGCGGATGCGGGTGTCGTCGTCCACCACCAGAAGATGCGCGGCGTCGTCGCCGGGCGCAGCGGACGTGGTCGGTGCCTCGTCGGTCATCGCGTATCTCCCCTCCTGCCGTTGGCCACGCCCGGCAGGTCGTCCACCTGGGCGCGCAGCTCCGGATTGACCATGCCGCGCAGGAACCCCTCGATTGCCTCGCGTTCAACCGGTCCGTAGGCGCCGATTGCCTCAGCGATGCGGCGGGACTGTGGCGTGGCGAGCGCCAGCGCCAGTTCGCGACCTTTCTGCGTCGGGTAGAGCTCGCGCTGGCGGCGGTCCCGCAGGCCCTGCACCTGCATGATGTGGCCGGTGTCGATGAGCTGCTTCAGCACGCGGGCGAGGCTCTGCTTGGTGATTTGCAGCACGTCGAGAAGCTCCGCGACCGTCAGTCCGGGGCGGCGGTTGACGAAGTGCACGACGCGGTGATGCGCCCGCCCGAAACCGTAGCGTTCGAGAATCTGGTCCGGGTCGGAGGTGAAGTCGCGATAGGCAAAAAAAAGAAGCTCGATGATCGAGAAGTCGATGCCCTGCTCGCGCGTCAGCGCATCGCGAATCGGAACGGACTTCGTTTTGCTTGCGGCCTGCATGGAGCCTCGTGATCGGGAGCGCGATTATGTCAGTTATATTGACATGAATCGGCCTCCGTAACAATTTTCGGCAATCTATTGGCCGATCTGCGATCAAAAGCCCAAGGCGCCAGCCAAATCCCGGCAACATCCTTGCGACGTTTCGAGTGAGACCGGGCGCATGCCCGGCTCTGAAATGCGGTCGTTTTACTCCTGAGGCGGCAATTCGATCGGATCAAAGGTCCTTTGGACAGCGCTTTCCGTTCGGTCATTCTTATTTGACTTTCGTCGTATTCCGGCTTTGATGAAGCGGCAAATGCGGCCCATGTCGGGCGCTTTGGTGGGGAAAGGAATATTCCATGGAAGCACTCTTGCCGATCATCATTCAGGTGATCACCGGTATCATCGGCGGCCAGGCTGTCGGCGCAGCCGTCTCCGGCGCCGTCATGGGGCAATTGCCTAAGATCATCAGCGGCGCTCTCGGCGGCGTCGGCGGCGCGGCGATCCTTGGCAGCCTGCTGGGCGGCGGCGCGGTCGATCCGGCTGCAGCGGGCGCCGCGGCGTCGGGCGGCATCAACTGGATCAACGACATCGTCGGCGGCGCCGGCGGCGGCGCTGTGCTGACCGGCATCGTCGGCGCGATCATGAAGTCCATGAACAAGGGCTGATCCGCTTCGCCATCGATGCGTAAGACAGCGGGCGGCCTCTCGGCCGCCCGTTTCCTTTTGCGATGGACGGTCCGCGCGGCGGGCGATAGACCGCCTTCGAATCCAGATCAGAAAGGGCGACGCCGATGGGCCGTCTCAATGCGGGGATCATTCAGGTCACGCCGTTCCAGCAGAACTGCACGATCCTCTATGACGAGGACGACAAGTCCGGCGTGATCGTCGATCCCGGCGGCGACGTGGACGTGCTGGTGCGCGCCATCGAGGAGAACGGCTTCAAGATCGGCCAGATCTGGCTCACCCACGGCCATATCGACCATGCCGGCGGGGCGATGGACCTGAAGGACAGGCTCGGCGTCGAGATCATCGGGCCGCATGAGGCCGACAAGCCGCTGCTCGACAATCTGGAGACCCAGGCCGCGCGTTTCGGGTTGCCGGCGGCCGTGCGCAACTGCGTTCCCGACCGCTTCCTTGCCGACGGCGACACGGTGTGGTTCGGCGACCATGTATTCAAGGTGCTGCACTGCCCCGGCCATGCGGCGGGCCACGTCGTCTACTTCAACGACGCGGCGCGGTTCGCCCATGTGGGCGACGTGCTGTTCAACGGCTCGGTAGGACGCACCGACCTGCCGGGCGGAGACCACGCGGCGCTGATCCGCTCCATCAAGGAAAAGCTGCTGCCCCTCGGCGACGACATCGGCTTCATCTGCGGCCATGGGCCTGGCAGCCGCTTCGGCGACGAGCGGCGGTCGAATCCGTTTCTGGTTGGGGAATAGGGCAGTAGGGCAGTAGGGCAGTAGGGCAGTAGGGTCTGCCCCTCGACGCCAAATTTCTCCTGGAGTCCGAAGTTGACAGTCCGACAGGCCGAGATTTGATTTCCCTACTGCCCTACTGCCCTACTGCCCTACTGCCCTACTGCCCTACTGCCCTACTGCCTCTTCCAGATCACCTGCTCCCGGTCCGGCCTCGGGCGCGGCTTGCTGAACGGATTGAGCTTGCCGGCATCCTTCTGGTCCTTGGCGGCGAGCTGGGCAGCGACGATCGCGTTGAGGTCCTTGACGAATTGCGCGGACGGCTTCCCGCCCAATGACGGACGGCCGAGACCGGGGCGCTCCAAAGGCGCGGCGTTCGCGCTCTGGCTCGACGCCAATGGCGATGCAGCGATCGCGGCGGTGAAGATCAGACGTACGAATGTGTTCACGTCACGCTCCAGGTCAAACATCCAGGGGTGGATGCGGCGTGACGTGTAGTCGATCCGAACTGAACGGCGCCTGAACGGCGCCCGCCCGTCAGCCGAGCGTCAGGTTGACCGCCTTGGGTCCCTTGCCGCGCTTGTCTGGCTCGGTATCGAACGAAACCTTCTGCCCATCCTCAAGGCCCGGCAAGCCGGACGCCTGGACGGCGGAGATATGCACGAACACGTCCTTCGCGCCGCCATCGGGCGTGATGAAGCCGAAGCCTTTGGCGTGGTTGAAGAATTTGACGGTCCCGGTCATCTGACCCATGGAATGCTCCCTGTATCCACATGCTGGCGTCGCCGCGACGCGGCCGACGCCGATCGGTTGGTTACTGGAGGAGAAGCGGCGCTATCGCGGTGGGGCCGTCCCATGACCCTCTTGTTGGCGATTCTCCTGAACCCGACGCGTTGCGTGGACACAGGCATGCTGATGCACTCTCCGGGCCGGCAATTACCCGAAGTGGTGATTGTCTTCAAAAATGGCTTTTGGAGCAAGCGAAACTTTTTGGCTGGCCTAGACGGGATGCAAGCGACTCGCGCCGCAACCAAAGATTCCGGCTTTTGCGGACGCGGACGCAAAAGAGGCGGCGCATGACGCCGCCTCCAAAACCGTTGTGAACGGTTCGATCAGTTTTCGCAATAAACGATCGGCCCGATGCGGACGCAGTAGTCGGGATTGTAGCGATCGCCGCGCCGCAGGACGCGCACGCTGCAATCACGGCGGTGCCGATGCAGGACATTACCGTAGCCGGGCACGAAGTGACGGCGGGCATCATTGTGGCAGTCACGTCCGGGGCGCGGTCCGGGAAGCGGTCCCGGGCCTGGACGATCCACCAGCACCGGGCGGCACCGCGAACCGCGATGATAGTGCCAGGCGCTGCGGCCGAATTCCGGAACGAAGTGGCGTTCGGGGTCGCGGTGGCAGCCGCGCACCTGTTCCACGAGGTTGCCGTCAGTCACGGGCGCTCCCGCGGGCGATCCGAAAGCGGGCATGGTGATTGCCGAAGCCGCGGCGAGAGTCGCGGCGGCAATTGTTCTCATCAAACGCATGAATGTCCTCCAGGCGGCTCGGTCAAAACCGGAGCCGAGATAGTTCGTCCCGTCCCGGTGCTTAATCATGTCATGGCGCGTTTGTTCCGCAAGGCGGAAAATTCGCCGGACATGACGATGGCAAACAGAATCGAAAAAGGGCGCGGCGACGGCGCCACGCCCTTCCGGAAATTCAGCGGGGCCCTGTCGATCAGGCAGAGCGGAGGTTGACCGCCTTCGGGCCCTTGCCCATGCGATCGGGCTCGACGTCGAACGCGACCTTCTGGCCATCGACCAGGCTCTGCATGCCTGAGCGCTGGAGCGCCGAGACATGAACGAAGACGTCCTTCGCGCCGCCGTCCGGCGTGATGAAACCAAAACCTTTGGTGGCGTTGAAGAACTTGACGGTACCAGTCTGTGACAAGTGGGAAACTCCTCCCGATTGATAAGCCCGCGCGGGCGGTGAAGTTAGGCTCTTCGCGAAATCGGGGAAAGGTCGTCTGTTTGCCGCGTCCAGTCTCCGGGTCATTCAGGGCCCGAACGGAAAAGCTATGGCAGATGAAGGCCGAATTGACAAGATGTCGCAGGCGGGCGGCTCAGCCGGCGCGTCGGAACAGGCAGATTCGATTGGTGTTCGTGCCGCGCGAATTGTTGCCGACGCCCCAGCAATTGGCGGTCTTGGTGAAGGCCTGGTCGTTGACGAGCACGCCCAGCAGCTCGAGCGGCAGCCCCTGCGCGGCGTCGCGCACATGACGCTCCAGCAGCACCTTGCCGTTGCGCACCTCGCCGACCTCGAAGGCGATATGGCCGCCGGGGCGCACGACGCGGGCGAGTTCCGCCAGCGCGCCGCGGATGAAGGCGGTCCACTGTTCGACGGTGCGGTGGCGGTCGATCGCCACGGTCGACGGATCGATGCCGGCGAACCAGCAGCGCAGCCAGTTGTCCGCCGCGTAGTCGACGATATCGAGGAAGGGCGGCGAGGTGACGGCCAGCGCAACCGAGGCATCGGGCAGGGCAGGCGTGGACGAGGCGCGGCCGGTCGAGAGAATGGGCGGCGTGACAACGATCGGTTGCCGGTCGGCCAAAAGCTGGCGCGACTTGCGCAGGATGATGGCGGCGACATCGCGCTCCGGCGGCGTCTGGTCACGCTGCGCGTTGATGCGCCGCTGCGAGACGACGGACACCGCCTGGTTCGGAGGCATGGTGTAGACCGAGAAAAAGCCGGACGAATGGCCCGTCAGCCGGTTCAGCGCGACCATGCGGACCCAGCGTTCCGCACGGCTGAGCGCGTCGCCCCGATCCAGCAGCCATGCGCGCAGCGCCGCGATGCGGCGCAGCGTCGACGGATGATAGAAGGCGAGCAGGTCGGAATCGGCCGGCGCATCGGCGCTGAAGTCGATGGCGGCAAGCGCCGTCGCGATCTCCTCGATCGTGGGCGGATCGAGTCGCGGGCCGACCAGCATGGCCGACAGCGGGTTGATGTCGTTGCCGGACGCCTGCCGTCCAAGCAGCCCGGCTTCCAGCAGCGTCGTGCCCCGGCCCATGAACGGGTCATGGACGAGGTCGCCCGGCTGCGTCAGCCGCTCGATGAAGAAACGCGGCAGCTCGGCCTTGAAGCAGGCGCGGTAAGAGATTTCATGCAGCCGCGACGACTGGCGCTGGCGCGGCGTCCAGTATTCGTTGACGAAACAGGTCAGCCCGTCGCGCTCGACGATCTCGGTCGGGCGGCCGAAGCCGGCGAACGCGGCGATGCCGGCGGTGGCGATGTCGTGCACGTGGCTGTTCATGGGCCGATCCTGTGGCCCGACCCTATGCGGCTGCGGCGATTCTGGAAAGCGAGCCGCGCAGGATCAGCGCCCGTTGACCAGCCCGAGGATCAGCCGGTGGACATTGCCGCCTTCGCTCATCTCGACCTTGTCGAAGTCGCGGCTTTTGGCGCGATAGGCGTCGCGGGCGGCGATCAGGGGCGTTTCGATCTCCTTCCTGATCTTCTGGCATTTCGGATCGGCTGGAACCGTGAGGCCGATGGTGGCGGCGATGATCCCGTCGACCATCTCGCGGATCATTTTCCCGTGCACCTTCTCATGCGTCGCGATGCCGTCGACAAAAGTCTTCCACAGGCCGGCCGTGGGCTCCGCCAGCTTGCCGGCCCTCGGCAGCGTGTAGGTGATCGTCAGGAACGGTTTCGCCGCCACGAGCCTGCATGACCCGTCCGCCTGCGGCTCATATTTGCGCGACCATTTCAGGTCCCATGTGGTGTGGGCGATGGCGCGGCTGCCGAGCGAGGTCGAGGGACCCTTGGCCCCGATCGATTCATAGAGCGCGATGCCGGTCGTGCCCGAGACGGCATAGGGTTTGACGATCTCGGTCGCCTTCCAGTCCTGGGCAAGCGCCTGTGCGCAGGCAAGCAGGCCTGCCGTGGCGGCGACTATGCGCAGGCTTCGCGCTTTCACTTTCCGGGCCGCCCCGACTTGCCGGTGCGCTTGCCGCGCTTCTGGTCCGAAGGTTCCTCGTAGGAGCCGATGCCGATCTGGGCGCGCTTGAGCGGCTTGACGCCTTCGATCGGCTTTTCGGTGCGACGCACCGTCATCTCGTCCAGCGAATTCTTGCGGAACAGGGTCGGGCCGTCCGGCATGCCGAAATCGGAGCCGTGGGCCTCCTTGGCTGACTGCTTGCGGAACAGCGAGCGATCGACCGCGCCGGCCGGCGTGGCGTGATCGCCTGAGGTACCCATCTCGTCGAGGTCGGGCTTCGCGAAGAGGGAGCCGGGCTCCCTCCCCCTTGAGGGGAGGGTGGCAGGCGAAGCCTGCCGGGTGGGGTTGGCAGACGCCGTGCTCAATCCTGATTTTGTGCCCCGCGCTCCCGAGGTTGCCCCACCCCGGTCCGCTGCGCGGCCCGACCCTCCCCTCGAGGGGGAGGGATCATCCGCGCTCCGCGTCAGCGGATCGTCCGCGATCGCAAGTTCCGCCTCGCGCAGGCGCTTGATCTCGTCGCGCAGTCGGGCGGCCTTCTCGAAGTCGAGGTCGGCGGCGGCGTTGCGCATCTCCTTTTCGAGGTATTCGAGATGGGCCTTGAGATTGTTGCCGACGAGGTTGTTGGCGCCGCCGGCGTTCGGCAGTTCGGCGCGGACATGGTCCTTCTCGTAGACGCTGTCGAGAATATCGGCGATACGCGACTTCACGCTCTCCGGCGTGATGCCGTGCTCGGCATTGTATTCGAGCTGCTTTTCGCGGCGGCGGTTGGTCTCCGCCATCGCGCGCTCCATCGAGCCGGTGACCTGGTCGGCATAGAGGATGACTTGGCCGTCGACATTGCGCGCCGCACGGCCGATGGTCTGGATCAGCGAGGTCTCGGAGCGCAAAAAACCTTCCTTGTCGGCGTCTAGGATGGCGACGAAGCCGCATTCGGGAATGTCGAGGCCCTCGCGCAGCAGGTTGATGCCGACCAGAACGTCGAACGCGCCGAGGCGCAGGTCGCGGATGATCTCGATGCGCTCCAGCGTCTCGATGTCGGAATGCATGTAGCGGACGCGGATGCCCTGCTCGTGCAGATATTCGGTCAGGTCTTCCGCCATGCGCTTGGTCAGCACCGTCACCAGCGTGCGGTAGCCTTTTCGCGTCGTCTCGCGGATCTCGCCGAGCACGTCATCGACCTGCGTCTTCGCCGGCCGCACTTCGACCGGCGGGTCGATCAGGCCGGTCGGGCGGATCACCTGTTCGGCAAAAACGCCGCCGGCCTCTTCCATCTCCCACTTGCCCGGCGTCGCCGAAACGCCGACGGTCAGCGGGCGCATCGCGTCCCACTCCTCGAACCGCAGCGGCCGGTTGTCCATGCAGGAGGGCAGGCGGAAGCCGTATTCGGCCAGCGTCGCCTTGCGGCGGAAGTCGCCGCGATACATGCCGCCGATCTGCGGCACGGTGACGTGGCTCTCGTCGATGAACACCAGCGCGTTGTCAGGGATGTATTCGAACAGGGTCGGCGGCGGTTCGCCCGGTGCGCGGCCGGTGAGATAGCGTGAATAGTTCTCGATGCCGGCGCAGGAGCCTGTCGCTTCCAGCATCTCAAGATCGAAGCGCGTGCGCTGTTCCAGCCGCTGCGCTTCCAGCAGGCGGCCAGCCTTTTCAAGCTCTTGCAGCCGGTGCTGCAGCTCTTCCTTGATGGACTTGATAGCCTGATTCAACGTCGGCCGCGGCGTCACGTAGTGGGAGTTGGCGTAGATTTTCACGCTCTTGAGATCGCCGGTCTTCTGCCCGGTCAGCGGGTCGAACTCCATGATCGCGTCGATCTCGTCGCCGAACATCGACACGCGCCAGGCGCGATCCTCAAGGTGGGCCGGGAAGATCTCGATCGTGTCGCCGCGCACCCGGAACGAGCCGCGCGTGAAATTGATGTCCTGGCGCTTGTACTGCTGCGCCACCAGGTCGGCGAGAAGCTGGCGCTGGTCCAGCCGGTCGCCGACCTGCATCTGGAACGTCATCGCCGTGTAGGTCTCGACCGAGCCGATACCGTAGATGCAGGAGACGGACGCGACGATGATGACGTCGTCGCGCTCCAGCAGCGAGCGCGTCGCCGAATGGCGCATGCGGTCGATCTGCTCGTTGATCGAGCTTTCCTTCTCGATGAACGTGTCGGTGCGCGGGACGTAGGCTTCGGGCTGATAATAGTCGTAGTACGAGACGAAATACTCGACCGCGTTGT
>Ga0209792_1000693_pt1 | contig 20872 bp, 22 predicted proteins | sample EBPBio142005_DNA_FD_185860 | JGI IMG/M metagenome (GOLD analysis project Ga0209792, IMG submission 185860) | Wastewater treatment Type I Accumulibacter community from EBPR Bioreactor in Madison, WI, USA - Reactor 1_6/14/2005_ DNA (SPAdes)... | ecosystem: Engineered > Bioreactor > EBPR >... | reverse complement strand
GATGCAGATAGCGGCGGCATCGAACAGGCTGTAGATGAAGCGCCGCTGCGGCAGGTCGGCCAGGCCGACGACGCGCGAGCGCTGGCCATTGGCCATGGTGGCGGGCACATCGGCCAGCAGCTCCAGCGTGGCGGCGTCGAAGATCTTGATGCCGCCGGGTGTGTAGTTCTGCGCCACCACCAGGCTGCCGTCGGCGCTGATGGCGCCGCCAATGGAGTTGCCGGCCTGCATCACGCGGTGCGTGATGCGTGCGCTCAGGATGTCTACACGGGTCAGGCCGCCATCACGGCCGAAGACATAGGCAAAGCGCGCATCGCGCGAGAAGACGACCGAGGCATGCGACAGGTCGCCCAGGCCTTCGACGCGGCCTGCGACCTCGCGACGGCTGGTGTTGATGAGGGTCAGCGCGCCCTGGGCGCGTTCTATGACCACACCTAGGTCGCCCGTGCCCTGTACGGCTGGCGCGGTGGTGGCGGGCGTTGGGGTGCTTGCGCAGCCGCTGACCAGCAGCGAAGCGCCAGCGCTAAGCGACAGGAGAGATCGTCTTTTCATGGTGTTTGGTTCTTGTTTTCTTCGGGGAATCCGCTGGACAGCTGTTGCGCGATCCATAGTGCTTCGGCGTCGGTCAGCAGCGCGCTCCAGGGTGGCATGGGCGTGCCTGGAATGCCGTGGGTGATGATGGCCGCCAGATAGTCGGCAGGCTTGGCGACCAGGGCCTCGCGCGTGAGCGCCGGCCCCAGGCCCCCCGCCAAACGCATGCCGTGGCAGGAGCCGCAGTCCTGGCGCACCATGCGCACCAGCTGCGCGGTGCGTTCAGCGCTCGGTGCGGCCGGCGTTTGCGCCGCAGCGGTGGCTGCAGCGAGCGCCAGGGATACGGACAGGATTGCGTTGCGTGCCATGAAGGGTCTCAGGTTGCGGTCTCAACGGCTTTCGTGCCGTGAGTTGTCAAAATGGAAGCGGCCGGGCGGTACATGGACGGCCCCGGGGGCTGTTGTCTGTCTCGTGCGGCGCTGCCGGCTTCCTTTTTTGCGAGTAGGCGCATCGTGCTTCGGGTATTCCCTGGCGTCCTTGACTTAGCTCAAGGACGGACACCTTACAGTCTTTGAACAATGGAGCCCACGTTACAGCCCCCCGGGGAAAGGCCGACATGAGCTTCATTGAAGATGCCCGCTGGTTCACCGCAGCGCCCGCCGCAGATGCGCCCGGCATGCCTGTGCCGCCTGGGCGAGTGACCCTGGTGGGCGCCGGACCCGGTGACCCGGAGCTGCTCACATTGCGTGCGGTCAAGGCCTTGCGTGGCGCCCGCTTGGTGCTGTACGACCACCTCGTGGGCAAGGAGGTACTGCGCTACGTGGCCGAGGACGCTGACCTGATCTACGTGGGCAAGGAGTCTTCGCACCACACGCTGCCGCAGGAATCCATCATTGACCTCATGGTGCGGCTGGCGCGCAGCGGGCGCAGCATGGTGCGGCTCAAGGGCGGCGACGGCTTCATCTTCGGCCGCGGCGGCGAGGAAGCCCTGGCGCTGGCCGAGGCCGGCATCGCCTTCGACGTGGTGCCCGGCATCACGGCGGCCCAAGGAGCCGGTGCCTGCGCCGGTATTCCGCTGACGCACCGCGACCATGCGGCGACGCTGGTGTTTGCCACCGGCCATCTGCGCGGCGACAACGAGGTGGCGCTGGACTGGGAGGCGCTGGCGCGCCCGCGCCAGACGGTGGTGATCTACATGGGCATGGGAACGCTGCCGGTGATCTGCGAGCAGCTCATGCGCCACGGCCTGCCCGCGAGCATGCCTGCGGCGCTGGTGGAGCAGGCCTCGCTGCCGGGTCAGCGCTGCATCACCGGCACGCTGGAGGAGCTGCCGCGCCTTGCGCAGCAGCACCGCGTGCGCCCGCCGGCGCTCATCGTGGTGGGCGAGGTGGTGGCGTTGCAGCCGCAGCTGATACGGGGCATGCAGGCCGCCACCCTGTGAGGCAAACGGCCCGAACGAGGGCCGGCTTCAGGCATCATGGGCGCCTCATCAGGCAAAGCCCATGCAACAAGACATTCTCATCAACTGGTCACCCCAGGAAACGCGCGTGGCGGTGGTCGAAAGCGGCGCCGTGCAGGAGCTGCATGTGGAGCGTGCGCTCGAACGCGGGCTGGTCGGCAATATCTACCTGGGCAAGGTCTCGCGTGTGCTGCCTGGCATGCAGTCGGCCTTCATAGACATCGGCCTGGAGCGTGCGGCCTTCCTGCATGTGGCCGATGTCTGGCAGCGCCAGGAGGGGGGCGAGGCGCCGATGTTCGCGCGCAAGAACGAGCCGCCCGTGCCCATTGAGAAGCAGGTCTTCGAGGGCCAGTCGCTGATGGTCCAGGTGATCAAGGATCCGATAGGCACCAAGGGTGCGCGGCTGTCCACGCAGATCAGCGTCGCCGGACGGCTGCTGGTGTTCCTGCCGCAGGACGACCATATCGGCATCTCGCAAAAAATCCCTCAGGAGGAGCGTGATGCACTGCGCGCGCGCCTGCAGGCGCTGGTGGGCGACAAGTCCACGGGCGGCGGTGGCGGTTTCATCCTGCGCACCAATGGCGAGGACGCCAGCGACGCGGAATTGGCCGAGGACATTGCCTACCTGCGCAAGACCTGTGCCGGCATTCGCCAGGCCGCGCTGAGCCGCCCGCCGACCTCGCTGCTGTACCAGGATCTGAACCTGCTTCAGCGCGTGTTGCGCGATCTAGTGGGTGAGCAGACGCAGACCATCCGCCTCGATTCGCGCGAGCAGTTTGCTCTGCTGCAGCAGTTCGGGCGCGAGTTCATGCCGGCGGCCGTTGCCAAGCTGCTGCTGTACAAGGGCGAGCGGCCGATCTTCGACCTCTATTCCATCGACGAGGAGATCGCCCGGGCGCTTGGCCGGCGTGTGGACCTGAAGTCCGGCGGCTACCTCATCGTGGATCAGACCGAGGCCCTCACCACCATCGACGTGAACACCGGTGGCTATGTGGGCGCACGCAACTTTGACGACACCATCTTCAAGACCAACCTGGAGGCGGCGGGGGCCATTGCCCGCCAGCTGCGCCTGCGCAACCTGGGCGGCATCGTGATTGCCGACTTCATCGACATGCTGCGCGAGGACCACCAGGCAGCGGTGCTTGCCGAGTTCAAGAAGCAGCTGGCGCGCGACCGGGTCAAGACCATGCTGGGTGGCTTCTCGCAGCTGGGTCTGGTGGAGATGACCCGAAAGCGTACGCGCGAGTCACTGGCCCACATGCTCTGCGAGCCTTGCCCCACCTGCCACGGGGTGGGCGAGGTCAAGACCGCACGTACCGTGTGCTACGAGATCCTGCGCGAACTGCTGCGCGAGGCGCGCCAGTTCAATCCGCGCGAATTTCGCATCATTGCGGCGCCGCAGGTGGTGGATCTGTTCCTTGACGAGGAGAGCCAGCATCTGGCCGGCCTGTCGGACTTCATCGGCAAGCCGATCTCGCTGCAGGCCGAAACCTCGGTGGGGCAGGAACAGTACGACATCGTGCTGCTGTAGGGCACCGAGGGCAGGCCAGGTTGAACGGCAAGCTTTCACAGGGTGCACGCCATGCCTGACAACACGCCGCCAGCCTTCACCTTCCACCAGGGCACGGCGCCGCTCTTGATCTCCATGCCCCATGCGGGCACCCATGTGCCGCCGGCCATCGCGGCGCGCCTGACGCCCGCAGCGCGCCAGGTGCCCGACACCGACTGGCACCTGCCCATCCTGTACGACTTTGCCCGCGCGCTGGGCGCCTCCATCCTCGTGGCCACCCATTCGCGCTACGTGATCGACCTGAACCGCCCGCCCGACGGCGCCAGCCTCTACCCCGGCCAGAGCGTGACCGGCCTGTGCCCGGTGGACATGTTCGACGAGCGGCTGCTGTACGCCGACCCGCAGGACGCGCCGGACTTAGCCGAGGTGGCCACGCGCCGCGACGCCTACTGGGCGCCCTACCACGCCCGGCTGCGCGCCGAGCTCGACCGCCTGCGCGCCGCGCACGGCGTGGCCGTGCTGTGGGACGCGCACTCCATCCGCTCGGTGCTGCCGCGCTTCTTCGACGGCCGCCTGCCCGACCTGAACCTGGGCACGGCCGACGGCGCCAGCTGCGACCCGGCGCTGGCGCAGGCGCTGCTGCACGAGGCCCGCGCCGCCAGCGGCTACACGGCGGTGCTCAACGGCCGCTTCAAGGGCGGCCACATCACGCGCCACTACGGCGAGCCGGCGCGCAACATCCACGCCGTGCAGCTGGAGCTGACGCAGTGCAGCTACATGCAGGAGGCGCTGCCGTTTGCCTACCTGCCCGATGTGGCGCGGGGCGTGCGGCCGCATCTGCAGCGCATGGTGCAGGCGGCGCTGGCGTTTGCCCGCAGCCATGGTGTGGCAGCAAGCCGCTAAGATCGGCCTCCATGGAAACCAGCCAAGTCCCCGCAGCGACCACTGACCAGCCCGAAGTGCCCTGGGGCTGGTCCAGGGAATTCCGCATGGCGGTCTTCAAGCCGGGCACGCGCGTCAAGCGCGCCGGCGCCTGGGAGACGGTGAGCCATGTCTCGCTGCGCCGCAACGACCTGGCCGTCTACCTGGTCGGCAATGCCGAGCCTGTCGACCCCGTCGAGCTGGAGCTTGAGCCCACGGTGTTCACTACCGAGCGTGTGCCCGAGCGCAATTGATCCCCTGCTTGTTGATTCCCAGGTTTTGTTCTGATTCGGCCTGTAGCGTCAGCCCTTGGGCCGCTGCGCCATGGCCTCGCCCAGGCGCACCGAGCGTCCCTCTGCCCAGCCGGGCGTGAACTCTACGGCGCCGCGCGCAAACAGCAACACCACGGTCGAGCCGAGTAGAAAGCGGCCCATTTCCTCGCCCTGGCGCAGCGTGATCGACTTATTGGCATAGTCCCAGCGGCGTGGCTGGCCCGTGTGCGGCGGGTTCACCTGGCCATGCCATGCGGTGGCCATGCTGCCCACGATGGTGGCGCCCACCAAGACCAGCGCCATGGGGCCGAGGGGGGTGTCGAACATGCAGACCACGCGCTCGTTGCGCGCGAACAGCCCGGGCACGCCACGCGCGGTCGTGGGGTTGACCGAGAAGAGGGCGCCGGGCACATGCTCCATGCGCAGCAGGCGACCATCGCATGGCATGTGAATACGGTGGTAGTCGCGTGGACTCAGATAGATGGTGGCGAAATGCCCATCCTGGAACTGCGCCGCCAGCTGTGCATCGCCGCCCAGCAGCGCCTTGGTCGAATAGTGGTGGCCCTTGGCCTGGAAGATCTGGTCGCGCTCAATAGGGCCAAGCTGGCTCACCGCGCCGTCGACCGGGCAGATGACGGCAGCATCCGCCAAGGGGCGCAGGCCCGGGCGCAGCGCGCGCGTGAAAAAGTCGTTGAAGCTCGCGTAGCTTGCAATGTCAGGGTTGGCTGCCTCGCTCATGTCTACCTGGTAGCGTGCAACGAAGCGGCGTATGAGTGCCGTGGTCAGCCCGCCGGCCTGGGCAGAGGCAATCCGGCCGGCAAAGCGGGTCAGCAGTTGTTGGGGCAGCAGATACTGCGGCAGTACGGCAAGGCGGTCAGACACTGAGGGGCAATCCTGGCAAAAAAGCCGCGCCATTCTATAGAGTGATCGCCGCCTACATGGCGACACCGGTCGGATGCAGTCTGTGTGCCATGCCATAACCATGCCAGCGCATGGCCAATATGCTGCATTGATAATGCGCGGCCCCTGATCGTGCGGCCTCTTGGCACGCATCGCATTGTTATGTCTTTGCCTCCGTCCGACAGCAGCAACCAGGCCACCGCGCCTTCGCGCATCCTGGTGTGGCTGCGCCTTTTCAAGCCCGCACGCGTGCGCATCAACCAGCGCGAGCGTATGCGCATGGTCGCCGGCATTGTCCTGTGCGTGTCGGTGGTGGCCTTGTGCGCGCATTGGCTGGGCATGGCTGCTCCGCCCTGGATGGTGGCATCCCTGGGCGCCAGCGCCGTGCTGATCGTTGCCCTTCCGTCCAGTCCTCTGGCTCAGCCCTGGGCGGTGCTCGCGGGCAGTGTGCTGTCCTATCTCGTGGGGGTGGCCTGTGCGGCAACGGTATCCGATCTGGCCCTGGCCAGTGGCCTTGCGGTCGGGCTGGCCGTGGTCGTGATGCTGGCATTACGTTGCCTGCACCCACCAGGCGGTGGCATGGCACTGTTTGCAGTGTTGCACCCGCATGAGAGCTCGACCATGGCTGCTGCGCCCGTGCTGCTCAACGTGCTGATACTGATACTGGTGGGCGTGGCCTTCAATCGGCTCACGGGGCGCAGCTATCCCCATGCGCAGATGAGCAGGACTGCCACGCGCCAGGATTCCAGCGCCTTCACGTCAGCCGACCTTGATGCCGCCTTGTCCCACTACAACCAGGTGTTGGACGTCAGCCGCGATGACCTGGAGGGTTTGCTGCACTTGGCCGGCAAGGCCGCGTTTCAACGCACGCTGGGCGAGTTGCGCTGCAGCCAGATCATGTCTGCCCCCGTCCATGCCGTAGCGGCCGACACGCCGCTCAATGCCGCCTGGGCGCTGATGCGCAATCATGCGGTCAAGGCGCTGCCCGTCGTGGATGCGCAGCAAACGGTGATCGGCATCGTCACGGTGGCGGACTTCATGCGGATGGCCAACCTGGACATGCACGAGGGCATAGGGCAGCGCCTGCGCACCCTCATCATGGGCCGGCCCAAGCAGCCCGAACAGGTGCAGCAACTGATGGCGTCACCTGTGCTGCAGGTGGTGGCAGGTCAGCATGTGATGGATCTGGTGCCCATGTTTTCCGATGCCGGGCACCACCATATTCCGGTGGTGGACGACGGACGCAAGCTGGTTGGCATCATCACCCAGTCGGATCTGGTGAAAACACTGGCGGCTGCCGTGGCGCGGCCGTAGTCGCGTGCCTTGGCGTCGCAGTACAATTGCCGGCTCTATACGCAGCGTCACGACTGTCCAGCAAAGCCGCGATTGGCGGATCGGACGAGTCCCGTGCCTGCACCTGCTCTCTGGCTCGGTTCCGCTGCGGATCGATGAGGATGCGGTGACGGACGCACTGGCTTCACACAGCGCAGACAGCGTCATAGAAATTCGTTATCGAGATACTGACCACACATGGCCAAAGAAGAACTGATTGAGATGCAGGGCAGCGTCACCGAAGTCCTGCCTGATTCGCGTTTTCGCGTGACTCTGGATAATGGGCACCAGCTCATTGCCTACACCGGCGGCAAGATGCGCAAGCACCATATCCGTATTCTTGCCGGCGACAAGGTGTCGCTGGAGATGTCGCCCTATGACCTGACCAAGGGCCGCATCACCTTCCGTCACCTGGCGGGTCGCGGGCCTGGCCCTGGCGGCGCATCGGGCAAGCGCTGAGCAGGACAAATATTGCGCCGCTTTTCCGGGTGGTGTGTTTTCGCAGGTTAGAATGCCAGCTGTCGGAGCGTAGCGCAGCCTGGTAGCGCATCTGCTTTGGGAGCAGAGGGTCGCGAGTTCGAATCCCGCCGCTCCGACCATCGAACACAATCAAGGGCTTGCGCCGTTCTGGCGCAAGCCCTTTTGTTTATGTTTTGCAACGTGCCTACGCTTCATCGCTTGCCCGGTTCTGCAGTGCAAGAGGGCACCCTGGCGGGGCGCCATGAGCTGGTCGATGCGCTGCGCGGCATGGCCATGGTATGGATGGCCGTCTTCCACTTCTGCTTTGACCTGAGCCACTTCGGTTACTGGTCGCAGGACTTTCGCGCCGACCCATTCTGGACGCTGCAGCGCACCTTGATCGTCAGCCTGTTTCTGCTGTGCGCCGGCCTGGGTCAGGCCGTGGCGTGGCACAGGGCGCTTGCGTGGCCGCGGTTCTGGCGGCGCTGGGGGCAGATTGCGGCCTGCGCGTTGCTGGTGACGGCAGGCTCCTATCTCATGTTTCCGCGCAGCTTCATCTACTTTGGTGTCTTGCACGGCATGGCGCTGATGCTGCTGCTCGTGCGGCTGACCGCGGGCTGGGGCTCCTGGCTGTGGCCGGCGGGACTGCTCGCCGTGGCTTCACCGTGGCCGGCGGCATGGGTGCTGGAGGGCGCGCTCGCCTCATGGGCGCCAGCCTTCAACGGCCCGGTGTTGAACTGGCTGGGCTGGGTGACGCAAAAACCGTTTACCGAGGACTACGTGCCGCTGTTCCCCTGGCTGGGCGTGATGTGGTGGGGCATGGCTGGCGGGCAGTGGCTGCTTGCGCACCATGCGCAGTGGCTTGGCAGGCCCGTGCCGCGTGCCGCGGCGTCGCTGGTAATTCTGGGGCGCTACAGCCTGAGCTTTTACATGTTGCACCAGCCGGCCATGTTGGCCGCCTTGATGCTCTTTGGCTGGCTCAGCCGGGCATAAAAAACGCGGCCGAGGCCGCGTTGTGGGTCGTATCAGGCGCCGAGTTATTCCACCTTGGCCTTGGTGCGCAGGTCTTCCTGGAACTTCGCCAGCTTTTGCTGCTGCAGCTGCTGGGCGATCTGGGGCTTGACCTCGTCGAGCTTGGGCAGCTGCGCTTCGCGCACGTCGTCCAGGCGGATCACATGCCAGCCGAACTGGCTCTTGACGGGCACTTGCGTCATCTTGCCCTTTTCGAGCTTGACCAGGGCCTCGGTGAACTCGGGCACGTAGTTGCCGGGGTTGGCCCAGTCCAGGTCGCCGCCGCGCGCGCCGGATCCGGGATCCTTGGACTGTTTCTTGGCGATATCCTCGAACTTGCCGCCCTTCTTAATGGCGGCGATGATGGCCTTGGCCTCGTCTTCCTTGGCGACCAGGATATGGCTGGCCTTGTATTCCTTGCCGGCGTTGGCAGCCACGAACTTGTCGTATTCGGCCTGGATCTCGGCGTCCGTCACCGGGTTGTTCTTCTGGAAGTCCACGAACAGTTCGCGGATCAGGATGGTCTGGCGTGCCAACTCCATCTGGGCCTTGTAGTCGGCGGTGGCTTCCAGGCCGCGCTTTTGCGCCTCTTGCATGAAGATCTCGCGCGCGATCACTTCTTCCTTGATCTGGTTGTCCATCTCGGGCGAGATGGGGCGGCCAGAACGTTCCACCTGCTGCTTCAGGGTTTCGACGCGTTCCTTCGGGATGGCCTTGCCATTGACGATGGCAAGGTTTTGCGCGGCAACGGGCACGGCCATCGTGCCCAGCACGGCTGCGGCCACGAGGCCGGACAAGAGCTGTTTCTTCATTGGAAATCCACGGAAAGATAGGGGTTTGCGGGCGGCTGGCCCGCAGCCCGTTGGAGTAGGGCGCTGTCAGAGAGTTTCAATGGCGATGGCATGTGCGCCATGGTCAATAAAAATCTGCAGCGCATCATACACAAGCCTGTGCTGCGCCACCTTGCGCTGGCCTGCAAACAGCGGCGAGGCGATGCGCACCCGAAAGTGCGTGCCAAAGCCCGTGCCGTTGGCGCCGGGGTGGCCCTCGTGCTGCCAGCTTTCGTCCAGCACTTCGAGCATGGTGGGTTGCAGCGCCTCGCGCAGGCGCTCGGCCATGGCGGGGGCGGTGATGGCGACGGGGGGGGCGGTCATGGTTGTGCGTCCTTCGGGGCGGGGTCGCCTTCCTTGATGTGGCGACTCAGGTACAGGGCTTGGGCAACAACGAAGGCCAGCATCAGGCCGATGCCGCCAAACAGCTTGAAGTTGACCCAGGTGTCGGTGTCGAAGTTGTAGGCGACCCAGAGGTTGAGTACGCCCATGGCGGCAAAAAAGCCCGCCCAGGCCCAGTTCAGGTTGCGCCATACGGGTGCCGGCAGCTCCACTTGCGCGCCCATCAGCGACTGGATGAAGTTCCTGCGGAACACCAGTTGGCCAATGATCAGCGCCCCGCCCATCAGCCAGTACAGCACCGTGGGCTTCCACTTGATGAAGGTTTCGCTCTGCGCCAGCAGCGTGGCGCCGCCGAAGAGCACGATCACCCCCAGGCTGAGCCACTGCATGGGTTCGACCTTGCCGTGCTTGAAATGGATGTAGGCGATCTGCGCGATGGTGGCGACGATGGCCACACCCGTGGCCACGTAGATGCCCCAGGTCTTGAAGGCGACGAAGAACAGGATGATGGGGAAGAAGTCAAGCAGCAGTTTCATGGTGCCGGGGGTTCAAACGCGAGCGAGGCGGAGTTCATGCAGTAGCGCAGGCCCGTGGGGGCAGGGCCGTCGGGAAAGACATGGCCCAGGTGCGCACCGCATTGTGCACACACGGTCTCGGTGCGCAGCATGCCATGGCTGCGATCCACGATTTCGGCAATCGCGCCGGGCATGGCAAGCGAGAAACTGGGCCAGCCGCAGCCGGCGTCGAACTTGGTGTCGGAGTCGAACAATTTGGCGCCGCAGCAGATGCAGTGGTAGCTGCCGTCAGCCCAATGGCCCTCGTATTTTCCGGTGAATGGCCGCTCGGTGGCGGCGTGGCGCGTGACCTGGAAGGCTCCAGGCTCTGCCCCCTTGTCCTTGAGCAGCGCCTGCCACTGGGCGTCGGTTTTCTGGATGGCGTAGGTCATGATGAGCAGCTGATGGAGATGTCGGACGCCCAGTCGGGCGGGAAGTCGGCGTAGGCCTCGTAGCCTGGGCGCTCGTCGAACGGGCGCGCCAGCAGGTCTTGCAGCAGTTGGACTCTGGAGAAGTCGCCAAGTTTTGCGGCGCGTATGGCTTCCTCGCCCAGGTGGTTGCGCAGCACGTAGCAGGGGTTGGTCTTTAGCATCAAACTGGCCGCCAGCGCTTGATAATCAAGCGCTAATAGCTCTTGATATTGTAGCAACCAGGCATCAAAACCCGGACGGTCTGCGAACAGATCGCGCACCGGCTCAAAATCGCTTGTCGCCACGGCATGCGACAGGCGGCGCCAGAAGATGGGGTAATCCACCCGGCCTGCGGACAGCAGGCGCTGCAGGCCATCGACCAGCGCCTCGTCACCGGCGCGCGCCTGGCGCAGGCCCAGCTTGGCGCGCAGACGTGCCATGAAGGACTCTATGAACACGGGCTCAAAGCTGTCCAGCGCCGCCTGGGCCTGCTGCACATCCTGGATTAGCGGCAGCAGCGCACGTGCCAGGCAGAGCAGGTTCCAGTAGGCCACGCCCGGCTGGCGGTCGTAGGCGTAGCGGCCCTGGTGGTCGCTGTGGTTGCAGATATGGCCAGGGTCGAAGGCGTCAAGAAACTGGAACGGCCCATAGTCGATGGTCAGTCCCAGGATGCTCATGTTGTCGGTGTTCATCACGCCGTGGCAAAAGCCCACGGCCTGCCACTGGGCGATGAGGCGGGCGGTGCGCTCGCTCACGGCGCGCAGCAGTGCGGCGCAGGGGTTGGCATCGGGCCGGCACTCGGGGTAGTAGCGGTCAATGACGTAGTCGGCCAGCTGGCGCAGCTCGGTGTGTTGGCCGCGCGCGGCGAAATGCTCGAAATGGCCGAAGCGTATGAAGCTCGGTGCCGTGCGCGTGACCACGGCGGCGGTTTCCAGCTCCTCGCGCTGCACGGGCTGGGGCGAGCCGGTCACGCATAGGGCGCGCGTGGTGGGGATGCCCAAGGCCGCCATGGCCTCGCTGCACAAAAATTCGCGGATCGACGAGCGCAGCACCGCGCGCCCGTCGCCCATACGCGAATAGGGCGTGCGCCCGCAGCCCTTGAGCTGCACTTCCTGGCACGTGGCCGTCTCGCCCAGCAGGATGGCGCGGCCGTCGCCCAGCTGGCCGGCCCAGACGCCGAACTGGTGGCCGCTGTAGACGCTGGCCAGCGGCCGGCTGCCGGGGGGCAGGGCGTTGCCGGTGAAGACCTGCAGAGCATCGCTGCGATCCTGCCAGTCTGGCGCCAGGCCCAGCAGCGCACCTACCTCGGCGCTGGTGCCGACCCAATGAGGATCGGGCAGGGGCGTAGGGGCGAGCTCGGTGAAGAATGTCGGACCCAGTGCGGCAAATCCGTTGCGCCAGCCCTGCAGCAGGGGCGGGGTGGGCGATGGGGCGAGTGACTGAGGGGACGGTGTGCAAACCGTGGATGCAGGCATGCGGGCGATTGTCCTTGCAGGCCGATGTCCCGCAGTCGACAAAGGCCATGTGTCCGGTGCATGGGCGCTGGGTTTTTCCTGATGCAATGCGGGGTGACGGCATCTGGTTCACCGCTAGGATGCTGCGGTTTCCCCGTCCACTCATTTCTTTCTCACAAGGAGCTCCCATGCTGGGCCTGATGCAGAACCAACCCCTGTTGATTTCCGCCCTGATCACCTTTGCCGAGCGCAACCATGGCGACGGCGAGATCGTCTCGCGCCGGGTGGAAGGGGATATCCATCGCTACACCTACCGCGACCTGGCCCGGCGCGCGCGCCAGCTGGCCAACGCCCTCGATGGGGAAGGGCTGCAGATGAGCGACCGTGTGGCCACGATCGCCTGGAACGGCTACCGCCACATGGAGATGTACTTCGGCGTTTCCGGCTCGGGCCGCGTGCTGCACACCATCAACCCGCGCCTGCACCCTGAGCAGATCGCCTGGATCGTGAACCACGCCGAGGACCAGGCGCTGTGCTTTGACATGAGCTTCCTGCCCATAGTCCAGGCCGTGCATGCCAAATGTCCGACGGTGAAGAAATGGGTGGCCCTGTGCGACGCCGACAAGCTGCCCGCGGACTCGGGCATTCCCGGCCTCGTGAGCTATGAAGCCTGGATTGGAGCCGCCTCCAGCGACTACCAGTGGCCCACCTTTGACGAAAACACGGCGTCCAGCATGTGCTACACCAGCGGCACCACCGGCAACCCCAAGGCCGTGCTGTACAGCCACCGATCCACCACGCTGCATGCCTACGCCGCGGCGCTGCCCGATGTGATGTGCCTGTCGGCGCGCGACTCGGTGCTGCCCGTGGTGCCCATGTTCCACGTCAACGCCTGGGGCATACCGTATTCGGCACCGCTCACGGGCTGCAAGGTGGTCTTTCCCGGCCCGGCGCTCGATGGCAAGTCGGTTTACGAACTGATGGAGGCCGAGGGCGTGACCTTCGCGGCGGGCGTGCCCACGGTCTGGCAGATGCTGCTGACGCATGTGAAGACGGCCGGTGTCAAGTTCAGCAGCTTGAAGCGCACCGTGATCGGCGGATCTGCCTGCCCGCCGGCCATGATCACCGCCTTCCAGGAGGGCTATGGCGTGTCTGTGCTGCACGCCTGGGGCATGACGGAGATGAGCCCGCTGGGCACGCTGTGCACGCTCAAGAACAAGCATCTGCACCTGAGCCACGATGAGCAGATGCACATCCTGGAAAAGCAGGGCCGCGCCGTGTATGGCGTGGAGATGAAGATCGTGGACGGCAATGGCCGGGAACAACCCTGGGACGGCAAGACCTATGGCGACCTGCTGGTGCGCGGCCCGTGGATCGTGGACAGCTACTTCAAGGGTGAGTGCCCTCTCGTCAAGGACGAGCATGGCGTGGGCTGGTTCCCCACGGGTGACGTGGCCACCATAGACGCCGATGGCTTCATGCACATCACCGACCGCAGCAAGGACGTGATCAAGTCCGGTGGCGAATGGATCAGCTCCATCGACATCGAGAACATCGCCATGGCCCACCCGGCCGTGGCCATGGCCGCGTGCATAGGCATGCCGCACCCCAAGTGGGACGAGCGCCCCATCGTCGCCGTGGCCTTGAAGCCCGGCGCCGAGGTCACGCGCGAGGAGCTGCTGGCCTTCTACGAGGGCAAGACCGCGAAGTGGCAGATACCGGACGATGTGGTGTTCGTGGACTCCATCCCGCTGGGCGCCACCGGCAAGATGCTCAAGACGCGCCTGCGCGAGCAGCTGGCGGGCTACAGGCTGCCGGGCCTGTGAGTGCACATGGCCGGTGCGCAGGCAGCGCGACGGGCGCACCGGTCACATGGGTGATAGCTGCTACGGGCTATCCCTGAAGAAGCTTTTTGTTGCCAGCGCTTACGCTGCGGCCTATTCATTCATACGGAGGAAACAAGGCATGCAGCGTACTATGAAAACAATAGCTTTTGGCGCAATGCTGGTGGCCGCTGGCGCCGCATTTGCTCAGAAAGGCGAAACCGTCAAGATCGCCTGGATCGACCCGCTGTCGGGCCTGATGGCGGCGCTGGGCACCAACCAGATGAAGAGCTGGCAGTACCTCGCCGAGGAGTTCAGCAAGAACAACGCGGCCGGCGTCAAGTTTGAAATCATTCCCATCGACAACAAGCTCAGCCCGCAGGAGACGACTGCTGCCCTGCGCTCGGCCATGGATCAGGGCGTGCGCTATGTCGCGCAGGGTGATGGTTCGGGCCCGGCGCTGGCCATCGTCGACGCACTGGAGAAGCACAACGCGCGCAACAAGGGCAAGGAGGTGCTCTACCTCAACTACGCGGCCGTCGATCCAGATCTGACCAACAGCAAGTGCAGCTACTGGCATTTCCGCCTCGACGCCGATACCTCCATGAAGATGGAGGCGCTGACCACCTACATGAAGGATCTGCCTGACGTCAAAAAGGTCTATCTGATCAACCAGAACTACTCGCACGGCCAGCAGGTCAGCAAGTACGCCAAGGAGATGCTCAAGAGAAAGCGCGCCGACGTGGAGATCGTCGGCGATGACCTCGCGCCGCTGGCCCAGGTGCGCGACTTCGCACCCTATGTCGCCAAGATCAAGCAGTCAGGCGCCGACAGCGTGATCACCGGCAACTGGGGCTCGGATCTGGCCCTGCTCATCAAGGCGGCCAACGATGCCGGTCTGTCCAACGTCAAGTTCTACACGTATTACGCCGTGGCCACGGGTGCGCCCACGGCGCTGGGGGCGGCGGCCGCGGGCAAGGTCTACATGGTGGGCTACAGCCACCCCAACCATGAGGGACCCATCAACGCCATCGTGCGCGGCTACAAGGCCAAGATCAACGACGACATGTACACGGGTTCGATTTACCACGGCTTTGCCATGCTGACCGAGGCCTTCCAGCGCGCCAAGAGCACCGACCCCGTGAAGGTGGCCGCGGTCATGGACGGCATGAAGTTCAACAGCTTCAACGGCGAGGTGGAGATGCGCAAGACCGACCACCAGCTGCAGCAGGGCCTGTACATCACGCGCTGGGAAAAGGCCGGCGGCAAGTACCCGCTGGATGCGGAAAACACCGGCTACACCTTCGTGCCCGTGAAGTACTACGAGCCCTACGTGGCGAGCACGCCCACTTCCTGCCAGATGAAGCGGCCTTCCTGATCTTCGCTTTGCTCCAGGCGGGGCAAACCTCTGGGCCCGAGCCTGCTCGGGCCCTTTTTTCGGCAGTCGACAGACGCTTCCATGAATCCTGAGTTTTTCGTGATCTCGCTGCTTAACGGCTTCAGCTACGGGCTGCTGCTGTTCATGCTGAGCTCCGGCCTGACGCTGATCTTCAGCATGATGGGCGTGCTCAATTTCGCACACACCAGCTTCTACATGCTGGGCGCCTACTTTGCCTACAGCCTGTCGGGCAGCATAGGCTTCTGGCCGGCGCTGGTGCTGGCGCCGTTGCTGGTGGGGGTGATGGGCGCGCTGTTCGAGCGCTACTGCCTGCGCCGCGTGCACAAGTTTGGCCATGTGCCCGAGCTGCTCGTGACCTTCGGCCTGTCCTACCTGGTGCTGGAGCTGGTGCAGCTGGTCTGGGGGCGCTCGACCGTGCCCTACGGCCTGCCGCCACTCTTGCAGGGGCCGCTGTTCACGCTCTACGGCACGCAGTTTCCACGCTCGCGCTCCTTCATCATGCTCGTGGCCTTGCTGATGCTGCTGGCCGTGTGGCTGGTGCTCACGCGCACGCGCATCGGCCTGGTGATACAGGCGGCGCTCAAGCACCCGCAGATGGTGGAGGCCCTGGGCCACAACGTGCCGCGCGTGTTCATGCTGGTGTTTGGCGGCGGCTGCGCGCTCGCCGGCCTGGCCGGGGTGATTGGCGGCAACACCTACATCACCGAGCCGGCGATGGCCGCGTCGGTCGGCTCCATCATCTTTGTGGTGGTCGTCGTCGGTGGCATGGGGTCGCTCGCCGGGGCGTTCCTCGCGTCGCTGCTCATAGGCATCGTGCAGACCTTTGCCGTGGCGCTCGACTATTCGCTCGCCGGCGCCCTGGCGCATGTCGGCGTGCAGGTGGGCGAGGGCAGCGTGGGCTGGCCGGTCTTGAAGCTCACCATCTCACAGGTGGCGCCCATGCTGCCATACCTGCTATTGGTTTTGATATTGATCCTGCGCCCCAAGGGGCTCCTGGGCACGCGCGAGGATTGACCCCATGACTGCCACGCATTACCGCTTCAAGCCCTGGAACGTGGGGCGCTTCCTTGTCTGGACGCTGTTTGCGCTGCTGCTCATCGCCGCGCCCCATGTGTTCACCAGCAGCCTGGCGCTGACCATGCTGTCGCAAATGGGTTACCTGATCATCATCTGCCTGTCCTACAACATGCTGCTGGGCCAGGGCGGCATGCTCAGCTTTGGCCATGCGGTCTACACCGGGCTGGGCTCCTTCATCACCATCCACGCCATCAACATGGCCGGGCGCGGCGAGTTTCCCGTGCCGCTGGTTTTCATGCCTGTGGTGGGCGGGTTGGCCGGCCTGTTCTTTGCCGTGCTGCTGGGTTATGTGACGACGAAGAAGTCGGGCACCACCTTTGCCATGATCACCCTGGGCATAGGCGAGCTGATCGCCGCCATGGCGCTGATGTTTCCCGAGTTCTTCGGCGGCGAGGGCGGCGTGACCACGGACCGGGTCTATGGCCAGGGCCTGCTGGGCATCACCTTCGGCCCCGGCATCGAGGTGTACTACCTGATCGCCGCCTACTGCTTCACCTGCACCGCCGCCATGTTCGCCTTTACCGGCACGCCCCTGGGCCGCATGTTGAACGCCGTGCGCGACAACCCCGAGCGCGTGGAGTTCATGGGCTACGACACGCAGCAGGTGCGCTACCGGGCCTTCTGCATCGCAGGCTTCTTTGCGGGCGTGGGTGGGGCGCTGGCAGCTATCAATTTTGAGATCGTCACGGGGGTCGACAGCGTCAGTATGGTGCGCTCGGGCGGCTACCTGCTGTTCACCTTCCTGGGCGGGGCGACCTTCTTCTTCGGCCCCATCATCGGCGCGGTACTGCTGGTGCTGGCCTCGGTGCTGCTGTCCGAGCTCTCCAAGGCCTGGCTGCTGTACCTGGGGCTGGTGTTCCTGTTCATGGTCATGTATGCGCCCGGTGGCGTGGCCAGCCTGATCATGATGAACCTGCGCCTGGCCAAGTACGGCAAGCTCGGGCGGCTGTGGGTGTCCTATCTCGGATTGGCGGGCGCCGGCCTCACGGCCCTGCTGGGCGCGGCAGCCATGGTGGAGATGACCTATCACCTGCAGCTCAACGCCGCACTGGGGCCGCAGCTGCATTTTCTGGGCGCCAGCATCAATGCCCGGGGCCTGACGAGCTGGTTTGGCGCGGGCTTCGTGCTGCTCACCGGCCTGGGCCTGTTCGAGCTGTGCCGGCGTGAGTTTCTGCGCCAATGGGGCGAGGCGCAGGAAGAAATCGAGCGCGAGATCAAGCGCCAGGAGGCATTGTGATGATGGCGGACAAGGCAACGGGCCATGCGCTGGAATTGGTGGACTTGCGCAAGAGTTTCGGCAAGACCGAGATCATCCGCGGCGCCAACCTGGCCGTGCGCGCCGGTGAGCGCGTGGCCATCATCGGCCCCAATGGTGCGGGCAAGAGCACGCTGTTCAACCTGATCAGCGGGCGCTTTGCGCCCACCAGCGGCCAGGTGCTGCTGCACGGCGCACGCATTGACGGCAAGAAGCCCTTCGAGATCAACCGCATGGGGCTGTCGCGCAGCTTTCAGATCACCAACATCTTCGGCCGGCTCAGCGTGTTCGAGAACCTGCGCTGCGCCGTGCTCTGGAGCCTGGGCTATCGCTATGCGTTCTGGCGCTTTTTGTCGCGGCTGCAGGACGCCAACGAGCGCGCCGAGCAGCTCATGGAGATGATCCGCCTGCACCGAAAGCGCGACACCCTGGCCATGAACCTGACCTATGCCGAGCAGCGTGCGCTGGAGATCGGCATCACCATCGCCGGTGGCGCCAGCGTCATCCTGCTCGATGAACCCACGGCCGGCATGAGCAAGAGCGAGACCACGCGCTTCATCCACCTCATCAGGGAGGTGACCGAAGGGCGCACGCTGCTGACCGTGGAGCATGACATGGGCGTGGTCTTCGGCCTGGCCGACCGCATCGCCGTGGTGGTCTATGGCGAGGTCATCGCCTTCGACACCCCCGAGGCCGTGCGCGCCAACCCGCGCGTGCAGGAAGCCTACCTGGGCTCGGTGATTGCCACGCAGCAGGCGGGGGGGCACTGATGCTGAGCGTGGAGAAACTGCACGCCTACTACGGCAAGAGCCATGTGCTGCATGGCGTGAGCTTCGAGGTGCGGCCCGGCGAGATCGTGGCGCTGCTCGGGCGCAACGGCTCGGGTCGCTCGACCGCCGCCAAGGCCATCATGGGGCTGGTGGACTGGGAAGGTGGCATTCGCTGGAAGGACCACAGCCTGGCCGGCAAGAAGGCCTACGAGATCGCCCACCTGGGCCTGGGCTACGTGCCCGAGAGCCGCGACGTCTTCCCCCACCTGACCGTGCACCAGAACCTGCTGCTGGGGCAAAAGGGCCGTGGCAGAAACAGCCGCTGGGGCTTTGAGGACATGTACGCCATGTTCCCGCGCCTGAAGGAACGGCGCGACATCGAGGCGGGGGTGATGTCCGGCGGCGAGCAGCAGATGCTGACCCTGTGCCGCACGCTGATGGGCGACCCCGATCTCATCATCATCGACGAGCCCACCGAGGGCCTGGCGCCCAAGATTGTGGAGCTGGTGGCCCAGTACCTCACGCGCCTGAAGGAGCGCGGCGTCTCGGTGCTGCTCATCGAGCAGAAGCTCACCATTGCCATGAGCATTTCCGACCGCACCCTGGTCATGGGCCACGGCAGCATCGTCTTCGAGGGTACGCCCGAGGAACTGCGCGCCAACAGCTATGTGCGCAAGGAGTGGCTGGAGGTTTAACCTGAATCCGGCAGTTGACCGCTGTGCGCATCCAACTGCCGGGTTGGGGTTGAACGGGGCACCGAAGCCTTTGACTGGCAGCCGAGCACGGGCACAAGCGTTGCATCAGGCGCTCTTCTTCTCGCGCGGTATGCGCCCCATCAGGTAGAACTCGGGGTTGGGCTGCATGCCGGCAAAGCTGGCCATGCGGTTGGACAGGCCGAAGAAGGCCGTGATGGCGGCGATGTCCCAGATGTCCTCATCGTCGAAGCCGTGGGGGTAGAGGGCTTCGAAGTCGGCGTCCTCGATCAGATGGGCCTCCTTGCAGACCTTCATCGCAAAGTCCAGCATGGCCTTCTGGCGCGGAGGGATGTCGGCCTTGCGGTGGTTCACCGCCACCTGGTCGGCCACCAGCGCGTTCTTCTCGTAGATGCGCAGGATGGCGCCATGGGCCACGATGCAGTACAGGCACTGGTTCACCGCGCTGGTGGCGGTGACGATCATCTCGCGCTCGCCCTTGGTCAGGCTGCCTTCCTCCTTGAGCATGAGCGCGTCGTGGTAGGCGAAGAAGGCGCGCCATTCCGCCGGCCGGCGGGCAAATGCCAGGAACACGTTGGGGATGAAGCCGGCCTTGTCCTGCACTTCCAGGATGCGGGCGCGGATGTCCTCCGGCAGCTGGTTCAGGTCGGGGTGGGGGTAGCGTGCGGACATGGTGCCTCCTGTGGGTTTACTGGTCGTCGTGGTGGCTGAGCATAGCCCGGCGCGTCTGCGGCCACCAGGCGCGCTGCTGCGCCATGTAGGCCTGCATGGCCGCGCCCAGTGCGGCAATGCCCGGGTTGCCGGGTTCGAGCTGCTCAAGCGCCAGCTGCGTCGCCTCCAGCGTCGACAGCTGGTGTGGTGCATGGGACTTGCGTATGAAGTAGCGCGAGGGCGGCGGATCGCGCAGTGCCAGGCGCGGCAGGGCCTGTAGGGCGGGGTTGCTCCAGAGCATTCTGCGGCTCTTGCGCCAGGTGCCGTCCAGCACCACCAGGCGCAGCCGATCCGGGTGGGCCAGCCATTCCTGCGCCAGCGCGGGCGGCGTGGTGCAGCGGGCATCACCGGGTGTGTCCGGGTAAAGCAGCAGGGCGTGGCGTGGTACCTGCCGGTCGGCCGCGCACCAGGGCGCGGTGAGCGCCTGTGCCAAGGCATAGGGCGCAAAGGCCTCGCCCACCAGCAGGCGGCTGCCCGGCAGGCACAGGTGCAGCAGGCGCGCCGTGCCCTTGGCCTGGTGCTGCTCCAGCGGGTGCATGAGGATCAGCACCTGCACCGAAGGGGTGACGGTGCGCACGGCAGCGCACAGGCAGGTGGGCAGCGGCCGCAGGCAGCGCGCGCATGCGGGGCGGCCTGCGCTGTCGCCCGTCACAGCGCGGGGGACTCCAGCGCAAACAGTGGCACCTGGGCGCGGTGGGCGAGCCACAGGCCGCCGCCGAGCTCGGTGAAATGCCGCGCCAACCCCTGCCGGTACAGGGCGGCGCGGTGGCGGTACTGGCGCGCGTCGGTCAGCTCCTCGTCTATGGTGCCGCGCTCATAGTCCTCCTGTGTCACGGCCTCTAGGTAGAGCGCGCCCTGGCAAAGCCGGCCCAGGTTGTCGATGGCGCGGCGCAGGTCGCGTGCGCTCAGATAGGGCAGCACGCCCTGGCAGATGACGAAGTCAAAGGGCTGGTCCGCGGCGTAGTCCACCACCGAGCCACGCTGCCAGCCGAAGCGCTCGCACAGGTAGGCGCTGTACTCCACGCCCTGGTACTGCGCGCCCGGCAGATGCCGCGCCACCAAAGCCTGCCACAGGCCGATGCCGCAGCCCATGTCCAGCACGCGCGCCACGGGTACGCGCAGATAGTGCAGATAGCTGC
>Ga0209792_1000691_pt1 | contig 20907 bp, 18 predicted proteins | sample EBPBio142005_DNA_FD_185860 | JGI IMG/M metagenome (GOLD analysis project Ga0209792, IMG submission 185860) | Wastewater treatment Type I Accumulibacter community from EBPR Bioreactor in Madison, WI, USA - Reactor 1_6/14/2005_ DNA (SPAdes)... | ecosystem: Engineered > Bioreactor > EBPR >... | reverse complement strand
GGGATTCGCCTTATCAGGCGTTCCAGAAATTCATGGCCGCCATCAGCGAGAAGAACTCCGCTACCATTCATTGAATATCAACCAGTGGTGTTGCACTTCAGAGTTGAGACCGCCCCGTCATATATGCGTTGCCCGCCGAGTCAACGGCGACACCGTTACTTGCGTCCACGTTGGCTCCGTCCCCGCCTGAACCCCACTGATGAATCCACTGTCGAATCCCGTTGGTGTCAAACTTGGCGATGAAAAGCTGGCCGACTCCCGCTGGCTGCAGCGGCAGTCGTCCGACAGCGGCGCCGACAATGTAGGCGTTGCCGTTGCCATCGACCGCGATGGCGCGCGCCGTGTCTGTCTGCGGCGAACCGAGCAGATGTGCCCAGAGCCGATTGCCATTGCCGTCGAACTTGGCGATGAAAGCATCGCGCCCGCCCGCCTGCACCTCACCCGGAAGCGTATCGACGGTGTCCCCGGTGACGTAGACGTTGCCCATACTGTCAGTGGCCACTCCATAGGCCGAATCGGTCGTCCCCAGAGCGCTTCGCAGGGTCAAAATTGAGCGGATCCAAAGCAGGTCGCCGCTGGCACTGTACTTTGCGACGAAGGGATCGGGCAGTCCTCTGCCGGTTCCGTCCAATCCTCCGGTCAAACCCGGCAGGACGCCGTCACTCTTGCCTGCGATAAAGATATTGCCGGATGCATCAGTCGCTACCGCATAGGCTGTATCGTTTGAAAAACCTGGCGCGCCGTCCTCACGGATACTGGCCCAAACAGTTCCTGCAGTCCCAGCGGCCAATGTCTCCCAAATTAGCGCACCTTGATTGAAAGCCTTTGTCCGATCCTGCCGCAAAGTGATCGTATCCAGTGGTGTTGTGCTAGCCCCCGCAACCAGATCGCCCACTTGAACGGTGCCATCGACAATGGTCGTGCCGGCTCCTACTCCTTTCAAGGTTGCGGTGACACCGTTCAACAATTGGGTTCCGTTGTTCTTGACGTTTATTTGAAAGACGTAATCAAACACCGTCCTGCTGACGCGGGTTTCACTCAATTTTGTCATGCCTGTCACTGTGACATCGGGTGCGGCGATTGTCGATGCTGCCGTGTTCTTTGCCGAAATGGTGACGGCCTTCATTGGTGTTTCACTTTCACCCCCGCCGCACGCAGCAAGGGCTAAAGAGATAAGAATCGTGGCACCTCTACGTACCCAGCGACCAAGCTGCGCTGGCGTAATTGATGGAATGGATTGCATTTTTCACTCCTGATAAATTTGCCGCCGAACAATAAACTAATTAACTCCGGTTTGACGTAGCAAAACGACTTCTAAAGCCTAGTAGCAAAGCTATTGCAAGACCGGTCAATAGCAGCGCGCTGGGTTCTGGCACATCGGAGGTTGGCGGTACGACTGCCGCTACAGAGGTAAATCCAGTCTGAATCGTTGCGAATGTAGTGGGGTCGACAATGTCAAACGGTTGTGTTCCCGGCGTGCCCGTTCCGAGAAAATCAAATAAAACGGCAAATCCACCCAATGAAGTTCCTGCGCTGATTCCAGAGGCGAGCGCTAAGGCATCTAAAAGTCCGTCTGCCGGAATTACAGTGTCGGGTTGAATGACGAGAGAATCCCATCCGAGCGGTGTAGTTGCGACAGATAGGTTTGCGTGAAGGGCTGGGTCAAAGAAAATAGAAAATTCATCAACATTAGGGTCGCCTAGGGCTGTCGTAACTACATATTCATATTTCCATTGAACTCCTCCGATAAAGGTCGGAGTGTAGTGGATGGTTGCTGCTGATCCGTTGATGGGAAATAAGGCTATCCAAAATATTGCAAGTAAACCCCTAATTATTTTTCTATGGATATAAATCCATGGGGAAGTACAAAAATAACTCACCACATGGGTGGCGAAAAAATTATTGGCTGATAGCTGCATGGGTATCACCTTCAAAAAAATTGAATGACCATCACAGGTGGCGAGCGCAAAAGCAACCACTACTAAACTCTTAAGTTTAGCTCTTGGTGTAATGCAATTTCCGTGCCGAATATTCTTCATTGGATGAATGTCCTTTTATATCAATAGGTTGCACAAGTATCTTGTGAGTGATGTCTCTATCTGTCCAACCGACATGTAAGAAAACCCGACAATAAAGCTTGCTTTGAAGGTGCATCTGGGTGTTTGGGTTTTGAGGTAAATCAAGTAATTCTTGCTGTGGACGTTGAATGTCTGGCTTGCCGTGCGGCACATCAATGGCTTCCGACGCTTGAACTTTTGCCCTCAGTGAGGACAGTGCGGCGGCTTGCTCACGGTTTGCTAGAACCTTGACCTGAGACAAATTTGACCATTTTGCTCATAGGCTTAATGGCTGTACGGGGGTCGTCCCCGTTCAACCAAGGTAACGAGTCTCATGAAAAAGAATCTGCTGGCACTGGCCATCCTCTGCGCAATGACTTCTGGTGCGGCTTACGCGCAGCAGCAGGACGGCCAATGGCTGGTGCGCGCACGGGCCGTGCACATCGACAGCTCCAATGGCGGCGCCGCAGGCGCGGCTGGCGTGAGCATCAACGACAAGTGGATCCCGGAAGTCGACGTGTCGTACTTCTTCACGCCCAACTTTGCGGCCGAGCTGATCCTGACCTACCCGCAAAAGCACGACGTGCGCCTGGGCGGCGCCAAGATCGGCACGGTCAAGCACCTGCCGCCCACGCTGCTGGGCCAGTACCACTTCACGGGCATGGGTGCGTTCAAGCCCTATGTGGGCGCGGGCATCAACTACACGCGCTTCTCCAGCGCGCATATCGCCGGTGGCACGCTGTCCGTCAAGAAGAACAGCTGGGGCCCGGCGCTACAGGTGGGCTTTGACTATGCGCTGGACAAGAACTGGTCGATCAACTTCGACGTGAAGAAGGTCTACATCGGCACCACGGTCAGCGGCGGCGTCGGCAAGTTCAAGATTGACCCCGTGTTGTTTGGCGTGGGCGTGGGCTACCGCTTCTAAGTCTTGGAGCCTGCCGGCAAGGCAGGGATGCGGCTTCGGTCCCGGCGGCGAACCTTGGGTATTGCCGCCGGGGCCGTTTTTGTTGGCCGCATTGTTTGCCGTCAGGGCCGGCGGTGGCTCACGCGTGTGGGCATGAGCACCGATGCCCGGAGGTTGCACACGGTCTCGTAGAGCACGGGCAGCGTGGCCCTCGGGCGCGTCCCGGCCAGCGTCTGGGCCATGTGTGCCTCGTCCCGAAACCACCATTCAGCGACGGCGTCATAGTCATACCCCGGTGGGCGCTGGGGCTCTACCCAGTTGATGACGGACTTCTGCACCCCTGCCCAGGGCCGCGAGTGCAGACAGAGCGCGCGCGCAAAGTCTGCCGCAGCAACCGTCTGACGGCGCTTCAGAAAGGCCAGCAGCACCGCAGCACCGGCGGGGCTATCGACCAGCACTTGCTCTTGTGCCACCAGGGCGCAGTCGCGCACATGGCGGTCGAAAACGCGCAACTCGTCGGGGCGCATGATGGCCAGCGTTTCGGGGTCGGTCCAGATGGCGTCGGCGCAGTCTCGGTCGCGCAGTGCCAGCAGGTTGACGCCGTCGTAGTCCAGGCTGGCAGTAGCAGGCTCCAGGGCCAGCGAGCGCACGCACTGCGTGACGGAGCGCACCCTGTCCTGCACGTTGCGGCACTGGCGCCCCAGGGCCGAATGCTCGCGCCAGGCCTGGGCAAAGTCCTCGGACGCCAGCTGCGGGTTGCGCCGGGCCAGGTAAATCATCTTCCAGCGGGTGTCTTGTGCGGGGGGCATGGGTTCAGGGGCTGGCAGGGCTGGCGGCTGGTGCGTGCAGCGCCTCGTTGGCCGCGCGCGCGGCAGGGAACAGCGGCAGCGCGCGCGCCAGTGCCAGCAGGCCGGGCAGCAGCATGGCCACGATGACCATGAGTGCGATGCGCAGGCCGTCGCCAGGCATTACGCGGTCAACCACATCGCTGAGCCAGCCCGTGAAGATGGGCCCGAGGCCGTTGCCCACCAGCGATCCCACCAGCATGATGGTGGCGTGGGCCGTGGCGCGGCGCTGCGGTGGCACGACAAAGCTGAGCGCGGCGTAGCAGGGCGCAGCCCACCAGACGACGAAGAATGCGTAGGCCACCATCAAGACCGTGGCTGCAGCCACCGCGCCCGCGGGCATGCTCAGGTACAGCAGGCCGAAGGGCAGGGCCAGGCACAGGCCCAGCACCGGCACGCCCAGTTGCCAGCGGCTGTCGCGGCGCGCCAGGCGGTCGGCCAGCGTGCCCGATACGAGCGCACCAATGATGGAGGCCAGCGCTGCCCCACCCGAAATCATGCCGGCCTCTTGCAGCGACAGGCCATGGCGGCGGATCAGCAGGGCGTTGTTCCAGGCGCCGAAACCATAGCCCGCCAGCAGCGCAAAGCCTGCGCCCACGATGAGCCAGCGCGTCACCGGCGTATGCCACAGCTGGCCCAGCGCCCCGCGGCGCTCCGGCGCTGCACCGGCAGCCGCGGCATGGTGGCGTGGCGGTTCGGCCACCGTCCAGCGCAGCACCAGCGTGGCCAGCAGGGCGCTGGCACCGATCACGGCCATGGTCACGCGCCAGCCAAACTGCTGCGCGAGCCACGAACCAAGCACCAGCGCCAGCAGCGCGCCCACGCTGCCGCCCGTGCCAAAGATGCTGATGACGCGCGAGCGTTTCTCGGGCGGGTACAGGTCACTGAGCATGGAGATGGAGGCCGGCGCCCCACCTGCGTCGCTGACCGCGCCGCCCGCGCGCGAGACCAGCAGGGTCCAGAAGCCCGTGGCCCCGGCGCCGGCTGCGCCCAGCAGCGCGCCTATGCCGCGGCTCCAGGTGAGCACCGCGCGGCGCTCGCCCCGGTCGGCCAGCTTGCCCAGCGGAATACCCAGCAGCACAAAACTGAGCGAGAACCCCAGGCCCGTGACCAGGCCGATCTGCAGGTCCGACAGGCCGAATTCGGCCTTTACCGGCTGCAGCAGCACGGCCAGGATCTGCCGGTCCATGAAGGCCAGCGCCGACAGCAGGGTCAGCAGCATCAGGGTGTAGCTGCGTCGCCGGGCAGCGGCCTCTGGGGTGGGGGTCACTGCGGCTGGTACTCTTTTTTCACGGCGTTCTTGAGCAGCTTGCCAGCCGGGTTGCGCGGCAGCGCGCTGTCGCGCAGATGCACCACCTGCGGCACCTTGTAGGCCGCCAGGCGGCTGGCCACATGCTGGCGCAGCTCTTCGGCCGTGGCGTGGGCGCCGGTGCGCAGGTGCACCACGGCCACGACGGCCTCGCCGGTCTGCTCGTCGGCCTGGGCAAACACCACGGCATCTTCCACGGCGCCATGCTGCAGCAGGCAGGACTCGACCTCGGCCGCGGCAATCTTCTCGCCGTTGCGGTTGATCACGTCCTTGATGCGATCGACGATGCGCAGAAAGCCGTCACTGTCGATGCGGCCGACGTCGCCGGTGCGGAACCAGCCATCGTTCATTGCCGCCTGGGTGGCACGCGGCTGGTTCCAGTAGCCATCCATCACGGTCACGCCGCGCAGCCAGATCTCTCCGTCCTGGCCGGTGGGCACGGGGTCGCCAAACACGTCGGCAATGCGCAGCTCCATCAGCGGCGAGAGCATGCCCGCGCATTCCGGGCGCAGCGCGAACAGCTGACCCGAGGCGCCTGCGCCCACGCCATTGGTCTCAGTCAGGCCAAAGCCTATGCCCGAGAGCGAATCCGGGCGCGCGGCCAGCGTGGCCTCTATCAGGCGCTGCGACAGGCCTGCGCCACCAAAGCCCAGGCCCATCAACGTGCCGCTGACCTGCGGGTCGTGGAACGCCGGCTGGTTCAAGAGCTGCTGCACCATGGAGGGCGCGCCGTTGAACTGGGTGACCTGCTCGCGCTGGATCAGCTCCATGGCCTGGGCCGGGTCCCAGCGGTGCACCAGCACCAGGCGCCGCCCGTGGCGCAGCGCTGCCAGCAGCTGCGCGTGCAGGCCGCTGACGTGAAACAGCGGCACTACGGTCAGCGTGGTCGGCGTGAGGCCCGCGGACATGAGCTTTTGCACCGCCTGTGGCGAGGTCATGCCGGCGATGGCGCCTATGTAGTCGATGTTGAACAGCGCCTGGCAGACGGCGCGCTGGTTGGACTGCACACCCTTGGCCTGTGCCGATGCGCCGGAGGTGAACAGGATCAGCGCCGGGTCGGTGGGCTGTAGCGCCGGGGCCTTGAGCGCGGGCCCGCCGGCTGCGACCAGATCGCACCAGCGCACGCTGCCCTGGTCGCTGTCGACCACCGTGGTCCGGCAGCCTGTGGGCAGGGCGTGGCGGGCGAGGCGATCGAGACGATCCTGGTCGCACACCAGCCAGCGTGGCTGCAGGTCGTTCAGGCTGAGGCTGAGCTCCTCGCCCAGGCCAAAGCTGTTGAGCGGCGCGGGAATGGCGCCCACCAGGGCCACGGCGGCAAAGGCCACGGCCCATTCGGGGCGGTTGCGCAGGGCAATGGCCACGCGCTCGCCTGGCTGCAGGCCATGCTCGTGCTGCAGGCGGCCGGCCAGGGCATCGACGGCGGCAAAGAAGCGCTCGAAGCTCCAGCGGTCTTCGCCATAGACCATGAATTCGCGCGCGCCATGGGCGCGGCCGGCGTTGATCAGATCGGGCAGGCTGCGAAAGGCGTTCTTGTAGGCGTTGACCTGCTGGCCCAGGTGCGCGACCTGCTCCATTTCAAACGGGGCGCCGGGGGCCACCAGTTGCGCACGGGCCTGGTGGGCGCGCTCTACCAGTTCAGAGGCGTTCATGGCAGTCAAAATCCTTTCAGGCGGGCGTAGCGCTCGCGGTGGTACAGGCTGTCGCCCAGGGTCTGGCCGATGACGCGGGCGCGCTTCAGGAACAGGCCCAGGTCGAATTCGTCGGTCACGCCAATGCCGCCGTGCAGCTGCACGGCCTCGTTGAGCAGGGTGGTGCACAGGTCGTTGGCGCGCGCCTTGGCCAGGCTGGCGAGCTGCGGCAGTTCGGGGCTGCGTGTGTCTATGGCGGCCAGGGCCGCGCGCACGCAGCTGTCGAGCATTTCGACCTCGCAGTACAGGCGCGCCATGCGGTGCTGCAGCGCCTGGAACGAGCCAATCGCCACGTCGAACTGCACGCGCTCCTTGAGGTAGGCGACGGTGCGCTCCAGCACCTCGCGGGCCATGCCGCAGGCCTCGGCCGCCAGGCAGCTGCGCGCGCAGTCCAGCGCGTGGTCGAGCGCCGCTGCTGCATCGGGCAGAACCAGGCGCGCGTCCGCAGGCAATTGCACGGCCTGCAGCGTGACGCGGGCGTGGTTGCGGCTGTCGGCCAGGTGCAGGGGCGTGACGGCCACGCCTGCGGCAGCGCTGTCGACAATGAACAGGGCTGGTGCGGCTTCGCCCGCCACCTGGGCGGCGACGATGAGCCAGCGCGCGCCCATGCCGTCGATGATGAAGGCCTTTTCGCCCTGCAACAGCCAGCCGTCCGCCTGGCGCTCGGCCATGGCTTTCAAAGGCCTGGGCCAGTGCTGCTGCGACTCATCGAGCGCCAGCGCCAGGCGCTCGTCGCCCGCGGCCAGCAGTGGCCACCAGCGCGCCTGCTGGGCGGCATCGCTCACCTGCAGCAGCAGTTCTGCCGCCAGCACGCTGTGCGACAGCAGCGGCAGGGCGGCCAGGTGGCGGCCCATGAGGTCAAAGATGGCGCCCAGGCCGGCGTAGCCCACGGCCAGGCCGCCTGCGTTTTCCGGCAGGGCGGCGATGGGCCAGCCCAGCTCCACGGCCTGCTGCCACAGCGCAGGGTTGTAGCCCAGCGGCGCGGCGCCGTCGCGCAGGGCGCGCTGCTGCGTCACCGGGGATTGTTCGGCAATGAAGGCCAGCGCGCTTTCGCGCAGCATGGTCTGTTCTTCGTTCAGCAAAAAGCCCATGTCGTGTTCTCCGGCGGGGTCAGGCGGGCAGGCCCAGCACGCGCTTGGCGATGATGTTGAGCTGCACCTCGCTGGTGCCGCCGCCTATGGTGTAGGTCTTGGTCAGCAGCCACTGGCGGCAGATGTCGTGCTCCAGCTGGCTGAAATCCTCGCCCTCCCAGGACAGGCCGCGCAGGCCCATGATCTGCACCAGCAGCTCGTACTTGGCCACTTCCTGCTCGGTCTGCACCAGCTTCATGATGGAGGCCGGGCCGCTCACGTCCTGGCGCGCCATGGCCTGGGCCGTGACGCGCTGGTGCGTGAGGGCAAAGGCGTGTGCGTCCATCAGCTGTGCGGCCAGGCGGTCGCGCCAGACGGCGGCCTGGGGTGCGCTGGCTTCGTCCAGGTAGGGGCGGGCCACGGCCAGGGCGTCGTGCGAGGGCGCGCCGCCCTCGGCAAACTTGGACATGGCGGCGCGCTCGTGCTGCAGCAGCTTCTTGGCCACGGCCCAGCCCTCGCCCTCGGGGCCGACGAGCTGGCGCAGGGGCACGCGCACGTTGTCGAAGAACACCTCGCAAAAGCTCGATTTGCCGCTGATCAGCTCGATGGGCTTGACGCTCACGCCCGGCGCGTGCATGTCGATCAGCACAAAGCTGATGCCCTGCTGCTTGCGTGCGCTGGCATCGGTGCGCACCAGGGCGTACATCCAGTCGGCCTGGTCGCCGTAGGAGGTCCAGATCTTGGAGCCGTTGACGATATAGGCCTCGCCTTCGCTGTCCTGCACGCGCTTGGCCGAGGTCTTCAGGCTGGCCAGGTCAGAGCCCGCGTTGGGCTCGGAAAAGCCCTGGCACCAGCGTTGCTGCCCACGCATCATGGGGATCAGGTGCTCGCGCTTTTGCTCCTCTGTGCCCACCTCCAGCAGCACGGGGCCCAGCATCCACACGCCCAGGTTGTATTGCGGCTGCCGGCAACCCAGGCGCACCATTTCTTCCTCGACGATACGCGCTTGTTTTGGGGCGAGGCCGCCGCCGCCGTACTCCTTGGGCCAGCCGGGGGCGAACCAGCCACGGTCGCGGCAGCGCTCGAACCATAAGCGCTGATCCTCGTTCTGAAAGCTCAGGCGCGAGCCGCCCCAGACGATTTCGTCGGCGGTGATGGGCCGGTGCATGCTGGTGGGGCAGTTGGCCTCCAGCCAGGCCGCGACTTCGGCGCGGAAGTTGTTGTTGTCACTCACGGGTGTGTCTCCTCTATGACTCAATCAGGCCCGTCATCCCCGCGAAGGCGGGGATCCAGGTGTCACCCAAGCTGCCGTTTCGTCACTGCTGTGGATCCCCGCCTTCGCGGGGATGACGGCGCAGTTGTAAGCGCGCTCTTCAACCGATGGCGCTGCTTGAGCGTCCGAAACAGAGCCGGCTGCCGGTACGTCAAGGGCCGCAGGCGTGACTTGGAAGCGGTAGCGCCCATCGTCATCCAGCCAGCGGCGTATGCGCCCCTGGTGGCGCAGCCACGAGAGGTGCGCTATCGCCTCGCCCATGGCCATGAGGTCGTCCATGGGGCCGCGGCGCTTGGGGAACTGCACCTGCATCAGCTCCCAGGCCGTGGCCGGGCCGCCGTCCTGCAAGGTGCGCTCCAGCAGCGCAAACTGCTGCTGGTGGTGGGCATGTAGCTCCTGCACGCGCGCATGCAGGCCGCGGAATACGCCCTGATGCGAGGGCAGCACCAGCGTGTCCTGGGCCAGCGCATTCAAGCGGTTGAGCGAGGCCAGCCACAGCTGCAGCGGGTTGCCCTCGGGCTCTATGGGCGTGACCAGCACGTTGGACGTGATGCGCGGCAGCAGCTGGTCGCCCGCCAGCAGGATGCGGTCGCGGGCGTTGTACAGGCACACATGTTCGGGCGAATGGCCTTCGCCCACCACCACCTGCCATTCGCGCTGGCCGATAGTCAGCCTGTCGCCATCACGCAGGCGCTGGTAGTTTTGCGGCACGGGCGGGGCAAACGGATCGCGGCGCAGGCTGCTGAACATGTGGTCGATCTGCGCATCGTCCATGCCCGCGCGCCGGTAGAAGCTCTGCTGCAGCGGCGGCAGCGGATCGGGCGGCGGGGCGGTGAAGCCGCGCAGCATGAAGTATTCGCCGTAGCTCATCAGCAGCTCGGCACCAAAGCGCTCCATGATCCAGGCGGCCAGGCCGGCGTGGTCGTAGTGGCTGTGGGTGCAGATCAGGCGACGAATCGGCAGGCCCTGCAGCTGCTGGGTGGCGATGCGCTCCCAGACTTCTTTGCTGGCGGGCAGGTTCAGGCCCGTATCCACCACCGTCCAGCCCTCGCCGTCACGCAGCAGGTAGACGTTGATATGGTCCAGCGCCATGGGCATGGGTACGCGCGCCCACAGGATGCCGGGCGCGACTTCGACCACCGCGCCATCGGCCGTGGGCGGCTCGAAGGGGTAGGCCAGGTCGGCGTTGGCACGCAGGCGCTCCGGGCGCGTGCGCTCGGCGGGCTGCGCTGCTGCGGGAGCGATCGACTCAGCCACGCAATGCCTTTGCCAGGGACTCGGGGGTCAGGGGCACATAGGTCTGCGCCGCGTCGTCGCGCACGAACAGCGGGTCTTGCACCACGCTGGCGTCAAAGCCCTCGCGCTGCAGGTCCACCTTGCGCAGCTTGTAGTTGCCCGTCATGTCGGCTGCGGCAGGCAGGCGCACGAACAGCGGCGCGGCGTAGCGCGGCAGGCGTGCCATGGCCAGTTGCCAGAACGCGGCCGGGTCAAAGCTGGCACCCGGCAGCAGCACCACGGCCGCCATGCCGGCGCGGCCGTCGTTGTCGGGCACCTTCACGCCGTAGATGGTCAGCGCGTCCAGGCCGGGGTAGTCGCCCAGCACGTCGGCCACCTCGGTGGTGGAGACGTTCTCGCTCTTCCAGCGGAAGGTGTCGCCTATGCGGTCCACGAACCAGCAGTAGCCGTGCTCGTCGCAGCGCAGCAGGTCGCCCGAGGACCACCAGGCGTCGCCCTTCTGAAAGACGTCGCGCAGGATTTTCTTCTCGGTCGCCTCGGGCGAGGTGTAGCCCTCGAAGCGCCCGCCAATGGCCTCGGGGTGCTGCACGATCATGCCCATGGCCTCGCCCGGCTCGTTCACGTCGCACAGCTGGTAGTGGCCGTTTTCATCACGCGGGTGGCTGTCGGTTTCGACGTCATAGCGCACCAGGCGCAAATTGGTCTTGTCCCAGAACGGTATGCGGCCGCAGGAGCCGGGCCAGTTGTCCAGGTTCAGCGTGTTGGTGTTGGATTCGGTCGCGCCCCAGCTCTCTACGATCTGGAACTGGTCGCCGAAGCGCTCCGTCCACTGCTGCCAGACCTCGGGCGCCATGCCCGTGCCCGAGAGCTTGCGCAGGCTGTGGCTTTTGTCGTCGGGCGACGGCGGGGCGCTGAGCAGGAAGCGGCAGATCTCGCCGACATACTGCGCCACGCTGATCTGGTGCTGGCGCACGTCGCTCCAGAACGCGCTGCGGCTGAACTTGCGCCGTATGGCCAGGGACGCGCCCCCGGTCAGCGCCGTGGAGCCCGCCGACATCGATGCCGCGCCGTGGTAGAGCGGCAAGAAGCAGTAGAAGCAGTCCTCGGGCGTGATCTCCAGGCTGATGCGCATGACGTCACCCGCCATCAGCCAGCGGCCATGGCTGATGTGCGCGGCCTTCGGCAGGCCCGTGGTGCCGGAGGTGAAGATGTACAGCGCCGTGTCGCCGGCGGTGATGCCGGCACGCCAGTCAGTGGGTGGGTTGTCGCTTGCGGCCTGGTCGGCCAGCTGCTCCAGGTTGGCGCTGCACAGGGCGCGTTCTGCCTCGGGGGCGGGATGCTGGGCGTCGGGCCAGAGCCAGAAGGCCAGGCCGGCAGGCAGATCCTGCGTGCTCTGGCTGAAGTTCTTCAGGCATTCCTCGCCCACCACCACGCGCGTGGCGCCGGTGACCTGCAGCGCGTGCGCCAGCGGCTTGCCGTTCACATAGGTGTTGAGGAAGGCCACCTTGGCGCCGGCCTTGGTCAGGCCCCACCAGGCAAAGAAGAAGGCCACGCGGTTTTCCATGGCCAGGGCCACCACGTCGCCCTTTTGCACGCCCAGGGCACGCGCGGCGTGCGCCACCTGGTTGATGCGGCGGTTGGCCTCGGCGTAGCTGTACTGCGTGCTGCCCTCGATCAGCAGGGGCCGGTCGGCATGCTGCTCGGCTTGCTCCTGCAGCCGGTCGCTGATGGTGTAGGGCAGTGAGGCGCGGTAGCGCGCGCTGGCCTGGTTGCGCAAGTCCAGCTTGGCCTGCGTGACCTCGCGGGGTACGGGGGTGGCTGCCTGGTGCTGCATGGTGTCCCTTGGTATCGATGGTGTGCGGTGCGCGATCAGCGCACCGGGCGCGGCATGCCCAGGCCGAACTGGGCGATCAGCTCGCGCTGGATTTCATTGACGCCGCCGCCAAAGGTGTTGATGGTGTTGGCGCGGATTTCGTACTCCAGCTCGCCCAGCAGATAGGCGGCGCTGCTGCCGGCGCGCACCAGGGCGCTGCCGCCGACGATGTCCATCAGGCGGCGCAAAATCTCGAGCACGCTTTCCGTGCCGTAGACCTTGGTGGTCGAGGCCAGCGCCACGTCCATGCCGCCCGCCTCCAGGTCGGCGGCGATGCGGAAGTTGGTGATGCGCATGGCTTCGAGGCGCGTGTAGCACTCGGCCAGGCTGCGGCGCACCCAGGGCTGGTCGATGGCGCGCCGGCCCTGCTCGTCGCGCGCCTTGGCCCAGGCGAGCACCTTGCTGAAGGGGCCGAACACCTTGTCCGACCAGGAGCCCAGGCCCAGGCGCTCGTGGTTGAGCTGTGAGGTGATGAGCTTCCAGCCGCCGTGCAGCTGGCCCACCAGGCGGTTGGCGGGTACCTGTACGTTGTCGTAATAGGTGGCGGCGGTGAAGTTGCCCACGGTCTCGATCAGCGTGTGCGAGAAGCCTGCCGCGCTGGTGTCGGCAATCATGATGGAGATGCCCTTGTGGCGCGGCAGGTCGGCACTGGTGCGCACGGCCAGCCAGACATGGTCGGCCGACTCGATGCTCGACGTCCACAGCTTGTTGCCGTTGACGACGAAATGCCCGGATTCCAGGTCGCCCACCAGACGCGCCTGGGTCTTGAGCGTGGCCAGGTCCGAGCCCGCCTGGGGTTCGGAGTAGCCGATGGCAAACAGCGTCTCGCCCGCGGCGATGCCGGGCAAAAATTCTGCCTTCTGCTGCGCCGAGCCATGCTCCATGAGCGCCGGGCCCACGGTGCTGATGGTCACGAAGGGCAGGGGGGCACCGGCGATGTTGGCCTCTTCAAAGAAGATCAGCTGCTCGGTGGCCGACAGGCCCTGGCCGCCGTATTCCTTGGGCCAGCCCACGGCCAGCCAGCCGTCGCGGCCCATCTGGCGCACGATCTGGCGGTACTCGTCGCCGCCCTCGGCGCCGCGCATGCGCACGCGCAGCTCGGGCGTCATCAGGGCGTTGAAATAGTCACGCACCCGCAGGCGCAGGCGGTGCTGTTCGGGGGTCAGGTCGACAAACATGGGCTGTGGCCGCTTTCTTGTGCAATGGAGCAGGCTGCGGTAGGTCGGGCTACTATATTTTTAATAGCTGCTAGCGCTTGACTGGTATGGGGTAGAGGCTGATTTTGCTTAAAACTGTGGCCCTGGCTCCCCTTACCCGCGAGGGGCGAGGGGAGTGACGAATCAGGCCGCGCCCAGAATCAAACCGCTGGTGGGCACGCCCGTGCCGGCCGTGACCAGCACGTTGCGCACATCCGCCACCTGGTTGACGGCCGTGCCGCGCACCTGGCGCACGCCTTCGGCCACGCCGTTGAAGCCGTGGATATAGGCCTCGCCCAACTGCCCGCCATGGGTGTTGATGGGCAGCTTGCCGCCACGCGCGTGGTGACCGGCGCGCACGAACTCCTTGGCTTCGCCACGCGGGCAGAAACCGAACTCTTCGAGCTGCGCCAGCACGAAGGGCGTGAAGTGGTCGTAGATCACGGCGGTCTGGAAGTCCTGCGGCGTGAGGCCCGACTGCGCATACAGCGTCTTGGCGACCACGCCCATCTCGGGCAGGCCGGTGATGTCCTCGCGGAAGAACGAGGTCATGCTCTGCTGGCCTTCGGTAATGCCCTGCGAGGCGGCCTTGATGACCACGGGCTTGTTCTTCATGTCGCGCGCGCGCTCGCTGCTGGTGATGACCATGGCCACGGCGCCGTCGCTTTCCTGGCAGCAGTCGAGCAGGTGCAGCGGCTCGGCGATCCACTTGGAGGCCTGGTGCTCGGCCAGCGTGATGGGCTTTTGGTAGAAGAAGGCGGCCGGGTTGGTGGCGGCAAAGTCGCGCACGGCCACGGCCACGCGGCCGAAGTCCTCGCTGGTGGCGCCGTAGCGGTGCATGTAGCGGCGCGCGAACATACCCACCCAGGCGGCTGGCGTGTGAAAGCCGTGTGGCATGTACCAGCCGTAGTTCACGTTGTCGAAAATGGGCGTGGCGCCGAAGCCGTAGCTGCCGGTGCCGAAGCGGTACCAGCTGCGCTCGTTCATGGCGCGGTAGACCACCACGGTCTTGGCCACGCCGGTGGCCACGGCCATGGCCGCGTGCAGCACCGGGGCGCAGGCCGCGCCGCCGCCGTGCGGGATCTGCGAGAAGAACTTGACGTTCTTCGCGCCCAGCAGGCGGGCGATCTCGTACTCGGGCACCTTGTCCACGCTGTAGGAGCTGAAGCCTTCGACCTCGCTCGGGTCAATGCCGGCGTCGGCCAGCGCGGCCAGCGTGGCCTCCATGGCCAGGCGCAGCTCGGTGCGGCCGGAATTCTTGGAAAACTCGGTGGCGCCCAGGCCGACGATGGCGGCGCGGCCGGAAATGTTGGGTTCACTCATTGCTTGTCTCTCCTGCGCTGGTCGGTCAGGCCAGGCCCACGCGCACCGTGCCGGTGACGTGGCTGCCGTATTGGTTCTTGCCCTTGAGCGTGATTTCCACGCTGCGGTCGCTGTCGCGCTTACCCGTCACGCTGCCACTGAAGGTCATGGTGTCGCCGGGGTAGTTGGGAGCGCCGAGCTTGATCTTCAGGTCGCGCAGCGCGGCGCCCGGGCCGCCGGCCCAGCCTTCGACGAAGCGCTGCACCAGGCCGTTGGTGGTCAGGATGTTCATGAACACATGGGGCGAGCCCAGGGCCTGGGCGGCGTCCTTGTCCATGTGGCCGGGAAAGTAGTCGCGTGTGGCGATGGCGCCGCCGGCGATCAGCTGCACCGTGATGGGCACGGCCAGTGCGGGCAGTTCGTCGCCCACCTGGACGGCATCAAAGCGGCGTTGCGTGGAGTTCATCTTCGGCGAGGTCATATTTCCATCCCAGGTTGTCGTTGTCGGCCAGCCAGTCGCCCAGGGCGGCCAGGTGGTGCTCGGTGCCGCCCAGCGCGACGGCCAGGGCGCGGCTCCAGTAGAGGAAGCGGTGGATCGGGTAGGTCACGTCCACGCCCATGCCGCCGTGCACATGCTGTGCCATGTGGCCGACCTGGTGGCCGGTGTCGTTGGCCAGCGCGCGGACGGCGTGCGCCTGGGGCTTTGCACCCAGGCCGGCGTCCAGGCGATAGACGAGTTGCCAGACGCTGCTGCGCAGCGCTTCAAGAGCGATATGGCCGTCGGCCATCTTTCCCGCGACGAGCTGGAAGCTGCCGATGACACGGTCGAATTGCTTGCGCTCGCTCACGTACTCGACGGTGCGGCGCAGCTGCTGCTGCGTCACGCCCATTTGCAGCGCGGCCAGCGCGGCGACGGCGCGCGGCTCCAGCCAGGCGATGGCCTCGGGCGCCAGCAGGGCGTCGTCGGTCAGCGCCACGGCGCTCAATTGCAGGTCGGCAATTTCCTGGTGGTGCTGGCTCTGGCCTGGCGTGCGGGTGATGCCGGCGGCGTTCAAATCCAGCCAGACCAGGCGCAGGCCCTCATCGGCCTGTGCCACCAGCAACGCATGGCTGGCGCTGGCGGCCAGCGGCACGGCGGGGCAGTCGCCCAGCAGCTGCCAGCCGCTGCCCTGGCGCGCCAGGCGCAGGCTGCAGCCGCGCGACTGCGCCAGGCCGGCAAGGGACACGGAGGTGAGCTCGCCCGCCAGCAGCGCCGGTACGGCGGCTTGCAGCGCAGGGCTGCCAAAGCGCGCCAGCGTGGCTGCGGCCAGCTGCTGCTCCCACAGCGGCACCAGGGCCAGGGCGCGGCCCTGCTGCTCCAGCACGGCCAGAAGCTCGGTCATGCCCAGACCCAGGCCGCCATGCTCCTCGGGCACGGTGATGCTGTGCAGGCCTGCGGCCACGCATTGCTGCCACAGCGCCTGCATATACGGCGCGCCCGAGGTGTCGTGCGCGCGCAGCTGGTCGTCGCTGCAGTAGTCGGCGAACAGGCTCTGCGCCATGTCGGCGAAGGCGCGCTGGTCTTCAGTGAGTTGGAAGTCCATGGCAGGAGTCCCTTAGGCGGCCACGGGGCGGAACTGCGGCAGGGTCAGCTCGCCGTCGTTGAAGGTGTTGAACTCCACCTTCACGCGCTGGCCGATCTGCACCTCGCCGCTCTTGACGCCGATGATCTGCGCGATCAGACGCGTGCCCTCGTCCAGTTCGATCAGGCCCACGGGGTTGGGGTACTCGAACGGCGGCACCTCGGGGTAGTGCATGACGACGAAGGAATACACCGTGCCAAGGCCGCTGGCCTCGACCGTGTCCCATTCAAAACTATGGCAGTGCGGGCACACCGGGCCGGGCGGGTGGCGCAGCGTGTTGCAGCCCTTGCAGCGCTGGATGAGCAGCTTGCCCTCGCGCGCGCCGTCCCAGAAGAAGCGCGTGTCGTCGCTGATGCCGGGGGCCGAGCGCGGGATGGCCTTCGGTTGTGCGGCGGGCGCATCGGTCGCGGGCTTGACGGGGTTGGCCGGGCGGAACTTGAAGACGCGAAACAGCAGCTCACCGACCTTCTCGTCCTGGCCGTTGTGCGTGCCGATCGAGAAGTAGCTCATGATCAGCGTGACGAAGTAGCCTGTGCCCAGGCCGGTGGTCTTTTCCTCGCCCACGCTGTCCAGGCGTGTGGTGTAGTAGAGCTTCTCGCCCTCGCGCAGGTAGCGCTCGAAGCTCAGCTCGGAATTCACCGCCACCACGGACGGGAAGCCTTGCGCTTCGATCAGTTTCAAGGCCTCGTAAGGGTTCTCGGTGGTCGAGCCGGGCGGGTAGTTGTTGGCAACAGGGCCTTCCATGCACCACACCTGCAGCATGGCGGGCGGGGCCAGCACGTTGCCTGCCTCGTCGGTCGGCACCTCGGTGCCCATGAGTTCGCACCACTGGCGGATCATGGGCGCGTTGACCGGGTCCCAGGCGTACACGCGCCCGTATTCCTTGCCCACCAGGGCGCGGATTTCTTGCATCCATTCGGCTTCGGCCACAGCTTGCTCCTTTTTCATGTTGCGTGTTCGCAGGTCAGGCTTGACCTGTGGGGGTGGTGTTGTGGGCGGCGCCCAGAAAGGCGGGCTTCTCGCCGCCGCCGTGCAGCAGCAGGTTGCTGCCGCTCATGTAGGCGGCCTGGGGCGAGGCGACGAACAGGCAGGCGTTGGCAATGTCCTGCGGCTCGGCCATGCGCCCCGCGGGGATGGTGGCGGCCACGGCGGCAATGCCTTGCTCGTCGCCGTAGTGCAGCGCCGACTGCTCGGTGCGCACCAGCCCCGGGCTGACGGCGACCACGCGCACCTTGGGTGCCCATTCCACGGCCAGCGACCCGGTCAGGCTGAGCACCGCCGCCTTGGCTGCGCCATAGGCCGCTGTGCCCGGCGAGGGGCGCAGCGCGCTGATGCTACCGATCAGAACGATCACGCCGCCCGTGGTCTGCTGCTGCATCACCGCATTGGCTGCCTGCGCCATGTGCAGCGCGGCCAGCAGGTTCAGGCGGATCACGCCTTCATGAAAGCGTGGCGAGACGGTGGCGGCATCGACGGCCGGGCTGCCGCCCGCGTTGTGCACCACCACATCGAGCCGCCCATGGCGTCCGGTGATGGCCTGCACCAGCGCCTGCACGGCCGTGGCCTCGCGCACGTCGCAGGCCTCGAATTCGGCGCTGCGTCCAGCGTGCTGGGGCAGTTGTTCGGGCTGCTGGCGCGCGCACACCACCACCGTGGCGCCTGCGGCCAGAAAGCCCTCGGCAATGGCGCGGCCAATGCCCTTGGTGCCGCCGGTGACGAGCACCACCTGATGTTGAAAGTCCTGTTGCGGGTTCATGGGAAGGAAATATAGAAATCCCGCCCCTGTCCAGATACGTCCAAAAGGACGATGCCGCAGCAGCTCGCGCCCGCGACCATCGCGCCATAGTCATTCAGACCGATAGCCCCCAGGAAAACCCCATGTCTTTTTCGCCCGAAGAGCACCTGATGCCCGAACTGTGCACGCCCGAGCTGCGCGTGCAATGTCTGGAAGGCGGCGTGGCCTGGGTCACGCTGCACCGGCCCGACGCCACCAACGCCCTGAGCCTGCCGCTGCAGGCGGCGCTGTCGCAGGCCTTCACCGCGCTGGCGCAGGATGAGCACGTGCGTGCCATCGTGCTGACCGGCGGCGACAAGGTCTTTGCCGCCGGTGGCGACATCAAGAGCATGGACGGCTGCGGCCCCATAGAGATCATGCAGCGCCACACCGAGCGTGTATGGGCGCCCATTGAGCGCTGCCCCAAGCCCATCATTGCAGCCGTGTGCGGCTACGCCTTTGGCGGTGGCGCCGAGCTCGCCATGCATTGCGACATCATCCTGGCGGGCGAGGGCGCGAGCTTTGCCCAGCCCGAGATCCGCATCGGAATCATGCCCGGCATAGGTGGTACGCAGCGCCTGGTGCGCGCCGTGGGCAAGTTCAACGCCATGCGAATGCTGCTCTCGGGCCGCCCGGTGACGGCGCAGGAGGCGCAGGTCATGGGCCTGGTCAGCCAGGTGCTGCCCGATGACCAGGTGCTGCCCGAGTCCCTGAAGCTGGCCACGCTGATCGCCGCCATGCCGCCGCTGGCCGTCATGCAGATCAAGGAGGTGGTGCTGGCGGGCATGGACGCCTCGCTGGACGCCGCGCTGATGCTCGAACGCAAGGCCAACCAACTGCTGTTTGCCACGCGCGATCAGAAGGAGGGCATGCAGGCCTTCATCGAGAAGCGCAAGCCGCGCTTCGAGGGTCGGTGAAACGGCTAGGGGAAACGCCTAGTCCTGTTTGACGATGAACAAGGAACCGGCCGATTTCACAATCGCTCCCACCATGCATGCCAGTGGCCCTGGGGGCGCATGCAAGCAACCCCGCAAGGGCCATGGATTCTGGAATTTGATGACAAGGAGATGGAGATGAAGATGACCGTAAAGCCCAGCGTGCTGGCCATATTGACCCTGGGCCTAGTGGCCAGCGGTGCCGCCTTTGCGAAGGCACCGGCCGATGAGGTGGAAAAGCTCGGCAAGACCCTGACCTGTACCGGTGGCGAAAAGGCCGGCACTGCAAGCGGTGTGCCCGAGTACAGCGGCAAATGGCTGGGCACGCCCCCCGGCATCGACTACAAGCCCCATGTGGGCCAGCATCCCGTTGACCCCTACAAGGACGAGAAGCCGCAGTTCGTCATCACCGCCGAGAACCTGGCGAAATACGCAGACCTCCTGACCGATGGTCAGAAGGCCATGTTTGCCAAGTACCCCAAGACCTACCGCATGCCGGTGTACCAGGGGCACCGTGATTTCCGCTTCCCTGATTTCGTTTGTGCATCTGCCAAGAAGAATGCCCAGAACGCCGTGATGGCCGCCGACGGCCTGAGCGTGGAGCATGGCGTCAAGGGCTCGCTCCCCTTCCCCATCCCGAAGACGGGCCTGGAGCTGGCGTTCAACAACCTACTGCCGTTTCGCACCTTCAACGAAAACACCATCCGCGACAACGCCAACGTGCTGTCGGACGGCTCCATCGCCTGGGGGCGCTCGTGGAACCGCAGCATGAGCCTGCTCAATAGCCCCGAGGAGGCCGGCAAGCCGTTGGTGGGCCTGATGGCGCAGGGCATGAACGCGACCATCCTGCCCGAGCGCGAGAAAGGTACCGTGGGCGTGAACTCCGAGCCGGTGGACTTTGCCAAGGACAAGCGCCTGCAGTGGACCTACGACCCCGGCACGCGCCGCGTGCGCCAGGTGCCCGAGTACGGCTTTGACCAGCCCATGCCCGGCACCGGCGGCAAGATGACCATCGACCAGGATCGCTTGTTCAACGGTTCGCCCATCCGCTACAACTGGAAGGCTGTGGGCAAGAAGGAGATCTATGTGCCGGCCAACGCGTACAAGATCCACGCCAACACCGTGAAGTACGCCGACCTGCTCAAGCCAGGCCACGCCAACCCAGACTTCATGCGCTATGAGCTGCGCCGCGTCTGGGTGCTGGAGGCTACGCTCAAGGAAGGCTATCGCCATGTGTTCGCCAAGCGTGTGCTGTTCCTCGACGAGGACACGGGCCAGGCGTTGGTTGCCGACTATTACGACGCGCGCGGCCAGCTCTGGCAGCATGGTTTGATCAACCACTACTACGCGTTTGACGCCAACACCTTCCATGCCGGCACCAGCTTCTATTACGACCTGAATTCCGGCGGCTACCTGGCCTACAACATGTTCCAGGAACGCCCCCAGGGCCCCATCCTGAACAAGGGCGACATGACGCCATCGATGTTCACGCCTGAGGCCGCGCGCAACGCCGGTACCTGAGCAGGCTGTGCATGTGCCGCCGCCATGGCTGCGGCACCCCGAGCGCCCACCCATGCGGTGGGCGCCTTGCATTGACGAGGTGGCAAGATGAAACATTCTTTTTCCTGGGGCCGCAGCCTGACGGTTGGTGTCCTGGTTTGGGGCTCCTTCTGCAGCGCTTTCGCCCATGACGATGCGGCGGACGACCGTGGCGGCTCCGGCAGTGCCAGCCCGCAGGTGCAGGCGGCCCGCGCGGCGGTGTTCAAGGCCAACCCGCAGCTGCTGCAATCCATCATGCTAGGTGGCGGCTTTGGCTCGGAGAT
>Ga0209792_1000684_pt1 | contig 21124 bp, 18 predicted proteins | sample EBPBio142005_DNA_FD_185860 | JGI IMG/M metagenome (GOLD analysis project Ga0209792, IMG submission 185860) | Wastewater treatment Type I Accumulibacter community from EBPR Bioreactor in Madison, WI, USA - Reactor 1_6/14/2005_ DNA (SPAdes)... | ecosystem: Engineered > Bioreactor > EBPR >... | reverse complement strand
AGGAACTCGGGCGAGAGCTGGTCGCCGCTCTCGAAGCTCACCTTGTGCGCCTCGTAGGGCAGCTGCATCTCCTCCAGCGCGATCGACACCTTCACGCCGTTGGGCGTGGGCAGCGAATACAGCTGCAATCGCTCGGGCTGGCGCGCCGGCCATTTGGCGGTGATGGGATGAGTCCAAACCATGACAAGCCTCCTTGTTCGCGAACCAGTCTTGCACCTGCCCCCGCCCATGTCCAGCCAGGGGCCCCCTCAGCCTGCTCCTTCAGGCCGCCTTGGGCGGGCGGTGCGCCAGGCACAGCTTGTTGCCGGCGGGGTCGCGCAGATAGGCCAGGTACAGGCCGCCGGCGCCGGGCTCGCCGCGCCAGCCCGGGGGATCCTCGCAGCTCACGCCACCGGCGGCCACGCCAGCGGCATGGGCGGCATCGACCTGCGCGGGCGACTGGGCGGCAAAACCGGTGGTGCTGCCATTGCCAAAACTGGCCGGCTGGCCATTGATGGGCGTGGTGATGCCAAACGCGCCCGAGGGGCTGCGATAGAAATAGCGGTTCTTGTTGGCCACACCGGGCGCAATGCCCAGCGCGCCCAGGACGGCGTCGTAGAACTGGCGCGACTTTTCCAGGTCGCTGGCTCCGAGCATGACGTGGCTGAACATGGTGTCTTGGTCTCCTAAAGAAAGGTGTAAGGCGTAAGGCGTAACGCGTCCTGTCCGGGAACGATGGTTCGGCATGAACGAAACCGCTGGCTGGCGCGCCGCCACCGGCCTGTGATGGTAGCCGCCAGGCCATGCCCCAGCAAGGACAAGCGGGCCATGCGCCCCATGTCACGGGCCGGCCTGGCGCATCAATCCACGGAAGCGCCCGAAGCTTTCACCGCGGCGCCCCACTGGGCTATCTCGCTTTTCACAAATTGATCGAACTCGGCGCCCGTGGTGGGCGCAGGCTCGGAGCCACGCTCGCGGATGAAGCGCGAGAGCGCCTCGCCGCGCAGCAGCTCGGTCACCTCGCGGTTCAGGCGCTGCAGCACCTCGGGCGGCGTGCCCTTGGGCGCCATCAGGCCCAGCCAGCCCACGGCCTCGAAGTCGCGCAGCGCGGGCAGGCCGCTCTCGCGCACCGTGGGCACATCGGGCAACAGCGACGAGCGCTGGGCCGAGGTAACGGCCAGCGGCACGGCGCGGCGCGCCTGGATGTTGGGCAGCGCGGCGGTGACCGAATCCACCATCAGCGGCACCTGCCCGCCCAGAAAGTCCGCCTGAGCCGGGCCGCTGCCGCGGTATGGGATATGGGTGATGAACACCTGGGCGCGCGCCTTCACCATCTCGCCCGACAGGTGCTGCGTGCCACCAATGCCCGCGCTGGCGTAATTGAGCCTGCCGGGCGCGGCGCGCGCCTGGTCGATGAGCTGGCCCATGCTGGTGATGCCCGATGCCGGGTTGGCCAGAAAGATCAGCGGCACCTTGGCGATGAGCGAGATGCCCACCAGATCCTTGGTCGGGTCGAAGCCCACCTTCTTGTACAGCGTCTGGTTCACGGCCATGGCGCTGCCCGCCACGAGCAGCGTGTAGCCGTCGGGCGCGGCGCGCACCACGAATTCGCTGCCAATGTTGCTGCCCGCGCCGGCCTTGTTCTCGACCACCACCGGCTGCCCCAGGCGCTGGCCCAGCGGCTCGGCCAGAGCGCGCGCAAAGATGTCGGTGGCCTGCCCCGCGGGAAAGGGCACGATGAGCTTGATGGGCTTGTCGGGCCAGGCAGCATGGGCCAGGGTGGCGGCGCCCAGCGCGAGGCTGGCGGCGGCGGCGAGCAGGAAGCGGCGGGATGGCATGGGGAACGGTCTCCTTGAACGTGAACGTGAATGTGAATGTGCTGCGAGGCTACCGCATCGTGACCTGCCAAGCCGCCAGCCGCTGGCGCTGGAAGCGCGCCTCAACGCTAAAATGAGCGCGCTTGGCGGCTTACTGCGGCATGTCTAGGCGCACCCCAACAAGACATCGTTCGCGTCACCGTGCAACGACACAATTCAGCGCTTAGCGGGCGAGAGGTTCCCCACCACAGCCAAGACCCGGATGACGTATGCACACTATCGTGGCGATGCGCTCGCCATCACGAACCTGATGGGTGGATCAGTGGACACCATGTTTGCCACGCTGCCCAACATGCTGCTGCACATGGCGTCGGGCAAGCTCACTGCCATCGCTCTCGCCAACGGCAGCTCTGGCCGTTATCGATCCTGCAGCACCATTCGAGTTTCTCGTTCTAACGCCAGCCGCGCAGAGGTGGCTGCCGGAAGTACCCACACCGTGACATCACGGTCTTTGGCCAGCAGTGGTCATTCGGTAGACAGGAATCTGTCCTGGCCTAACGACCGGCTTCAACGATACCGCTAACATTGAAGTGTGCCCCCCTGCGGAGCGACTTCTTGAGCGTCAACCCCATCCTTCAGCGTATCCGACCCACCAGCCAAGGCAAGAAAGCATCAACGCGGGTCTCAAATCCAGTGGTGCAATCAAGGTCCCCGCCCGAGGTCACTGCCAATTGCACGCGCTTGCCGGCGATAGGATAGAACGCAGGGCCACCCGAATCTCCCTTGCAGGTGTTCTTGCCGGGCACGCGGAACAACACACGCCGGTTCTCTACCGTGTCGATACCCCAGGAAGCTTCGCGCTTGATGCCGCTGCCAAACTTCTGCTCGTCTACCACGTCGTAGCCGAAGCCGACGAACGTCAATGAGAGTTTCTTGTCCTTGATGTCCTCCCAAGTCGGCGAACCACCGTGCAGGGGTACCGGCTGTGTTCCGACAGGCTGCTCGAGATAGACCAAACCAATGTCGTCTTCAAACGTCTTCGGGTTGTACGAGAATCCCGAAGGAACGCCCTTGGGATAAGCGAAATCAATCACCGTTACTGGAGCACCGTCGGGTTGGAGGACATTCCTTCCCTGCACAAAGGTCATTTTCGAAGTCTGACCCTCATAACCATGGAGGCAATGCGCTGCAGTTAGGAGTGTGCTCGGACCAACGACGGTGGCGGTGCAATGCAGGCGCCCATCCAACAGCAGAGCCCCTACCTCCGCGAAGCCGAGAGTCTGCTCGCCTCCGACGATGTAAGGTTCGATCTTTCCCCGAACGGCGAGGATCGGCGCTTTGGCAACACGCACATCCACGCGAGCCAGCAGATGCTGCTCCGCATTGCAGCAGCCCCCCTGGTCGCGTGCGTTCGCGTCCAACGCGGATTCGATATAGTAAGTGGCGCCCGGCGTTGCCTTGACCACCACACCCTCTCGCAATGCACTCTCCGGCACGGACTTTCCCACTCCGTCTACGAAACGGAGCACAGGCGTGCTTCCCGTCGACGTTGATTGAGCAATGATGAGAAAGTCAGAGGAGTCCGCATCTGCCGCGAACTTTACTACCACCCTACTAGCCACGCTGGCGCTGGCTTGGCCCCGAGTGTCGTTGCCGAATATGCCTACGCAGTTGCCCAAAAGGCACTGGGCACAGCTCCGGTAGTGTCCGCCGTTGGCATTGGCATCCACCTTCATCGTGAACGAGAGCCCGTCGTCGCTCTGCGCGACGCGCTCCACTTGCGCCTGCGCCTGTGCCGCGCTGGCGCGACCGTAGGGGCGGCATTCACTCTCCTCAGTGCCTCGCAAGTCCGCCTTCAAAGGGTTTGCAGAAGATTGCCGCATGGGCGCCGCCCCAAACGTTTCCAGGGAAATCCGGTGATCCTTCTCCAGACTCAGGGAGAAAGGCCCCGCACCCGCTGGCATTGATATGCACATGAACCAGAACAATAAAAGCAAGCGAGACATGCCTGCCTCCTACTTCTTGTCGGCGGCATCCTTGATCGCCTTGAGTTGCACCAGCAACGCTTCGGCGACAGCCGAGCTCAAGGCCACGCCTGTGTCTTTGTTCGCCTCTACGGAGACACCGCATTCAGAGTGGAACGAGACCTTTCCCTTCACCGGCAGAGAAACGCGTTGGAGGTAGCGGGGATCCGAAATCTTGAGAGTCTGGCTGTGCTTCTCGCCAGCAAGCCTGAAAGTCACCTGTGCACTCCGGCATGCTGCATAGACCAGACTAGTGCCGACCTGAGACGCCGCCATAGACGTCGCTTCAAAGGCATCAACCGGCAAAGGGCCAAACTTTACAGCCACGTTTTCTCCAGCGTCGATCTCACCGCTCTCTTCGCGCCCGACACCGCCAAGCAGAACGAGCGTGCGCACCTGCTTAGGCAATTCCTTCACATCGAGCTCACCCTTTCCAGCGGCGAACACACCGATCGCTGTGGTCACCACACTGCCTATTTTCCCGATAGTGTCAATGCGAGTGTCCACCACCTCGGTGCCAATTTCCTTGGGAAGTTCAGTATTCGGAAATTTAGTAATGTTGATATTAGTGCGGATGCCCTGATAGTCGGCGCGGCGAATACCGACCTTAAAACCAGGGTACTCGCGGGGCACTGAAGTGATTTCGAGTACAGGCACCTCCACTTCCTTCACCTTCTTGATGCCACTCTGGGTAATCTTGATATCGCTCTGCTGGATGGCGTAGGTATCTACTTCGTCACCCTTCACCGAGGCAGGCTCGGACAACTTGGTCACTTCGACCGTGGGGAGCACGGTACAGCCGCTCAGGGCGGCAACGAGCGTAACAGCAGTCAGACGACATTCGGCTCTCATAAGGATCCTCCGCGCTGCGTGTCGGACAACAAGATCGACCTTCATTTTGCCAGAGCGCCGATGCTCGCGCATCCCCTATAGATAGGGCGGCGAGGGGCGTCCATTTGTCGGCCGTCCATCAGGCTGCGGCGGCGCCTGGCGATGGCCGCCAGGCCGCGCCCGCCCCGGCCCAGCATGTCAGGCCAGATGCTGGCCCAGGATGCCCGTCAGCTCGAACATGCCGACGCGGTCCTTGCCAAACACGGCGCGCAGCTTGTCGTCGGCGACGATGGTGCGTTTGTCCTGCGGGTCCTGCAGGTTGTGGGCCTTGATGTAGTCCCACATCTTCTTCACGGCCTCGGGGCGGGCCACGGGCTCGGTGCCGATCACGGCGGCCAGTTGGGCGCTGGGTGCCTTGCCGGCGGCGGCGCTGGCCTTGCGCGGGGTCTTGGCCGTGGTGGTTTTGGCGGCGGCCTTCTTGGCGGCGGGTTTTGAGGTTTTTACGGCTACAGCGCCCGTCCCACGGGCGCTGGCAGCTCCTGTTTTTGCAGTAGCAGCGGTCTTGCGCGCCGGGTACTTGGATTCGCGCGGCTCGAACTCGAAGTTGACCTTGCCCGCTTCCTTGTCCCAGGCCAGGAAGGCCTTGAAGGCGCGGCGCGTGCGCATGCTGACGAACTTGTCGAGCAGGTCGGTCTTGCCCGTCTGCAGCAGCTTCGTCATCTGCGCGCGCTCCACGGGCTGCTGCAGGATGATCTTGCCGCTTTTGAACGTGCACGACGGCGTGGGCTGCTGCGCAGTGGGCACGGCCTTGCTGCAGACGTAGTTGGCGCCATGCTCGAAGACGGGGGCGCCGCAGGCGGGGCAATTCCCTAAGCTTTCCTGACCGGCAAAGTCGACCAGCTCGCCCGATTCCTCGGCGTTCTTGTCGTCGCCAAAGTCGAATTCGAGCTTGTAGTTGCCCGCCTCTTCGTCGCGCACTATGGCCACCTCGGCCACGAAGGGCCAGCCGGCCTTGGAACGAAAGCCCTCCAGCGGGCCTATGCGGCGCTCGCGCAAGAGTTGCTCGGCCTCGGCGACCTCAAAGGTGCGCCCGGCAGGCGACTTGCCGAACGAGAAGCCGCAGCCCTCGCCGCTGCCCGCCGCCCCGGTGCAGGCGTAGCGGCGGTAGTTTTCCTTCACCACGCCGCCGCAGTTGGGGCAGGGCGCGGCCAGGGTGGCGTAGTCGCCGGGGATGGTGTCGCGGTCGTATTCCTTGGCCTTCTTGACCAGCTTCTCGGTCATGGCCTGGATCTGCTGCATAAAGGCCTCGCGCGAGAGCTGGCCGCGCTCCATCTGCGCGAGCTTGTATTCCCACTCGCCGGTGAGCTCGGCGCGGCACAGCTCCTGCACGTCGAGGCCGCGCAGCAGCGTCATCAGCTGGAAGGCCTTGGCCGTGGGGATGAGCTCGCGGCCTTCGCGCAGCATGTATTTCTCGGTCAGCAGGCCTTCGATGATGGCGGCGCGCGTGGCCGGCGTGCCCAGGCCTTTCTCTTGCATGGCGCTGCGCAGTTCCTCGTCGTCGATCTGCTTGCCGGCGCTCTCCATGGCGCCCAGCAGCGTGGCTTCGCTGTAGCGCGCGGGGGGTTTGGTCTTCAGGCCCTTCACGTCGGCAAACTCGGTGTGCGTCATCTCGCCGGGCTTGACGGGCACCAGGGGCTGGCCCTTGTCGCCCGCCTTGCCGTCTTCCACCTCGTTGGCCGCTTCCTTGCCGTAGATGGCCAGCCAGCCGGGCCTGACCAGCACCTTGCCCTCGGTCTTGAACGAGTGGCCCACGACCTGGCTGATGCGCGTCGTGACCTGGTATTCGGCGCTGGGGAAGAACACCGCCATGAAGCGGCGCACCACCAGGTCGTAGAGCTTCTGCTCGGCCTCGGACAGGCCATGCGGCGCCTGCGTGGTGGGGATGATGGCGAAGTGGTCCGACACCTTGGCGTTGTCGAAGATCCGCTTGGATGGCCGCACATAGCCGTCGTCCAGCGCCTGCTGGGCGTAGGGCGCCAGGTGGCGCATGCCGCTGGTGGCCAGCATGCCGAAGGTGTTCTTGGCGACGGGCAGGTAGTCCTCGGGCAGGGCGCGCGAGTCGGTACGCGGGTAGGTCAGGGCCTTGTGGCGCTCGTACAGGGCCTGGGCCAGGGCCAGCGTGGTCTTGGCACTGAAGCCGAACTTGCCGTTGGCCTCGCGCTGCAGGCTGGTCAGGTCGAACAGCAGCGGGCTGGCCTGGGTGGTGGGCTTGCTTTCCTCCGTCACCGTGGCGGCCTTGCCACGCACGGCGTGGGCTATTGTCTCGGCATCGCGCTGCGACCACAGGCGGTCGGCGCGGGCCTCGGGGTCGTCGCTTTTCTTCCATTGGGGGTCGAACCACTTGCCCAGGTATTCGCCGGCCTCGGCGTGAAAGCCGGCGTGGATCTCCCAGTAGTCGCGGCTGACAAATTTGCGGATCTTTTCCTCGCGCTCGACGACCAGCGACAGCGTGGGCGTCTGCACCCGGCCCACGGTGGTCAGAAAGAAGCCGCCGTCGCGCGAGTTGAAGGCCGTCATGGCGCGCGTGCCGTTGATGCCGACCAGCCAGTCGGCCTCGGAGCGGCTGCGCGCGGCGTGTGCCAGGCCTTGCATCTGCGCGTCGCTGCGCAAATGGTCGAAACCGTCGCGGATCGCCTGGGGCGTCATGCTTTGCAGCCACAGGCGCTTGATCGGCTTGGCCAGCGTGCCCTTGGCGCCGCCGGCGTATTGCTCGATCAGGCGGAAGATCAGCTCGCCCTCGCGCCCGGCGTCGCAGGCGTTGACGAGTTCGGTCACGTCCTTGCGCTTGGCCTGGCGCACCACGGCGGCCAGGCGGCTCTTGGTCTTGTCCACAGGCTTCAGGTCGAAGCGCGGCGGGATCACCGGCAGGTGGGCAAAGCTCCACTTGCCGCGCTTGACGTCAAATTCTTCGGGCGCCTGGATTTCCACTAGGTGGCCCACGGCGCTGGTGACCACGTAGCGCTCGTTCTCGAAGTGGTCTTCGTGCTTGTCGAACTTGCCCGCCACGGGCGTGAGGGCGCGCACGATGTCCTGCGCCACCGAGGGTTTTTCTGCAATTACCAGGGTCTTGGTCATTTGGTCGGTCTTCTATCAGTGCCATGCACGCCTTGGCGGCGCTTCTACAATCGGCCTTCGCATGCGCGCACGCGCACGCATGTGTGCCCATTCAAGTTAACAGAGTTTTTCCATGCCCCGCAGCAAAGCCATCGCAGCACCCACGCCAGCCGCAGGGCGGCGTATCCAGACCCGGCGCTCGGGCGTGCATGGCCGGGGCGTGTTTGCGCTGCAGGATATCGCCGAGGGTGAGGTCATCATCGAATACACCGGCCAGGTCATCAGCTGGCAGGAGGCGCAAGAGCGCCACCCACACGACCCGAAACAACCGAATCACACCTTTTACTTCCACGTCGATGAAGACCGCGTGATAGACGCCAAGGTGGGCGGCAACTCCGCGCGCTGGATCAACCACAGCTGCAACCCCAACTGCTTTGCCGATGAGCAGGACGGCCGCATCTTCATCACCGCGCTGCGCAACATCGCCGCCGGCGAAGAGCTGAACTACGACTACGGCCTGATCATCGAGGAGCGCTACACCAAGAAGCTCAAGCTGGAGTACCCCTGCTGGTGCGGCAGCCCGAACTGCCGCGGCACGCTGCTGGCACCCAAGCGCGGCTGGGCGCCGCCCGGGCCTAAAGGGCAGCGCGCATGAACACCACACCCGCGCAATGGCCGGCCGAGGCCATCTGGCAGGCGATTGAGCCGCTGCTGCCGGGCTTCACCGTCGAGGTGCTGCCCAGCATCGACTCCACCAGCAGCGAGCTGATGCGCCGCGCGCGCGCCGGTCGCCAGGAGCCCACGCTGCTCGCGGCCGAGCAGCAGACCGCCGGGCGCGGCCGCCTGGGGCGCGAATGGCACACCGGCACCTACGAGGGCACGGGCCTGCTGCCGGCGCTGACGTTCTCGCTGGGCCTGCCGCTGGCGCCGCATGACTGGTCGGGCCTGTCGCTGGCCGTGGGCGTAAGCGTGGCCGAGAGCCTGCAGCCAGAGCTGCCCGCCGTGGCCAGCGGTCGCCCGCGCATCCTGCTGAAATGGCCCAACGACCTGTGGCTGCAGGACGATCGCAAGCTCGGCGGCATTCTGGTGGAGACCGCCAGCTTTGCCGCGGCGCCCGGCGAGCCACGCTATGTGGTCGTGGGCATAGGCCTGAACCTGCTGCCCGTGCTGACTGAAGGCCTGCGCACACCGCCCGCCTGCCTGCGCGAGGTGGATGCCGCGCTGACCGCCCCCAAGGCCCTGGCGCGCATCGCCGCGCCACTGGTGCAGGCCCTGCTGGGATTTGCCGAGGCCGGTTTTGCGCCCTTTCAGGCGCGCTTTGCACAGCGCGACCTGCTGGCCGGGCGCGCGGTGACGCTCAGCGACGGCACCCAGGGCCAGGCCCATGGCGTGACCGAGGACGGCACGCTGCTGGTGCACACGGCGCGCGGCATGCAGGCCATCACCAGCGCCGAGATCAGCGTGCGCCCCAGCGCCGCAGCGCGGCCGGCCTGAGAGGCTGAGAGGAACGCCCCATGCTGCGCCTTGCCGTCCTGCTTTTGCTGCTGGCCAACGCCGGCTACTACGCCTGGTCGCACGGCCTGCTGCAGGGCCTGGGCCTGGCGCCGGCAGCCACGACCGAACCACAGCGCCTGCAGCAGCAGATTGACCCGCAGAACCTGCGCCTGCTGCCGCCGGGGGGCCAACCGGCACCCGCTGCCGAGCCCCAGCCCGAATCCAGCAACAGCGCCAGCGCAGCCGAACCACCCGCCTGCCTGCAGGCCGGCGTGTTTGACGCGCGCCAGGCAGAGCTTTTGCGCAAGGCGGCGACGCGGCTGCCCGCCGGCAGCTGGAGCCTGGAGCCGGTACAGGCGACACGCCGCTGGATGGTCTACATGGGCCCGTTTGCCGACGAGGACACCCTGGCCAAGCGGCGCAACGAACTGCGCGCCATCGGCGTCGCCTACGACAGGCCGGGCGCGGCGCTGGAGCCCGGCCTGTCGCTGGGGCGCTATTCCAGCGCCGAGGGCGCGCTGCGCGCACTGAGCCAGCTCGGCGCCCAGGGCGTGCGCAAGGCGCGCGTGGTGCAGGAGCGCGGCGACACCGCCGGCTTCACGCTGCGCCTGCCGGCCGTGGACGAGGCGCTGCGCGCGCAGCTGGAGACGCTGCAGCCGGCACTGGCCGGCAAGCCCCTGCGATCCTGCGCCTGATTGCGCGGGGTGTTATTCCGTTTCCAAATCATTCGTGTCTAGGAGGCTGTCGGACTTGGAAGTCGTCGGCTGCAAATCGACCGCAGCGGCCCATATTTCACCGTCTTTTTGCCCAATAGCTCGGCTATTGGGCTGCAAATCCGGCAAAAACTGTGCTCGCTGGGGCCGATTTTCGCTTTCGACGCTCCAAGTCCGACAGCCTCGTGGGAGCGAAGCCGCAGGCAGTGCTGTAGCACGACAAGGCGAAGCAACAACGACACGGATGATTTAGAAATGGAATTAATCCACCCCCAGCTCCACCACCCCGTACAGCGGCGTGCTGCTCCAGTAGCTCCACATGCGCTCGGCGGCGATGCCCATCCAGCCGTGGCTGGCGGCCACGCTGTGCGTGGCCAGCAGGCGCAGGCGCGGGTGGCAGTCGGTCAGCTCCTGCAGGCTGCGTATGCCCCAGTGGAACTGCGCCTTGGTGGGCCCCACGCTGGCATGCCATTGCGCCATGCCCACGGCGCAGCCGGCCAGGATGTCTATCACCAGGCGCGAACCTGCCGGCGCCTGGGCGGCAAAGCTGTGCAGCACATGGCGCACCTGCTGCGGCTGCAGGTACATGAGCACCCCCTCGCAGAGCATGAACAGGGGCTGGCCCAGGGCCTGCGCGGGCAGGTTCAGATCCTGCCACCATTGCGGGCGCCGCAGGTCGATGATGGCGCTGCGCTGGCGCTCGGTATCGGGTGGTAGCAGCCGGCGGCGCAGCTCCATGGACGGCCGCATGTCGGTGTCGAGCCAGGTATTGCGGCCGTTGTCCAGCCACTGGAAATATTGCGACAGGCCGCAGCCCAGGTTCACCCCCCAGGCCTCGGGGTGGCGTGCGAAAAACGCCAGGCCGGTATCGCGTATCACCTTGGTGCGCCACAGGATGTTGAGCACCGTGGGCCTGTCCACCAGGTAGGGCGCGGTGGGCAGCTGCAGTCGGCGCACCAGCTCGGCCGCCTGCTGGTCACCGCAGGCGTGGCCAGGAAACAGGCCGCCGCCCAGGGCCCGCGCCACGAGCGGGATCAGCATGGTCTGCTGCACGGCGGACAGCCTGGGGTGCGCTTGCAGCTGTGGCTCCGGCGAGTCGGTCATGCACATCCTTTCATGATTGAGCAAAGTCTCCGCCTGGTGGCAGGGTCTATATTCAACGACCGCCCCGCAGCATTCGCGTTATCAAATGCCACTGAATTTTCGCCCCCGCATCCTCGACATCGTGCACGGCTACAGCCGCCAGCGCCTGGTGGCGGACATGGGCGCCGGCGCCACCGTCGGCGTGGTGGCCCTGCCCCTGGCCATGGCGTTTGCCATTGCCAGCGGCCTGCCGCCCCAGGCCGGGCTGTGGACAGCCATCATAGGCGGTCTGCTGGTGGCGCTGCTGGGCGGCTCCAACGTGCAGATCGCCGGGCCGGCCGGTGCCTTCATCGTCATTGTCTACGGCATCGTGCAGCAGCATGGCGTGGCCGGGCTGTGGATCAGTACCAGCCTGGCCGGCGTGCTACTGATGTTGATGGGTTTTCTGCGCCTGGGCGCGCTGGTGCGCTTTGTGCCGGTGAGCATCATCATCGGCTTCACCAACGGCATTGCGGTGCTGATCGCGCTGTCGCAGCTCAAAGACGCGCTGGGCCTGCCGATTGCCAAGATGCCGGGCGACTTTTTCGGCCAGATGCAGGCCATCGCCGGGCATCTGGCGCAGTGGAACCCCTACGCGCTGGCGCTGGCGCTGGCCTGCATGCTGCTGCTGTGGATCTGGCCGCGCCTGATGCACCACCAGTCGCCGCTGCTGCGCCTGGATGGCATCACGGTGCGCACCTTTGCGCGCCTGCCGGCGCCGGTCATCGCCCTGGTGCTGCTGACTGCCGTGGCGCATGTCACCGGCATGCCGGTCGAGACCATAGGCACGCGTTTTGGCGGCATTCCGCAAGAGCTGCCCGGCTTTGCCCTGCCCGACCTGTCTTGGCAGACGCTGCGCGAGCTGTTCATGCCCACGCTGACCATTGCCGCGCTGGGCGCCATCGAGTCGCTGCTGTGCGCGCGCGTGGCAGATCAGCTGGCCACCCACCCGGCACACCGCAAGCATGACCCCAACCAGGAGCTGATCGCCCAGGGCGCGGCCAACTTCCTCGTACCGTTTTTCGCCGGCATGCCGGTCACGGGCACGATTGCGCGCACCGTGACCAATCTCCGCTCGGGCGCGACTTCGCCCATCTCGGGCATGGTGCATGCGCTGTTCCTGGCGCTGATCGTGCTGCTGGCCGCGCCGCTGGCCCTGCATGTGCCGCTGGCGGTGCTGGCCGGCATCTTGCTGTTCGTGGCCTGGAACATGGGCGAGTGGCACGAGTTCGTGCGCCTGCGCCAGTTCAGCAACCATTACCGCCTGTTGCTGCTGGGCACGTTCGTGCTGACCGTGGTGCTGGATCTGATGGTGGCGGTGGAGGTCGGCCTGGCGCTGTCGTGCCTGCTGTTCGTGCGGCGCATGGCGACGCTGTTTCGCGCCACACCCCTGGCCCAGGACGGCCCCGCGCAACTGGCCTGGACCCTGCATGGCGTGCTGTTCTTTGGCGCCACGGCCAGGCTCGATGAGCTGGAGGACGCCATCAACCAGGCGCCACAGGGGGTACAGGTGCTGCTCGACCTGTCGGATCTGCTGAGCCTGGACACCACCGGCGTGGACGCGCTGGAGCAGCTGCTCAAGGCCGCCGAGCAGCGCGGCGGGCGCCTGCGCATCCGCGGCGCCCAGCCCCAGGTGCAGTCGCTGCTGGAGCGATCCGGCCTGGCGGCCAAGCTGGGGGAAGCGACACCCCCCTGAGGCCCTGCGGGGCGACCCTTGCGCGGTGGCCCTGGCCTGGGACGCGCCAGTTTCATGGATCGCGGGCGAGGCAACGCACGCTGAAAACGAGAGCGGGTGGAACTACCCGCCGCCGTTGCTGGCCGTAAAGCGCACCGTGAACCGCGCCCCCGGCATGGCGCTGCCGGGGCGCGCGTCCTCCAGCTCGACATCGGCGCCATGCTGGCGCGCGATCTCACGCACGATGGGCAGGCCCAGGCCGGAGCCGTCGGCCTCGTTGCCCAGGGCGCGGTAGAAGGGCTGGAACACCAGCTCGCGCTCGCTCTCGGGCACACCCGGGCCGCTGTCCTCGACCTGGAACAGGACCACATGGGCAAAGGTCTCGGGCAGCACACGTACCGTGACCATGCCCGGCTGGCCGCCGCCCGAGGGCGTGTAGTTGATGGCGTTGTCCACCAGGTTGCGCACCAGTTCCTTGAGCAGCGTGGGGTTGCCCTCCATGCCCACGCCGGGGGTACCAGGATCGGCGCCGTCGTAGCCCAGGTCGATGTGCTTGTCCATGGCGCGTGGCACGCTGTCCTGCACCACATCGATCACCAGGCGCGCCAGATCGATCTTCTGGCGCTGCACCACGGCGGCCCCGCCCTCGGCGCGCGCCAGGGCCAGCAGCTGGTTCACGGTGTGCGTGGCCCGGATGGAGGAGCGGCCGATCTGCTGCAGCGATTTTTTCAGCTCCTCGGTGCTGGTGCCCTCGCGCTGCGCCAGGTCGGCCTGCATACGCAGGCCGGCCAGCGGGGTTTTCAGCTGGTGCGCGGCGTCGGCCAGAAAGCGCTTTTGCGTGGCCATGGACTCCTGCAGGCGCTGCAGCAGGTCGTTCACCGAATCGACCAGCGGCGCCACCTCCATGGGCACGGCCTTGTGATCCAGCGGCGAGAGGTCGTCGCTCTTGCGCGCGCGTATGCGCTCTTCCAGCTGGCGCAGCGGCTTGATGCCGCGCACCAGGGCCAGCCACACCAGCAGCACGGCCAGCGGCAGGATGACGAACTGCGGCAGCATCACACCCTTGATGATCTCGGTGGCCAGCACGCTGCGCTTGGAGCGCGTCTCGGCCACCTGCACCAGGGCCGCGGGTGCGCCAGGCAGGGGCACGCGCACCCAGATATAGGCCACGCGGATGTCGATGCCGCGCAGCTCGGCATCGCGCAGGCGCACATCGCCCGAGAAGGAGCGCTCCTCGGGCGGCGGCGGCAGCGGCAGCTCGCGCTCGCCCGAGAGCAGCTCGCCCTTGGGCCCGAGCACCTGGTAGTAAATGATGTCGGACTCGTCGGCACGCAGGATCTCGCTGGCCGGCTGGGGCAGGTTGAACAACACGCGGCCGTTCTGCACGGTGACCAACTGGGCCAGGGCATGGGCGTTGTATTCGAGCGCGCGGTCGAAGGGCTTGTTGGCCAGACCCTGGGCCACCAGCCAGGTCAGCGCCAGGCTGACCGGCCACAAGAGCAGCAGTGGCGTCAACATCCAGTCCAGGATTTCGCCAAAGAGGGAGCGCTGCTCGCGCTGGAAGATTTTCACGGTTTCAAGTGTTTTAAGCCTGTATCGCTTATTGGATAAGCGCCAACAGCTATCAACAAAATAGCATCAACCGGGGATCTTTTCCAGGCAGTAGCCCAGGCCACGCACGGTGGCGATGCGGATCGGGCCCTTCTCTATCTTCTTGCGCAGGCGGTGGATGTAGACCTCGATGGCGTTGTTGCTCACCTCCTCGCCCCACTCGCACAGGCGCTCGACCAGTTGCTCCTTGCTCACCAGGCGCCCGGCGCGCTGCAGCAGCACCTCCAGCAAACCAAGCTCGCGCGCCGACAGCTCCACCATCTTGCCGTCAATGGTGGCCACGCGCCCGGCCTGGTCGTACACCAGGGGGCCATGCTTGATGGTGGCGCTGGTGCCGCCCATGCCGCGGCGCGTGAGGGCGCGCACGCGCGCCTCCAGCTCCGACAGGGCAAAGGGCTTGGCCATGTAGTCGTCGGCGCCCAGATCCAGGCCCTTGACGCGCTCCTCGATGCTGTCGGCCGCGGTGAGGATCAGCACCGGCAGGGCCGAGCCGCGCCCGCGCAGGCGCTTCAAGACCTCCAGCCCATGCAGCCTGGGCAGGCCCAGATCCAGGATCAGCAGATCGAACTCGTTATTGGTCAGCAGCGCGGTATCGGCCTCGCTGCCGCTGGCCACATGGTCCACGACGGCGCCCGAGCCGCGCAGCGTGCGCAGCAGGCCGTCGGCCAGCACCTGGTCGTCTTCGGCGATGAGGATGCGCATGGGTGTTCTCCTGGAAGGCCTTGGGCCGCGGCAACACCGCCGGGCCCATGGCCGATTCTAGGAGCATGCGGCGCCTCAGGCCGGCTCGGCGACGCTGATCTGCTTGACGCCCATGGCCTGGAGCGCATCGGCCACCGCCGCCACGGCGCCGGGGATGCCGGCGTCACCGAAATGGCCTATGCAGCCCACGCGGAAGGTTTCCAGCTGCGTCAGCTTGCCGGGGTAGAGGATGTAGCCGCGCTTCTTGCCCTCCTGGTAGAAGGCCTTGAACTCATAGGCCGGATCGGCCGGGGCGTGGAAGGTGACGATGATGGGCGCCTGCAGATCGTCCGGCAGATAACTGCGAAAGCCCATGGCGCGCATGCCATCGAGCAGAGCCTTGCAGTTGCGCGCGTAGCGCCCGCCGCGCGCCGCGAGGCCACCTTCCTCCTGGTATTGCGTCATGGCCTCGTCCAGCGCGGCGACGATATGCGTGGGCGGGGTGAAGCGCCATTGCGTGGTCTTTTGCATGTAGACCCACTGGTCGTACAGGTCCAGCGCCAGCGAATGGGCGTTGCCCTCGCACTTTTCCAGCACGCTCTTGCGCACGATGACGAAGCCCATGCCCGGCGGGCCTTCCAGGCATTTGCCCGAGGCGGCAATGACGGCGTCAAACGGGGTCTTGCTGGCGTCGATGTCGATCGCACCGAACGAGCTCATGGCGTCCACGATCAGGCCCTTGCCATGCCTGGCCACCACCTGCGCCACCTCGTGCAGCGGATTGAGCACGCCGGCGCCGGTCTCGCAGTGCACCAGGGCGACATGGGTGATGGACGGATCGGCGGCGAGCGCCTTGTCCACGTCGGCGGCGCTGACCTGCTGGGCCTCGCTGTAGTCGATGGTCGTCAGCTTGCGCCCGAGCACCTTGACAATGCGCGCCAGGCGCGCGCAGTAGGCCCCGTTGTTCGGCACCAGCACATCCATGCTGGGTCATGACGCTGGCGCCAGCGTCCGGGTGCGCACGCCCTGCGGCAGCGTCACGGCGAAAAAGCTGGTGCTGGCGCTGAACGCCTGGATGGCCGAGGCATTGCCACAGTTCGAGCGCAGCATCGCCATCGTCTCCAGCGACATGGTCATCACCGAGCGCTGCCCCGAGCTGCTGCGATCCATGGGCCTGATCGATGGCGTATCGGTACTAGACTCGCGCACCTTCGTGCACTACTACCGCAGCACCGAGGACGGACGCCTGATGCTGGGCAAGGGCGGCAACACCTTTGCCCGCGGCGGACGCATCGCGCCGGTGTTCGATCAGCGCTCGCCGTACGAGGGGCAACTCACGCAGGCGTTGCACGGTTTCTTCCCGTCGCTGGCCGGGGTGCCGGTCACTGCCAGCTGGAACGGACCGTCGGACCGCTCTGTCAGCGGTTTTCCCTTCTTTGGCCGCCTGAACGGCGCCGCCAACATGTTCTACGGCTTCGGCTATTCGGGCAATGGCGTGGGCCCGAGCTACATGGGCGGGCAAATCCTGTCGTCCCTGGTGCTGGACGAAGACAACGCCTGGACGCGCAGTCCGCTCACGCGCGGGCCGCTGGGGCTGTTTCCGCCCGAACCCATCCGCTACCTGGGCTCCATCGTGGTGCGCAACGCCATACGGCGCAAGGAAGCCGCGGAAGACGAGGGACGCGCGCCCTGGTGGCTGGACAGGCAGCTGAGCCGGTTTGCGAATGCGGCAGGCAAGGCGGACAAGGCCTGATCTTGCGCGACGGATCGCCCTCGCCCCTTTGGGGAGAGGGGGGGTGAGGGGCCTGCACGGCCTGAAAACGGCAGGACTCACGACGCACGGTGATTGCTCTTGTGGTTCTTTACATTGCTGATGTCGCTGGCCGGGTCTCGCCCCGGCGGGCGACCTCCTTTCTTGCTCGTGCAAGAAAGGAGGCAAAGAACACGACCCCAAGTCTGCGACCCCTTCGCTGCGCTACGGGGCAAACCTGTGGCGCAGCCACAGGGGGGGTGAACAGCCCGACACGGGCCATCGCTGCGCTCGGCCCGACAAATGGCGCGCCCCTCACGAGGCCGAGCGCAGCGATGGCCCGTGTCGTCCCCCCTCCCTTCTGGCCGTGCCGAGGAGCACAGCGCATGGGGTGTGCATGGGCGTCGAAGCGCCCATGCTTCTTAAACTGACTCGCCGTGGTTGTTTGAACGAAGCGCCGCAGGCGCGCAGTGAGTTCCACGGCGCACCCCATGCGCGAGCACCACAGGTTGCCCCGTAGCGAAGCGGAGGGGTCACGGACAGCAGGGTCGCCTTTTCTTTGCCTACTTTCTTTTGGCGAAGCAAAAGAAAGTAGGTGCGCCGCCGGGCGCATATCCCGGCCAGCCACACTCAAAAAAACTAGCGATACACCCGCCGCACCCGCTTCACATTGCACAGCAGCTCATATGCAATCGTCCCCGCCGCCGCCGCAACGCTGTTCACACTGACCTGCCGCCCCCACAGCTCCACCGGAGCGCCCACGCCGACCTCTGGCAGATCCGTCAGATCAACGGTCAACATGTCCATGGCCACGCGGCCGATGATGCGCGTCAGGTGACCACCCACCGCCACCGGCGTGCCGGTGTGCGCGCGGCGCGGGTAGCCATCGGCGTAGCCCATGGCCACCAGGCCGACGCGCGTGGGGCGCTCGGCAACGAAGCTGCCGCCGTAGCCCAGGACCTCGCCAGCGCCAATCGTGCGCAGGTTGAAGACTTCGCTGGTCAGCTGCATCACCGGCTGCAACATATCGGATGGCGTGCCGCGCGGGTCGGCGCCGTAGAGCATGATGCCGGGCCGCGCCCAGTCGCGGTGCGCGCCCTGCCAGGCCAGCACGCCGGCCGAATTGGCCACGCTGCGCGGCCCGGGCAGGCCCGCGGTGGCAGCCTCGAAAGCGGCCAGCTGCCGGGCGGTGACCGGGTTGTCCGGCTCGTCGGCCGAGGCCAGGTGCGTCATCAGCGTGATGCCGGCCACCTGCTCGCAGGCCTTGAGCCGCTGCCAGCAGGCCTGGGCCTCGCCGGGCTCCAGGCCCGCGCGGTGCATGCCGGTGTCGATCTTGAGCCAGGCGTTGACGCGCGCGCCGGCGCGCAGCGATTCCAGCATGCGCAGCTGTTCCTGCTGGTGCACCACCAGCCACAGGCCATGCGCCTGGGCCAGCCGCATGTCGTCCATGCCGAAGGCGCCTTCGAGCACCAGGATGGGTTGCTGGATGCCGGCCTCGCGCAGCGCCAGCGCTTCCTCGGTGAAAGCGACGGCAAAGGCGTCGGCATCGCCCGCCAGGGCGCGCGCGCATTCCACCGCGCCATGGCCGTAGGCGTTGGCCTTGAGGACGGCGAGGGCCCGGCCGCCATGGACAGCCCTGGCGTGGGCATAGTTGGCGCGCAGCGCGGCTAGATCGAATGTCGCCAGTGCCGGGCGGCTCATGCGGCCTGACCCGCGGTGCGGCGGTGCGTGCTCTGAGCCGTGCCCAGGTAGCGATCGACGGACAGGCCTTCGGTGGAAATCTCCGTGGCCTTGCCGCTGACGATGTCGGCCAGCAGCCGGCCCGAGCCGCAGGCCATGGTCCAGCCCAGCGTGCCGTGGCCGGTGTTCAGGAACAGGTTCTTGTGCGGCGTGCGGCCGACGATGGGCGTGCTGTCGGGGGTCATGGGGCGCAGGCCGGTCCAGAATTCGGCGCGCGCCAGGTCGCCGCCGGGGAACAGCTGGCTGGTGACCATCTCCAGCGTGGCGCGGCGCTGCGGGCGCAGGTTCTTGTCAAAGCCCGAGAGCTCGGCCATGCCACCGACGCGGATGCGGTTGTCAAAGCGCGTCAGGGCGATCTTGTAGGTCTCGTCCAGCACCGTGGACACGGGCGCCAGGGCCTCGTCGCGGATCGGGATGGTCAGCGAATAGCCCTTGACCGGGTACACCGGGATGTCCAGGCCGGAGGACAGCAGCAGATCGCGCGAATAGCTGCCCATGGCCAGCACGTAGCGGTCGGCCTTGACCACCTCGCGCTGCGGGCCGGACAGCTGCACGCCATTGACGGCGCCCTGGCCGTCGAACAGCAGCCAGTCCACTGCGGTGCCAAAGCGGAACTTCACGCCCAGGGCCTCGGCCATCTGCGCCAGCTGGTTGGTGAATTTGAAGCAATCGCCGGTCTCGTCCGCGGGCAGGCGCAGGCCACCGGCGATCGTGGCGCCGGCCCGGGCCAGGGCCGGCTCGGCGCGCGCCACGCCCTGGGGGTCGAGCAGCTCATAGTCAATGCCGCACTCCTGCAGCACGGCAATGTCGCGCTGCGCCTGGTCAACCTGCTTTTGCGAGCGAAACAGCTGCAGCGTGCCTGCCTGACGGCCCTCGTACTCGATGCCGGTATCGGCGCGCAGCTGGGCGATGCACTGGCGGCTGTAGTTGGACAGGCGCAGCATGCGCTCCTTGTTCACGGCGTAGCGCTCGGTCGAGCAGTTGCGCAGCATCTGCGCCATCCAGCGCAGTTGGAACAGGCTGCCATCGGGGCGGATGGACAGAGGCGCATGCTTTTCGAACATCCACTTCAGCGCCTTCATCGGGATGCCGGGTGCGCCCCAGGGCGTGGAGTAGCCGAACGAGACCTGACCGGCATTGGCAAAGCTGGTATCGAGCGCCGGGCCATCCTGGCGGTCGATGACGGTGACTTCGGCGCCCGCACGGGCCAGGTAGTAGGCGGTGGTCACGCCGATCACGCCAGAGCCGAGTACAACAACTTTCATGATCTGTCTCCGATGTTCGATGAATGATCGTGACTATATGGATTTTCATGCTAGTCTTTTGCCAAACTTCTGCTCTATGACAGCAATATTTGCTGTTTACGGCCACAAACCCTGACCCACACAGCAATGTCTGAACTCGACTCCATAGACCGGCGCATCCTCGATCTTTTGCAGCAGAACGGCCGCCTGACCATGACCGAGCTGGGCGAGCAGGTGGGCCTGTCCACCTCGCCCTGCTCGCAGCGCGTCAAGCGCCTGGAGGCCCAGGGCGTGATCACCGGCTACCACGCGCGCGTGAACCCGGCCGCGCTGGGGCGCAGCCTGCTGGTGTTCGTCGAAATCACCCTGGCGCAGAAGTCCGAACAGATCTTCAAGAAGGTGCGCGACGAGCTGCAGAACATGCCCGAGGTGCTGGAATGCCATTTGATCTCGGGCAGCTTTGACTACCTGGTGAAGGCGCGGCTGGCCGGCATGTCCGAGTACCGCAGCCTGCTCGGCTCCATCCTGCAGCAGATGCCGGTGCCGGCGCAGTCCAACAGCTATGTGGTGATGGAAGAGGTCAAGGAGAGCTTTGTCGTGCCCCTGGGCCGCAGGCCCTGATATCAGCCATTCGCATAGGCCTCCAGCCCCAGGGCCACGACGGTGGCTACATCCGGCCCCACCTCTTCGCGGAACTCGGCCTCGGCCTGGGCCACGGCGGCGCGAAAACCCTGCAGCCAGGCCAGGCCCGTGGGCGTGAAGCGCACCAGCCGGGCGCGCGCGTCATGCGGATCGGCCGCGCGCGTAACCAGGCCCCAGGCCTCGCATTGATCGACCAGGCTGGCCATGGACTGCTTGGTCATGCCGGCGCGATCGGCCAGGTCCGTCAACCGGTCGCCCGAAAGCTGCAGGTGGCGTGTGATGTGGATATGCGCCGCACTCACCTGTTCGCGCGCCGCCAGATTCGACAGGGCCAGCGGCACCTGCACGTCGCGCGCCATCAGCTGCAGCACGCGCGCATCAAAGCGCCGCATGGCATGGCCCAGCAGCCGACCCAGGTGGGTCTGGCGCCAGCGATCGTCAGGCAAGGCTGAATCATTCATGCCGATATTGTCAGTCAAACTGACCAAAAATATCTTCCAAGTACAATCGATCGCTTCTAAACTACTGTTCACGCATACAGACTGTTAATCGAAACAGTTTTACCCGAAAGCACTATGGCCACCAAGAGGAGCAATTTCATGGACGCACCCGTCAAGACCGCCGACAACAGCGAAAAGGCCAAGGCCCTGCAGGCCGCGCTGGCCCAGATAGAGAAGCAGTTTGGCA